>ORJL011752771.1_pt1 | contig 27813 bp, 16 predicted proteins | sample 1779941 | NCBI WGS metagenome assembly ORJL01 (sample SAMEA104232317, study PRJEB22302) | groundwater metagenome | biome: forest; feature: aquifer; material: groundwater | place: USA | collected 2011-08-07 | depth 5.8 m
AGGTCCTCTTCGAATTGCGGTATCTCGCCGACTTCCTGCGCGGTGACGGTGCTCGTGACGGGCCGAATTGCAGGCTCAGTCGAGCCCGACAGATCCAAGGGACGGATCTTCGCGCTGCGCGCGCGCCGGATGTCGACGGCGATCTCGAACGGGGCCACCGCATCCTCGGCGATCAGCTTCTTCGCCGCATCGACCGCTTGTTTGAAGCGCGCCGGATGGGAGCCAGTCAGAAGGGTGGTCTCGACCACGACCATTTCCTCGAGCTGTACGCGCTTGCGCAGCATCTGGGGGTCGTCAATCACGAGTCCTGAGAAGTCCTCGTCCACCAGCCAGATGCCGACGAACGAGTGGCCTTCGGTGAGCGCCAAGATGGGGTTGAGGCCTGCCTGCTCGAGGCAGGAGGCGTAAAGTAGCGTGAGATCGAGGCAGGTACCGACCTTGCGGGACAGGATGTCACTCGGCCCACGGACCATCTGGCCGGAACGCTCGAAACTCTTGGGGGGCAGGACGTAGGCGATCGAATGTGAGACTAGTGCGGCCCAGATAGCGTCGGCAATCTCCCAAGCGCGGGCCTTGGTGCCCTTGCGGTAGCCGTCCATGGCCTCATCGCGGCCGGCGGCGGCGAGCTTGTCGGAGGCCTCGCGCAGGATGACGTCGACGCTCGGGTCGGTCGGACGTACGAAAGCCGCCAGCAGTTCGGGCGCCGAATTGACACCGCCCCAATGCGAGGGCGGCAGGAGGTTGATCTCTACGGCCTGCTCGGCGAGTACGGCTCCGCTGGCCTCGACCTGGATGCGCAGTTCGCCACGCCGGGAGGCGTTGATGCCGGCCAGGAACGCCGGATCGAGCTTTAGGTCGAGGCCCCGGATATGGTGGACGGCTTGGTCGGAGATACGTTCGATACGCCAGACGCCCGGGGTCAAAAACGGAGGTTCTGCCGTCAGGTGGACGGAAATATCCGTTAGGTCGTGGCCCAGCGTGTTTTCGACCGCAAGGTCGCGAACGATGGGCACGGCGTTCTGGTAGAACGCCACGTTGACGTTGTCCGCCGCAGTGCAGGTGATTTTTAGGACTCCGGTCACTGCTTCCTCAACCTAAGCTCGCTCGCCCCTATAAAAAGAGACGTCCAAAAACGGTAAATTCCAAACGGTCAAAATCGCGGTGACACAGACGCATTCTGGGCGTCGCCTCCATGTCTGAACTGTCTGAACGTCCCGGCTGTCGCCTGACGAGACGAGTTCTTTCTAACAGGAAGAAAAGCCGAAAAGTCGCGCCGCCACTTGGCTTCTTCTATCGGAATTGCCCGCACCAAACTGCCCCATTCACTCTTTCGACGCGACTATAGGTAGATTGCTCGCCTATTTCGAGTGTAATCAGGGGATAAGTGCCTAGGAAATTGGCATCATTCAACTCGCCGGAACGACTGCAGGAAGTCGGTTATGGCCGAGATCAATGTCGGTTGGGGAAACATGCAAAGAATTGGTGGGAACTTGCATCTCAGTTCGGTTGATCACCGACCAAGTTGAGGTGGCACTGCTGCCAGATCACACTCTCGACGCGGAGCGCCGCCGAACCACGATCCGATCTCTGTCGGCACCCTTGAGCTTTACGACAACAAATGGCCGGACTGATCCCGATCCCGATGGATGCCTTGGCGCCGATCCTCGCGATGCTGATCGGAGACCGGTTCAAGTTTCTTGCAATGAGCGGCACCGAACTGTATCGCCGCAGCACGAGGCTAACTGGCTCCCGCCTGGAAATGACCATGGAGTAGGAAGAACCGTCGGGCGAATGAGGTTATGAGGGTACCCAAATTGCGTCATTGATGTTTCGAACATCGCCAAAGGCGCGCCGACCCTCTGTTGGAAGGCTGGCGATCCAAGCGGCCATGAATGCGTCTAGTCGGTCATGACGGTTTCCAGACACGGTCGCCTTGAGCCGCACTTCCAAATCCAACGGCTCCCATCCAGTGCGCGCGGCAACAGCGGCGAGCTGGTCTCGATAGCCTTCTGGCGTCGATTTGTGGGCGCAGGACGGTAGCAAAGCCCGGATTATGGCGAACGGATAAACCTCTAAAACTTCAGCTGCGAGCTCTTTCCTTAGCCGGGCGAACAGTTCGAACCCGAATAGCATCCAAATCTTGTTGGCGTACGGAAGGGTTGCAGTGCTGCCTCCCGCCTCCAAATGCTTGACAGATACCTGTTGTATATCCGCCCAAGCCGGCGCTGCTGGCGTTCGAAAAGAGGATAATCCGTTGCTACCGAGCTCGCTTTCAGACAACCGAGAGCCAGTTGGTGGCGCCGCCGCGGGTGCGTCGACGGCGATCCGCTTAACCGTCCAACTCATTTCCTTGATGATGCGATTGATTGCTGCAACGACGTCCCCTGTAGTCTCCCGGAAGGGTGCAGCCGACGTGATTTCCTTATTGCCGACGCCGCGAGGTATCATCGCGGACAAGCTTGTTGGAATGGCCAGCGGGGTTAGGGGATGGGCTGCCGACACCACACAGATAGGCAATTTTTTACCCAGCGCACAGGCAACGTCGATGCCGATGAAGACCGCGGATGATAACACGGAAACACCCCTCATAGGCCAAGCATTTCGAAAGAGTGCAGGATAAGAACTCTCATCGAAGAAAGCGACGGATTGCTTTGCGCCAATGTATCGGACGTTAGCGCGCGTGCTCAGTCGATTTCCCTTTCGGATGAGTTACTCGCCAAGCATCGTATTGGTCCTTCATACACTTTGCACAAGGTCTATAGCCAGCCGCGATCGCTGTAGGTTCATCGGAGAAGAAAACTCGATGTTTTTGGCAGGTGCTGCCGGCGGCAACCGCTCTCATGGCAGAGCCACAGTTTAAGTACCCGTAGATCTTCATCTGGCCATTTCCCCCAAGAGATCCCGGGGTGTCGCTCGAGTAGGTCTGCCCATCCTCGCCGAGTAAGCGATATATCTTTGAATTCTTTGCCGCCACTCCGTTTGATCAATCAGGCCGGGACGGACACCAGGGAGTTTTTTGTTAAGTCACGTTCGCCTGACCATCGGTAAGCGGTCAAGTATCCCTCTTTAGCAACGCTGAAATCGAGGCACGCTGCGTTTGGCGCTGTAATTTCCGGTCGGTCCTTGAGCCAATAGTGGCCAAAGAATACTGGCTTGCCTTCGCGATACCGATAGTCCGTTGGGAGCCTGGCGTCCGGTATTTCATCCTCCCGTCCGTCCATCCCGAGGGCCGCCCTTCGAAAAGTTGTTGCGTTTTGATCCCACCAACGCAATCGCACCTCTTCCCGTCTATGCCCATCCTTGTCGAGAAAATCGATACCCGCCGGCAAGCGCTCTTCTGGTCCTTTGAGAAGTATTTCAACAGCGGAATGAGCGACCGATCCTTGCCGGTAACTTTGCAGCACGCCTTCTTCAGTGAAGCGCCCGGCTTCGTCCAGGAACGGCTCCAACGCCACACATGAGGCATGGTGCCAGCAAGCATGGACCACGCGAAAACCAGGAAGATCGAGCCAGATCGGCAGGGTTCGGAACCAGTCGATGGCAGCGTTATGCGCCTCAGAGTTCTCTCCAATTTGGCTAAGAAATTCGGCGTGTTGGCTCGCATTCTTCAGCGAATGTTTCCGTAAGAAAGAGCCGTCCTTATCTCGAGTCGCCCACCCGATCGCGTTGAATTCGTGATTTCCCAATACGGCCTTTGCGCTGCCGGCCGCACACATGGAGCGCGCAATTCGCAGAACCTCTCGCTGGTGTGGGCCGCGATCGATAAAATCTCCAACGAAAATCATATGCCTTTCTGGATGCCGAAAGACACCTTCAAATTCAGCGTATTCGAGTTCGTTTAGCAGGCGGTGCAGAGCGTCAGCATGACCATGAATATCGCCGACGAGATCGTATCTTTGGATAGTCATTGAGGATCTTCTTTACCGTGTGCGTAGGTCATCACAGCCCTGACAACTGCAGCTGACTATCATTCCGGAAAATCTCGCTGCAGTTTTCCGGCTGGCGGCAGCGGCAACGATGGCTTCTTCTCATTTCCGGTACGCCAGTCCTCCGGCCGAAGATCATGCAGATTTATCTTCTTGTACGAGGAGGTAGAGTCATCAGAGAGAACCACAGGCATCCAGCCTCGTTCGGCCAGACCAAGCAACCTTTGATACCAGCCTGCGTAAGCGTAGCTCCACCCTTCACCTTGGTCGATGAGCCTGCAGAACCGGGCTAGAAATTTATCGGCGAGTGTGCGGACATCGTCCTGATCTGCGTCTTGCCAATCAAAATAATGGTCCGCAGCGGTGGTATAGCGCGCGCTCAGACTGGTTGATTGCACCTCCTCGCTGTACCCCGTATCGCAAAGGTAGGCGCCATGATTGCGATAGTAGAGCGTATCCGGACCGATCCAGCAGCGCCAGGCGGTGCCGCTCGGCGACATGAACGGCATCACCCGGATCTTTTGGTACCCACGTCGGTGAAGTTCGCCGACCATTGCAAGGACACGAATTGCGCGGCGAACGTGGGGCTCAGGGTGCTGCGGCATGACAGTCATCCAATTCAGAAACTTTGTGGCGATCTTATCTCAAGACTCGCTTCAGTTCGCCCGGTGATTTTTCTTACCGCGGATCGCCGTGCTCTCGTTTAAGAGGCGAGAATTCGGGTCGCGATTGTTCGATTTGATGAAGGATCATTCGACCCTCTTCGTCTTCGCCCTCTCTCAACCGTGCTGGTATCGCCTCTCCGTGTAGTTGCGCCCTTAGGTCGTCCCATCGTTCCTGCAAGACCTCCCAATTGTGCTCGTCGTAGGTGCCTTTGAAAATAACGGGACGAATTTCGATGCGAGGTAAATCAGAGCCTGTCTTGCCTTCGTCTATGGCCCGATTGAGTTCCTTAGCCCAGCGGCAGTTAACTCGGTCAACCCTGCCAATCTGCTGCTCGACCACGCCTGGATTCCACTCGGGGTGTAAGAGAACGACGATCCGGCAGCTTTCGTGGAGGTTCAGGCCTTCGCGCCCAACGAGAGATTGGGCGACGAGGACCCGTGGGAAGCTGTTGGACCGGTTAAACGCGAGTTGCATCATGCGGCGAGCCTGAGGCTTTGTTTCGCCGTACATGAGACGAGCGTAGCCGCCCTGACGGTTTGTATAGCTTTCACGGAGATGCTCTTCCAGGCTCTGCCATGCAAACGAGGCCGCTTCCTCGTCGAATTGCTCTTCTTCTGCGTTGTCTTGATCGCCAGCGGAGTTCACGAGAGCAATGAATGCCGAAGCTGTGTCGGCGTCCGATGCGTCAGCGCTGTCAAGGTTGGCCGTGATGGCGCGGGCGAGAAGGGTCAGCTGACGATCGTCGTCGTCTGGATCGTCAGTCGCGTGTTGAGACTGAAGTTCAACAATACGAAGTATGGCGTTATATTTCGTGCTTTCCGTCGCTTCGGGAAGGCCAGCGCGGATGCGCGAAATCAGGGCGTCCCGCGCTTTAGCGCGGACTTCGGTTTCCCTGCGATAGTGCTCGGTAAGCACATCGTCGAGTGTATCGAGATCGACCGACGATGACAGTTGACGATGCGCCGCAAGGACGGCGGGCCATTCGCTGTCGCCGTAACGCCCATTCCGGTCGCCGTGTACTTTTCGCTGAGGCCAGGTCTCGCCATTGCCAACGCGCAGGAGCATTTGCCGGGCGTTCAGCAAGCTAACGAACGCGCGAAGTGGACGTGTGAACCGCCCGAAGACAAGCACCTTTTCACCGACTTCCGTTTGACTTTCGATGTATTTGACAGCGGCGAGGATAGCCGGGTGCTCGAAGAGAAGTTCCCGATCGTTAGGAAAGGCACGACGAAGAGTGTCCATCCACCACGCGGTTCGATCGGTGACAGGGGCTTGAATCTCAGGATCAAGCGTTGACTGGCCGGCTTCGAATGCGTCTTGCCGGTGATCATCAATGGCGTCACGCAGAGTTTCGTCAATGACGCTCGCGATACCGTGCCCGTTGCCGATCGTCAGGCGGAGACGTTTCGTCCGGCCGTCGACGGCTGGCCCCTCCATAACCGATAGGGCTTCTGCGGCGCAGACGGCCTGACGCCAAGCCGGGGATAGATCGTTGAATTCGACCGCGACCTCTTGCTGGCGCCGGTAGTCATGGATGTGAAGCCCGCTGACGCGTTCGAATTTCAAAACGTCTTCGTCTTCACGTTTGTCGCGCCGGATGAGATAAGGCGACAGGGCGCTCTGAAACTGTCGTGATGCATCCACGTAATGGCTTCGCAGCTCCGTGCTTGCTCTCCAGCCAAGCCGCAAACGGCGGATGGCTTCGGCATAATGCTCCGTTGCTGTCGTGATGATTTCCATCTGGTCGGAGCGAACGGCAATGCGTTTGAGCGTCGATCCCCACTGCGCAACGTCAAGTTCGATCGGTGTCGCCGTCAAAGCAATGCGACGGCTTTCATTTCCTTTCAGAACGATGTTGTCGAGGACACGTGCAAGGCCGCTATCATCGTCGCGGCTTTTGTGCGCCTCATCAATAATGATAAGATCGAAGACTCCCAATCCGAGACCCACGACGTTTTCCAGCCGCTCGCGAAGCACATCGTTGCGTCCGTATCGATGTCCTTCACGCGGCTCCGGCCAGCGCAGTTCCAATATTTCCTTGAGGAGCCGGCGCGCCGGATGGCTGGGGCTGCGGGGCACGGCCTGCGTCATCGACCAGGCAGCGGCGATCACGCGTTGAACCCTGGCCTCGCCGGTGTATTCGTTTGCGTCATTGTAGGATCGCGGCAGCCGTCCGTCGGTCAGTTGACGGGCTGCTGCGTACACTTCCGGCAGGAGCCACCAGCGCCAGGTTTGCGGGTTCGGTCCGAGTCGCCAGTCGGAGAACCGGTGCGATACCATGACCACGGACTGCTCGAACCACGGTGCTATTGTCCTGGTGTCGCTTTCGGTTTCGTCCCAGGCATCGTGGTAACCTTTCAAACTGCGAATGACCGGCGTGACGTCGGTTCCGCATGCCCGGAATTCCGCTTGCCACTGGAAGCCGAGGCCTGGCGGGATAAGGACTACGCACCGTCCGCCGCTGCGCGTGACGGCGTTGGCCACATAGGCGGCTATTCGGCTCTTGCCCATACCGACCTCGTCAGCAACGACAATGCCGTTGCTGGCGATGCGTGCAGCGATAGCTCTGAGGCTTGCGCGCTGGCCATCGTTGAGCAGGGCGGGCGAGGGAGACGATGACGAAGCCATTTCCTCGAGTTGGCCTGCGACTTCATCCCATCCCTTAAAGGAGCTTTTCACGGCAGAACTCCGAGCGCTGGTCGGTCGGTGAGTTGCCAGGCTTCGATCACCCGATGCAGCGCCGTCTCATAGCGGACCCCTTCGCCGGTTTGAATGTCAGCGGCGAAGCGCGGTCGGAAGGATGCCTGGAGGAGAGGGTGAAGCGGGTTCAGCCCGATTGCCTTGAATGCCGTGACGACGGAGCTGTCCTTGGACTGGATCAGGACTTGTTCGAGACGATTGCACCACGTTGTCCAGTCGGCTTGTGCAACGTTGACCTGCTTGGAGGCAATGTCTTCGACGAGCGTCATCATACGCCGGACGGGATAGGCAGACGAGCGCCCCGGCGCGACGTTCTCCGTTCTCGTAACGCCGTCAATGGATGTCGTCGCATCTCCGCCGGCCAATTCCTCGTCGTCGGGCGGCATTGGAAAGTTGGCAAGTTGTATCCATGCGTCTTCAAGATCGAGCGACGGAAGGTCGGTAGCACAAAAACGGCCGTAGTGATCGATGATGGGAACGTCTGCGCGACGCTGGCTGTCCTCCGTCGACCAGGTAATCGTTACCTGGCGCGGGCGTGCTGAATTCCAGGCTAGGCTTCCGTCCGCAAGGCGGTCACATGGACGGCCGTGAGGATCGAGTACCTCGAAGGGGCTTGTAGGCTCGCCTTGCGGGACGAGGATTGATCCATCGGGAGTTTGTCGCCACAGAAACAGAGCAACCGGTGCAGCTGCGAACGCGACATCGCGGTCCGGCATGTCGTCACCGGGCTGCAAAGGTGGAAGAGGGAGGCTCTCGTCATCCCGATGGATGGGCAGCAAATTAGTGACGATGCTTGCAGGCTCGCTATCGCCATCCTCTTCCCATCTCAAATTTGCGGGCGCGAGGATGACGCCAGCTTCCAGATTTCCGGTACCTCCTGCTTTCTGTTTGAAGCCCGGGTTGGTGAGATTGCCCGAGCCAAGATAAATCCACGGACTTGAGCAGTTGTTCGAGTCGCCACGTTTGGTACCGCTAAACACGAACTTCGCATGGAGTGCCCGTGGCGCACCGCGAAAATATTCGGGCGCGCGCGCTGACCGGATATTCCAGCCGTTTTCTTCAAGCACGGCGCGCCTCGTCGCAATAGCTTGGCAGGCCAGAGGATTGACAAACAGGTTCCGATCGGAGGTCTTGGTCAGCAGATCGTGCTGCTTGAGATGACTGACGATACTGTCCGGAACATCCGGTGTGCCTGACTGAACGCTCTCATAATAGCCGGAGCCCAATGCCAGATAGTTCCGGGCCGTCGAGCCCACATGGTGTTTAATGAGGTCAGGAAGCTGCTGCAGGAGCGATGCATCGCGATTGTCGAAAAATCGCGGTCGGTATCCTCGGTGGCGCGTACTCAGTTGAGCTGCCCATGCGGCAATCTTCCCGGCCGCCACTGCGGATTCGTTGATCGAGTCAATTGCTAGGTCGAGAGGTCGGGCATCGAAGTGCGAGCGAACCCAGGCGAGGAAAGACCAGACAGCGGCGAGGTCAGTTCGATCTTGCCGGGAAGAGTCCGACGGTTTTTCCTCGACGTCCATGTACCAGGCAAGGTCCAGACTCTCTTCGAGCGTCTGCCGGGTCCAGTTGCCGGTGCTGACAATGACACGAAGGATAAACCGATCGACGCCCTGGAAACCGAGAACGGCGACCTTGGCGTGCAAGAGAAGAAATGGCAACCTGGTGGACTTGATCGGGAGATGCAGGACACCAGGAACTTCGGATGGCAAGATCTGCGGGTTTCCCGGATCGAGCATCACGGCAAGCATCATCCGGCCCTGGTGCTCGCGTTGAGCCTTTGTGAGGCCGGAAAATCGTTCGACAGCATCTTCAAGGAAGCCCGCATCCGCAGAGTAACCGCAGATCCAGCCAAAGGCGCCTTGATAGTCATCAGGAGGGTCGAACAGTTGGGCAAGCGAGCACGGTTTGAAGTTCATGCCGCTTCCTCGTCAGGAAGCGGATTCAGGAAAGTGCCGAGCCGGTGGTTGAGATCGAGTTCGAGGAGGTAGAGGTTCTGCACCCGTGATGAGATGCCCTCGGGGACGGGAACCCGGCTCACATTCTCGGAGCCTGGGCCCACGGCATCTTCGTCGGCATCGTCTGCCTGTGGCCGGCCAACAAATGCCGAGCCAGGAACGATATTGTCGCTACGGAGCTGAAGAACTCGGCGGTCTCGCGTCACGAGATTGCGGATGATCTGAGCGGGGTCAGCAACGATGCCGTCCTTGCAGAAAATGGTTGCGATCTTTCCTTCGGTCGGATCGGCATGTTCATCGAGAAAACGCTGGGCCGCGTCGTGCAGTTTGCCAAGTTGCTTCTGTACTGCGGGAATTTCGGCAGCAGCCGTCGACGCTATAGCTTGAGCATTTGTCCGGGCGACTGCGGTTTCTATTTCTATGAGCACATCGATAGCTGCATCGCGGGCCTGAAAGAAGAGCGCGCCCAGGCGCAGGTCGTTCCAATGATCCTTCTCGATGGTCGGCGGTTGAGCCTTCCAACTGGTCGGCTTGTCCGGATGAAGGGATGAGACCCAGGCAAGACCATTTTTTCGACGAGCCGCGTATTTGTTCCCACCCGCTCCTTCGCAGAGCCTGCTTCGAATAAGATCACAGGCGACGGATGCCAAAGGTTCGATCGGTGACAAGGCCAGTTGCAACGGGCGCGTAACCGTTAACGGCGCGGATTCGAATGCCAGGCGGACCAGGTAATCTTCAACCGTCGTGTGGTATGGCCTGTACTCGCTGGTTGCCGCTTCGACCAGGTCCCGGCCAGAGTCGGTGCATCGAAAGCTGTTGAAGCGCGTGCTGCCGGGGTGCACAAAGCCGAGATCGACCAGTGCCTCCACCGTCGCCATGCGCATGGGTTGTGTGACGTAAAATCGTGGCTGCCGAAGCTTGGCAAACGTCAAGCCCGCTTTTCCTGCAAGTTTCTGCACGCCTCGCAATCGAGCGTCTCTTTGCCAGCCGTTGCTTTGAAACGCCACCCAGCACGCGAGGGCTTCGACAGCGTTCGCCACTTCCAGCGTTTTGACATTTCGGCTGTTCTGTCGAAGCCGCTCGGCGACAGCTACGCCAAGTGTTGCTAGGAACAGCTGTTTAGCGAACCAGACACCACCGACACCTGGAACGGCCAACTGGTTGAATCTTCGCACGGCAGCGCCAAGTCCAAGCGTGCGCGTTCGCCGCGACCCAGCTAGATGCTCAGGTCCCAACAGGCCCCATTTCATTTGTAATCCCCCGTTCCCAGCAGCAGAAACTCGTCTGCTATTCCCACCCGATCATACGACGCGTGTGAATGTAAGCAGGTCTGAAACGATTCTCAACTTTCGCTTGCGGTGATCGCAGACGGTCGGAATTGCACGCCGAAAACATTTGAATCGAAACCTTGCTTTATCGAATTGCGCATTCAACTTCATTGGTATCGAAACAAGACTACGAGGATTTAGAAATCTCGCCAGCCGCGATAATTACCAAATCATTTGGGTGGCGAAACCGGGACAGGTCTTCGGCCATAACGACTTCAGCCCGATCCCTGGCGGCATCCAGCTCCGACTTTCTGACCGACGCATCTTTCGGGCGCGGAGGGCCAGTGACCTGAGGACCTTCAAGCAGCGCATGAATAACGCGGTTGCTTTCCTGGAACGCCCCGCCACTCGCTCGGTCGATGATGATTAGCTTCTCTCCCTGGGCGCGGCCTTGATCGTTTTGATATCGGGCCAGGAACACAGAAAAGAAATCAGGAATCGCTCGGCTTTCAAAGGCGCCGTATGCTCCACCGAACTCGGTCGACGTCATGGTTTCGATCAGAAAACGGACGAACGTCGTTGAGAAATCGAGCAAGACGGTTTCGCTGTCGGGCCGCCAGTCTCGGCGCCGCGTAGTTACTGGAATGACAGTACGGCCTCCAAACTCGACGAATTTGCCTCGCATCTCAGCGGGAAGGCGCAAAGTAAACCGCTCGGAATCGAGATCGCTATCCCGCTCGATTTCGACAAAAGGAAGTGCGCGCTTGATGATTTGTGCGACTTGCTCGGTAGTATAGGAATTCTCGATGATGTTCGCGATATCGAGGGTGTCGACGCCCTTCAAGACCTCGTCTTGAATTGCCCTTGCCTTCTTCGCTTCTTCGATAGCCGCATCAATCCGTTCCTGAGTGCGGTCGACCTGGCCCTTTCGGGCGTCATCGAGCAAGGATGTGATGTCAACTCGCTCCAAAATCTCTCCCATAACGTCCGCTGCGTACGTTCCCATCTCGTTGAATTCCGGCCCCACGCCGGCCATCTCGGAAACGATAGTGGCTACACGGTCCATTAGGATCGAAATAATCTCATTATCGATAGTGTCTCGCGCATGAAAGTTGAAGACGACGACCTTGTGAAGTTGCCCATAACGGTAAAGGCGGCCGATGCGTTGGATGATCTTGGTTGGATTCCAAGGCAAGTCGTAATTGATCATTACATGGCAGTCGCGATGAAGATTGAGCCCTTCACCACCAGCCTCGGTGGAGATCAAGACCGAAGATTGATCCTCGAAGGCTCTAACTGCCGCCCGCTTTTCTTCTGCTGTTTGGCCGCCGTGTATCATCGCCGGCAGCGATCCGGTGAGCGTCTTGACCACATACAAGAGGTAAGCTTGGGTCGCGCGGTATTCCGTAAAAATGAGAACTTTTCGCTTTTCTTCAATTACCAGCTTCTTGACGAGCTCGACGAGCTGGGCGCCCTTTCGGTCCGATCGCATGCAGAGCGCGCTTTTTGCAATCAGATCTTGAAGGAGTTGGGCCTCTTCCTCGAAGAAGGGGTGCCTGCTGGATCTTTTTGGTGCCTCGACATCATCTTCGTCGCCATCAAAATCCTCATCATCGTCTGCTTGTTGAACAAATTGGGGGTCATCAGAGACGGTTTGATTTATGCGGTCCAATCGATTTTTAAGGGCAATATGCAAGGCAGCCACTGACGAAGAGGCCAACTTTCTGTAGATCGTCATGACAAACCCAACGGCGCGCCCCTCAGATCCTCCAAGGCTGTCCCCTGCCTGATACCCTCTTCGAAGATAAGTCTTGAGCTCAGCTTCCAAGACGGCAAAGTCTGGATCGTGAGAAACCTCGATTCGACGAACGATTAGACCTTTGAACAAAAAGTTGCCATGGAGATCGACCGCATCGATCTTGCGGTTTCGAAGTACAATTTCTCTAACGACGTCGGAGTTGAATTCGATCTGATCAATGGCTGCACGCAGGTCTGGGCGAACGAGTGTCAGGAGATTTCGAAACTTTCCCGTGTCCCCCTGGTGAGGTGTGCCGCTAAGAAGAACCAAAGCGTCAGTCTTTTGGCGGAGAGCTTGCGCGAGCTTGAAGCGTAAAGTTGACCTGCCCCTCCCATCCCGAGAGAGCCGATGGGCTTCGTCGAAGACAACTATATCCCAATTGCCGGCTGCCAAAATCATTCCGAACGACGTTTCGGTGTCTGCACCGTCATCATCGGCATTGCGTGGCTTGGCGAGGTCGAGTGACACGATCACTCGTTCAAAAAGCCCCCATTCCCGGTAGTCCGTTATTCGAAAATCGACGCCGTAGATAAGAAACCGACGATCGAATTTCAGCAACATCTCATCCTTCCATTGACGGGTAAGGCCGGAAGGCACGACGAGAAGAATCCGTCGAATATTTTGCCTTCGTTCTAGCCCGGCAAGCAGAAGTCCGACTTCGATCGTCTTTCCCAGGCCGACGTCGTCTCCGATTAGCCAATTGGTCTGGCCCGAGTTAATTATCCGATGCACGAGTGCGATCTGATGAGGCAGCGGATCCACGTCCAACCTGTCCAGCGCGCCAGTTGCCTCGTTCCAATTTTTAACGGCGTGGCCAAGGACATTTAATGCCACGCGCTCCGCGGCGTCTTCTTCCGCTGGCTCGGAGCGTCTGTATCTGAGCGCCGGATCCATGATGCGACGCAAACGCTCGAATGGAAGCCAGACTGTTTCTCCTGATCCGTGAAGTTGCACTAACGCTTGATGCCGTGTTGCGATTTCTCTGATCGCGACGACGGTTCCGATGCCAAGGGTCTGTCGAACACCGGACAGCGGAACATCTTGCACAGTAAAACCCGGGCGCAGGCCGCAGCCCCACTCACCGATCGACAACCGAGATTTTCCTCGTGGTCCGAAGTCAACCTCGATAGCCGATTGTCCGTTGAGTTTCGAGACAGCGGTGACGAACCCAATCTGATCGGGTTGGTCCCTCCGGCAAACCCAGGCATTTTCGATTGGGATGAGGTCGTCCATCATTTCTCTCATTCTTTTGAGCTGTCATGGGTAGTTTGGTCAACGAATGAGCGCTCCATACAGTCCGCATAGGTTCTCATAAGCAATGACGTCCGCGAGAAGTTGTTGAACGGCGAAAATCCGTCAATCCCGACTTCTTTGAGCGGCAGAATGAAGCTGCGGGTTGTCGGAGGAGTTTCGAGCGCACCGGATTCCACGGAGTCAATGCGCGCGCAGATGTAATCGATGAAGCGCCAATAGAGTGGATCCCCATACGGGACCACCAGCCAATCGTGAAACCAATCCGGATCTATGATTTGTTCCGGAGGAACCCCTCGGCTTTGCCTGACAAGGCGAACGGCGAGCGTCCAGCCGAGCAAGGAAGCTTTGTTAGGCGCGATGACGACGTCCCGGCGCTTGGTGCGAAACGACGAAAATAGCGGGGAGTCACTCCATATTTGCTTGAGAGTGAAAGCGTTTACGAGTTCGTCGGCGGTCACGTCGTCTAGAGCGAGATCGGAAATGGCCCTGAACGTCGAATGGTGAGGGTATTCGATAAAGAGATCTGTAAAGGCGTCGAAGACGAAACGGTGGCGCAATGGGTTCGTGATGCCGAGCATGCTGAGTATCCAACGAGCACGCTTTTCTGCGAAGCTCTCCGGAGTTTCTTGAAAGAAGCCGGAAAATGGCCTTTCCGATACGCCGGGATCGTATCGCGGAAGCGAGATATTCTCGGACCAATCCTCGATAACGGTAGGCAGCGCTGCTCTGGCAAGAATCGGGATAGGGTCCCAAAAATCCGAAATAGCTTCTGCATTCGCGGGAGAAGTAGCGGCCGGTACTAGGAAATGTTCCCAAGGGTCGCTGGTATCTACGAAGTGTTGCTGAGCCCCATCGAAGTCGTCGTAATCCCAACTCCCTCTTCCGCTATTTTCTGGCCCAACGGGACCAGTAGCGATGGGTAGAGCGACTGAAATGTCCATTGTAGCCGAAGTGGTCTGGCTTGTGGGGCCCGTTGCCTGCAGTGCCGGATCCCAAAAATCCTCAGCCGCGCCTGGGGCGCACGCTACTTCCGAAAAGTCCTCCAAGCTCCAATTCTGGGCCATAGCGTTCCAAAAGGAATCCAAATCAGTTCAAAAAATCTTCAGGGATGGGATTTCCAACCTAAGACCTCATCGATCGCATTGCCCGGCCCTATGCCGGTTTGAAAGCACAGCCCAATGACAAAAGCTGTCATCGCAGATTGCTAAGATGATTCTCTCTTGCGCAAAGACGATACTCCTAGGGCAATGCATGGAAATCTGTTCGCTGATGATGCTCAATCATTTTTCGTAATGCCAAGGGTGCTAACACCTCGACCTGGTCGCCCCACATATAGAGATGCCAGCACATCTCGAGGTGCCCGGAAGCATTGAAACGAACTACCAGCGATCCGTCGGGCTGATCCTCGAGTACCTGTGCAGGGTGAAACAGAAAGTCACGGGCATGAGCTGCGGCTGACGGTCTGAATTTCCAGACAACTTCGTCAAACTCCTGCTCGTTCTGAAAAGCGCCAAAGGCCTTTTGAGCATGTTGATCGATATCGAAATTCTGGTCGCGTTCGAAAAACTCGCCGGTGAGTTCTGCGCTCTGGATTTTGTCCACCACAAAATAGCGCAGGGGACCGTCCGGATCGCTCAATGATTTTGCGACGAGATACCGCCGCATTCCTATCAATACGCCATAAGGCTCAATTACCCGCACAGTTGCCTCGGAGTCGCGCCGGGAGTGGTAGACGATCTTCAGGCGCTCCGAACCTTTCAGAGCCATCGATATTTTCGAAGATATTCCAGGCGTCAGTCGAGCAGTTGGTCCCGGGCGGGCCGCAAGACCTTGCGCTTCAAGCAAGGCCTCATGATCCGTCTCTAACCGTGCGATCTTATTGCGTGGTACAAGTGCCAATATTTTTTCTCGAAGGCAGCGAAGCTGATCAGCTTCCACACCCAGGGAGTTTCTTTCGAGAGTTTCAATTGATAGATCGAGGGCGGCCAGCTCGTCAGGCGTGAGCGTCAGGAGATCGCGCAGCGCTCCGGTTTGGAGCCGCCAGCGCTTGTGGCCGTTCTCGTCAAAACTGGCCTGAGTGTCCGGAAATTGCACTTCCAGAGTGTGCAGGATCCGCTGCGCCGTTCGCTTGGAAATGCCCAATCGCTCGCCAACGTCGTTTAAAGTGACGCCCATGCGGCGGGATGCTACGAAAGTAGCAAGCTCAAGTAATTGCTGAGCTTTCTCGAAAGACATGGGCCCCCCGGCCGGGTGACACATATTGTCACCACCTGCTTATAACTATACCGTACACGGGGGGGTTGCACGTGAAAATTGAGGGTAAAGACATATTGCTTTCCGCATCGGACCTGATGCGGTTCATGGGCTGCGCTCATGCGACCGCGATGGATCTGCGTTACGCGAGGGGAGAGCCACTCGTTCCCGCGGAGGACTCCGAAGATGCGAAGATTCTCCAGAAGCAGGGTGACGACCACGAATTGAGATTTCTCTCCAAGCTAAAGACCGAACGTCGTTCAGTCATCGAATTTAGCCGCGAGGAAAATTTAGGCGCAGCGGCTCAAGCCACGCGTAACGCCCTCGCCCAAGGAGCAGAGGTCCTATTTCAGGGGGCGTTCCTTTCTCATCCATGGGGCGGCTGGTCCGATTTCTTGATTAGAACCGAAAAGCCCTCAAGGTTGGGAGATTTTTCGTACGAGGTTGTCGACACCAAATTAAAACGTAAGCCAGACCCGAAGCATATTCTGCAGCTTGTACTCTACTCTGACCTCCTGGCTGAAATCCAAGGCTGTGAGCCCGACCAAGCTCACATCGAATTGGGTGATGGGACACGCTTCTCATTTCGGCTTCCCGAATATGCAGCCTATGCCCGTCACGCGCGCGCTCGACTTGAAGAGTTCGTAGCCCGTCCAGCCACCACGACTCCAGAGCCCGTTAGGATGTGCGGGCTCTGCCGTTGGCGGGAGAATTGCGACAAACAATGGGAAGAGACTGACAGCCTCGCACTTGTGGCCGGCATATCTCGAAGTCAGCGGAATAAGCTGCTCGTATCCGGCGTGACAACAATGACTGAACTAGGACGGCGCTCGAAACGCGTTCCGCGCCTCGCAGAAGCGACGTTGGCGAAATTGGCGGTGCAAGCACGTCTTCAATCTGCAAGGCGTGCCGGGGGTCCACCAACGTTTGAGCTGAAGGCGCTCGCTCCCGATCGTGGTCTCGCGTTACTTCCCGAGCCCGATTCCGGTGATCTCTTCTATGATATAGAAGGCGATCCCTTTTACGACGGCGGCCTCGAATATCTCCACGGCATCTGGTTCTCGGACAGCGGTCATGATCGGTTTGAAGATTTCTGGGCACACGATCGCGCAGAGGAGGGAGAAGCGCTCCGTCGACTCATGGCGTTCTTCGAAATTCGCCTCAGAGAATCTCCCAAGGCTCATATTTATCACTACGCTGCTTATGAAATATCGGCCTTACGTAGACTTACGAGTACTCACGGCATTGGGGAAGCGTTGCTCGACCAGATGCTAAAAGAGGGCCGATTTGTCGACCTCTATAGTGTTGTATCCGGCGGAATTATTGCATCTGAGCCGGCCTATTCGCTAAAAAATCTCGAAGTATTTTACATGGCAGAACGAACGGGCGCAGTCAAAACGGCCGGCGGCAGCGTTGTCGCGTACGAGACGTGGAGAGAAACCAGGGATTCCAAAATCCTGGAAGAGATACGCGACTACAACCAAATTGATTGTATGTCGACGCAGCAGCTACGCGACTGGCTCGTCGTTTCGGTAAGGCCTGCTGGCATGGCCTGGTGGCAGAAGGGAGGCGTGAGTGCCGAAAAAACGTTCAACTCAGAAATCATTGCTGAGCAGCAGGCTGCCGCGGATGCCTTGCGAAAAAAACTGGAGCCTGTCCGTGCTCGCCTGGGCTGCAAAGTTGCAGAGCTTCTTTTTGACCTCACTTATTTTCATAGGCGAGAGAAGAAGCCTACCTGGTGGTCGATCTTTGACAAGATTGGCAAGGATGCAGAGGACCTTATTGACGACTTTGATTGTTTGGCTGGCCTTGTGGCTAAATCAAAGTCTATGGATGGAGGGAAGTCTTGGGAGAGAATATTCGATTTCCCCGAGCAAGAATCAAAGCTTGACGTTGGAGCGTGCCATACGGACTTGAATGGAATGCCCGCAGTCGTAACCGTGATGGACATTGACCGCGATAAGCAAGTAGCAATAGTCAAGTTTCCGAAGGCGTACTTCCCGACAGCGCCGGATCAATTGTCTCTACTGCCATCCGGACCACTAAAAACCGATGCAATCGAAGCGGCTATCGTTCGCGTAGTAGGGTCTGCCGTCGCCAACGATCTGCGCTATCCTGCGGTTTTGGACTTTATTTGTAACGTCCTGCCGAGGTTCAAAACGAAAAATCGGAAGAATGCCATCATCACTCCCGACGGGGATCTTGTATCCCAGACTGTTTCTGCCGTCGGCGACCTTGATCGCAGCGTTTTGCCAATCCAGGGACCGCCAGGCACCGGCAAGACCTATGTTAGTTCGTGCGCTATACTCGAATTGGTGAGGCAGGGCAAACGCGTTGGAGTCGCATCCAATAGTCATAAGGCGATCGATAATTTGCTGTGTGCTGTTATTGACCGGGCAAATGAGGCGGGTGAAATAATTGGGGGCAACAAAAAGGGAGGGGAGCCGATAACTGGCCTCCATGCCGCAGCCATTTCTCATACAGACAACAATAAGGATTCGAAGCTGTTTACCGAGTCCGTTGTTGGCGGAACGGCATGGCTCTTTTCCCGGCCCGAATTTGACCAAGCCTTCGATTACCTCTTCGTCGACGAAGCAGGGCAGGTATCGATCGCAAATGTTGTAGCGATGGGGACTAGCGCCAAAAATATTGTGCTCGTGGGTGATCCCATGCAATTGCCGCAACCAATTCAGGGTGCTCATCCCGGCGATAGCGGGCTATCGGCTCTCGAGTATTTGCTTGCGGGCCATAATACGGTGTCCGCGGATCGTGGGATATTTCTTCCGGTATCTCGAAGGATGCATCCCGACGTCTGCCGGTTTATTTCGACGATCGTTTACGAAGGCCGTCTTGCGAGCGACGAGGGTGCTGGTCGACAAAGAATCTTCGATGATTCTAGTCGTTCTCTGTCTGGGGTCCATCTGGTCGAAATTCCCCATGCGGGCAATAGCCAATCATCGCAAGAGGAGGTTGTCGGGATCCGGCGTCAGATTACTTCACTCTTAGGAAAACGATTTAGGGATCGCGACGGCAATGAAAGGCGCTTGCAACTGAGCGATATTCTTGTTGTGGCCCCCTATAATTTACAGGTCAACGCACTGAAGGCAGGCCTTCCTTCCGGAGCGCGAGTCGGAACAGTCGATAAATTCCAGGGACAAGAGGCTCCAGTCTGCATCGTTTCAATGACTACATCGTCAGCTGATGAGATTCCGCGCGGAGTAGACTTTCTCTTCAGTCTCAATCGCATCAATGTCGCCGTTTCAAGGGCGCAAGTTCTTTCGCTGGTCTCTGCGAGCCCGCGCCTGCTCGAAGTTCCCTGTGCGAATATTATGGAGATGCGTCTAGTCAATAGCTTGTGTGCGCTCAAAGAATATAGCGCGGGTACGGCCGCCCGCTCCGATGATCGATCTTATGGCATGCCAACTTCTGTCACCTCGCCCTCCTAACCTTCCTGGATCAGGAAAGGGAGGGATCCAATGTACACTCGCCATGCACAGACCCGCTGCCAGCAGAGAGCAATTCGACCCGAGGTCGTCGATGCCCTCCTGGAATACGGGTGTCAGAAACGTCGACACGGCGCCGACGTTTACTTCATGGACAGCTCATCTCGAAAACGAGCTCGTTCCGAGCTTGGTCGCAGAGAATACGCCAAAATCGAGGGTCGACTGGATAGATATCTGATACTGGGCGATGACGGCCAAATAGTAACTGCTGCGATCCGGCTGCGTCGGCTCGCCATCTAGGGAGACCAACGAGGGTTATTAGGATGACAGTTCAACATGGGTAACATAACCTTCCGGCCCATTAACGGGAGCTCGCAGGAACCCGGCAGCGACTGCGTGTCCAACGCATCCCTTGTCCATACGAAGTTGGACGCCATTAAAATCCAAAAAGACCGGTACGGACTTAGTGCCGAGATGCCATGCCACATGCTTCAATTGCGTCTCAAAATGCGTTTGTCGGGCCCTGTCACGAGCAAGGCTTTTCTTTGCAAGATCGTTTGCGTCAAAGGTGCTTGTCGCTTTGACGAATACATCGCTGGATCCCGGAAGCGGCTCGTAGTCTAATGGCACCCAAACCCAATTTGTCATGGCCTTTTTAACCGGTGAGCTGTCATTATCTTGGGAGCGTTGATGCGTACTAGCGCCATTACGCGCTCCTTGTTTTGCCGAAGAAGGGTTGCCAGTTGAGCCAAGCCGACGATATTCGCAAGTATGTCATCGTCAACCATATTTCTCCGGCTCGTTCCCGCGGTGACGCCCAGGTCTCGGTGAGAGCCGGTGATGTGCACCGCGAAATGGATCTCTCAAACTCAATGCCCGCGGTTTGCAGCGCTATAGGCAGCACTAAGTTCTGGGCAGAGGCGGGTGTTCGCGAGACCAAAAGGGATGGCCCCGCTAATAGCTCGACCGTTGTGTTTACGTTCGCAATTGATCAATCGTCTGCGATCGACGTTGCGGCCGCAGAGAAAGAATTACGAGCACGGTTTGGCAATCCCGATGTTGATAACGAAAAAATCCTATCATTTAACCTGCCTGATGAGCGCGCAATTGCGCTTCAGCGCGACATTCAAAATGTTCAACTTTGGCTCGAGAGTAGCCACCGTACCCTTCCATCCAGTTGGGAAATGCAACTCTACCAGGCTGACCGGGGGAGGCACTCAAACCTGCCGGGCCGGCTAAAACACAATCCCCCAGAACTGCTTCGCCAGCAGGGATTTCCTCGACCAGTTCTGAGCGTGCGCGCGCGCGACCGAAATGAGTTCACTGACATCCTCGATTGGTACAGCCAGATGCCCAACACGTTAGATCTTGAAGCGCTAGGCAAGCTAAAAGCTACTTTTATTTCTCATTTTCCAGATTTAGAAGCGCTCGGTTTCGACGCGACGCACGGCAGCTATTGGGATGAAGAGCGCAAATATAAGCAGGCTCTTATCGAGCGAGTAGCAGAAGTCACAGGGCGAGGAGATGAGTTGTCAAATGCCCAAGTGGGCAATGATGTTCTGGCCATTCTTGAATCTCCAGAATCAAACCTTCTTGGCTGGAGGATGACAGATAGGCTGCGAATTGTGCGCTCAACGGCTACGCCGCTGATCAACGAAGCAGCAGGGGCATTGCTTCGAAGTCCTCTGGATCCGCCTCAAGCCGTCGAAGAATTCGTACAGAAAACGTGGCCTGAATATTCGGAGGGACAGGAGGGCAATATGCCCTATCGGGATATGCGCACGATTCCGACGATGTTGCTGGCGTTTGCTAAGCCTGAACGGGCGATCGGAGTTCGATACAAGCCGATCTATACGGCAGGGATGCGTCTACTACACCGCTCGTTGCTCAAAAATGCTCCATTCTCCGCCGCCGAATATGGTGATGTGCTTGCGATGAGCGAAGCCATACTTAATGTCATGCGCGACGATTGGGGATGGAAGCCCCGTGATCTTTGGGACGTTCAAGGATTTATCTGGGTTACGTGCAACGGTTCTGATGCGGATGAGACGGTTTCCGATGAAAAATCGATGGTCGCTGAGTCGTCGAAAAAGAGCGCGGCGCCGACCAATGTAATCCTTTACGGTCCTCCCGGCACCGGCAAGACATATAGGAGCGCGCAAGAGGCCGTCCTCCTGTGCGACGGCGTTGCTCCCGATGAACAGGACCGACAAAAACTAATGGAGCGCTTTAACGCCTTAAAGGATGCGGGTCGAATAGCGTTTGTAACATTTCACCAAAGCTACAGCTACGAGGATTTCATTGAGGGATTAAGGCCGGAAACCGCCGCCGAGGATGAAGTTGGTCAATCCTCCTCTGGAGGTTTCCGGCTCAAGCCAACCGATGGCGTCTTCAAGCGCATTTCTGCACTTGCCGAACAGGCTGGGGCAGTTAGACCGGCAGCCTCCGCATTCGATCTTGATGGCCGCAATTTTTTCAAGATGTCACTCGGCCGAGCTTACGATCAGAGCGAGATCTTCCAAGCCGCAATTGACGGAGGATATGTCGCGCTGGGCTGGGGTGGGGACACGGATTGGAGTGATCCAATCTTCGAAAAATTTGATGCCATTTTGGAAAAGTGGAGATCCGTCGAGCCAGATATTAGCAGCAACCGGGGTGATGTAACCCAGACGTTTCGGTTACGCGCAATGATGCAAAAGGGCGATATCGTAATCGTATCCGATGGCAACAGTCAGTTCCGCGCGATTGGCGAAATCATCGGACCCTATGAATTTGCGAAGGACGCCACCGATTATCGACATCGGCGAAAAGTACGTTGGTTACGTGTTCTTGAAAGATCGTTGCCGGTCGAGACTATTCTCGATGGCAAATTCACGATGATGTCGCTTTATCGAATTGATCCCAAAAAGATAAAGCGAGCTGCCCTTGAGACAATATTGGGTGAACAGGGAGCTACTGTCACCACAGACCTCAACAAGGATCCGGATCCGTATGTTCTGGTCATCGATGAAATCAACAGGGCCAACATTTCTAAGGTCTTCGGAGAACTCATTACCCTGATTGAACCAGACAAGCGGTTGGGCTGTCTCAATGCACTAACGGTGACGCTGCCATATTCTCACGAGGAATTCGGCGTGCCAGCAAATCTCCATATTGTAGGTACGATGAACACGGCCGACAGGTCGATAGCCCTGTTGGATACAGCTCTACGCCGGCGATTTCAATTTAAGGAATTGATGCCCCAACCCTCTCTTCTCGGCGACAATGTGGGTGGAGTGAATATTCGGGCCCTTTTGTCCGCGTTGAACGAGCGGATTGAGTATTTCTTCGATCGGGAACATCAGATAGGGCATGCTTATTTCATGGAATGTCGGTCCCGAACGGACTTGGATAGAGTGATGCGCACCAAAATCATTCCGCTTCTGTCCGAATACTTTTACGACAATTGGGAAAAGCTGCGCGAGGTACTCGGTGAGACTAGTGATGAGGGGCATTTCACTGTTCGGACGAAGCTGCGGCCTCCAACCACGGGAGCAATGGACTCTGACATCGAACGCTACCGCTATGACGTGCGTTCCGAGTTTCCTGCGAATGCATATGATCACTTTATGTCATGATCCATCGAACAGTCCGCGAGTGGGATTACATAGCTATTGAGCCGCCTATCGGCGGACCGGCCGGTCTAAGTCGCTCAGTTGCCGACCGACTGTTGAAAGCAGCGCGCAATACGGCGCTCGGAGGTGAGGATGGAGAGAAGATCCTCGTCAACGGCGTCTCAAGGCTTCGCGCTCAACAGGTGGTCGGCATTTTGGCCACAGAGGACGCGACACTCGAAATCTTGCCCAAAATAGACGGCTCAACCAGTGATAATGCCGCAGCTCGCCGAAGCCTAGTCCACATGCTGGCGGTAGTGCTCGATCTAGAAATTGCCACCGGCGCGAATGCCGACTTGAGCTGGCAGAAGGATGACCTTCTGGAGATCCTCGTTCGATTGTTCTGCGATAAACTGTTTGCAGTGCTCCATCGTGGAATGCCGCGGCGGTACGTCGGCAACCAGGATGATCTCTCGACCCTGCGGGGCCGGCTAGACGTTGTACGTCAATTTACAGTGTTGGGAGCCACACCTCAAAAGCTTGCTTGCCAATTTGAAAATCTCAGCGCCGATATTGCGTTGAATCAAATCATGAAGGCGGCAGTCGCGCGGCTAAGGACAACTTCTCGCTCGGAGCAAAATCGTCGAAGATTAACGGAGCTTGCCTTCGCATTCGATGAGGTGAGCGCGGTCGCGGTCAAGGAGCTCCCTTGGAACAAGGTTGTTATTGATAGAACCAATAGCGGGTGGCTTGAGTTGTTTCGCTTTGCGAGGTTGCTGTTGGGAGATCGCTTCCAAACTACGACAAGAGGCAATTCTCGAGGCTTTTCTCTGCTTTTTGAGATGAACACGCTTTTTGAGGAATTCATCGGTCGAATGTTCAGGCGGGCCCTCTCCGGAACGGCCTTTCAAGTCGTTCTGCAAGGGCCCCAAAGCTACGCGTTGATTGATCATGCAACCGGCGTTCGTCGTTTCGCGACAAGGCCAGACATCGTCGTGAGCAGGGATGGCAAGCCTCTCTTGATAATCGACACCAAATGGAAGCGCTTGAAGGGGGAAATAGATGATGCCAAGCGCGGAGTAGGGCAGGCCGACGTCTATCAAATGATGGCATATGCGCATGTGTATAATAGTAACCTGCTAATGCTACTCTACCCACACCATGACGAATTGAGCGCTGGAGAAGGGCTCCTAACGCTGCATCGCATTGCTGATAAGGAGGACAGTCGCCTTGCGATTGCGACGATAGCGTTGTCCGATACAAAGTCCGTCGGAATGCGTTTGAGAACGCTTTTGCTGGGGAACGCCGAATTTTTTGATCTGGCGATTCGGTAGTAATGTTGCCCGTCCCCTGGATCAAGAGCACAGACTGCGCGCGAAACAAGAGGGTGATTGTTCACCAAATAGTCGGTTTGAACGTCGTCCCGCCGGCCTATCTCAGAATTCCAATAGTGATAGCCAACGGAATTCTCGGTAGACAATCCCCGGTTCGAAGTTCTCCGCGAGGGTATCGAATGCTATCGGAGGCGAGCGAAGTCGTGTCCGATAGGGGCCCTACTCCGCAGCCTCGCCCTTCACCTCGATCATCAGCACGTCCAAGCTTTCGATCTCCTGCATGGCGCGGCCGGCAATTCCTTGGAGGTCGCCGTAGAGGCCGGCAGTGGCATCGAGCACGCCCCTGAGCTGTTCCTCGCGCTTGGCCCACAGCCGCATCATGGTCTTGCGCTCGCGATCGAGGTCGGCCTGCATGTCGGTGAATTTTTCGACGATGGCGTCGATGCGTTGTCGGAAGCGCGGACCGGTCAGGTAGGCGTAGACCATCTCCATCTTGGTCTGCTGGCCTTCCTGCGCCTGGCGGCTGGCGGTGACGTCGATCAGCGACTGCCGAAGTGCAATGGCGAGCGGGATCGCGAACCTGGGCTCCGTGACCCAGACGTTATCAACGAGGTCGAAGGTCTCAATCCCCTTGGGAAGCGCGGTCGAAACGATCAGCGCGACCTCCGCCTTGGCGGCGCGCTGGTCATCGCGCAGCTTCGCGAGCCAGGCGTCATTCCAATTCCGTGTGCGCTTGGATTCCCACAGAATGGTGCCGCAGGTCTGGCCGCCGGGGCCAAGCACGCGGTGCACCACGTCGCCACCGAACTCGCCCTTGGCCACCGGCTCGATCAGGTCACGCGGGAAGCGGCTGCGGAGCAGGGATTCGAGTTCGATTTCGAGCGCTTCGCCCTGCAGCTGCTGCGAGCCCTGGTCAGCCTTGCGACGCAGTTCCTCGATCTGGCGCTGCATGCCGGCGATCTGGGTCTCCTTTTCGGTGACCTTGGCCTTGAGTGCGTCCTCCGCCTCGAGCCTGGCCTTGTCGCGAACGGTAGCGAGGTTCTCCTGAACCTTCTTCTCTACCGTGAGATCCAACTCGCGCTTGGCTTCGTCAAGCTCCCGTTCCTTACGCAACATTTCGGCCTGGACCTGCTGGGCTTCGGCCAGCTTCGCATTGTTCGTGGCAAGCATCTGCCGCAGGTCCGCAAGCTGCCGGTCGCGCTGGCCGAGATCGTCAGCGAGCGCAAGACGGGCCTTCTTTGCCTCGGCTTCGGCGATGGCAGTGCGCTCGGACCGCAGCTTGGCCGCGACCTGTTCGTCGATCGCTTCGCGCGCCTTGGCGAGGTCGTCCTGCGTTTGCTTGAGCTGGGCCTCACGACGTCTGAAATCGGCCTCCTTGGCCGCAAGCTGCGCCTCGAATTGCTTGCGGGTCTCGGCGACCAAGGGCGCCGCAAGCGATTCGTTGAGCTTGATCTCCGTGTGGCAGTTCGGGCAGGTGATTTGAGGGTCGGTCACGGTGTCGGTCCTTTGGTGATTGCTCGGGATTGTATCGGGGTTTCCGCCGTGGCTCGGGCCGAGTCGGGGCGTTATCCCCGGCAATCGGGCCGGTCGCGGCAATGGCGACACCCTGTACGGTGCTGTCGGTTTCGGCTTCTCGGCGGGATCGTGCGTCATAGTCAGTTCCTCGTGGCACGCAGGTCGCGTTCGCGCAGGACGGCTTCGACGATCCGGCGCAGACGGCGCACCGAGCCGCCGCGCCAGTGCCGCCCGACCGCGGCATGTTCGGCACCGTCGAGAGGCGGTATCCAGCTTTCCTCGAGACCGCGGTCTCTGGCCAAGTCCGCAGTCACGGCCGGCAGGAGCGCGTCGAGGTCGTCCGCGATCGGCTTCGGAAACTTGACCACGCGAAAGCGGTCGCGGATTGGGCCCGGCAGCGGATCGAGGCTATTGGCCGTCGCCACGAAGGAGATATGCGACAAATCGAGATTGGTCTGCAGCGCCGGATCGGGGTAGCGCGCACTGGTTTCGGGCTCCAGGAAACCGAGCAGACAATCCCATAGCCGTCCATAGTCGGTGCGGGTGGCGGCCTTCTCGATCTCGTCGATGAGGACGAGCGGATTGGCGATTTTGCCTTGGGCAACGGCGAGAAAGGGGTGGCAGGGTTCGGCCGAGTACCAGCGCCGGTCGGTTCCCCCGAATGTGGCGCCGTCGGCACGGGACGCGTCTTCGCGCCAGACGCTCAGGCCGAGGACCTCTCCGAGGCGCCGAGCAAATCGGGATTTGCCTCCGCCGGGGTCGCCGACCAAAAGGAGCGGTCGCAGCCGGACCGTGGTGCGGCCGACGAGATCAGCGAGGGCAAAGTCGATGGCGTCCATTGCATAGGGGAATTCGAACAGCAGCTTGCTGCGCACCTCGTGCAGAGGCGGCACCGGGACCAGCGGCAGGGGAACGTTGATGACGCTCTTCAGCGGACCGAGGATGTCCTTCAGCTTGGTGTTCTTCATCTCCTCGCTGCTCAAGCGCGCGACCATTAGGTAATGGTCAGGAGCAGCTTGCGCGCCAGCCGAGGAAGTTTGGTCCGAGACCTCGACGGCGTTTTCTTCGGCCTCCTTCTTCCTCCTGCGCTCTTCCTCCTCCTTGACCTTACGTCGCACAGCAATGGCGGCCGCGGCGACGCGGTGCTCCGCCATGCGATTACCGAGGAAGCAGGCGTTCCGTGCCGCCGAAGCTCCCCTCGGCATCAGGTCGGTGCATGCCGGCAGCGCTGCCCAGCCAAAGACAAATTGCTCAAGGTCGCAGCAGAGCTCGTCCTCGGCATGCCTGGAAGTGGCCTGGAAAGCCTTGACCAGCGCCTTGCCGACCCTGCGGTGGTCCTCGAAGTAGGTCCGGTCGCGCGGCGTCGGCAGGCACAACAGTCGCACGCAGTCGGCAAGGCTGCGCAAGTTCGGCTCGTTCTGGGTGACGGCGCGGTGGTCGAGCTCGGCGGCGAGCGCAAGTCCGGCATCGACGCCGAGCGCCGCGGCCCAGGCCGCATTGTGGGGGAGCTGCGGGCACAGCTCATCGATTTCGCCGATCAGCCGCTGCTCGATATGGTCGGCACTGTCGGTGACGTGCATGGCGTAGCGCAGGAGCCGGGGCAGGTCCTTCAGATGTTCGTTCCAGTCCGAGGAATCGGCGGCCGCTCCGGTCGAGGCGGCGTCGTCTGCCGCCGCGGGCAGATCAATGTCATCGGCGTCGTCGGTCGTGGTCATGCCTCGTCCTCCGAGCCGTCGCCGCCGGAAGCGCTGAAGGTCGCCATTCGTCTCAGCACGCGGTGGAGATCCTCGCGGTCGAGCGGCGGACCGAGCCTGTAGAAGCGCGAGAGCGAGCGGACCCATGTGCCATTGGGATCGGCGAACCACAGGGGCGTGGTGGCGGCTGCGCAGTCCCCGAGCAGGGGGTGCCCCGTAACGTGGCCAATCAGCTGTACACCTTGCGGCGTGATCGCCGGCACCCAGTCTTCCAGGAGCGGCGCCTTCTGCAGCAGGGCCGGCGAGACCGAGCGCCCGCGTTCGAGGCGGTCGCAGTCATCGGCCAGGGCTCGGAGCCGGCGGCCGAGGTCCGGCGTAACGTAGGCGGGATCGAGGAAAGGAAAC
>ORJL011650602.1_pt1 | contig 27795 bp, 37 predicted proteins | sample 1779941 | NCBI WGS metagenome assembly ORJL01 (sample SAMEA104232317, study PRJEB22302) | groundwater metagenome | biome: forest; feature: aquifer; material: groundwater | place: USA | collected 2011-08-07 | depth 5.8 m
AGAAAAAGTAGAACTTATTTACGAAAAGCGCATTACAAAATTTGGCAACTCTGCAAAATTAGATTCTCCAAAAAAATATATCGGCAAAAGGGCTTATGTGGTTATTGTTAAGGACTAGGCTTTATTTTTGTCCCACACCCAACAGCTGCATCAACTTTATCTTGAAGATGTTTTAATTTTATTGCTAATTCAGATTCCAATTCTGCTTTCTTTGCGTCTCTCTCTTGTTCCAGAGTATTGTATTCTGCAGGAGTTATTAAATTTTCTGGTCTTGTTTCAGAAACGAACCTCGAAGCGAACCTCCCGTCCGAAGCCTCATAGTTGGCGTAGGCATCCACACGCCCGTCGTCGCGACGATGAGGCCAGCGGCCACGAACAACAGGTCTTAAACCAGGTTGTATCGATAAATAAGCATAATCAGGCAGTTCTCTTTTTGGATCTTGCACGCCCCAAAGATGTTTTGCGAGCGGCATATGGTCATCGCCAAGATCTTTTACATATGCACTTTTGCCTGGAAGTACTATTCCTTCTTTTCTTCCCAATCTTGCATTAACACTTTTAATTGATTCATCAGGATTCAATTCTATGCCTTCCAGAAGTTCTTCTCTTTCAGAGTCAAGCACAGTTCCTGTCCATTCTAACGGACCATTTATAAAATCAGCTTCTTCTTCTGACCTGTTTGCCTGTAAATATGCTCTTGATAAAAACCATTCTGCAGAAGTAGCCAGACGACGGCCAGAATTTTGCGCCTTTAGCATAAGCTGGTACCAATTTCCTAGTTCTGATTTTGGAGAAGCTACGTACGGTCTTGAATCTACATAGTCTTGTGCAAGCACATCGTACCTGTGCAATGGCACATTCAAAATCCTTCTTGGCGCGACAATTGACATAAGAATCATTCCTCAACAAAGTATTTAAAGCTGTTACTATAGGGTAATTACCTTGCTATAAGCTTTGCGTTTTCGATGTTGTATTTCCAGCCTTTTTGTATTACGCCTTCTCTTGAATAATATTTTCCAAGACGTCTTATTTTTGATTCAAGCAGTTCCAAGCCGTGCTTTGAATTTGTATCTCCCTTGTTTGCATCCATGTGCTTGTGGAGATTAACTGCTTTTTTGATTAAGCTGTACATGTCATCAGGAACAGCCTGTTCCTTGCGTAATTTGTTTGCTACTTTTGCCACGCGCAAATTGAAAGCGCGAACATCAGGCACGCCATACTGGTCTCTTAATGTCAATCCTATCAAGGCATTTGACAATCCTTCTTTTGCCAATTTTTGTATGAGTTTTTCCACTTCTTCAGCTTCCAACGTAACCCACAGTGCCTTTTTCCTAACAGGCTTTTTTGAGCCATGTTTTCCATGTTTTCGTGAATGCATTCTTGCGATAATATCACCCTGATCTGTCGCGATAACGTCCTCGTTTCTCAAGATTTTTAAGAGAACCTATGACTTTTTCGCTCTTATAGCTTTCTTTATAGGCTTTTAAAATTATCTTCCATGCCTTTTCTGCAAGATTTGTTTTGACGCCAGAGGCGTCGGTCCACTCAAAGTGTGTTGATTCTAGGGCTTCCCTGAGGACATGAAGATCTGTGGCCTTGTCTTCTGCCTTTCCTGACCTGAAACCAAGGCCAAAATCCAATAAATAAATATCACTGCTGCTTAAAATCATATTGCTTGTAGTCAGATCGCCATGAATAATGTCAAAAGAATGTAGATTTGCTACAGATTGACCTATTTTTTTGCAAATTTCTGGCATATTCTTTTCGTTGAGCATATCTTTTACCATATTGCCGTTTATTTTTTCAAGCGTAAGTGTGAAATCATTTTCTTCTAATATTCTTGGAACGTTCACACCTGCTCGTGCTGCTTCTCTTAACAGAGAGGCTTCGGATTTAGTCCTTTGCTTTCTTAACTTCTCATCAATTTCTGGCAGTCGATATGATTTTTTTATCCTTTCCTTAATTACAGCAATAGAATAGACGCCAGAGGCGTCGGTCTGCTTTTTTTCAGATATTATAGCTTCTGCGCCTTTATACAATACTTTCATAATCTAATGAAGAAATCAGAGTTTTTAAAGCACAGATCAATCAGAATCAAACAACAGCAACGCTGCTGCCAATGCTATTTGTATAAGGTTTATCATCGCGTCTGCCAGAACTTCTCCAGCAGCTCCTACGAATGGTAAAGCTGATAAAGCGTTACCACCAGTTTCTAATACACTCATTGCGACAAATGCACAAAACATACATATGCGCATGAAAGCAGACAAAGCATTTTTGCTTTCTTTTGCTCGCGCTACAATAAATCTAGAAAATGTAATGATGCCGGCAGAAACAACTTGTAAAGCCTCGAGAACTGTAGCTGGCAGTGCTTTCAAAGCGGTGCCCAAAAAAGGAATGAATCCGATTAAATCCAGACCAACACTAAGCAATCCTATTATTACTATAATACACAATAAATATATATTAATCAATTTCATTCGTCCCATTTATCTCACCTTATGAGTGCATTTTTTATCTATGGCTTCGTGATGATTGATGCTATAATATGCGTAAACGGGTATGGATACAAGAAATACAGCTACGAATATCCAGTGGACTAAAAAGGAAGTATAGTAGTATAGTGGAAGACCAAAGCCTAGCATGAATTTTCTTGTTATTCTGTGGTGAAGTTTTGAGTTGGAATTTGAAAATTTCATCCAGAAAAACGATGCGAGCATCAGCATGCCTGAAAACAAGACCAATGACAAAGGATTGTTAAGCGCAAAATATATTGGGGCAAAAAGCATTATGCTTGCGACTATTCCAATCCCAGCAAACAGGCAGCCTGCGCATATGCGCAAGTGTGAACCGACGCCTATGGCGTCAAAAGGAATTTTTATTGAAAAAATATGGCCTTTATAGCACCTGCAGCTCGGATGGTGGGAAAAAAACATCTGTATGAATATTTTTAGGTCATTTAACTGCTTAGATATCAATTTTTTCATGATTATATTGTGAACCAAGCTAATAATAAAGATATTATAACTTGCTTCGCATACACCGAATCATAAAATTTTATTGTTTTTTTGTTCAGTGTAATTGGCATCATCTATAAAAATAGCTTTAAAAATACATCAAATAACTGTATAATTAATGAAAAATAACTTATTTTTACCAATACTGCTTATCGTGGGCATAGTTTTTATTGCAGGATGCACAACGCCTACACCAACTCCAACGAACACAGAAACATGCGGAAACGGAGTTTGTGGGACAGGAGAAACAACAGCTTCGTGCCCTGCGGATTGCCCAAAACCAAGAGCATCTTCATTAACTGTTGCTGAGCAAAAGCTTCAGACTGACAAAGTCACAATAGCTTCATTATTTTTAGACAAATCTGGATTTGTGGTAATACACGCAGATGTTTCAGGCACGCCTGGAGCTGTAATAGGATTTAGCGAGGTTGTCTCAGGCGAGAAGACAGACTTCCCTGTAGCTGTTGATGCTTCTAAAGTTGGAAGCAAAGTTCATGCAATGCTTCACTATGATGCTGATGAAAATGGGTTTTATACTAGTGTTGATGAGGCCGTGCCTGTAAGAGTTGACGGGGCTATTGTTGTAAAACCTATAACCATAATCGAGACTACGCCAGGAACACCTGGACCAACAATAGACATGACTACTGACGGATTTAGCCCAAAAACTGTCACAATAAAAGCAGGACAGATTGTGATGTTCAAAAACAGCGGCACTATAAACCAATGGCCTGCATCTGCTGTTCATCCTACTCACGGAGTTTATCCTGAAAGCGGTGGATGCATTGGAAGCGCATTTGACGCATGCAAAGGGCTTACGCCAGGAGAATCATGGTCATTCACTTTCAATCAGAAAGGATCATGGAATTACCATGATCATCTAAACCCAAGCTTGGTAGGAACAATAAAGGTTGAGTAATTCTTTTTATTATTTCTTCAAATTAACTATATAATCCTGCTAGAAAATTAAATAACATATGGTACGACTTGACAGGATTACGATGCAGGGCTTCAAGAGCTTTGCTGGAAAGGTTATGCTTCCGTTTCCAGAAGGGTTTATGGTTGTAGCAGGACCTAATGGCAGCGGTAAATGTGCGCATTACGATACTATTGTCACATTGTCTGATGGAAGTAATTTTAAGCTTGGCAAGCTTGTAGAAGATGCAATTGATAAGGCGAGCATAAAACAAGAATTAGATGATGGTATAATAGCATCTGGCAATGGCACCAAAATACTTACTTTGAACAATAAATTAAAAATAGAATCAAAACCAATCAAAACATTTATCAAAAGAAAATCTCCTAAGAAAATGTTATTTATAAAAACACGTTCTGGCAGAGAAATAAAGACCACCCCATATCATCCATTTTTTGGAATAAATGAAAGCGGCATATTTTCATTAGAAGCTAAAGACTTGCAAAAGGGCAGAAAAATAGCTGTGCCGCGCACTATAAAGATTTTTGAAAAGCCCAAAATACAAGAGTTCACAAGAGGCATGGACAACCTTTATGTACCCTATTCAGATGAAATAAAAAATATTATAAAAACAGAAATAAAAAAATTAGGCTTGACTTATAAACAGTTTGCTCAACGCGCAGACATACCAGTTTCTGCTTTGGAAGGTCTGATGGATAAACAATCTATACAATACAAAAACCTACAAAAATTGATAGAATTTTATGGACTTAACATAAGTTCTAAAAAAATAAAATCTAAAAATGCAAATAAACCATTTTCCATATCGGCTTTAACGCCTGAAGTCGCGCGATTTTTAGGTTACATGATATCCGAGGGTCAATCTACTAATTCAAATCAACTGTGGTTTGTTAACGACGATGAAGACCTTATAAATGATTTTGTTGGCATATGCAACAGTTCTTTTGATGTGAAAGCAAATATATTTTCTTACAAAGGACTTACAAAAGATGTCATAGTATTTTCAAAACCACTGCAAATTTGGCTTGACAAAAACTTTGGCCTTGATATAGGCTCGAAATCTGCTGAAAAATCAGTCCCTTATGCTATATTTTACTCTAGTGAAGACATCATTAAAAATTTCTTGGCTTCTTTATTTGAAGGCGATGGTTATTTCAATTTAAAAGGACGGCAGACATATTTTGAATATTCTACAGCAAGCAAGGAGCTTGCCCATGGCATACAACACTTGCTTTTACGGCTTGGCGTATTGTCTAATATTAAAGAAAAAATTAAACATGCAACAAATACAAAAAACAAAACAAAAAGGACCTACTTTTCTATATATGTATATGGCAATTCACTGGAAATTCTTTTAAAGCAGCTTGAACTTAAAGGGCGTAAAAAATTCAAGGTTGATAAAATAAAAGAACTTAATCAAGCAAGAAATCCCAATATAGACCTTGTACCAAACGCCAATTTCCTTGTTAAAGAGCTTGTTAAAGAATGTAAAATAAACATTAAAAAAGTAAAGAAAATTTGTCCTAAACTTGATGCCTATTGTTACAATCAATGTGAATGCAGTCGTAATGGGTTAAAAGAAGTTATTGATGCCATCAGATCGCATGGAAATGTAACTGCAAGGGCAGAAATTATTATTAGTCAGCTTCTGATGCTTGCTGATTCTGACATATTTTGGGATGAAATAGTAGACGTAAAAGAAATAGAATCACCAGAATGGGTTTACGACCTTACAGTTGATGAAACTCATAACTACATAGCTAACAATTTTTTTGTCCACAATAGCAATATAATTGACGGACTTACATTTGTTTTAGGCACGACATCTGCCCGTCTCATAAGAGCGCAGAAACTTCAGAACTTGATTTTCAACGGCGGGAAAGATCGTAAGCCTGCAGAGTTTTGCGAGGTTTCAATCTATCTTGATAACAGCGACGGTAAAATACCTGGCGATAATAAAGAAATTAAGATAACTAGAAGAATAACTAGAAGCGGCATTTCTATTTACAAACTTGACGGCCATACTGTCACGCGAGCAAAAGTCATCGACACAATTTCATACGCAGGTCTTTCTCCAGAAGGTCACAACATAATCCTGCAGGGCGATGTAACAAATATTATACAAATGAATCCAAAAGAAAGGAGAGAAATAATAGATGACATATCAGGGATTGCTGAATTTGATGACAAAAAAGACAAGGCAACAAAAGAATTGGAAAAGGTGGAGACAAGAGTAAGGGAAAATATGATTGTAGTTGCAGAAAAGCAGAGGCTTGTCGCACGCCTCAAGGAGGAAAAAGAAACAGCTGAAAAATACAGAAAACTTGAACAGGAAATGAAAAGCGCAAAGGCATCTGCATTCAAGAAAAAATTTGAGGACGCACAGGAAAAAATGGGTGCATTGGAAAAGGAAATTTCATCAGGAAGCACGGATTTCGAAAAAATGGAAAAAGAATTTGACAAATTAGAAAAAGAACTGGAAGAAAAGGAAAAATCTATACTGAAAAAGAGCGATGTACTTATCAAGAAAAGCAAAAACTATGATTTGCAAAGGCAAATTGATACGATACAAACAGAAATCATACGAAAAAAAGACAGGGTTGACCTCTATGAAAGAGAAATTACAAGGCTCAGAGCAGAATCAGACAACCCTTCTATAAGGGAAATATTGGCACAGAATTGGGATGGTGTTCATGGAAAATTTATAGATCTTATAAAAATACCTAAAAAGTTTTCAACAGCAATGTCTGTTGCTATCGGAAAGCATGCAAATGATATTGTTGTCGATGATGAAAACATAGCAGCAAACTGCATAAAACATTTGAAAGAGAGAAAGGTTGGAACAGCAAGATTCATACCATTGAGTATAATTAGAGGCAGAGAAAAAAGGGCATACAAAGGTCCGGAAAAATTAATCGGATATGCAATTGATATAATTGAATTTGAGAGGAAATACCAGAAAGCTGCCGAGTTTGTTATTGGAAATACAATTGTTGTTGATACAATAGACACTGCAAAGAGGATCAGAAACTTCAGAATTGTAACTCTTGACGGTGATCTGGTAGAAGAATCAGGCGCCATGATCGGAGGATTTTTGGCAAGAAAAAATCTTACACAAAGCGCTTCTATTGGTCACATACAGGAAGAAATGAACAAATTAACTGCAGAAATTACAAACGGTGAGACAGGAGTTGAAAAATTAAAAGACCATCTGGAAGATGAAGGAGAGGAGATGATAAAACTCCAGCAAAGCGCGGGACAAGACGAGAAACTTCTGGATGAGTTAAGAAAAAAGAGAAAAGACCTTTATGAACAAAGATTAAGAGCACAAGGCGATGTTGGAAAAAAGAAAATTGAAAAAGCACGACTGGAGGCAACGTTTGACAACATGAAACTGGAAGTAAAAGGACATGAAGGCATTGTGATTATAAAAGGATCTTTGGAAGAGCTTGAAGAAAAAGCAAGAAGATGTATAATTGAAATCAACAAGCTTGGCCCTATTAACATGAAAGCTCTGGATGAATATGGTACTCTGAATGTAGAATATGAAGAGCTGAAGAAAAAGCTTGACAAACTGCTGGAAGAAAAGGACGCTATAATGACTGTTGTGCACGATGTAGAAAAGAAAAGATACGACAAATTCATGGAAACCATGAATTCTATAAATAAAAATTTTGCCCAAATTTATATGGATCTTACAGGCGGAGAAGGCAGACTAAGATTAGAAGAAGACAACAACATTATCTCTGGACTACTAATAGAAGCAAGCCCTTCAGGCAAGAAGATATTGAACCTAGACTCCATGTCAGGCGGCGAAAAATCAATGACATCACTTGCTTTCCTGTTTGCAATATTACAGCACTTTGCATCTCCGTTTTACGTGCTGGATGAAGTTGACGCCGCGCTTGACAAAGCCAACACCAAAAGGGTTATGAGCTTGGTAAAAAGGTATTCTTCCAGTATACAGTTCATTGTAATTTCGCACTCTGATACAACAATAGCAGAAGCCGATAAAGTATACGGCGTAAGCATGGAGAACGGGATTTCAAAGGTATTTGGCATAGACCTTCATGGGCAGCATAGTGAGATTGAAACAAAAGAAGATGAAGAAGCAGGAGAAAGTGAAGAAAAGACGCCGCAAGCGCCTATTTGACAATTACACAGTGATTTTTATGGAAAAATTAGACCCAAAGAAGACAGCATTGATTGTGATTGATATACAAAATGGCTTTTGTTCGCCAAAAGGATCCTTTGCTATAAAAGGCGTAAATATTTCACAAATAATCATAATGGTGCCTAAACTTGTAAAATTTATAGAAACTTTGAAGAAGAAGGGCATACTAGTTGTTTACACGAAACAAATAGAAAATTATAGAGACTCTCCTGAAAATGTAAAAAGGCTTTTCATACGCAGCTTTAAAAACTTTAATCCTCATGCAACAAAAAACAATTTTGAAGGAAAATTCTACAAAGTAAAGCCTGGAAAGGATGACATAATAATAGAAAAGAAAACATGGGACGCTTTCAGCAATCCAAAGCTTAACAGAATTCTTAAAAAGGAAAAAATAACGCATCTTACTATTGCAGGCATATTCACAAATGTCTGTGTTGAATCTACAGCTCGCCGTGCTTTTACAGAAGGTTATGATGTTATAATACCAAAAGATTTAGTGGCTGTTAGCAAGCATAATTGGCTGCTGCACAAGTATTCTCTGAAATCAATGGAAAAGTATATAGCTCAAGTTGCGCATTCAAAAGAAATAATCAAAGCTCTAGGTGGTTAGTAATGACGAATGAAGAAAAGAGGAATGAAATGGAAAAGAATGAAATTAAAGAAAATACAGTCGACACTACCGTTCCTGCTGTCCAACCTGCTGAAGATCAAACTTTTGTCATTGATGAAAACAAAGTTATCAGAACAATAGTTCTGGGAAGCGACTGGCAGGAAGTTCTTATAACACTAGTAGGCGAGGAAGGCATTGACCCGATGAATATTGATATTGTTAAGCTTGCGGATTCTTTCAAAAAACATCTAGAGAATGTGCAACAATTTGACTTCAAGGTTCCGGCAAGATTCATACTTGTAGCTGCAATTCTGCTAAGAATGAAAGCTGAACAACTGCTTGATGAAGAAGAAAAAAAGAAGGAAAAAACAGAATCATTGCCATCGATCAATATTGAAAACATTCCTGCATTAACTGCGCCTATTACTAGAAAAACAACAAGAAGGGTAACGTTGGATGAACTGATCGGTGCATTGAACAAGGCGTTTGAATTCAAGGAACGGAAGGAAGGCAAGACAATAAGGATGCGAAGGGCTGTTGAAAACTTAATAGGCGAGGAAGAGGACATTGAAGTTAGAATAGCAAGAGTCTATGGACATATTGAGAAGAAAAAGCAAGTTACATTTTCAGAACTGGTTGGCGACTGGACACCAAGGCATATAGTTGAAATATTTCTTCCAATACTTTACCTTTCAAACAGGGGGAAAATAACATGCGAACAGTCTGAAATGTTCCAGGAAATTTATATTACGATAAGAGAACAGAATGATCAGCAGGAAGCAGCCACGCAAGACACAACCCCACAACCAGCACCGTAGTATTTAAAATTTTTACATACCGTATTTCTATGAAAATAAATAATTATATCGCTTTAGCAGCTTCTGTCTTATTGCTTACTTGCGGTGGCGGGAAAAAAGTTTCTTCTTACAGAGAAGCAGAAGAAATTATCAAAAGATCAAACAAAAGGCAATCTGTACTTTTAGTTACTGCTACCGCATATTGTCCTCCTTGCAGAGATCTTGAAAGATATATAGAAAAGAACAGGTTTGACAACTGTAGTAACGGAATAGATATTATAGATATGGATGGAGGAGGAGTTTTTAGTGGAAATGAACATGAAGTTCAAGAAATTACAAGGGCGCTTAAAGACTATGGATTTAATGATGATAAAAATACAATCCCAACTGTATTTGTTAGAAAAAAAGTAGGTGACGACACTGTAGTTGTTTCTTACAATGGGTTTTCAAAAGGAAAAATAGGCGGTGTAGACGCTAGACAGGTTTTCAATTGTCCGATAGAATAGTATTTATCTTCTTGACAGACTAATAAGATTCTTATGATGAACCCAAAGAAAATGGCTCTGCTTGAAGCCATGCTATTTACAACAACAGAACCACTGTCCCTAGACAATCTTGAAAAGAGGCTCAGGATAAGAAAAGAGGCGATAGAAAAAATGATACAGATACTGAAAGAGAAATACACAAAAGAGGATGTGGGTATAGAGCTCTCAGATATAGGCGGATTCAGATTAGTAGTCAAGCCTGAATTCATGGAAAACGTTTCTGATCTTACCCCTCATGCTGACATGAGCAGGGGGCTGTTAAGAGTACTTGCAATCATTGCTTACCATCAGCCGATAAGCCAAAGCGACATAGTGAAGGTAATAGGTAACAGGACATATGATTATGTAAAAGACCTGGAACAAAAGGGGCTTGTGAAGTGGGAAAAGAAATCTCGCACAAAAATGCTTTCTGTTACGCCGCATTTTGAGGAATATTTTGGCGCCAAGGCAGAAGAGATAAAAAAAGTGCTCGCAGAAATGAAGGAAGAAGCTGAAATAAAGAAACAGGGCGAAGAATGAGCCTTTTCTTTCGTGCATTATTGAATTTATCGTACAAAGAAAACCCTCGGGAAAAGAAAATAAATATTAATCTACATTTCTTTTATTTCTATCCAACCCACCAATTAACAATAATAAACTACCTGTTATAGAAAAAATAAGAAATTGTATAAGGTTAGACTGGTCCGACATTACATAAGCGACTACACTTCCGGACATAAAACCTATACCTATATTTTCTATCCATTCATCTATCATATCCCTGTTTTTATGATTTTTTATTAAGATTGTCATGCGTCTTCTCCTTATGACTGTTTTTTTAATTCTTGAAAAAAATAATTGTTTGTATAGTATATTGCAATTTTATCATCTTCATACTTATGAATAAAATATTTTCCACCAGTAAGTTTCTTGATTTCTTTTAAGCCTGTAACTTCTATCATATTTTTGGTTTCCGGCTTATTTTTGACTGATATAAAGTCTTGTTCAGATATTATATTCTGTTCTAAGATTTTCTTTAACTCCACGTCTGTTTTTGCTGTTATCCTTACAATGCCCTTAGGCTCTGTATTAATAATAACAAACTTTTCCTCGCCGAATGGAGTAAAAAGAAAATTACCAAAATCTATTCCAAGAAAGTGATCAAATAAAATTTTCTGACTTCGCTTATCTTTGACAACTGGTATTGGTCTTATAACATCGCCTGCACTTACAGGCCTTATTAGTAAATTTTGCTTCATCAAATTATATCCCATGTGAATGATAATTCCCTTTCTAGCAGGAGCTATCGTGACTGTTTTTGCTTCTTTGACATCAGCAGATTTTACTTTTACGACCTCTCCTATGCCAGCACCGCAATTCCTTCTTTCGAGCCCATCCATCCGTATTATGTCAAGGCCGACATCAACAGGGTAGGCACGAACTGCTATGGCTCCTGTCTTTCTCTTGCCCTCTATTTCTACAACATCACCCTCAACTATCCCGATGCGCTTCATATCATCTTTAGATATGCGCACAATGCCGCGATCGAAATCTTCTTTTTCAGTAAACTCTCCGACTTTGAGCTGAACATCAGATTCGTTATTAGACAATTTTATCACAAGTAATAGATTAGTAATTAACTTTTAAAAATAGGAGTAAGAATAGAAACAGGTGAAATTCCAAAAGATTAAGGCAGTCCCCTGACAATCTTTTTGATTTCTGCATGAACTTCTTCTGCTTTCCTGTTGCCGTCAATTACAACAGTGTTTGGGAAGAAGTTTTTGAGACCCAGATAATTATTTCTTATCTGAACAAGCTTTTGCTCTTCCTCAAACATTTCTACATGATGCCTTGCTTTCTGCATTCTTTGAATGCAGACTTTTGGCTGAGCGTCAACGAAAATAGTCAGGTTAGGCTTTCGAAAATGCGAATTAAGCTGCTTAATTGTATCGACAGATATTGACATGCTGCCAAAGGCCAATGAAGATAGTATGTAACGGTCGCAAATGACTGTCTTGCCTTTTTTTAATGCAGGCTCTATTTCTGTTATTAAATGATGCGCCCTGTCTGCTGAAAACAATATCTGCAAAGTTTGAGGGTCTGTCTTCCACTCATGGCGCAAACAGGCTTTTATTAAACCACCTATAAGCCCATCAGACGGCTCTTTTGTTAAAACAGCGTCCTTCTCTTCGTCTGTAAGAGAATTACGCAACAGTGTAGCTTGAGTGGTTATACCCGAACCATCCAATCCTTCCAGAACAATCATTTTACCTTGCATTACATTCTCATATGAAGCTGATTTATAAATAGGTTACTTTTCCAATTCTTTGTCTACCCATTTTAAAAAATCAGGGCTGCCTTTGCCTGTTGGAATAAAATTGATGCAAGGAACATCATAAGAATGTATTTTTTTCACTTCTTTTATTATTTCTTCTGATTTGTTCATCTGGGTTTTGCACAACAACAAAAATTCCCGGCTTTTGGCAATCTTTCCTTTCCACCAATATCTTGATTTTACAGGAAACATGTTTGCACACGCTATAAGCCGCTTTTCAAGCAGCATGTCTGCTATCTTTTCAGCTTCCTTTTCATCGGAAGCTGTTATGTAGCAAACTGCGTATTTCATAATATCTTTCAATAGTTGTATTTTGACTATTTATGTCTTTATGTTATAATGTTTTCATGATTTCAGGAAAAGGATTTGAACCTTATAATGAAGCGCTCAAACGCGGAGATATATCCCCAGGCCATGCAATAGGGGTTAAAGTGCCTGGTTTTTTTCAAGAAGGTGGCGGCACACTTTTTTATACTGTTCTTGTTGACGGCAGGCTTGAATGCTGGCAATTTGGACCAGTCCAAGCTTCAGAAGTTTTACACAAATATCCCAATTGGGAACATTACCCTCGTGGTTGATACTAAAACAAACAAGTCGCCGATTTACTAAGAAGTTCAGAGTTTGTAACTATACACGACAAATGGGAATCATACAAAAATTAACAAATTTAATCTTTTTTGTTTACTTTTCCATTGTTTATAGCTAACCAAATAAATAAACCTGATATTAATTTATTTGGTTACATATAGCTCAAAAGGAATTCATATACGGATTGTTTCCTTTTAGAGCTATAAATCCCTTTTCATCAAAACGTTGGAATGGCTAATAGAGCTGAGACTACAAAGCGGAAATCCCAAAAAGTAATTATCGTGATGCCTGCGCACAATGAGGAGCAGACAATAGGCTCTGTTATAGACAGAGCAAAAAAATACGGCACAATTATTGTTGTTAACGACGCTTCTTCTGATAATACAGAGAAAGAGGCCAAGAAACATGGCGCTGTTGTTATTACACACAAAGTTAACAGGGGGCTTGGCGGCGCGTTAAAAACAGGCTTTGCCGAAGCCCTGAAAAGAAAAGCTGACGTGATTATTACATTAGATGCCGACGGACAACATGAGCCGGAGGAAATACCCAAGTTTTTGGAAGGAATAAAATTGTATGATTTTGTGCTTGGAGCAAGGGCACTAAACAAATATCCTTTCAAGAAAAGGTTCGGCAATTTTTTCCTTAATGTCGCAACAAACCTCATTTCCGGAACCTATTTACAGGATACGGAAAGCGGATTTAGAGCATTCAGGCGCTCTGCTTTGGAAAAATTATACCTAAAATCAGAAAGATACCAGATTGCAATAGAAATAGTTTTTGAAGTAGGCAGGAACAATCTAAGCTATACTAATGTTCCAATAAGAGTTCCTGTTTATGTTCAAGGCGTGGGGGTTATAGATGGCATAAAAAATTTTGGATTCCTTCTTTACAGGAGAAAAAGAAACTTCAAAGACTACGTCCAGGACTTCAAATATGTTGTCAGGCACTGGCTGAAGAATGGAAGAATAACAACATATGCCAAGAAGAAATTAGGAGTCTAGGGCTTGTAAAATTGTGTTCCTGCTACTCTTTTCTTATTGTTAGCTCCATTTTTTTGGCGTTGAAATTTACATGAACTGTTGAACCGGGCTTGAAAATAGTGCCAAGCTTTGAAGGAAGCGTCACGGCTGCGCTGCCGCCCACTTTTATGACTTTACGACTTTCATCTATTTCAGGCAACAGCTTTTCCTGAACTCTTATAGCTTCCTTTATGCCTATAAGCTCTTCGCCGCATTTTTTGCATACAAAGGACCTTGTTTTTTCGCCAAACATTTCCTTATTTTCTTCTTTCATTTCTCCTCCGCAATGACATTTCATATTATTCACCTGCTTGTTTCGCCGACAGTTATCAGCTTCAAATGATCTCCTTCGTCAGCAAAGAGCATGAATTTTATTTTGCTGCCGAAATGCATAGAAGCCCTGTACTTGTCGTGCCCTTCTTTTTCTATCTCGCCTTCCTGCAACATTGTTTCAAGCTCCCGAAACCTTAGATTATGAAACTCCCTTTCATAAAAGTGTTTTGACAATACAAGCGGCTTGCTTCTAAGCGAGCTCATTTCTTCATCGGTAAGCCTCATTTGTATCATCTTATGTTTTATTTATTGTTTAATAATATGTTTAATTAAGTATTTATAGATGTCATTCTACTTTAAACAGGCAGGGGCTTCCATAGCTGTTTTACTACAAACTTTGTCTTGAATCCTATCTTCGAAAATATTTTTTCGTTTCTGCTATCCTTTTCTGTAGCAAGGCACAAATTTTCCAGCTTTATTTCTTGCGCTCTTTTCACGCAAGCGCCTAATAGTGCCTTTCCTGCGCCCATTTTTCTGTATTCTGGCAGAACAGCCAGAGCATATATGTATCCATCTATTTTGTTATGGATAATTACAACAGTTCCAACAAGCTTTCTGTCTGCAAATGCTGCAAAAGGTTCTGCATAGCATCCTTTCTTTTTTCCTTTTAACCTTTTCTGTAAAAACTCACCGTACAAAGGCGACACTCCTTTGTAAATGTCATCTTTCTCGCCTTTTGTAAATACTTCATTGAAAACACCCTTGAACTCTTTTATTTCTTTCTTTTTTATTTTTCTTACTGTTATATTTTTGGTGTTTTCTATTTTATTTTTGAGGTAGAAAAACATAAAGGCACTCTTTCCAAAGAGCGTATAACCCATTTTTTCCAATGTTTTTGCAAAGAATTAGGTTTTGTGTATGGCAGTATGTAAAAACTTGGAATTGATTTATGAACAATAAATATGTCTTCTATTTCTTTTACAAGACCTTTAGCATCTTTTTTGAATTCTATTTTTGTGGCGTAGTTAAGGTAAGGATCATCTGGAAGCTCGTCGTTGAACACTATGCTGCATTGCTTGCTTTTTATTTCTCTGGTGAAAAAATCTCCCATGCATGCGAGTATATAGACATCTTCAAATCTTTGAATTAGTTTAGCATCCATAATAATCACACATATTTCACATAAATCTCAAAGAACTTCTCAAATGTATCTTTGTATTTTTCTATAATGAACCTTTTTAACTTGTCTTCATGACCGCTGTCAAATGCCTGCAGGCATGCCATGTAGGCTTTCCTGACCGTAGTCCTTACTATTAATGGCGGATAATGGTTTTTTACAAGTATAACGTTTATCAGAAACCTGCCGACACGACCATTGCCGTCTTCAAACGGGTGAATCTTTTCAAATTTGCCGTGGAATATTGCTGCAAGCTCTAATGGATGAAATTTGCCCCTGTTTTCATTATACCACTTAATTAACAAATCCATTTCTTTTCCTACTTTTTCAGGCGGTGTTGTTTCTATTTCTCGCCCTATACTTACAATAACATTTGGCAGCTTCTTGTAGCCTGTTCTTACATCTATGTCCTTCACCAACATCTTATGCATCTTTATTATGTCCTTGTGAGAAATATCAAACTTTTTTTCAAGTATCATGCCCATAACTTTTCTGCTGTTTATTGTTTCATATATTTCTCTTAATTCTTTGCCTTTTACAACTGAATTCTCATAGATCAATATTCGTACGTCTTTGAGCGTCAAAGAGTTTCCTTCTATCGCATTTGAATTGTATGTAAAATTGACTGTGAAACGGTCGAAAATATCCTTTATTTGTGGTTTGTTTAGTTTTCTTATTAATTGTTTATAGTATACCTTTATTCTTTCGAGCTTAGTTATTTCCTTTTCAGAAAAAATAAAATTAGTTGAAAACCTTTTTGACGCATACTTTGCGTTGAATTCTGCTTCCTTTTCAATAAAATAGTGTTTGTACTTTTTTCCTAGTTTTTTCAAGCTCATTTTTGCTTCTTTAGGTTTCAGAAGCTTTGCTAATTTTGCTGTTTTACCTTCTCCTAACCTTACAGATTCAACCAAATAAACATATTTTTTATTCTTTATCTTTTTAACTGACAAATACATTATAAATAGTTAACCCCACATATATTTAAAGTTATAATTTTTGTAGGGTTAACTTACTATAAATGATCAAACAGGCAGGGGCTTCCAGCCATAAGATTTGAGTGTTAATTCTATGCCTTTTTGCAGGTCAATAACAGGATGCCAGTAATTTTTGATTTTTGAAATGTCTGCTTTACTGCGCTGAATTTCTTGCTTTGGCTTTTCAAACCTTACAGTTGCCTTTGCTCTTGTTACATTGCTTATCATATCTATGACATTGACGACTTTTGTTTCGATTCCAGTTCCTATATTGTAAACCCCGTTCAGTTCCATTCCAAGCATCAGGGCATTGACAACATCATCTACATAGACATAATCGCGCGTTTGCATGCCTGTTCCATATACAACAATATCCTTGTAATTAGGCATGAGTTTGCAATATTTGTTTATAACACTGTTGCCTTCAGGCCCGTAAACATTGAAAAGGCGCACGATAAAAGAATTTTCAGGATTCAGAAGCTTTTCTGCCTTAAGCTTGCTCTTGCCATACTGGTTCACAGGTGCACATTCTGTCGTTTCCTTGTGAGGGACAGGAGCAGATCCGTAAACAGCTGCTGAAGATGTGAAAATTACCTTTGCCCCGACAGCTTTGGCCGCTTCAAAAACTTTTTTTGATCCCAGAAAGTTTATCCTGTAAACAGAATCGTCATTTGTTTCTGCTCTTGCATCAGTCTTTGCAGCAAGATGAAAAACATGAGAGCACCCTTCTATAACCCTGTAGGTGTCATCATCTTCTATATCACCCTTGACAAATTTGGCTTGTTTTGGCAATCTCTGATAAACACCCGTGCTAAGATTGTCAAGAACCACGACTTCATAGCCATCTGTAATAAGACGCTTTACAAGATTTGATCCGATAAATCCGCAACCGCCTGTCACAAGAACTTTCTGTCTAGTAGCAGGGGTTTCTTTTGTTTCTGGCTTCTTTTTTAGCATTAGTGTATCAAGCATGACTATACTATTGTAGAAAGAGATTTATACACAGCTAAAAAATTCTATTTTTAAAGTCTTTTCTTATTTCATAAGCCTTTTCACAATCTTTTAAAATTGCTGTATCAACTTCTTGTATAAACATTCCTTCATTGTCGTTTAGTTTTTGTAATACTCCTTTGATGGGCACAGTGATTTGAGATTGTCCGATGCCTTTGTCCATGTTTCCTCCAGATGTTTTTAGTTCTCCAACAGCATTTGCGTATACAAACACAATGTTGTTTTCAACAGCCCTTGCCATGCACAATGCATTAACATGATCAATTTCAGCATTGATGTTGTATGTTTTGTAGGGAGGAAAGTCCTCTGACTTATACCATAAGCTTGGGCAGAAAATAATGTTTGCGCCTTTCTTTGCCATTCGCCTGAATATCTCTGGAAATATTAGATCCCAGCATATAACCAATCCTATTTTACCATATTTTGTGTTGAATACGCAAATTTCATTGCCAGGCACAATTCTTTTTCTTTCAGTGAGCCACAGGTTGACTTTCTTATATCTGCCTCTTACCCTTCCATTTGAATCTATGTAATAGCAGACATTAAAATTACCAGTTTTGTTTTTCTCAATAACAGAACCAGCTATGATATTTATTTTGTATTTTTTGGCAAGAGTTTTGAAGATTTTCTTGTATTTACCTTCTGAATCAGCAAGTTTCACTATTTCAGCATCATTTAGTCCTCCGCTAAGAAAGTCTTCTGGGAATATAATGATGTCTGCCTTTCCTGAGGCTTTCTTAATAAATTCTTCCACTTTTTTAAGGTTCTTTTCTGGCTCATATTGATTTATCCTGAATTGCACAACAGCTACTTTGAATCTCATAAATCTCTCCTTATTTCCTCTAAAGCAAACTTTTGCCAGCTGCTGTAATAGTCTAATAATTCGCATTCACGTTTTCTTTTTTCATTTGAGTCGCTAGTAACATTACTGTAATGGCCCCAGTCGCATTTTAGTGGGTTAACCAGAACTCTTATTTTGCCATTTCTAGCAACCAAAAGCCTTTTTCCTTCAGCAAATTCTCTTACATGAAGTTCCAATGCGTTCTCATGTGCTATTATGTTGTTGAGTTGATCTGATTTCAAAATTAAAAGCGGGGGATTTTCTTCAAATACATCTTTCCAAAAAGATCGATATGTTTCAAATGATAATGGATTTCCATCCAAAATGGCATGAGTGACCAACTGGGAAGAATACCTTGGTATAGGTTTTATTGGCGTCCAAGTGTCTGCAGGCATTGCTCTAAAAGCCCTTAACGTTCTGGTAGTTTTAGGGGTTCTATTGTTAGTTACATATGAATGTCCAAAATTACCTCTTCCTAAATACTGATTAGCGCATTTATCACAGTCTTTAAGCAATATCGAGCTCCCCTCGACTACAGCTCTCCACACCTTAGCGTTCTCTAAATTTTTATCTGAATACGTTTGATGCGCAGGTTCTTTCCCACCAAAAGTTCCATACATTTTATTTCACCTAAAGTTATTACTCTTAGGATATTATTAAGGTTTAATAAAAATTTGCTTAATTTTTTCGGTAACTTTAAATACTTTACCTTACTATTTAAGGTACATGCCTATCATTGACAGAAAAGACGTCAAATTGATTGAATTGCTGCAGGAGAATGGCAGAGAATCACTAACTAATTTAGCTAAGGGAATTTCACTTTCAATTGATTCAACACACAGCAGAATCAAACGGCTGCAGGAAAAGGGTATATTAAAGTTTGGAATATTTGTCGATCCAAAAAAACTGGGGTATGAATTAGTTGCCAATGTTCAAATTAAACTGCATAATGTTAGCGATGAAGAAATGCAGCTGTTTATCAAATTTTTGATTAGTCACAAAAATGTTATAGAACTCATAACAACATTAGGCGACTTTGACGTAACATGTATAATTATAGCAAAGAATACCGAAGAGTTTGAAACTATATCAAGATTTATTCGCCACAAATTCAAAAATATAATTGCAGATTGGAAAAGCATAATAAATCTTAAGGTTTACAAGTTTGAAGAATATGCTGTAAGCCAGCTTTTGTAGATTTTGCATGTTGACTAAAACTATGTGTATCTCCTTTTATGAACTGACAAATATCTTTTCAAAAAATATTTCAGAAATTGTTCTTCATTTTTTCTTAACGCTTTATAATAAGATTTCCTTTTTTTATACTCTATTATAATCATGGGATAACCGCTGTGCCATAATATATAATTCATCATGAGCCTGCCTATCCTGCCATTGCCATCGCCGAAAGGATGAATTTTTTCAAATTTATAATGGGCTCTTCCCGCAAGCTCAACAGGGTTCATTGTGTGCTGGCGGATTCGTTCTGCTGCTCTGATGAAAACAATAAACTGTTTCATGAGTTTTCCGACTTCCTGCCAATCAGGCGCAACATAATCCCCGACTCTTACATGATATCTCCGGAACACGCCTGCAATATCATGTTTCGTTTCGCCAAAAACTTCCTTGTGCCAATATAGAATAAAAGGAATTGATATTGGTATTTTCCTATCCAACATTTTTATAAATACTGCAGCATGAGATTCTGCTTCCTTGATATCATAAAGAGGCTTGTGCGGTGCAATCTTATATTCTATTATCTCTCTGGCTTCTTCTAAAGTGATCGCAGAGCCTTCTATTGCATTCGTATTGTATGTGAACGCTATCGCAATTTCTTTTAGTTCCCTTTCAATTGCACTTTTAGGCAACTTTTTCCATTCTGACTGGAAATTCTTTTTGATTTTCGCAAGCTTATTATATATGTCTGCTTTAGATTGTGTTTCCAGTTTTTGTTTTATTTCCTCTATATTTTTTGGAACTTCTTTACCAAGATAAACTTCCCTGGTAACAACTTTTCCTTTGTTTCGAAAAGAATGCTGCAAGTAAAAATATTCATTACCGCCTTTTTCCCTTTTTATTACCCTCATAGTGTATATACCATTACATTAGTATTTAAAATTAATAATTTGTGTATTTTGTAATGGTAATAGATTCGGCAAAATGACTTTATGCGTATGGACGCGTACGCTTCGTTGGCTGGGCGTCGGCGCCAACTATTTTTTCATAAGACCTAATATTCCCCATATTATCAGGAATAGCGCTATCAGTATTGCAAGAATATCAGGCTTTGCTAAAATCAATATGCCGAAAATTAATGCCAATATGGATTGTAGCTGAGAGTCGATTTTCATTTAATCATCTCTTACTAAAAAGCACTAGGGTGCTTCAAATGTTTGACGCCTAAGGGCGTCGGTTCATGCCAAGAACTTTAGTATTAGCACGACAGCTGCAAAGGCTATTGAGGTATAGACAACTACATTCGGTTTGACTTTTATCTGCTCTTCCACGTCAAAGTAACGTATAAGCCCTGCGCCGCTCTGCGGAAGATATTTCTTGTCTTTTTCTGCCATAGTAAATGCCTTTCTTACGAAGAAAGGTCTTTACAATACTCCAAAGAAATGGAGGTCATAAAGAACTTATCTTCTGAATATTATTAGATATTTGTAAAGCCTATTTAAAGGCTTTTGTAAAAGCTGGAAAATGACCTTGGCAAGAGAGCTTTTTGAACAAGTAAGAACGCCTGGAAGGGTTAAGTTAAATGGAATGTTTATTCGGGACTGTCTGCCATTTGTTTATACAGGCGAATCAGAAGATGGCGAACCATATCATAATTCTGGCGGACGATCTGTGCTTCTTGAAAGACACGGCGGGGCATACAAGTTAAGTGGCGTTGATCCGCAAGGACATTTAACAAGACGCGTGGCCGATTCTCCTAAAAACATGTTCAGTGATGTAGAGTTAGCAAGGGAAAGGCTTGTTGAACAAGAAGGATTCAAGAACAAAAGATTTAATGGAAAGCCTTTCGGAGTTTTCACTTTTGAGAATACTGAAAATGCAAAAAGAGCTTTTTCAGAGCTTAATGAGGCATATAGATACGGCGGGCTGGAAACACCATGTGAATTTGTAAGCAGCCCAAAAATAGATGATGAATCATACCAGATTGTTTTCAAGCTACCTCAGTTGGAAAGTGATCTTAGAGTTTATGAATTTATGAGACTTGCTGAAGCCAGGCTGGGCAGAGCAAGCAGAGATGAAATATCTGACAAACTTCCTGCCATTAAACGTATTTTTGGGCGATTTGCTGCTTGGACTGGTTATACAATGTTTGTTTTGGCTTCCAGAGGTTTGACACCAACTGAAAGTTCTTGGGCACCGCAGAATTTTGTTTTACACAGAATAGGAGATTCATATGGAGCATATAGAGTTGATCATACATCTACACGATATGAAGGACAGGATAATGTTGTTGCCAGTATGACAGAATTGGTGAAGGATGCTATAGACCAAAAAGCTGCAGAATTTCCGTTTTATCAATTCACATTTATTCCAGAAGCAGCAATAATAGCTGCAGAACATCCTGAGATGACTGATAGTCTACACGTTGATAAGAGTTTATCACCATTTCAGCGTGTAATAGCATACTATGCAAACAATTATGGCAAACCTACACTGTCTTTAGGCAATATGAGGACATTTATGCAGACTTATTGGAATGTTTTCCAGTTAGGCATGCAATGTGCTACGGGTCCAAGGCAGGGTACGGAACTTTTAATACCAGAAGAGTACTTCAGAAAAGTTTTGGAATAATCACAAATTTTTATAGTGTCTTTTCAAAAATCTTTTTTTGGATGACAAATATTTCTTATGATCATTTAGGAGTTTGGATATGTTTCCCATTTCCTTTTCTATTTCTGCCAGTGCTGCATTTGTTTGTTCTACAAGAAGATCGTTGTGATCGGCTATTTCCTTTTTGTTAAGGCTATTGTGGTTCTGGAGCAGGCTGTCTATTTTCTGCTTTATCTTCATTGATTTCTCTCTTGCTTCAAGAAGCGCTGGCCACATAATACTTCCCTTTTCTTACTAAGAAAATGTCTGTATCAACCCCAAAAGAAATGGAGTCTTACAAACCTTACATTCATATTATTTTCTAAAACTAAATAGCTATCCAACAAGCACAATGGCTGCATCAACTTCGTCTTGAAGTGTTTTTAATTCTGCTTCTTTTGTGTCTCTTGCTTGTTTCAGAGCTCTATGTGCGTCAAGTGTTATAACACCTGATGGCGCAGTGTCACCGACGAACCTCGAAGCGAACGCCCCGTCCGAAGCCTCACAGCCGGCGGCACCCACACGCCTGTCGTTTTTATGATTACGCACGCCTTCACGAACAACAGGTCTGAAACCAGGTTGTATCGATAAATATGCATAATCAGGCAGTTCTCGTTTTGGATCTTGCAATCCCCATAAATGCCTTGCAAAAGGCATGTATATTTCATCAAAATCTTTTACATATGCACTTTCGCCTGGAAGTATTATTCCTTCTTTTCTGCCTAATCTTGCTTTAACATTTTTTATTGAGCCGTCTGAATTCAATTCTATGCCTTCCAAAAGTTGTTCATTATCAGAATCTAAAACAGTTCCTGTCCATTCTAATGGACCATTTATAAAATCAGCTTCTTCTTCTGGCCTGTTTGCCTGTAAATATGCTCTTGATAAAAACCATTCTGCAGAAGTAGCCAGACGACGGCCAGAATTTTGCGCCCTTAGCATGCATTTGTACCATGTTCCTATGTCTGATTTTGGAGAAGCTACGTAAAGCGTTGAATCTACATAGCCTTGTGTAATTACATCATACCTGTGTAATTTAACATTCAAAACCCTTCTAGGCGCGACTATTGCCATAAGAATTTGTTAGCAATAAGGTATTTAAGCTCCTGTAAATGATTGGATCCTAAAATGATGTTTGCTGACACACATCTTTCAAGCTCCAGTGAATGACTGAATTTTGAAATAAGCTTCCTTGACTGCGTTTGCGACGGTTGGAGCAACCTTGTCGTCAGTCGTCTTAGGCACTATATTTTCTGAAGAAGGTTTTCTGACCATGTTTGCTATAGCAGCTGCTGCTGCAAGCTTCATTTCCATTGTTACTTTTGTGGCCCTTGCATCGAGCAGGCCGCGAAACACGCCGGGAAAAACAAGGCTGTTATTTATCTGGTTTGGATAGTCGCTTCTGCCGGTAGCGACTATGGCTGCGCCTGCTGATTTTGCTTCGTCCGGATTTATCTCTGGTTCTGGGTTTGTCAATGCAAACACTATAGGCTTCTCGGCCATGGATTTTACTGCCTCTTTTGTTATAAGATTTGGTATTGCAGAAACGCCTATGACAATATCAGAGCCTTCCATTGCCTTGTTGACGCCGCCAATAATTTTCTTTTTGTTCGTTTGTTTTGATATGGATTGCTTGTATTTGTTCATGTTTTTCTTTCTTCCATTGTAAATAGCGCCTGCTGAATCACATACTATGACATTCTTGGCGCCATATTTTAACAGCAAGCGTGTTATGCCTAGGCCTGCAGCGCCTGCACCAATTACTGTGATTTTAACATCTTCAATGGTTTTGTTAACGACTTTCAATGAATTTATCATGCCTGCCAAAACAACAACAGCTGTGCCGTGCTGATCATCATGAAAAACTGGTATTGGCAAGTCGGAAAGCATTTCCTCGACTTCAAAACACTTTGGCGCGTCTATGTCCTCAAGATTTATGCCGCCAAATGAAGGGGCTATCGCCTTTACGACGTCTGCGATTTCTTTTGCGCTTTGTGCATTGATGCATAAAGGTATGGCATCCACGTCCCCGAATTTCTTGAACAATATAGCCTTGCCTTCCATGACAGGAATAGCGCCTTCTGGACCTATATTACCTAAGCCTAAGACACGGGACCCATCAGATACAATCGCAATAGAGTTCCATTTTGAAGTGTACTCATAAGCCAGGCTTTTATTACCTGCAATAAGTTTGGAAACAGCAGCAACGCCAGGCGTATAAACAAGGCTAAGCATTTTCTGGTCACGCACGTCCACCTTTGGCTGAATGCTCAGCTTTCCGCGGAGTTTCTTATGCAGTTCTATAGAATCTTCAGCTACACCCATATACATCCCTTTTTGTAAAAAGGTCTGTATCAACCCCAAAAACTTGGTGGTCTTTCAGACCATATTATTATCTTGAAAGAAAGATCTTTGTGAACTCCAAAGAACAGGAGTCTTTACAGACCTTACATCAAGAATATTATTTAATAAGGTTTGTATCAAGCCCAAAAGAAATGAAGCCTTACAAACCTTTACTTTCAATTCACTAAACAATGAAGCGAATGGATAAAAAGTCATTTGTTGGTGTATAGCACCACAGCTATCTTGTCAATAAACATAGAGAAAGAAAAAAACAACAGATTTAGCTTATTTTGTCAATAGTCCATTTATCAATGCGAATAGACCGAAGAACCAAGCACCCATAAGGAAATACCATGCACCGAATGCACCTACGAACAATGACGCGAATACGAATACTGCGCCCACGTAAGTGTGCATATGATTTCCAGAGGCCCAGCCGCTTACAAATGCTGCGGATCCTTTTAGGATAAACCAGAACGACATCAGCCATGCCAATGGCAATGCATATGTTGGCGCCATCCACATGCCGAATACGACTGTTGTTATGAATCCGAAAGCGGCTACTGACATCCATATTTCAGCTAAACCCTTTGGAGGGTTTTTCATGCTCTTGCCTACCCACATGTTCATCAGGATTATTACTATTGCAATAACAATCCAGAGATAGGCAGCATTCACAGTAGCGGATGCAAATTGTGCTCCTGCGAATACAATGAGCATAACCAAGCCATAGATACTCATTTGCATATTCATAAAAACTATATGATTAGATGCAATATATAAAGGCTACCATTAAGGTTTACAACTATTGTAATATCTATCACAGTGTTATAAAAATCTTAGGACAAAAATTCTTTGATTATCTTGTCAGTATCGTCCATAGAAACCTTTCTGAAGATAAAACCCTCGGGATAAATCGCAATAGTAGGACCAAAAGCACAATGGCCAAGGCATTTTGTCTTTGTTATGTTGTATTTGTGCATCAACCCGTTGCTGTTTACATGCTCCCTGAGTTTTTTTAGTATCTGCTCAGAGCCGCGCTTTGCGCAGCAGTCTTCTATAAGCTCTCCGTTATTCAATTTTTCGTTTATGCAGACGAAAATATGGCGTTCGTATCTTGCAGGCACTAATTCCATCGGTAATAATGCAGCAAAAAGGATTAAAATTAAGCAGCCTCTATTCCTTTCCAATAAGCAACAGCTTTTCTTATCGTCCTTTGACCAAATTCACAAGGCCTCCATGTAATCATTTAGCTGTTCAGTAGTTGTTATTGTTAAATAAAGTCCGGTTATGTGAGCGTGCGGCTCTCCTTCTACTGGCTTTCCGCCGCAATTAGACCATTCATAGACTTTGGCTGTTGCATATCTTCCTCTAAAATCTTTCATTAAGAAACATTTGACATAAACATATTAAAACTAAGGCCCTTCGCCCCAGGCTTCTTTAACTGCTTCAAAAGTTCCAGCCTTCTCTAGGTATATTGGATTTCCTGTTCTTTCAAATTGCTCTAGCATTCTTCTATCAGCATCTAGATAGAATGTCCTTTCAGCAGGTTTTAGAGATGCCAAAAATTCAGCATAACTGGGTGCTTCTCGCCTATCGCCAAGATAGGCGACCAATGCTAAAGACGCTGCAATTGCCGCAGTGGCAGAGGCTCTTCTGACTCTATAGCCTGTTGTAAACTGGTCAAAAAATGACATTCTGGCATCATAAGCTCTGCCTGAGCTTTCTATTGCTACGGCTAATTTGTCTTCGTCTGGCATCATCCTATCCAAGACAGCAACAAAAGAATTTGTGTGCGTGCCTGGTTGCTGCCCGACGCCAAAGGCGTCAACACAAGCGTCTTTTCTGTCATGATAAAAGTGAGGAGCGTAGAATACTGATTTATCTGTGGTTAATCCAAATCTTCTTTCCAGCTCTGGAACAACGTGCCTGTATTCTTCTGCGACCAATACTTCGCCTGCCATCCGCAGAGCTGCCATGACACGCAAATCATTATCTGGATCTTTTCTATAGTTAACCAGTCTGTCAAGGTTTCTTTTGGCTCTTTGTGTCGCTCTTGTAGGTTTTGATGACAAAACTTTGTTCTTTGGCACTCCTATGTATGATAAGTCTGCCAGTAAATCCTCCCTATGGGAAGGAGCATCTGTAGGGGTTTCATCAAAAATAATTTTTCTTAGAACTTCCCGTGCTTCTGGATCTTTCATGCCAAGAATTGCACGGTCATACCATGATACAAAGTCTCTAGAAAGAAACCATTTCTGGGTCAAATAAGCCCTTAGTGCTACATCTGACACATCTTCAAAGCTTCTGAAAAATGGATGGGCATGAAAACGTCTAATCAGTTCATCCTCATGCTCGCTGAATTTTGTTATTAGACCCATTTAGAACATGTAGACTAAACTGATTTAAAACTAACTAAAATCAGACATAAAGCTTCTTTATTCCAGTTGTGTCGCCAGTGTTCAAGGAACGTTTCTTTGTCTCGCCATAAGAAGCATAAGCGTACATTGTTTCCTGTGTGCAGGTTGATCCAGGATGGCCCATGCCAAATGCATGGCCAAGCTCGTGAGTCGCTATATTTTCAAAATCCATCTTGCCTGCTTCGCCTGTGCTGCTCCAGTCGAAATCAACATCGTCATACACCTGATCCCATTCTATTAATTTCCTGTTGTAAGTCGGACCTGAGAACACGCCCCATACAATCGTCACTGCTATTGCATTCCTGTCAGCAACATCGGCAAAATAAACTTCATTTTTGCCGTCAGGCGCTGTAGAATCTGCCAAAAGCACTTGTGTTGTTATTGTTCCTGCGCCAAAAATATCCTTTCTTGCAGCTGTTTCCCATTTTTGTATGTCGGCTGCAAGGTTGTTTAATATAAATACATCAGTCAAACCTTCTGAATTTGTAGGATTAACCAACCAATTTTCTTTTACTTTCCATTTAGCGCCTGTTGCAAAGAAAGAATAGCAGGTTGATGCGCCTGTACCGCTGCCTAAGTGTGTAAATGCTTCTTTTTTATGAACAAAAGCATAGCCTTGTATTTTTTCACCCTTTACTTCCACTTCACCTAGGTCAAAAACATTATCATCTATTTGTCTCAGATACTTCAGGGCAAACTTGCTCTTTTTTCCTTCGTTGTCATTGTCGTAATCAACAGCGCGCTCGTAAGCAAGAGCAACGGCTGATATTGAAAGTATTAAAATAATCGTGAGTATGAAGTATTTTTTCATTATAATTATAATATTCAATTAAGTTAATAAAGTTAAAATGAAATGAAATCCCCTCATACGACCTGCGGTTGAAACCGCAGGTTTCTTGTGGATGTCTTTTTGAATCATCATGGATG
>ORJL011884005.1_pt1 | contig 27784 bp, 33 predicted proteins | sample 1779941 | NCBI WGS metagenome assembly ORJL01 (sample SAMEA104232317, study PRJEB22302) | groundwater metagenome | biome: forest; feature: aquifer; material: groundwater | place: USA | collected 2011-08-07 | depth 5.8 m
CGTAAGGCCCTTTTTGCCTCATATAGATAAAATTAGCCATCTCCGAAATAGATTTTATTTTTTCCAGCATGGCCGCTTTACTGCCATTGACCAAATTCTGGACTAAATCTTCCCGCGGGGTATCAAAGTGGTCTTCAATTGCCCTTTTATCAGCACCGGTAACTATTACAATGTCGGAGATTCCGGAGGAAACAATTTCTTCCACAACGTACTGGATAACAGGTTTATCCACAATCGGCAGCATCTCTTTGGGCATAGCCTTTGTCATGGGCAAAAACCTGGTCCCAAAACCTGCTGCCGGTATAACTGCTTTTTCAACTCTTTCTCTCATTCCCTTAAAAAGTCCCCCGGGAGAGCCCGAGGGACAAATAATACCATACAAACTAAAAACTAAACTATTTCTTTGAGCCTCCCCAGGTACCCCAGGCCACCCAAAGTCCTCCAAGTCCTACAACAATATAAACAATTCTTTCAGGTAAGCTTCCGGCTCCCAACAAAGAACTGACTAAGTTAATCCCGAAAAGTCCGATTAATCCCCAATTCAAAGCACCAATAATAGCAACAGTCAAAGCAAGAGATTTATAATTCATTTCCTCACCCCCCTCATATTCAGTATTGAATGAATTTTCATGCTTGTCAAATATCAGTACAAAATAATCCCATTTTCAGGATCAGGGAAATTTGGCCTTTTTCCCTCTGCAAAGGCATAAAAAGGGGCCCGCGACAAAATCTTTCCGTTAGTTTTTCCTGTAAATTGGTGGTCACAATTCGGGATAAAGAATATTTTTCTATAACTTGCACCTGAAGCAAAATCATAAAAATATTGGCCGTTTGAAGCTCCCACATTTTCATCATCTTCCCCGATGACGATACAAACTTCTCCTTTAAAAAGTTTAAGCCCTTTGATTAAAGCTTTTAAGCCAATGTTTGCACCGGGAGCTATCAATAATATTTTTTTAACATTTTCCGATTCTGCGGCACTTGCGGCAACTGCCCCTGCGCCGGCTGATGTGCCGACCATAAAAATTTCCGGGTTTTTTGTTCCACAAATATTTAGGGTGTTTTCTAATGCATACGTTAGTACCCTACGTAATAAGACGTCATCTGTAAAACCTGCAAAAGAAGGAAATCCCGGTCCGTGGGCCCTTATGACTGCGCCAAGTCCTTCTCCCTGCATATATTGAGCTAATTTTTGGTATTTGTTTTTAAACCCCTCGCGGCTTCCCAGTAAACCGGGGTAATTGATGATAATTTTTCCTGATTTATTCGGATGGACTGCTATTTCCAGGTTCAGGTGGTACTCTTCTCCTAAAATCCTGCCGGACCCGAGATCTGCAATATTGGATCTAGCTTTCCAGCTTATGGGGATAAATTCTGTAGGCAGATGCTTGTAATTCTCAGCTTTAGGCATGTCAGGATTATATCCTTTGTTTTTTTGTTGTCAATTATATGGGTTTGAACAGATAAGCTCAATCAGATATAATCTTAATGCTTTATATTGCGGGATCGTCTAATGGCAGGACGACAGACTTTGGATCTGTCTATCATGGTTCGAATCCATGTCCCGCAGCCCGAACGAAGTGGGTGCTTATGGACGAGGTGAGGGAAGCGAAACTTATCCTGGTAGCTTATGCGCTTGCGTATAATTAACTTTTGCGATAAGATCTCCAAGTCATGAGAGAAAAAGAAGTTTCGGAAGTACCCTCAATAGCACAGATTCATGAATTATATGAAGAAACGCAACGTAGGGCTTCGGAGTATGATTTTGAGATTGAATGCTTGGGAGGAGATGGGAGTCATTCCGTCGAGGCGTTATCGGATTCATATCAGAAATTACTCGATGCTGTTAATAAACGGAGGGCTACCAAAGGTGAGCTTCTTTATGGGGATATTAATGAGCTCTTTCTGGATAAGGATTCTGAAATAAGAGTGTAAATTAAATTCTAAACGAACAGTAACAGTAGATAGTCTCCCTATAAATCAACCAGAGCCAGTTCGAGGCGCTCAGACGCCGAAGACACCGTAGTAGCAACAAAAGGGAAAGGTAGCTAAAATTTTTGATATACTCTTGTAATGGCAGCAATACTCCTTATTTCCCTTAGCTTAGCGATGGATGCGTTCAGTGTTAGTGTCACCGGAGGAATTAAGTCCCAGGGTGCAAAAATGGCTCAAGCTATAAAGGTAGCTGCATTTTTTGGTGTTTTTCAGGCTTTTATGCCTGTTTTAGGCTGGTTGATTGGTGAAGCCATGAAAGGTTACATCGCCGGTATTGACCATTGGATAGCTTTTATTCTTTTGGGAGGGATAGGTTTAAAGATGATACAGGAAGCACGGAGTAAAAGCCCGGACAAAAAAGATATTTTAAACATAAAAACCCTTTTACTGCTGGCCATAGCTACCAGTATAGACGCGCTTATCATAGGGATAACCCTGAACTTGCTTAATATCCCCTTTTTGGTTTCCATTGCCACAATAGGGATAACTACATTTATTTTGTGCTTTTTTGGGTTTCTGTTTGGAAAAAAGTTAGGCGGATTATTTGGGAGAAAAATAGAAATTTTAGGCGGGCTGGTGTTAATATTCCTTGGATTTAAAATCCTCGCAGAACATCTGATTTCATAAAAGTATAAAATCCCTGGGGTTTGGTTTGTTTATTTTAATTTGGAAAGTTTTTGGGAATTATTGTTTGAGATAAGGGGTAGAAGACTTTCGCCGTTTACGGCTCATCAGCATAGCTTATTTATCTATGGAGTCTAGGGGGACGGGCAATACCTTTTGGGCATGCCCGATCCCCCATCCGGGATTATGGCTCCCGGGGGCCAGTGTGAATTTCCTTATTTTTCGTGATTTAACAGCTCATCGCTGGTTACGATAATAAGAAAAAACCTATCACACAATAGGATTGCCGATTACCTCTTTTCCGGTGTCGCTGTCGGCTTCGGCGCCGGTCTACTTTCGGGAATTGTTACTGCCGGGCCACCACTTGTTCCGCCAATGTTGACGATACAGGGCGTGGCACTGCCCTTGCACTTGTCGATTGTGTCCTGAAGTCCCAGCCAGTATCCCGCGTCCTGGCCGTAGAGCGCTTGTGCGTTCTGAAGCCGTTGGACGTTCATATTCAGGACGCTTTCTGTAGACTCATTCTCCTGGACCTGTCCGCGCTGTACTTTATCAACTATGAAGCGGACCGGGCTGCAGGTAAACTCACCTTCGCCGGGTTTGTCGGGATTGCTCCACTTGGAGTTCCCTGAACCACAGAAAAGATCCTCGCGGTATCCGGTGTATTTCCGGACCACTTCGGCAAAGTTCTTGGATATGCCGTCGGCGATTGCTTGATATTGAGTCGGACTTGGCCTTTGCCAGACGGAGTCATCAAACTCACCTACAGCAATCCTGGCAGCACCTTCCATAGCGGGGCCGAAGTTCTCGGCCAGCATTCCGTTCCACCCCTTGGTGGAGAAGTTTGCGTCGCCTCCTACATCCTGCCGGCTTGCGCATTGGTACTTAAAGCAAAGATCGTAGAAGCTGTACATTGCAGGCCTGGCCTGGTTAAGGGTCCAAAAAGCCTTGGCCTCCATCGTTACTACGGTACCGGTTTTGGTGTAGGCTGTTATGGGTATACTGCGGTCGCCCACAACATCACCGTTTGCATTCTTGACCCTGCCATCGTTGATAATGTAATTTCGCGAGTTGGCAGGGACGTACAGAATGATCTCATCAGAACGACTGGTGATCCTCTGTCCCGGGTAGATTAAGTTGTGAACTTTAGTATCGGCCCCGTTAGTGCCGGTACCGACCACAAAGCCCAGGCTTGCCGGTGAGGCCGGCGAAGCGCATGCTGCCGCCAGAAGCGGGAAGATAAGCCCAGCAAGTACAAACAGAGCTGACAATTTCCAGGACTTTACCACTTTATTCCTCCAATATTAAATTTGGGGTTGCCAAAAACCTAAGGTTTCGTGTCTACCCTTCTGCCGGGACTGACCGCGCGATCTCCAGATGAGCCTCCTGGGCGGCTGCGAGCACTTGCTCCAGCTGCGCCTGGTTAACTCTTTGGGTTGCTTCGTCGATCACCGTTTTCCCGGCAATCATCGCTCTCTCAAGCTCAGCCCGCTTCTTTTGGCCGGTTTCAAGAGCCTGGACAACGCCGTCTGCCTGAGCAGCCAGCGATTCGGTCCAGGCCACCACGGTACGCGGATCGAGAGCCGGTGTTGCGAGTGCGTCAGCCAGCACAGGCACCATAGCCTTTGCGGCGTTTGCAAACCGGGTCATCGACTCGTTGTTCGCGTCCTCAACATTCCTGTTGAATTGTTCAGCCTGCTGGGCCTCACTTAATGTGAGCCACAGGACGATGGTATTTTTCATCGTCGGGATGGTAATGTCCACTGTCTGGTCTATCCTGGCGGACAGGCCGAGACTGATCGCACGCATATTGCGAATCTGCGGAGCCATCGCCCAGGCGACCCAAAGCCGCCCCTTAAAGGCTATGATCTTGTTCTCCAGGATGGTTACGAGCTCCAAAATTTGGGCCCGTTCCTCCGTACCGCGGTCTCCCATGCCGGTATCGCCGATTTGGATTTGGGCCGCCTTTTGGGCAGCCATGTCCCGGATAATCTCCATTTGTCCGATCACATAGATCAGACGGTCGATCTCCTTCTCGTTTAGCTTATAGAACTCGTCATAGTAGCCGACGTTCTTGAGGAGGCCGTACTGCTTGTTCTCGAGGGTGGTGGTCACCTTTTTGAACTGGTCCTGCAGTGAGCGGACATCATCCAGGAACTCTTCCATGAAGTTTTTGCCGAAGTGGAACAGGGAGGTGATGCCGCCCTTGACCTGGTCGTACCTTTTGAGTACTTTCGGGTCGCTCGGGTCGTACTTCTTACCTATCCCGCGCATGCTTCGGCTGAGATTTTTCATGACCTCGCGCAGCTCCGGAATGTTTACCGGAGGACGCTCGTCCAGCATGCGGTCGTTCAGCCGGTTGACTCCTTCGAGTGCATCAGTGCCGAGAACCGCCAATATCTGGGTGTTGGTCAGGATCTTCTCCAGGATCTCCCCTGCTTCTCTCTCTGCCTTAAGGCGCGTTTCGCCGACCAGCAGCCGCTGGCAGGCGAGTTGGTCGCGCTTCTCGGGGGCAGTCGAGAGGCCAGAAAGTGTGGCCATCTGAGTGGTCACACTCGGCTCCACCGGAATGGCGGCCGCAAACTCCTGGGATACCTGTAACGTAACGGGTTGGATCAATGTTTGCTGTGGCATAGCTCTCCTTCCTTAATTTCCCTAACGATAACGCTGGGCTTGCAGAATTTTGGTATTGACCGTGTAGTCGAGCAGATCAGCGGCATGGCCGCGCCTGATCGAATCCAGGACATACTGAGAGAAATCTACAATTGACTCCTTTCCCCTACTGAGCTCCTTTTCGGGCTCGTAGAAGTATCGTGGACTTTGCTGCACCTCAATGTACTTGGCGAGAACTTTGGTCACTTCAGTCAGGCGGTCTTTAAAAAAGAGGGCATCCCTCTCCTTCTCCTTACTGCTTGATGAGAAGTACTTCTCGATATCCACACACATCTGGTACAACGCATCTTTGAGTTCCCGGTCGTTTACCCGGTCGCGCTCTTTTACGATTTTCGCTAGCAGGTCCTTGACTTGGTCGGGAGCTTTAAAACGCGTTCTATTTATGCCGGTCTGATCCGTAGTCCCACGGGTAATTAGATTACCAACGCTGACAGCGATAGCAAAACCCACTAGCCCCACAAGAATCAGGTACCAAGGCAGACCATTTTCCTGAGATGACTCAGGTGCCGGTGTTGCAATGGGCTTAGGAGTTGGCCTGGGTGTAGGCGTTGGATTTAGCCTTTGCTGTTCGGCTTGCCATATGTGTACGTTCTGTATGAACGTTGCGAGTGCTGTGACCGAATCATTTGAGACACTTTCTGCGCGCCTCATCTGATCGGCAGCTACACCTACCGGCAAACCTGGTGCCAGGCCTACAACCTTTCTGCCTACTGAAAGCCCAATGATCCGTTTGTTTTCCAGTCTTTCCGACAGACGGTTTGCAATCTCGGAAATTGTCATTCCAAGCTCTTTTTCTGCTGCAGCCGGTAACATGACCAGGACGATGTTATCGTCGGCACGTAACCTTGCCTGCAACTTGCCTGCCGTAAAACTATCGGTTCCCTCAGTCACAGGGGCTACATAGACGCGGCTGAGCTCTATAGCTTTCACGGCCTCCGTTATATAGTCTATCCCGGCGAGAACCGACGACGGTGCCAAAAGCACCATTAGGACCAAGACAACCCTTATCAGTTTCTTCATCTCTCCAATCCTCTCTCCTTTTCGTGTTACTGGATGAATGTTCTTTTTATGTTAATCTTCCGTCCTTAACTTCTTAATCCTGACGGAAGGTAACCTAAATATTGAGTTAGTTTTTAAAGTGCGAACTAACGTTCGCAATTGTATCATATTTATCAAGTGTATTCTATAGGATACGTAAAACTATTTGGTTAGTAATACTGGAGCCAATTATAGGTTAGGAAATGTTGCAGGTTTTAGAAAGCCATATTTCCGGTTAAATCTGGTTAAGCCATTTAGAAAATTGGTTTGTTACAAGCTCTAATCTTTTTGGGAAATTTTGGTCATCTATATTAATATGAGTTTCAGAACGATAATGAGAGAGGAAATTCTTATGGTCTTTTAAAAGATCATCAATTCTTTTAAGGGTTTCGTTATATCCTTTAAGTTCACAAAGTTTTACCAAAAATTCTTTACTTAAATCCATACTAATTACAAACCATTGAAAGTCATGCTCTAAAAGTAATTCTTTTAGCTCCTTCCAGCTTCTGTCGATACTTGCATCATAAATAAACGATTCTCCTCTTTCTAATATCTCTTTGAGACGGGTGTCTCTTCTTTTTTTGTATTCCTCGTGATTGTAGTCCAGTAAATCCTCAGCAACTTCTGTTCTGATTACATCATTACTAAGGATAGGCAAATTAAATTTGCAGCTCATAAAGTGTGCAATGGGAGATTTAGAACTGCCTACAGGGCCTGCAAAAAGAACACAGTATTTTTTAATCACATTAATGTAATTTTAAATTAAATTTAAAAAAAATGGTATAATCTTCGGACCTGATGGTCCAAAAAATTCTGAAATCCGGTTGGTTTTTAGGTTTCTTCCTTTTAACTGAAGCGGCTTTAGCCCTATTTTCACTTATTGCCATCTACTTTTCCGTTTGGAGCTTTTCCTGGGAAACGATTTATGGAGGCAGGAGAGAGTATATTTTGTGGACCCTGCTTGCATTAATAGTTTTTATCTTCTCATTTTCGATGATTTACTGGATAGTAAAAAGCTTTATTCATAGAAATATCTTCTCTGATTTAAACCTATTCAAAAAGACTCTCTTAATTTTATCTTTTATTTTTAGCCTGGGGGTTATTAGCCTGGCAGGCCTTTATGTTTTTCTGATGGTTAGAAATGCCCCTTACCAACCCTTCCCCCTGAAGGACCCTAATGCAACCTACACAATAACAAAAAAAGACGACCGCTATATTATTAATTACGAGACAACTTCGGAAAGAAAAAAAGAATATGTCTGCAGCTATCAAAAAGGTGAGAAATCTTGTGAGTGGTGGAATCCGGAGCCAATCTCGGCAGGGTTTATTGCCTCATCTCCTCTTGACCTTGAGGAATATGTGGATATTCCGGTTATTGTAACGGGAAAATTTATTCACGCGGAGGAACAATGTAATGCTGGAAAATGCACTAAAATCGGTTTTGATAATTTCTTAGGATTAAGAATAGATTCCATCAGCAAACAAGGAAACTAATAAATTACTTATTAATTCTTCATTCTTCATTGGTTTAGGTAGCTTCTTCGCGAGATTTTGCGCGTGTTTTGCGCATGTTATGATATAATATATCAGTTATGTTCACACCTGTTTATACCATTACCCCTCTTATTTTATCCAGGATTGCCGAGACTGCAGAGATTAAGGCGGCAGTAGAAAGGTCCCGTGTACTGCCTCTGAATGAGGCACAGCTCAGGAGAGAGGCTATCCTTAAGATGGCCCATACCTCTACCTCTATCGAAGGAAACAGGCTTGCCCAATTTGAAGTCGGAAAGCTCCAGGAGGGCAAGACAGTCGTCGCTCCCTCAAAAGATATTTTGGAGGTAGAAAACTACCTAAATGCCTTAAAACTTTTGGACGAACTTTCTAAAACAAAAAATCACCTCAAGCTTGAGGAAATCCTTAATATGCACAAAACGGTTATAGAAGGATCTGTAGATAAGGAGAAAATTGGAAAATTCCGGCCCGCCGATGTTTATGTCGTAGATGATTTAGGAGGAGGAAAAGAGATGCTTAGATATAAAGCCCCTGCTTCTTCAAAGGTTGCTGGGCTGATTGAAGATTTACTTACCTTTATACAGTCAGCCGAAAAATCAGGCATGCATCCGATTATTATTGCAGGTATATTCCATCTGGAATTTGTTTCAATCCACCCTTTTACAGACGGGAACGGGAGGGTAGCAAGGCTTTTAACCCAGCTTTTGCTTTATAGGATGAACTGGGATTTTAGAAAAATTATTGTCTTGGAAGACTATTACAATCAAGACCGCCTGGCATATTACAATGCGGAACATTTCGATGAAGGCACGGAGTACCACCAGGGAAGGGATTTTACCCACTGGCTGGAATATTTTACGACCGGATTTTTAGTTGAAGCCAGGAAGGCTTTAGAGCAGATACAGTCTATCGGTTACGGACAGGTAAGCAAGAAATCTGAGCAGATTTACTTAACCCGGGATGAGATCCAGATCATGGATTTTTTAACTACTATCGGAAGTATTACTTCAGAGGATGTAGTAGATATTTTAAAAGTTTCTAAACGGACGGCCCAGCTTAAACTTAAGAGGTTGCTTGATTCGGGGTTAATAGAGCGAAAAGGCCAAACCACGGCTACTACATATACCCTGAAAAAATAACTGCGCGAGATTTTGCGCGTGTTTTGCGCTTGAATACAACATAAGAAGCTATGAGTTACTATTTTTTTGCAACATTAAATACCTGGGGTAATATTTCTGCCCCGGATTTTAATAAAAGGGCTTTAAAAATTTGTAAATATTTTAATGAAAACCCGGTTGATGTTTTAAATTTACAGGAGGTTTTTACCTATGGGAAGTTAAAGGCCTTTCAGGAAAATTTAACCTCACTCCCCTACTGCTCTTTTCAGAAATCTTTCATAGGACCGAGGGGTGGGTTGGTAACATTTTCCAAATTTCCTATAGAAAAATTCGTGTACAGTGAATTTAAAAATAAGTTAATTAAGGGGAGTAAAAATATCGGTATTAGAATTACAGGCAAAGGGATACTTAAAACTTATCTTTTGAATATGGATATGGTTATTGTGAATACACATCTCAGCCCCAACTATGTCAGCCCAAGTTATAGAACTAAAGAAAAAGACAGGGAAAAATATGATACTCTTTTGGACTGTCAAATTAATGAGCTTGAAAACTTCATACAGGAGCCAGCCATTATTACCGGGGATTTTAATATTGCAAAAGGCTCGCCAAATTACCAGAAATTGATCAAATTGGGATTTACTGACCTGTTTTTGGACTATAATGACCCAACGTTCCGGGAAGATTATGCAGCCGGTGACGGCAGATGTTACCAAATTGATTATATTTTTAGTAAAAATAAAAAATTAAAAATTTCCAGCAAAGAAGAAATTTTTAAGGATGATCCAGTCTCAGACCATATTGGATTAAAAGTAAAAATGATCTGTAGTTCTTTTTAAAGGCGGTAATCTTTGGAGGCTATGAAGATCTCTTCCTGCCCGTCCGGATATTTAGCTATATGGAGAAATATACCTTCATCTGACCTTTTGGTAGCATATACAGAAACTTTTGCTTCTCCGCGACCCTTTGAAAGCTCAGGTCCCGCATAAGAATAATCAGAAATTGGCTTAGCATCCGGGTGAAAATCCAGCTCCTCAAAAACCTTCCCTTTAATAAAATTCTGCTCTTCGGGAGTAAGCTCACCGAACTCTCTCTCGTCAAAGCCTGTTGTCAGTGCAAAGGGTGATAAACTTAAGGCAGATTCTGGGTTTATATCCGTAGCACCGAATAAAACTTCAAAACTGTCAAGTTGGCCTATGATGCTTTCCTGAATAGTCTCCTTCCACTCTTTATCTAATTCTTTGGGGATAGGATTTTCAGCGTCAGCCATTTAATTTACTCTTCCGGGGGGAGGAAGGCTTCGCCGGCATTGCCCGGGACCTCACCCGGTTTAAGCCACCTTATATAAGCACAACCCGTAGCCTTTTTAGCTTCCCTGTCCCAGCCTGAAGTTGAGCATTTTTCCATTTTTTTACCATTTGCCGTTGTATATAAAACCAAAGGTTTCCCGCAGTCAGGGCAGCTTTCATCCAACTCTTCAGTTGTCCCGTTAATCCATTCTACAAAGTCACATCCTGTTGCTTTTTTGGTCTCTTTATCCCATCCTCCGGCAGAACACTTCTTCATCTTCTTGCCGAATCGGGTAACCTGCATTACCAAAGCCGAACCGCATTTCGGGCACTTTTCATCTAAAGTTTGAGGCTCAACCTGCAGCCATTTTACATAGTCGCAGCCTTCATTTTGCTTAGTCTGTGGGTTCCAGGACCCCTGGGTACATCTTTGAAGCTTCCTGCCTGTTGCAGTTTCTGTTATATCTCCTAGTGGTGCGCCGCATTTCGGACAATTGTCGTCGGACATAGACTTAACAATACCATCATTTAATTTCCAAAAACAAGTGTTAAAATTCTTGGGTGATAACTCTTTCAGCAGACCAAAAGAAGGCTTTAGATCATATCCTTGAGTGGTATAAAAAAGATAAACATTCCATGCAGTTTGTCACCCTTGGAGGCTTTGCCGGAACGGGCAAAACTACTTTGATTGCCATCTTAAGGCAGGAGCTGCACAGGATAGAAAAAGACTTATCTGTTGGCTTTGCAAGCTACACAGGTAAAGCAGCCCGGGTATTGAAAACTAAACTTAAAGAACAAAACACCCTTTCCTCAGATGACTCTGTTGGAACAATCCATTCTTTAATCTACTCTCCTATTATTAATGATAAAGAGGAGATTATCGGCTGGCAGACCAAAGATGAAATTGAACCTAATTTAATCATTATTGATGAGGCCTCTATGGTGGATGAGACTATCTGGTCCCACCTTCTGGCCTATCATGTGCCGATTATTGTAGTGGGTGACCATGGGCAGCTGCCTCCCATTAAGGGTAACTTCAACTTAATGGAGAAGCCGCTTTTAAAGCTTGAGGAGATCCACCGCCAGGCAAAGGAAAACCCGATCATTGGGCTGTCGATCCAGGCTCGGCAGAGTGGAGAGATTGAGCCCGGGAAATATTCTTCAACGGTCAAAAAATATACCAGGGATGATGTAGACGGACAGGAAGTATTAGACGAGATGCTCTCAAGTTATAACAACGACACACTCGTTTTGTGCGGCTATAACAACACAAGGAGAAAACTAAACCAATTTATAAGGCAGGCTAAGGGATTTGAGTCCCCTGCTCCATCTGCAGGTGACCGGGTTATATGCCTTCGGAATAACCATAGAAAAAATATCTACAACGGCATGCTGGGCACAATCATGCACATAGAGAAAAAAGATAAGCTATGGTATTTGGCAGAAATAGCCATGGATGGTGAACAGGATTGCTACGAAGGGCTGATATCAGTAGACCAGTTTGGAAGTGAAACACCTTTTAACTTTACAGAAAAGCGGGGAAAATTTATGGAAGGTGACCTGTTTGATTTTGGCTATGCCTTAACTGTGCATAAAGCCCAAGGTAGCCAGGCGAAAAAAGTAATCCTTTTTGAGGAGAGGTTTAAGCAGATGACGGATGATAACTGGAGAAGATGGCTTTATACGGCAGTTACCCGCGCCGAAGAAGAGCTCTATATTTTTGAACGCTAGTTTAAGTTTACCTAATTTCGTAGCTTAGGGTGACAAAGACGGTAATTTCGTTAGTTCCCGGTTCCAGGTTTGTTTCCGGGGCCCTAACAGCGGAAGAATCGACAGCACCCAAAGGAATCGGCCTTGGGCTCCCCCCGAAGCTTTCGTTATAATTTATTACTCTCCCTAGCGAAAACCCGGCAATTTTAGAGGCATCCTCAGCTTTCTTTCGTGCCTGCTCGACAGCCTTTTTCCTGGCTTCATTTTCGGCGGCGGATTTGTCTTCTGCATCAAATCCTAAATTAGCAACATTTGTGGCTCCGGCGGTCGTGGCAGCGTCAATAACTTTACCGGCATTATCAATATTTCTGACCTTAATTGTTAAATTTGTGCTTGCACTATATCCGGTGATCCTTTGGCTGCCGCCGGTGAAATCATAAGTTGGGTTGATATTATAATTTGCTGTCTGGATATCTTTTGCATCCACCCCCTGAGCTTTAACAGCCTCGGACACCCTATTTATAACTGCATTAATTTTATCCTGGACCTCTTTAACCGAAGCCCCACTTTCGGAAACGCCTGCTGAGACATTGGCGGAATCAGGTTTTATACTCGCTTTTCCCTCCCCTGTTACGTCAAAGGTGGTGGATTTAGTGGTGGCTATAGAATCAACTTTAAAAGGGATCGGGCCTGCTATCTTTGTATAGGCAAAAAGGAGAATAAAGAAAATTACTAAAGTCGAAGCTACAGCAATTATCCGTTCTAGCATATGTATATTATACCAGAAAATGTTAATATCAGGCTATGAGCCGAAATTTGGAAAGTATTGTTTATCTTGACCGGGGAAATAAAAAAATACATAACAAATCTGAGCTGGAGGAGAAACTTATTTCGCAGGCAATGGGAGGGGAATTAGAAAAAACAAAAACTGTTTTATCCCGGGAAATTGATGTCCTTAAGGTTTTGAGGCTTAGGAGACTGCGAAAGGAGAGTGAATCAGAGCTTGTTGCCAGTGATGGTGGCTCCCAGGGAGATATAACCCTTCCTGCCCTCTTAAGTCTTCATACATTAAGATATAAAAAGCGGTTTTTACATAAACTTTAACCCCATAGTTTTGACTTTGTAATCCCTATTTGATATGATTTCCCAAACCCCGAAGGCCGGGTAATTGCACCCACGCCTTTAAGGTTTAATTTTTTCTTGTACATTAAAAACTTGCGGAAAGTGTACCTAAGTGGGTAGCTTTTGGGGTATCCAGGCAGATGCCCCGCAAGCTATCCATTTGGGTGGTAAAAATTAAAGGAGGCTATCTTGGAGATTCCCGTTTATGTCTGGATAATAATCGTGCATGTAAGCCTTTTCCTGTTAGTCGGGTCATATTTTTTGGACGCATTGCACAGTATATTCCATGATACGCCCGGATATTTGGTGGACCTGGAAGTGATTTTCGCGATGCTTGTCATGGGATCAGCTGCCTTTACCGGGAACAGGTGGGATTTGGCAATTGTTTGGTTGTTTGTGGGCTCGATAGCCGCACTCGCTGCCTTCATGAGGATTGCACTACTGAAGCCGAAGAAGGAGGGATAGGTTGAAGCTCGATATTTTTGGGTTTGTGGTTGGGTTGGCATTTGGGGTTTTCCTGATTGCCGGAGCGGCTGTGGGCGGATTCCCGCCTACAAGCGTTGGATCGCCGCTACTGTTGGGAATAGTAACCTTGATTCTGTTCCTTTTCTTTGCCTACGGCGGCTCTGTTGCTTGGGGCAGTTTCTTCGGAGGGGTGATGATACACCCCCTAGTCATCGCCGCCGTGATTGGCTTGGGTTGGCTGGGTGTAGTAGAATTAGGATCACAAATGACCCTATTTTTTGGCTACCTGTCCATATTGTATATCTATGCCAGGAGGTCAAGGTCAAAATCTAAACCTAAATACACCGACCTCCTCCAGCCCCGATGTTCGGGGCCATATAAGTAATATCCGCAAGCGGGGCTAAAAACCCCAACAAAATGAATACAAGAAAAGCCCCACATTCATGTGGGGCTTTTTATTACCCCATAGTTTGACAATACCATATTAATTTGATATACTATCGGCTGTTCTCTTGCACATTGGCAATTTGCGGAAGTTCTAAGCGGATAGCTTTTGGGGCATTTTAAAAAGGAGGTGCCCCGCAAGCTGTCCGTTTGGATAGTAAAAAAAGTTGTAAGAATTTGGAGGACTAAGTTGGAGTATCACTCTACGAGATGGGAAATATTTGTTTCCCTGGGCACTGCTGCCTTCTTTATAGGCCAACTGATTTTAGAGGTGGTAAGTGGGAATAGACCCCACAATGATAACCTGGTCTTTCTGTCAGGCATGACAGTAGCTCTATTAATCTACCTTTTTGTTCTCTATGTCCGAAATGCTCGGGGGGAACATACCTGGATAGAGGTATACTTTGGAGCGTTGATTCCCGGATGGGCCTATTGGTGGTTGCAGGAGATGGGAATGCCCTCTGCACATCCCGTCCTTCTGGGGGCGATCGGAATAGCCCAGTTGGGCCTAGTTATCTGGCTTTCCAGGTTTTTCAGAAGCTAAAAAAAAAGAAAGATATAGGAGGAAGGTATGTTAGGTTACCAGGTTAAGGGTGGATTACTCCACCGGACTCCCAGGCTTCAGCTGGCCAGGTCATTCTGGTTTCTTCGCCCCCGCCGGCGCATGAGTAGGCAAGGACGGCACATCGTCAGCTACTCGGAGCGCCTGGCGGCCAGGAATATGAAGGTCGGAACTTCTGCAGAGGGCTCGAAAGAGCCCGCCAAGGTCTAGGAACTCGCGCCCACGGGGCGGGAAGAGAGGATTTCAGAGCCGTTTTACGGAGCTGACTTCCCTTTTCCCATTACCCCGCGGGCGCTTTTTAGTGCAAAAAAATATACTTGTAATATACTTGTGTTGAAACTTAAGGCAAACCTGCTATACTCCCGGTAATTAAGCCGTTAAACTTTGCAAAAAGCTGCAATATTTTTAAGGTTTAAATCTTTGCTCATTTACATTCTATTTGCGGGAAGGAGGTTTCGATTGGAACTTAGTGTATTGTGGCGTACTTTGGAAGAGGTAGCTCTCGTTGTCGTCATCGCTATGTGTATCATGGAACTGATTTTGCGCCGCTTTAAAGGTCCTCCCAGGGTCTTTACCGCAGTGCAAATTATTGTGATGGCCTTTTTAGTGATGGTGACGTTGGCACAGGGCAATTTCTTGGTTGCAGTCATCTGGGTGTTTATAACCTACCTGTACCTAGGGAAGTTTAACAATCCGACTGTTAAAAAACCAGCAAGGAGGAAAGATGACTAAATTAGTTTACAATGATTGCCCTGCTAAGCCATGCCTAGGGGATCCGCAAGAAGGATGGATGAGAAATAGCGCTCAGGGAGAAATCCCCGGGCGCTTTTTCGTGGGAAAAATCACAGTTTGTCTTCATATCCTGTGCTAAGCTTTTAAGTTAAGCCAAGGAAGCCTGCAGCTTTGATGCAATCAGTTTCCGAAGCTTAAATTCGCCCTTTAATAATTTACTTTGCGGAAATGGAGAGTAGAAATGGAAATTCCAACTTATCTTTGGCTTTTGGTTACATACCTTGGCATTTTCCTTTTAATCGGCTTTGCGATGATAGACTGGATCTTCCCCATGCCCGGAAAAAAAGATGACCTTTTTCTGATAAGGTCAGAATATATCCTTGGTGGCTTCATTATGTCATCCGCGATAATGGCGGGTACATTTTGGGGAATTGTCGGGGTAGTTGCCGGAGCTGTTTCCGGCTATAGGTTAGCCATTTTAAAACAAAGCAAGGAGGAAAGAAATGAATGAGATCTTATGGCCTATTCCCTCAATAGTCGCCCTTTGTGCCTTTGCTTTACTGGCTTCTTGGTTTGTCGTGGAGAAAGTCAGGACAGGGAGGCTTAATATTAAGCTCCTTTGGGCTCTTACTGGAGTCACTATCCTGAATATAGGCTTCCTTTTTGGCAACGGTAACCGCCATCTGGCTGCACCGTTTATATTTATTACCGGTTTTCTTTTGAGTATACTTTTCTCCAATTTACCAGGTAAAACAAAGGAGGTAAAAGGTGAATAAGAAAGGGTTGATCTTGTTATTCCTGGCCGGTATGGGAGGCATGGCCTTTACTTTGGCCGGTATCGGTTTCATAATTCCCCTTAGGACTACCTTTGTGGGTGTGGTGGCGGCAATGTTTACAGCCGGAGCTGTCCCCCTTTTGGCATTCAGAGTATGGAGGTGGTTTCCTGAATACACTTGCGCCATTTCGGGTATGGCCCTGTATGCGATATTAGCATTTGCAGCAGGGTTGCTTACTCCGGCGGCATTAAATCCTTTTATCCATCTTATGATCTCTTTAAGCCTGTGGATCCCCATTGTCCTGATAGTCATTAACCTGGACAAGAACCAAATAAGGACTGCTAAAGCCGCAAAGTAGACGTAAAGGTAAAAAGCCCCCTGCTGTTGGTAGGGGGTTTTTCGTGGCTATTTACCGGATACTTACAAAAAAATGCTTACTATTTTTATTCTACGGTTGTACTATTTCCAGTATTTATGAGGCGCCAAGTAAAAAGAATAGATGAGAGCACTGAGATTAAAACCACAACTGCTAAAAATTTGCATAATAGGATCCGGAGTAGTTGGACAGGCAACAGGGAAAGCATTGATCTATAAAGGATTTAACGTTTCCTTTATTGATGTAAATAAAGAAAAAGTGGAAACATTAAGAAAAGACGGATTTCATGCCTATCTGCCCGAAGATTTAGTCAACGGGAATTTTGATTTCGATATTTCATTTATAACAGTTTCTACCCCCACCATAGGTAAGAAATTAGAATACAGCTACCTTAAGAAAGCGGCGCAGTTTTTGGGAGAAAAGATCCAGCTTTTGAATAAATACCACCTGGTCGTAATTAAAAGCACAGTCCCTCCCGGGACGACCAGGAATATGCTTAAGCCGATTATTGAAAAGGCCTCCGGTAAGTTGGCTGGCCGTGACTTTGGCCTTTGTATGAACCCCGAATACTTAAGGGAGGTTTCTTCCTTGGAGGATACCATAAACGCCTGGTTTATCGTTGTCGGCTCCTTTGATGAAAGGTCAAGAAGGATTCTGGAGTCTGTCTACAATGGCTTTGACTGCCCCAAAGAGTTTACAACTCTAGAAGAGGCCGAAGCCGAAAAGTATGTCCATAACCTCTTCAACGCAGTAAAAATAACTTACTTTAATGAGATGAGGCAAGTTCTAAGGACTTTGGGAGTTGATGCAGAAAGGGTTTTCCCTCTGGTTGTTAAAAGCTGCGAAGGTTTATGGAATCCCAAATACGGCACTAAAAATATGGGACCATTTTCCGGAATGTGCCTGCCTAAAGACACCCAGGCTTTCTTAAGCTACGCTATGGAAAAAAATATAAAGATGCCCCTTTTGGATATGACGATTAAAGTAAACGATACGATCCCGCCCGTGACTTTAGCAGTGCCAAAAGTTATCCCCCACCCAAGGAACGGGCATCGTCCCCATGCATATGTCCGACATGTTCATTAATATAACGGTAGTACAACAAATCTTAAATGACCTGTTAGCGGTCGCTGACACATATTCCGACCTTATTTTATTCTACCTGCCACTGGGTATTATCGGCTTGTGGAGATGGGGTGTTTGGGTAGTGAAGGAATTTTTCGGGCTTTTTTACCGGCCTTCTAAAAAGATTCACTGGGAAAGTGTTTCAGTTATTACCCCTGTCTATAATGAGGATCCGGCAATTTTTAATCAGGCTTTAAAATCATGGAAGGACAACAAACCTGCGGAGATTATTGCGGTTATAGATTATTCTGACACAAGATGTATTGAAGTCTTTAAGAAATTTGCTTCTAAAAATCCCGAGGCAAAACTGATTGTGACGGAAGAACCAGGTAAAAGGCCGGCCTTAGCAAGAGGGATTAAGATGGCAACAGGTGAAATAGTGGCTTTAGTAGACAGTGATACAATCTGGACGGGAGGTGTTTTAAGACACGCCCTTGCCCCTTTCAGTGATCCAAAAGTCGGAGGCGTGGGAACCCGGCAAAATGTCTTAAATGCAAAAACTGCCGCCCAGAAGATATTTGATATCCAGCTTGACCAAAGATACCGTGATGAAATGCCATTTTTGGCCGTGACCAGTGATGTTTTGACCTGCCTGTCCGGGCGGACAGCCTTTTACCGTAGGAAAGTACTTCTCCCCCTTTTAGAAAGATTAGTTAATGAAAAATTTTGGGGTAGGAAAGTTATTTCCGGTGAAGATAAAAGGCTGACCTATTTAATAGCAGCAGCTGGGTGGAAGCTTAGGTTTCAGAGTAACGCCCGGGTTTATACACCGGGAGTAACGGATTTCAAGACTTTATTTAAACAAAGGCTTCGCTGGAGCCGCAACAGCTGGCGGGCAGACCTTCGTGCCCTGTTTAAGGGCTGGGCTTTTAAGCATCCGATGTTTGCCCTTCACTTAATCGACCGGGCGCTGCAGCCTTTTACAGTACTAGTCAGCCCCATCTATTTTGTAATTCTTTTGGTTTCCGGTCTTTGGGAGGCGGCTCTTATCCTTTTTATCTGGTGGCATTTCAGCCGGTTGATTAAGATTTTTCCGCACCTGATAAGAAAGCCTTCTGACATTAAAATTTTGCCGGTCTATGTTTTTTCTACCTTTGCTTTCGGAGTCTTAAGGATCTTTGCTTTATTTACCTTGAATACTCAGGGATGGATAACCAGATGGGATTTTAAAAGATTACCAAAGTTTACCCTGTTTAAAAAAGCACCGGCTTATTTGGCTACTTTAGCTGCCCTTGTTTTATTATTCGGGTCAGTCTCTTATTATAAACAGGCGTATTTTGTGACAAACGTATCAGCTGAGCTTGCTCCGCAGGTGATTGGTTTGGAAAGAGCAATGGGAGAGCAAATTGACTCTGATAGTTTTGGCACCGGCGGATCCGAAATTCTGGAGCAGCCGGTGGGTATATATACAGTCCAGCCGGGAGAAACTCTCGCCTTAGTAGCAGCCAAGTTCAATATCCCTCAGGATGAGCTAATAAGAGTAAATATCGCCTTTTTGCCCCAAAGTAAAGTTTCACCCGGCCAGAAGATGAAAATCCCCCGAAGAGACCCCGGTATTGCGTTAGCTACCAATTTTAATACAAGAATGAAATATGCTCCGGTTAGAAGTATTACTTATGATGCCAAGTCAGGTACTGTAATTGTAACCGGAAGAGGGACCTTTGTTACTCTTTCTGATATCGCCGCAGCCACCGGCAATAAATATCTTAAGGAAGAAAACCCAAAGGTCTGGCTGCTTTCTTCAAACCTCCTTATCCAAAAGGGGGTTAGCTTAAATCTTAAAAAAGAAGAAGTTGAGTGGCTAAAAATGGAAAGCAACAGCAAGAAATTTGTCTGGCTGAAAACCCATAACGGCGCAATCAACATCGACGGAGTAAAAATAACTTCCTGGGACAGCGGCTTTGATGATTTTGACCGGAATTATTTTGACGGCCGAAGCTTTATTGTAGCCAAGTATTCATCTGTCATGAATATCGAGAATTCAGATATCTCCTTTTTGGGTTACCGGCCTCCTCCGATCCGCGAGGCTTCCACCTTCGGGGTTTCCTGGAAAATTCCCGGGGAAAGTTTAAATAAATACCTTCTAACCGGAGAAGTTAAAAATAATAAGTTTCATCACAATTATATCGGCGCATATACATATGGCGCAAAAAGTATGCTCTGGCAGGATAATGAATTTTTTAACAATGTAAGTTACGGGCTGGACCCTCACGATGACTCCAATGATTTTCTAATTGAGGGAAATAAGATATATGCCAACGGCAGCCATGGCCTGATTCTTTCTAAAAGGTGTAAGGACAACCTAATCCGCAATAATTTGGTTTATGACAATAAAGGCCACGGTATCATGCTTCATGAAAAGTCTGACCAAAACCTACTTGTTAACAACCAAGTCACGGGTAACACAGACGGTGTGGTTGTTTATAACTCGGAAAAAAATATAATCAGAGGCAATATTATTTCGGGCAATAAAAGCGGAATCAGGATGAATGTTATTTCAAGAGAAAATATGGTTCTTGGTAATAAAATAGAAGGGAATTCAAACTTCGGGATCTACTTTTATGAAGGGGCAGAACAAAACAGGGTATTAAATAATAGCCTGTCAGGAAATTCTATCGCCCTCTATATTAAAACCAACGAAAATTATATCGGGGAAAATAATATTTCTGGCAATAGAACCGGAATATATCTTCGCGGCTCGGCAACCCAAAATACCCTGGACAGAAATTTGATAAAAGATAACAGGCTTTATTCAATACTTACCCGCACGGGTAATTCCTCTACGAATTATATAACTGTAAACTGAGGGAGTATGCTAAGGGAGCATGCTGAGGTAAGTTTGCAGGAAGCTGATCATTTGGGTGACAAATACTTTTAAGGTAGTTTCACTGGTTGGGGCAGGAAAGGGTATGGTTGAGCCAAGTATTGGGGAAGGTATGGGAGATATTGAAGGAAGTGGTATCGGGGTGGCGGTAGGTGTCGGCAAGGGGTTCGGAGTAACAACGGGATAAGGGTAAGTCGGCAGGCTGTCTATGGCACTCGTGCAGGCTGTAGTAGGGGTATAGGAAGATCCGTAAGTTCCCATAGAGTCTCCTACTGTATTGCCGGAGAAAGTGTTGCTGCAGACCTGGCCCTGGGGGGTCCTCATAAATTTAATACCACCGCTTGCATTGTTGTAGATATTATTTTTATAAATGTGGTTTCCGGCCCCGTCACTTGAGGTGTCCCCGCCTATCCTGATCCCGGCTCCCCGGTTTCCGTAGCTTTCATTACTCCGGAAAATGTTGTCATTGCCTCTTGAATCAAGGCCGGCTGAATTGCTGTCTTTTTGGCCGGTACATTTATTGTTTTCTATAATATTCCCTGAAGAGGCCTCTTTAATATCCACACATTCATTCCCCTGGGTGTTAAAGGTGTTGTGGTGTACCCAGTTATTATTGGACAAGTCACGGTCGGTAGTCGGGTTTTTGCCGTCAGCAAGCTGTTCGGGGGCTGTACCAATATAGACACCCTCACCGTTTTTACCTCCGCCTGAGAATTTAAAATCGAAAACTCCGCAGTTTGTTATTGTGTTTCCGCTGACCTCATTATTCTCGGCAAAGTAACGAAAGCGTACACATTCACCACCGGCATTTTTAAGGCTCATATTTAATACTTTCGCCCCTTTAACACCGGCTTTTGCCTCTTTCCCCTGGAAATATATAAGTTTATCCCGATAACCTGAACTGGAGGAGGAGGAACCAAACAGCCCGTCAACCGTAAATCCCTGGAGAATTATATAGTCATGATTGATCTCGATTATACGGCCGTTTCCCCCGCCTTTAACTATGGCTGTTGAAGACCCTTTAATGGTTATGGGAAGTGACTGTTCCCCGTTTCTTTTGGTGATAAAGTCCTGCATATATGTTCCGGAGGAAAGGTTGATTACATCCCCTGGTTGGGCATTGTCAATTGCTTTTTGGATAGTTTTAAAAGGTTTTGCCGAGTCAGTTCCTGGATTTGTGTCGGATCCGGTAGTGCTGACATAGAAATTAACTCCGGCAGCTGATGCAAATGGGGTGCCGTAGAAGTGGACAACTGCTAGTGTTACTGCCAGTGCGATCGCGGCTTTTAGAAAAGTCATTGCCGAAAGTTTTCGGGCAGAGAAAATCAACATGTCGGGAGTATAAAGTTCAAACTTTATGTTTGTCAAGGAAGCCCTGATAAGATCAAAATCGACCTTTTGCCAGGATATGACGGCACCAAAAATCTGGTTTAACTTAATCGGCAGATGCACTGGGAGAACTTTCATTGTCCGGTGGGATTATTGTCGGTGATGGCGTCTCGGGAGTTATTTGGGCTGGTGGGGTCACTGGAGGTATAGTATCAGAAGGTGATGCAGATTCCGTTGCCGTATTTTGTTCCGGAGGCTGATCGCTGACTTGCTGAGCTTGTATATCAGGAGAAGGCAGACTTTGCTGAATTGCCGGGTTTTCCAAGCTCCCTGAAGGTTCACCCACTTGGCTACTGATACCTGCGGATTCTCTTACCTCAAACGTCTTAGTACCTGAATATCCGCCTGTATAGTTAAAAGATATCAACCCTTCGGAATTGGAGGTTAAAGTTGTTAGGGTATTATTATTGACTAAAACAGTATATGAGGTGTTTGGCTTAAGGTTGCCTGTTGTGTGCCCTGCGGTGATGGTCGTCAAAGTTGCAGTCTCGCACCACCTTTTTAACCCTAAATTCTCCCAGGTTTCGATCGCAACGTCTATGCTGTTACCTGAGGGAGCAAGTGAAAGGTCTATCCTTTCAAAGTTTATGACTGCTGTCCCGTTAGCCGAAGTTACAGAAACCTTTGACCCTAAAGTTTCAATCCGGGTGACAATTCCCGGGGTATTTCTATAGACAAAACCGCCTGAATTTAAAATCTGAATTTGGCTTACGCTGTCCCCTATTTTAACCCGGATGAAGTCTGCGTCAGCAACTTTAGCAGTTGATGTAAGCCTGGCGTAATAATAGTTATTAGCCCCGGAGAATATGTTTTTGGTAAAGAGGTTATTTTGGGAATTTTCTAAAAATATCTCCCTGGCGTTTCCGGTGAAAGTGTTATTTGTAAAAGTATTATTATCGCCTTCTTTTAACTTAATGGTGTAATTTAAGTTGTCGTGGACATTATTACCGGTAAAGGTGTTGTTTTTTGGCCGTCCGTCACCGCTTGAGGGAGCATCTGAACCTTTATAGAAATAGATTCCGTAGGAAGTATTTACCCCGAACTCATTGCCTGAGATTTCATTGTTGGAGCTGCCCACACTAAACCTGATTCCGTTTTTGTTTCTTAAGGCGGTGTTATTTCGGATTATATTGTTATGGCTGTCAAAGACAGCGATACCGGAATCGGTATTATCGTTGACCGTATTTCCTTCAACTAATGAGAAGTCGGTGTTTCTGTGCAGCATAATGCCGTTACCGCGGTTGTTGCTTGATATGTTGTTTCGGATAGTGAGGTTGTTGCATCTTTTGGAACAAATCAGGCCATGGTTTCCGTTATTGTGGATATTATTATTTTCAATAATTAAGTTATCTGAATCATCGTGAGGATCTAGTCCGTACTGGATATTGTTATCAAATTCGTTGTTTCGAAAAACCATCCCCTCCCCGCCGAAGGTATATGCCCCGAAATAGTTGTGGTGTATCCTTGAGCCGGTAACATTTCCAAAGACACCGACCTTATCATAAAGCCCTGGCGAAGACCCGATAACTTTCCATGACAGGCCGTATGATTCTCCGCCGTTAAAACCTAAATAACCGATTTCGCTGTTTACTATATTCATCCGCGACTCCCTGGGAGTCACGCCGTCGGAAGCCAGGGAAGATCTGGCGTTAATAAAGGCTCGTTTATAGGTGGAGATTTCCGTATCCGGGGAGCCTGCTGACTCATTCCAGGAAGTCACTTTAGAATTGGTAATATTAATTGTCCCGAAATCCGCCTTAATCCAGACAGTGCTTCCAAAGGTTGAGGAATTATTACTTTTCAGCCGCAGGTAATTTACATCACCCAACCCCCCTGACAGATTAAGGGTTGCCCCCTGTTCTAATTTTAAATTAGCGGATAAAAGCCAGGTTTTATTTGCAGGGTCAACCTGGTTTAGGGGGACTGACGGCCGTGCAGATTTAATTTCCGTTAGCGTACAGCTGACCGGTCCGGTTACATAAACAGTATTGCTGGTAGTGGAAAATCTTACAACTGAGGAATCACATCCTATGGCATCAGCATCCGGAACAAAAATTAAATTCAGGTTTAAAAAAGATATGGTTATTAGGATAAAAGAAAATACTTTAAGCTTGCCCATGGCTTTATAGGTATAAAAGTATAGGTAATTAAGGTAAATTTTCAGTAATGAACGCGTATGGTTAAAGATAAGAACCTATAGTTTTGACAGATTGGTCAGTTTCTGGTAAAATACACAAAATCTGAGAAGGTTCAGAGTTTGATCTGAACGCCTTTAAAGGTTTCATTTTTCTCTTTTGTACATTGGCAAAGGTATCTATCCGCCAAAAGCGGATTGATATAAATAAAAAATATTGGAGGTTTGATGAAAGCTTGGTATTTGGTCGCCCTGGGTGTTCTATCAATGGTTCTATCAGCAGGGTTGTTATTGTCGATATACGACCAGGTTTATACCGGCAGTGACGTAACTTTCAGGACGGAGGCTGGGAGGAAGATTATTGTCACCAACGTAAATTCCTCTACCGTCGGGATGATGGGGTTGAAGGCAGCCTCGGATAAATACTTTCTTCTGAGGATGGCCAGCGGGGAAATGGTAGTAGGAAGCCGCCCGGTCGCAAAGGGTGAGAAACCTTTGGGTTGGAAGGCTGATTCGTACTATCTGGCTCCTCTCCAAAGTGTTCCAGCCGGTGAGTGGCTGGTAATTGAAGGGTCTGATGTGACGGTACAACTTTCAGGCGGAAGCGGTTCACTTTTTGTCTGGGAGGTTGAGGTCAGTAGGCCCATCTGGAAGTGGGCGATATTTCTTACCTTGGGTGCGGTTGTTGGCTTACTTATACTCTATTTTTTAATTTCTGCTATAGAGCGCATCGTAGCTTATCGGAAGAAGGGAGTGAAGAGGCAAACAGCCTAAGTAATACAAAAGAGAAGTGCCCGGGGGCTTAGGTCCCCGGGCGTTTTTTTATAAAAAAACGCAGGAGATAGTCTTTTCCGTTTGAGATGCCGATTCTTTCTGTAGCAGTAATATCTTCTGGTTTTGGAGCGGAATACTCCTTTAAGCTCTCCGATGAAAGAATATATACAGCCGGTTTTTTTAGCTTTTTCCCATTTAGCTCTTTTGTAATCCCCATTGCTTGTGTTAACTTACCAGGTCCGTTGCAGAGGTTTTTAATATCCGAAATCCCCCGGCGTTTTTGCATAAGATCTATTCCCTCCACCGGTTCCAGTGCCCGGATTAAAACCGCCTCCCCTACCCCCTTTTTACCGGTGACAATATTTACACAAAAATGACATCCATAAATAAAATAAACATAAAGACATCCTGCCGACCCGAACATCGGGGCGTTCCTTTTTGTTTCTCCCTTAAAAGAGTGTGAGGCCGGATCTCCTTTTCCAAGATAAGCTTCTGTCTCCACAATCCTGCCAATAGTCCTACCTTCCGAAGAGGAGCTTACAAGGTAACAGCCCAATAATTTTTTAGCAACACTGAAGGTTTCACCCTCAAAGAATTCTTTAGGCAAAATCATAATTGGCAGTATAGCAAATTACTTTCAGATTTATTACTCTTTCTGATCCTGATTTTTACATCCACAAGATAAGCTAAAAAAGTGAATTTGTTAAAAAAAGCTATTTTTGTTTTTGCAATATATTACGCAATGGTTTATATGGCGTTTTTTGCATTTGACATCCAGCCTGACTTCCCGACTTTAAAAACAAGGCTTGGGACTATTCTTTACGGAAATTATTCAAACCCTTTGATGCCGATGCAAATTTACTGTTATTATCCCGGGGAAAAAAGCGGTTTTAAATCCCGGGGGGAATCGATAATAAAGCCGGCTGAACACATTTCGGAGTGTATCGATTGGTATGGAATTTTAGAAATTAAGAAAATTGACCAGATTACATAATTTCAAAAGTGTTAGATTTCAAACAAAAAATTACAGGATTATTACATTAAATTTGTCGGTTTTTTATGGGATAACTCTAAAATCAGCATAGAGATGGAAATTAATTATAAAAACTTATGGCAACAGCTTGATTCTTTCTTCAGTAAATACCCTCTAAATAAATATAAAAAAAAGGATTTGATATTTGAAACTTTAGGTGCTTCGGAAAATGTCTTTTTTGTAAAAAGCGGCTATGTAAGAGTTTTTAGGGTTAACGAGGACGGTGAAGAGTTGACCTTGACGATCCTAAAAGCAAACGACTTCTTTCCTTTAACACTGGGAGGAACCTATCTTATGAACTATTCACTGGAAGCTTTAACCTCTCTTGAGATTTACAAAGCCCCCCGTGAACATTTTCTGAACTTTGTACAGGCGCATCCGCCCATCTTTTACGACCTTATTACTTTTATTTCTATGCGTCTGGGAGGGCTTTTAGCCAGAATTGAATTTCTTGTAACCGGGCATGCGCACAGTAAGGTGGCGGCGGCGGTACTTGCCTGTGCCAGACGCTTTGGCAGCGAGCGGGGAAGCAGTATTGTGGTTGATTTGCCTCTGACCCATAAAGATATCGCCACATTCGTAGGGATAACCAGAGAAACAGCCTGTTTAGAGATGAAAAAGCTTGAAAGAAAAGGACTAATTGCCCATGAAAAAAGAATTCTCATAGTAAAGGACATATCAGGCTTAGAACATGAATCCTTGGTTGAAACTGAGGAAAGACTTCTACTTAACAACTCTCTTTGAGAGATTTTTCTTTAACAATCCTTTAAGCAGTAAAGCAATTAGTGATATAGAGCTTGATTTCAATTTTTCTTTTAAAAGGTTAACCTCCTTGGCAGTTTCTGAAACGTCCTCAACCAGTATTTTGAGGGCCTTAAACACCTGGGCCAGGCGAAATGCAGCATATGCAGTAGTCCCCGCCAGGACTAAAACCCCAATCGTCAATGCAATGTATAAAATATCTCGTGTTTCCATGGTTTATATTATATTACTTTATTTCAAGCGGGAGGTTTTGTGAAAGGCGTGAATAAACATAATATGTCTGTTCGTTTTGACTTAGGGAGAAAGCCCTTTTTGCAGCTTCCAAAGCTTTTTCTTTATCCCCAAGCTGGTAGTTTGATACAGCTAAAATTAACCATAGCTTGGTATTAAACGGAAGCTTCTGAAGTGATTCCTCGGCAAACTTTTTTGCCTCCCCAGGATTATTTTCCCGGTATAAAAGTATGGTGGCAAAATTCTCGTATGATAAATAATAACCGCCGTTATCTATGGCCTTTTGGTAGAACTCTTTTGCTTTCTCGTACTTTCCTTTCCGCTCCATTATAGCCCCTGAATTATTCCAGTTTGTCCACCAGTGAGGGGCAAGTTCGGTGGATTTAAGGAAATGTTCCTCTGCTTCGTCAAACCTTCCGGCCCGGTAAAGTTCTACCCCGAAGTTGTTTTCCAGGTCAAAATTTCCCCTGGCTATTTGGATATCGTGGCTGTATAAGGTCAAACCATCCTTCCAGTTAGTATTTCGGACAATAGTCCTTACTGCCAGTCCCCCAATGATAAGCAAAACAGCCATGGTTAAAATACTTTTAATCTTATAATTCTTAACTGATAATTTACTTGCCGTTACACCAACTATACCTAGCAGCCCTACCATCGGCATATAAAACCACCGGTCGGCAACCGTCATATCAAGTGGCACGATTTGTAAATGCACGCCCAAGCCAACAACAAAAATGGCCAGGAAAAAAAGATAGGATAAAAAGTTATCAGCCTTTTTAAGCCAAAGAAAAATTAATATGGAAATAAGTGTTAGTCCAGTAAGGGATATTACAGCCAAAGGAAAGTAAAACTCATTAAAGTTTATTGAATTAACAACCCAGTGTTGGCTTATTGCCAGCTCATTTGGAAAAAAGGTTGTTTTTAGGTAAAAGTAGATTATTTTCGGGATGCTCAGTAATCTTTCCTGAAGTGTCATTATTGTAATGGGTGAAAGTCCGTGCTTATTAAAAAGGATACCGGATAGAGCAAACCTAAGCAGAGAGTGTAAATCTGCCGCAGCCAAAAATGCTGCTACC
>ORJL010605158.1_pt1 | contig 27779 bp, 22 predicted proteins | sample 1779941 | NCBI WGS metagenome assembly ORJL01 (sample SAMEA104232317, study PRJEB22302) | groundwater metagenome | biome: forest; feature: aquifer; material: groundwater | place: USA | collected 2011-08-07 | depth 5.8 m
CTGGGATGCGGGGAAGGACTGGCCGAACAAGTTTTCGGCGAACATGCGGTTTCGGGTGGCCGCCGATGACGGTTCTCTGCCACCCGCGCTCGCGGGCATGGTCCTGATCCCTGCCGGCTTGTTCCAGATGGGCGACACGTTCAATGAAGGCCCTAACGATCTTCCTGTCCACACGGTCTATGTTTCGGCGTTCTACATGGACCAGACGGAGGTCACGAAGGCGTTGTGGGATGAGGTGTATCAGTGGGCGACGAGCCACGGTTATAGCTTCGGCAATGTGGGCTCTGGCAAAGCCGCCAATCACCCGGTGCATTCGGTGAGTTGGTGCGACATGGCGAAGTGGTGTAACGCGCGGAGCGAGAGGGAGGGGCGAACGTGGGCGTATTACACCAGCGCGGCGCAGACGACGGTTTATCGCACTGGGCAGCTCAATGTGCAAAACGGGTGGGTGAAATGGAACATGGGTTACCGTTTGCCGACTGAGGCGGAGTGGGAGAAGGCGGCGCGGGGCGGGGTGAGTGGGCATCGTTTCCCGTGGGGAGACACGGACAGCATTACGCACGGCCGGGCGAACTACCGCAGTACTGCGGACTACGCTTACGACACCAGTCCCACACGGGACTTTCACCCGGCGTTTAACGACGGCGTTCTTCCCTACACCAGTCCGGTAGGGTATTTTGCGCCGAACGGCTATGGGTTGTACGACATGGCTGGGAATGTGTGGGAGTGGTGTTGGGATTGGTATGGATTGTATTCGAGCGGTTTGCAGACCGATCCTCGCGGGCCTATAACGGGCTCGGACCGCGTGCTTCGCGGGGGCGGTTGGCTCTACTCCCCGTTCAACTGTCGGTCAGCGATCCGCAGCTACCTCCGGCCGAACTTCGGAGACAACGGTTTTGGGTTCCGGTCCATCTTGCCCCCAGGTCAGTGAAATGGAACGGTGAGCGAGCGGCCTGGAGCAGGCTGGCGGAGCGAGGGACGAGCGAGGACTGTCCACAGATTTCAGATGTCACCCGGGTCCTCGGGGAGCTACGGTGTGAATTGGTCGACCTGGCTCGGGCTCATGTCGTGTGCCTCGCAGGCACGGCGACGCAGGCATAAAGAAGTCAGGGGATCTATTCTCCTCTGCGTCCTGGCGTCCTTGCGCCTCTGCGTTTTGTTCCATGTGTGTCGTGGGCGCGGGTTGAAGGATGGAGACGTGGAGTCTGCCGGGACCGAGGACGGCCTATTCGGGCGCGGTTCGGTCCTCGGGAGTATTGGCGTCGGCGGATTGGAGGGCCCGCAGCGCGCTGAGGACAGACGCGCCCTACCCGCAGTTGGCTTTTGAGTGGTATTCATGGAACACCGAATGGACTTGAACCGAGAGGGTAAGACGGAGAAACAGGGGCTATGAAAGCGACACGGACGTTCACTGCCGTTATCTATCCGGGCGAAACCAGGCGGTGGCTTGTGGCCTACAACCCGGGAACTGGCACAACCACACAGGGGCGCACAATCAAGGAAGCCTTGAAGAACCTCAAGGAGGCCACCGCGCTTTACCTGGAAGAGCTAGTAGAAAACCTGTAAGCGGCAGGTCTCTTCGCACGCCCTGCCGACTTCGAAGTCGGCGACACAGCAGACTTGGAAGTCCGCGCTACGGGGAAGTGGGGCACCCCATTGCGTAGCCGCCGCGCGTCAGTCGGCGCTGACTTCTCCGGATTGCGCGCTGGTGCGTCGCCGGGCGCAGGGGTTTCCAAGTCGCAAGGTGCGGGTGGCTCGCTGGATCGAGGTCAGCGCGAACTGACGTTCGCGGCTACGGGGAGGCCCTCAGCCGCGCCAGCAGACCTGAAAAGCGGGTTTGCGTTTTGTTATTTCTCACACCGATCGCCAGGGCCTTGCGTTGGCCGATCAGCACTACCAACTTCTTGCCCCGCGTGATGCCGGTGTAAATCAGGTTCCGCTGTAATAACAGGTACTGCTGCATGGCCAGCGGGATTACTACGGCCGGGAATTCGGAACCCTGCGACTTGTGAACGGTGATGGCGTAGGCGAGGGCGACTTCGTCCAGCTCGCCAAAGTCATAGACCACGTCGCGCTGGTCGAATCGGACCGTGACTTCCCTTTCCACGAGATCGATCTTGCCGATCTGCCCGATGTCGCCGTTGAACACCTCTTTGTCGTAGTTGTTTTCGGTCTGGATGACCTTGTCACGGACGCGGAAGTGCCAGCCGAACTTCTCGACGCTCGGCTCGTCGGCTCGGGGCGGGTTCAGTTCAGTCTGGAGCCGCGCGTTCAGCTCGCGGATGCCCAACGATCCCCGGTTCATGGGGCAGAGCACCTGGATGTCGCGGATGGGGTCCAGGCCGAATTTGGCCGGTATCCGGGCCTTGACCATCTCGACCAGCGTGCCGGCGATCGCCTCGGGTTCGTCCCTGTCGATGAAGTAAAAGTCGGACGCGGCATCCCGGGCTGGGAGGTCTGGCATCAGGCCCTCGTTGATCCGGTGGGCGGTGGTGATGATTCGGCTGTGGGCCGCCTGGCGGAAGACCTCGGTCAAGCGGACCACGGGCACCACATCGCTCTCGATCAGGTGCCGCAGCACCATTCCGGGGCCGACCGATGGCAGTTGATCCACGTCCCCCACCAGCAAAAGACTGGCGCCAGGCGGCAGGGCGCGAAGCAGGTGCGCCATGAGCACTACGTCCACCATCGAGCACTCGTCCACGACGAGGAGATCGGTGTCCAAGGGGCGCCCTTCATTGCGCAAGAAGCCACCTTTGGCCGGGTTGGTCTCGAGGAGACGGTGGATTGTCTTGGCCTCCATGCCCGTGGTCTCGGATAGGCGTTTGGCGGCCCGCCCGGTCGGGGCGCACAGCATGCATCGCACTTTCTTGGCTCGCAGGATGAGCAGGATGGTGTTCACCAGTGTCGTCTTCCCGACGCCCGGCCCTCCGGTAATGATCAGCGTTCGATTGCTCAGGGCCTGCTTCAACGCCTCCCGTTGACTGGGCGCAAGCTCCTTCGAGGTTCTTTGCTGACACCAGGCAACCGCTTTCTCAAAATCGATGGGCGGAAAACCCGCAGGTGAGGCCGACAGCGTCTTGATCCTGGCGGCGATTGCTTCTTCGGCTCGTTTCAGGTGTGGCAGGAAAATGAGTTCCTGATCGCCAATGGTTTCTCGAGCCAGGTCGAGACTGGCTAAGGTGCGCTCCAAGGCGTCGGTGATGATCTTCTCTTCGACCAGCAGGAGCTTTCCCGCTTCCTCCTTCAGAAGCTCGACGGGCAGGGCGCAGTGGCCTTCACCGGTGGCTTCCACCAGGACGTGATTGAGCCCGGCGCAGGCGCGGATCAGGGAATCGACCGGGATGCCCATCTTCTGGGCGATCTGGTCGGCGGTCTTGAAGCCGACGCCGTGGATGTCTTTGGCGAGCGTGTAGGGATTGGCCCGGACTTTCTCGATGGCGTCGTCGCCGTAGGTCTTGTAGATCCGCACCGCCCGGCTGGTGCTGACGCCGTTCGAGTGCAGGAAGAGCATGATGTTCCGGATGACCTTCTGCTCGGCCCAGGCCTCTTTGATCTTCTGCCTGCGCTTGGGCCCGATCCCTTCCACGCTTTCCAGGCGGGCGGATTCCTTCTCGATGATGTCGAAAATGACGTCGCCGAACTTCTCCACCAACTTCTTGGCATAGACCGGCCCGATCCCTTTCACCATGCCGCTGCCGAGGTATTTCTCGATCCCCTCCCTGGTGGTTGGCGCGGTGCTGGTGAGCATTTCGGCGCGGAATTGGCGGCCGAACTCGCGGTCCTGCACCCAATGCCCCTGGGCGGTGGCCCATTCGCCGGGATTGGCGGAGGGGAGCGAGCCGACGACGCTCACCAGGTCGCGAAGCCCTTTGGCCTTGACCTGGAGGACAACGAAACCCGTGTCCTCGTTGAAGAACGTAACCCGTTCGATCAGGCCGGACAGACTTTCCGGGATTGATGCTGTTGGCGGCGGCTGCACGTGGCGCGAGTCTGGGAACCGCAAGCGACTCTGGCAAGCGGGTGTTTTTCGGGCATGGACCTTACCAGATCAATCGGCACAACCCGAATCAATGCAGGCCCTGAGTGTCGGGCAGAAGCCTGCTGACGAAATACAGGATGACCAGAAGCGTCAGGCCCAGGCCCAGGCTCCAGCCGATCAGTTTCTTTTCCACCGGCAGCAGCGGCTCGTACTCCTGCTGCATTTTCTTCAGCTCCTCACCGATCTTGGGTTGGTCAGCCATAGGTCATTGGTTCTGTCCGAATTCGAGAGGACGTGGGTACGGAGTGATCATGGGTGAGCAATGGGCGGGTGCACGCCGCCGAAGAAGAGCCAGGAAATGATCAGTCCAAACCAGATGATGAAACCAAACAATCCCACCACATAGACCGCGGCAAGTCTGCCGATTCCCTCCTCCCAGAGCTTCCTGAAGTTGGATACGACACCGATGGTGAAGAAAGTCAGGCAAAAGAATAGGACCCGGAAGACGTTGGCCTGGTCGGTCGCGTTTTTGGCGGGGCCGGATTTGGTCTCCTTCCTGGTTTCTGGCACCTGCACCGTCCTGGTCTGCCCTGTGGCGGGATCCACTCTAAGCGCCGCTCGCGTTACTGGCACTCTCTCCACCCGCTCGTTGCCGGTGACTGGATCGGTCACTTTCTGTTCCTTGGTCACGGGGACGATAGTTTCGGATTTGACCAACGACGGAAAGGCCAGGCCCAGCGCCAGGAAGAGTGCGAACGTCAGCAGGTAGCCGATGACAAACTTCGGGAACCGCTGCCAGATTTCGCCGACCTTGACCTTGTCGCCCTCGCGCTTCTCGATGTAGTTGGCCCAGATATAGGCCAGCACGAACGCCCAGATGCCGATGAAGATGTCGATGAACACCTTGATGGTCGTGGCCGTGTTGAGAATCCAATCCTTCTCATAGACAACGCCATTGGCCGCCGCTTTGGCCAGGATCAAGGCGTCGGTCACCGCGCCGGCGGCGGTCGCGGCGCCATCGGTTTTCACCGCCAGGCCCATCCACGCGCCGGCTACCAGCGGTTCCTTCCAAAGAAAGGTCTGGGCCAGGAAGGGCAGCAGCAGTAGTTCCGCTACCGCAAACACGACCACAAGCGAGGAGACCATGATCGGCACCACCGGTCGGGCGCGGATGGCGGCGCCTGTGGCGATCGCGGCCGATACGCCACAAATGGAGATGCCGGAAGCCAGAGGGGCGGCCCATTCCCGGTTGAACTTGAAGTATTTCCTGGCGATGAAGTAAATCACCGCCCAATAAATCAGGTAGGCCTCCACGATGGCGCAAAATCCGCGGAACATGATCCCCCACGCCAGGCTGGAGTTTTCCAGGGCCTTGATCCCCACGCCAGCACCCATGATGACAATGGCGGTTTTGACAAATAGTTCAGGTTTAACCGCCTCCTTTAGCAGGCCTGCCAGACGCGGGAAGAAGTTGCCAATCGCCAGGCCCGACAGGAGTGCGAGGACAAAGCCGGCCTCGCCTGTCAGCTTGAGCGACCAGGTGATCCCGAATTTCTTTAGTTCCGCGGGCGTCGTGGCCGCGATATTGGCCTGATTGCCAAGCACGTAACAGGCGAAGGTGATGGCATACACCACGGTGAAGGCGACGATGAATTTCTTCGTGCTGCCACCCAGCAGCCAATTGCCTGTGCCGATCACTAATCCCATGAACAGATAGGTCGAGAGCACCGTAAGCCACGCGGGCATCCATTTGAACGACGCGGACACCGGCGAGATTGCCTTGGAGAAGTCTGTCCAGGTCCCCACTTTGGCGCCAAAGCCAAGGAGGTCGGCGCCCACGAAAACTCCGAGGGACAAAAGGAAGACTGCAAGGCCGGTCCAGAAGGAAAGCCAGTCTTCGCTGATTCTAGGTTTGCGTTCTACCATATGGCTCGGCCGGGCGGTCTGGGTGGGAGTGGCGGGCTATCAAACGGGATTGGACGCCTGCTCTCTCCACAAGACGCGTTCAACCCAGTCGCCGAAGCGCTCGCTACCAGCGCGCTCCTGCTTGAAGCGCGTGAGCGGCGGTCGGAGTTCGTTGATGATGTCAGCGTCTTTGACGTTGTCCTTCCACAACCGGTTGAGACGCGTCGAGGCTTCGTTGCCGCCGAAATAGATCTGATACCTGCCCGGGGCCTTGCCGACAAAGCCGATCTCGGCCATGTACGGCCGCGCGCAGCCGTTCGGACAGCCGGTCATGCGAATGATGATCTCCTCGTTGCCCAGGCCGATTTCGGCGAGCAGCCCTTCGATGCGCGTGATCAGGCTGGGCAGATAACGCTCGCTCTCGGCGAGCCCGAGCCCGCAGGTCGGCAGGGACACGCACGCCATCGAGGCGCAGCGGACGGCCGAACCCTGGTCTGCCACCGAGATGCCATGTCCGGCAAGGATCCTCGTGATCGCATCGCGCTGTTCGGAAGGCAGGTTCGCCAGCAGCAGGTTGTTACCCGGTGTGAGACGGATTTCGGGTTGGTATTGCCCGATAATCTGGCGCAATGCGGACTTGAGCTGGCGTGTGTCACCGTCTTTGATGCGACCGGTTTCAACGAACAGGCCGAGAAACCAGTTGCCGTCCGCCTGCTGATGCCAGCCGAATCGGTCGCCTTGTTTGGTGAACAGGAAGGGCCGGGCCTGGGCTAGTTTGAAGCCGCTGCGCTGCTCCAATTCCGCACGGAACCAATCCACGCCGCGGTCGGCCAGCACATACTTCAAGCGGGCGTGTTTGCGGTTCGAGCGATCGCCGAAATCGCGATGAATGGTGACCGCGGATCTTACCGCTATCTCCACTTGGTCCGGCGTGAGAAATCCGACGACGTCGGCGACTCGAGGGAAGGTTTCCTCGTTTCCGTGGCTGCGTCCCATTCCGCCTCCGGCGAGCAGGTTGTAGCCTGTCAGTTTCTCACTCTCCACGATGGCGATCAGGCCAATGCAGTTCGTGAATATGTCCACCTCATTGAGCGGCGGGATGGCGAACCCGACTTTGAATTTGCGGGGCAGATAGGTCTTGCCGTAGAGCGGATCGACAAAGTCCTTCACGGTCTCGCTCGCCAGGTCCAGTGCCTTGCCCTCGAGCCAAATCTCGTGGTAAGCGGGCGTGACGGGGGCGAGGTCTTTGGAGAGTTTGCGGGCTGTGGCCAGGATTTGTTCCCCCACACCGTTTGCCGCCGGGGTTGGCGGCGCCATGACGTTTCGGACAACATCGCCGCACGCGGCGATCGTCGTGAGCAGGGTGTCATTGATTCCTTTGATGGTTCGGGCCAGGTTCGACTTGATGACGCCATGGAACTGGAGGCCCTGGCGCGAGGTGATCCGGAGCGTGTTGTTGCCGTATTCGGACGACAACCGGTCCAGGTCCAGATACTGCGCGGGTGCGAGCACGCCGCCTGGCATCCGAACCCGGACCATCATGATGAATTTTTTCCCGGTTTTGCGCAGGTCGCGGTCGTCCTGTTGGTAGATTCCGTGGAATTTCAGGAACTGGTTGTCGGCGTCGGAAAAGCGATCTGTCCGCGCATCAGCCAGCGTTTGAGCGATAGTGCCGGACAGTGTCGGGCTGCCCAGCTTCAAGAGTTCGTTCGGCGAAGGCGCCGCAGAGTCAGTTGTCGTCATAATCAAGAAAACCAGGGAGCGTTATCCTGTACCAAACGGAACGCCGCAACCCCTAACTTGGAACATCGCTGGCTGCTGCATCGAGGCTACGCCGGTCGCAGCAATTCGTCGATGACCTCGCGAGTCGTGTAGGAGCGGCAGCCGGGGCGGAGGAAGCGGCGGATTTGGCTGACGTCCTCGCCTGCGGGAACGAGTGCCTTTTCCAGGTCCCGACCTGACTGGATCTGGCCCAAACCCGCGCTGGCCAGTAATCCGTTGCACAGGCAGTGTTGGGGAACCGCGTCCTCCTGCGAGCCTCCCTTCTCCGCGTAGTAAACCAGCGGTTCGCCTGGACACCGGTAGCCCATCGTCCCGTCAGGCCGCAGATAGACCTGCCGGAAGTAGCCCACGTCGCAGATCCGCGGGCGGGCGTCGAAGACCTGCGAGTCGGACGCGGTGTCCCGCAGCCGGATGACCTTCATGAGCTGGCCTGCCGCCGAGCTGGGGATTTCGCCGAAGACATCTCCGGATGCCGTTTGGACGGCCTTGATGACCTCGTCCTTCAGATGGGTGGTGAGGCTGGATTCCTGAGCGAACGTGAAGGGGCTCTCAACCATCACACCGCGTGCCCCCATGGCCTGCGCGAGCCGGACCTGGGCCGGGTCGGCGGCTACGCCGATCCAAAACGGGACCCCGAGCGAGCGCAACGCATCGATCGATGGGGAGGCATACTGATCCGCCGTGGGCGCGCCGCCCGCAAGGACCACGCCGTCCAATGGCCCATCGGTCGCGCGGATCGATTCCACCGCGGCGGAGGCCGAGGAGACTAGCGCGATCATCCTGGGACGCGGGAGGGCGGGCACCGGCCCGTCCGACATAACTCCAGGATCAAAACCGCACCAGACTGACGCGTCATGGGGTGTCGGACCGCGTTCGTCACGAACCCGCACCGGGGTGGAGGCGGGATCGCCCTCGGTGAGGCGGTCGAGGATGCCCGGAATGGTGGTGGGCATCCCGGCTACGAGCACGTAATCCACGCCAGCCAGCAAGGCACCGTAGAGCGAGGGCAGGAGGGGGATCGGCGCATGGCCCGGATAACGGATGCCAACAAGGCCGCCGTGGTCTTCCTTCGCGAGGAACACCTCGGCGTAGTTCGCCAGGACAGTCAGTTCGACGAGGGTCCTGCCTTGACCGAGAATCGGTTGGCGGGTCAATTCGAACGGCGCCGACTCAGGCTTTCCACCCACGACGAAGAACTGTTGCCAGACCCGGCGTGCGACCGATTGGAACGGGAAATGATCGAACGCGTGACGAAAGCGGCCCTCGGGGTCTCCCAATTGGAGACGTCGGGCGAGACATACCGCGAGCGCGGCTCCGGAAATGACACCGAGTTGGCCTGCTTGCGCGACCGCCCGGGCGAGGCCCCAATGGGAGATCGCGATGTCCGGGCAGCCCTGAATGATCTGCGGATGCGGCATGAGCGCAAAGTTATGCGGATGAGTTCAAGGCTTGGCCAGCACGAAGTGGCGCCAGGGTCCTTCGAAAAGCCCAGAACATCGAGTTCAGCCTCGATCCGTCCGCCGGGCCTCTTTAAGCCCCGCGCTCCCAATAGCAGACGCCGCGCTGTTTCATCGAATCGACATTGAGCAAGATTGATCCCCCTGGCGAGTCCGCGCCGGAATCAATCACCCAGAGCGTCTCCGACAACTCGTCCGCCGACGGCACCAAGGCGGCCAGACGATTGGCTTGTCCGCTCAGTGATGCCTCGTTCAGAGCATGGCCTTCGCGGCCGGGTGACACCGCCAGGTACAACATGTCCATCTCCACGAGGTCGTTGAAAAAGTGAGTGCCGAGCGAGACATCCGGGATGAGACCGGCGTGCATCACGGCCAATTCGCAGATCACCGAGACGGTGTTGATCTCTGCAAAAGACACCGGCACCCCCAAGGAAGGCATGGTGGTGCCCCAGCGTCCGGGTCCCACCAGCATAATGGCGCGCCGGACCGCCGGCTCCAGGTGCGTGAGCCGTCCAATGGTGCGCGCCACCGAGTAGCGCTGGCTCATGCCCAGCCTGCTGTACACTGAGGGCACCACGTAAATGAGCCGGTCTATGGCGGTGACCACGCTGTGGCCGACGACCGGGCCTCGTGATTGAAGGATGAGGCGGCCTGGATCGATCTGCTCCGGCATCTTCACCAGGCTGCCCTCCCCGCCAATCTTCACCTGGAAAGGGCGGCACTGGAGGAGATTGATGCGGAAGTGGCCTTCCGGCGCGAAGTGGACGGTAAACTCGATATCCACCGGGCATTGGTAGGCCTGCTGCAAAGTCTGGCATAGCTCCCGCATGGTAGGGACGAAGTCAGTGTTCGAAAACAGCCGTTCAAAGGTCAGGACACCCGAGAACGCGCCGCCAGGGGCGCCCCCGGGCGCGGATCGGGGCGCGATTTCGTCCCGCGTGGCGAACAGTTCGATTTGGTCCGGAGGGAACACGCGGGCGACGAGTTCAAAGTCGCGGCTGGCCAATTGGTTGGCTTTGAGATCCAGGACATCCACCCGTCGCTGGGTGTATTCGCGCGCCTCCTCAAGCCTTACCTCAGGCCGTTTGAGCGGCGCGTTGAGGGCCACAAGGCGCGTATAATCGTCGTCCGAGCGGTCCACCGCCCGAGTCCCCAACCCGAACACCAGGCGCAGCATGCCGGCCTGGGGATCGATGTCCTCGCTCCAGGCGAACGGATTGAATGAGAATCCCACCCCTGCCGTATGCGGGAAAAACAGGTTCCCGTGCAGCTCGCCGGAGACCCGCTGGACGAGCAAGGCCATTTGCTCGTCGTGATCGAGGAGCCGGTGGTGCAGACGGTAGCTCAGGCCTTCCTCGCTCATGGCGCTGGCATAGACGGTCTGCACCGCTTGCATGAAGGCTTGCAGACGCTCGCGCGGCGTCCCCTGGTTGGCGAGGAAGACGCTTTCGTACTTTCCGGAGAAGGCATTGCCGTAGTTGTCCTCGAGCAGACTGCTGGAGCGCACGATCAACGGGGACTGGCCGAAGTACTCCAACATCTCCATGAACTGATGCTGGATGTAGTCCGGGAAGGTCCCTTGGAGGATTCTCCTGCGCGCCTCTTCCGCGCGCTGGAGGTAAACCTGGAAATCCTTCCGGCGCCGGCGCAACCACCAGCATCCATTCTGCACCAGGTAGGTGTAGAACACATCCGAACCCACGAAGAAGGAATCATGGCTCTCAAGCAGACAGCCCCACTTGGGATGGCTTTTTTTCAGGATGGCTTGGGCGAGCAGCATGCCCAGCGATTTGCCCCCGATCATGCCCGTGCCGATCATGCGCTGCATGATGACCACCAGGTCGGCCAAGTCCAAATACTTCTCGGCTAGCGCCTGAAAACGTGCCTCGCGGGACACCACCATTTTCATCAGGCGCTGGAAAAGTTCCTGGGGGGCAAGCTTGGGCCGCAGGCCTTCCCTCAATTCATCGAGCGTCTGTTGCGCCTGCTGGAAGGTACGCACCCAAATTCCCGGCCGGTGAATGGTGAATTCCAGCCAGGGCTTGGGGAGGCCCGCCAGGATGTCGGTGATGGTGGCACTGTTGGTGACCGGCTTGAAATACTCACCCTCCCAACTGTGCAGGGTGTACATGGTGGGAGAGTACCGCTGCCAAACCTTCATCGGCTGCAGGAACAACCGGTCGTCCTTCCGATAGACCTCAATGATGACCTGCGCCGTTTCAAAGATGGAATGCGTCGCATGGAAGGAGTGAAGGTTTTTCTGCAACGCAAAATAGGCGATCGTGTCCAGCTCGCAGAGGTAGGGACAGGTGATCATGAAGAAGTTGCCCAACATCCGGTCGCTGAACCAGTCCGCCGCCAAATCCGAGAGACAGTCGAAAATGTAGTACGCCCCGATCCCCGCCCGTTCAATCACGTCCAGGATCTCCGTCAGGAACCGCTCGAATCCCTCCTCGGGATTGAGCACGTGCATGTCCACCCCACTTTCCACCCCCGCCAGCGGCGCGTGCCGCGCGAAGCGGAAGTAAACCATCTTCCGTTGGAGCCGTCGCGCCTCGCCGATCAGAGGGCCCAACACCGGAAGGTAATCCCGGATGTTGTCCACCTCCCAGACCACATTATCACCCGGCAAGAGTCCCTGCAGAACCGAGTCCAATCCCGGGAGACCCGTGCTTAAAGTAGGTTCTTTCGCGTTCATCGCCAAGGGCTCGACTGCGGAGACCACGCCGCCTGCCGGCGGACGTGTCCCGCCGATGCTTCCGAGCCCAGGGTCAGTCTAACGGCGGAACCCGGGGCAGGGGAAGAAAAACCCCGGGGAATCGAACGATTACCCATAAAGCCACATGGTGGATCATATACACTAAACTCATAAGATCAATAGTGGTAGAAATGTGTGGACATAAGAGCTTCATTCCACTATGACCACGGCAATTCACGTTGACGCAGGACGAGCTGAGCGGGCTGACGCACCGGGAAGTGCCATCGTGTGGCGCCTCCAGGGCGGGGTGCGGGCTGATCTCAAATCGGTTTATGGGGCGGTGGCCGCGACGTCGGGGATCCTGCCTTGCCGCGAAGACCTGAACGACACCTTGAACTATTAACACTACATATGGGACTCATCCAAGAAACACTCGAAATTGTCCGCAAACGCAATCCCGCCGAGCCGGAGTTTCTCGAGGCCGTGACCGAGGTGCTCGAGTCCATCGAACCCGTCATCGACCGCTCCAGGGATTACCGGGACGCCAAGATCCTGGAACGGATCGTGGAGCCGGAGCGCATGGTGGTCTTCCGTGTCCCCTGGCAGGACGACCGCGGCCAATTCCAGATCAACCGCGGCTTCCGCATCCAGATGAACAGCTCCATCGGGCCCTACAAGGGCGGTCTGCGCTTTCATCCCACCGTCAACGCCGGCATTCTCAAATTCCTGGCATTCGAGCAGGTCTTCAAGAACTCGCTTACCACCCTGCCCATGGGAGGTGGCAAAGGCGGTTCCGACTTTGACCCGAAGGGCAAGTCGGACAACGAAGTCATGCGTTTCTGCCAGTCGTTCATGACGGAATTGTTCCGCCACGTTGGCGCTGACACTGATGTGCCGGCGGGCGATATTGGCGTGGGCGGGCGAGAGATCGGTTATCTCTTCGGCCAATATAAACGCCTGGTGAACGAATTCACTGGTGTCTTGACCGGTAAGGGCCTGAAGTGGGGAGGTTCCCTGATTCGGCCGGAAGCGACAGGCTATGGATGCGTTTACTTCGCCCAGGAAATGCTCAAGTCACGCGGCGAAGGCATCCAAGGCAAGGTATGCGTCGTGTCCGGCTCGGGCAACGCCGCGCAGTACACCGTCGAGAAACTCCTCGAACTCGGCGCCAAGGTCATCACCATGTCGGACTCCAACGGATTCTTCCGGGACATGGAAGGCATGAACGCGGAGAAACTGGCCTACGTCATGAACCTCAAGAACGTGCGCCGCGGGCGCATCAGGGAGTACGCGGAGAAGTATGGCGTTGAGTACTTCGACGGCATGCGGCCTTGGGATGTCCGTTGCGACTGCGCTTTCCCATGCGCCACACAGAACGAGATCAACGGAGAAGATGCCAAGTCACTCCTCGACCATGGATGTACGCTCGTGGCGGAGGCGGCCAACATGCCCTCCGAGCCGGCTGCGACCCATCAGTTCCTGGCCAAGAAGATCCTCTACGGTCCCGGCAAGGCGGCCAATGCCGGCGGCGTGGCCACCTCCGGCCTCGAGATGGCCCAGAACTCGATGCGCCTGCCTTGGACCCGGGAGGAGGTCGATAAACGGCTGCACCATATCATGGTGACCATCCACAAGAGCGCCTTTGATACCGCGTCCGAATACGGGCAACCCGGGAACCTGCTCGTCGGGGCGAATATCGCCGGCTTCGTCAAGGTGGCGGACGCCATGTTGGATCAGGGCTTGGTGTAGGCACCGCCTTTCGGCTGGTCGTCTGAATCATCAAAGCGAGCCAGGCCTCCGTTTCCGGGTGCCTGGCTCGCTCCGTTTCCACTGATAGTCAGCCAAAAACGTCCTCTTTCGGGAATGCGCTCGAATGCGCTCTGCCAACTGAGCACTCTCAGGTACTGCCCGGGCTGTGGGATGGACTACAACAGCCGCTCTGACCGTAGAGGAGGGGATGGTACGGCTCGCTATCCTCAGCGGGCCGCACACGCGCTCGAACGTCCAAAACAGCGCGCTGGGACAGACGCGCCCTACCGCACCGGATCCCAGAGGCTATCCGGAAATCTTCTTTCGCGCCTCTTCGGGCACTTCCAATTTGGTTGTGCCGATGTCTTTAATCTCAACCGTCGTGCTGCGGTCGTTAGGAAACTCGTTGCCGTTCCAGCTCACCTTGCCTTTCAACTTGAATTCGTACTTGGTGAGCGCCCCCTCTTTCAGCCAGAAGGTGACCGATCCCTTGGCGTCGCTGACGGTGGGACCCCCGGAACCGCCGCGGGAACCGAACATTTGCAGCGTTTTGGCGCCTTCCTCCGTCAAGTCGCTGGAATACACGTCGCCCTCCTTCTTCAACTCCTTGGCGAAGGCGGCGAGCTCGGTCGCTTCTTTTGCCGGCGTCTTGATGTTGCGCACGATCATACCCAGGAACCGACCAGGGCCTTCTATCTTATCCAATTCCTCGAGGGACTTCCAAACGCCCTCCCTGTCCGTAGCCGCCCCTTTCTCACCTTTGACGACCGCCTGCATTTTCCTATCCATGATGCCCATACTGACCGAGGTGAGCCCGTCCTTTTCAACTTTCCCGTCCGTAGGGCCAGGCTTGAAAGGCGCGTCCTCTGGAACAACAATCGTCGTTCGCCACGAATAGTTGGGCTTCTCGCCAAGCTTCTTGGCGGCGTTAGTGATGTCATCCTTGGGCGTCGAGTCCGCCCCGAGGAGCGAGCTAGCCAGCAAGGCCGTCAAACTGAACAGAATGGTATTCTTCATGAGGGGCTTTTAGTTGAGCGTTGATATGTGGAGCGCACGGGCGTGGCTGGGAGTATCTATATTCAGGACGCGAAGCGTCAAGCGCGTTCTCCGGGTGGGGTGGACGAGATAAAAGTGGGTTTTGGGAGAGTTGCCTTGATTTTTGCGCGAATATTGTAGTAGTAATACTACATCGTGGGTCAAGTATTAACTGCCCCAACGGGGCTGCGTCTCGAAGCCCAGGGTTGCGAGGAACGAGCTACCCTGGGCTGGAGGACCGAATCCCGTTGGGATTCCTGGCGGAGACGTGACGGTGTGAGGTGTCCTATCTCTGGCTAAGTTGTTGCATCCTCTCCAGCCTCTCTGGAGACGTCGGGACATCTCGCCTCTCGTAGCCCCCACTTTTATCTCGTCCACCCCTCCGGGTGAAGCTCTCCGAACTGGCCGGGCGGGTGGAACTCTGAAAGCCCGGCGACCAATCTGGATGCTATTCACCCGCAGCGGTAAGAACCTGGGATCTCAGCGCACTACCCACCCAAAAACCAGCCTGAGTTTTCAACCTCAAACAGACTTTCAAGCAGTGCGATCTCGCCGATGGCCGCAAGATTCAGGATCGGCGAAGCATTGCTGACAATGCTCAAGGGTTGGGAGGGGCCTGGAGCGTGCGCAAGTCCTCCTCCCAGTCTTCAGCGGTATAGTGGAGCGGGATGCCGCGACCCGCCAGCACATGCTGGAACGTCAGACGACAGCCTCTACCATCGTGCATCAGAACAGATCCGCCTGTGGCTCGTGCGGAATTGGGAAAACGCCGATGATCACCCAAGGGTTTGGCGCAACAAAATGAAACTGCTGGGTCGTTCCGAGAAAGAAGTGTAGATCGGTCCCCAAGAACTGATCCTCGTACTTGAGTCGCACCTTTTCCAGCGCGACCGTTTCGTCGTTGCCGTGCCCTCGCATGCAATTCCAGAACAGCGCGCCGATTTCCCAGTCCAGAATCTGTAACTTTGACTTTTTGCCCGCTACGTCTTCAAACTCGTAGGAGAAACTGTAGGGCAGTTTGCGGATCAGTTTGAACGTCTCCCGCCAGGTTTCATCCGCGAAAAGCTCGCCTTGATTCGTTTGGTTTCGGATCTCCTCCACTTTCGCTGGATCCCAGTTCCGTTCCTCCGCCTCCCAGACAAATCCGGTGATTTTGGCCGACTTGAAGACCGCCAGTGACACCTCGTTGGCCTTCGCCCCGTCGATCAGCGATTGCAGGGTCGTGTACACCCTCGCAGTTTGTAGCAAGAGGCGCCGCCGCTCCCCCCAGTTGTTCACAGTCCCCATGTGTCCGATAGGGTGGAGTTGCTTAAAGTCCACCGCTCGCCGCGTCTCAGGCCGAGGATCGGTGCTGCGTCTCACCAAGTCGCATTCAACCCAGTCAAACTTGCGATACTGTTCCGCCTCCTCCAGCCGGCGGAAGGGCACCGGGTAAATCCGCACCCACGATCCATCTGGCCGGACTCCGGCGGTGCAAACCGTTTCCCCGTATTTTCGTGACAATGTTGGGTAGGTCTTGACCGTGATGAGAATCCGTTCTCGCTCCATTTGTCTCCTTGGTTACAGGTCCGGCGCTCGCATCTCCTCTCCGTATCGATGCGCCAGAGCCTCCGCCACGCAATGCCGGTGGCACTGTTGCGGCTGGGCTTCGAAGCAGGTCAACGCCACCCGTTCCCCGCTCTTCACCCAGGCACGGATTTGGGCCAGGGGCTCCGCTTGCTGCGGCAGACTCTCCCGCTCATACATGGCGAACAGCGCGTCGTAATCCGCCTGCGTTTTCAATTCCTGCCGCTCCCCGGAGGCGATGCCCAGTTCCGGCAAGTGCTCGTAGAGAATACCGACGCCCTCGCAAGCCTTGCTCAGCGTGCCTTTGGAAAAGCCATACTTCCGGCTGAAGGCATTTCGGCGCACATCGCACAGGAGCGTCACTCCGTCCTGAATCAGCCGGTTCAGGTAGCCTTCCAGCGTGCGGCCCTCGTAGCCGATGGTGCACAGCCCGGGACGGACGGGCGCCGGGCGGGCGGCGGCGATGGCCAGCATCGCAAGTTCGTCGCCCGCGAGCACGCGCTCCGCCATTTCGCTGCGGATGGCGTAGTAGGGGTGACGGCGATAGCTCTCGGCCACCAGGGCATCTCCGCGCAACGACGAATGACGGCGTGCGAAGTGGTCCATCCGCACCCGCGTGGCTGAGGCAACGCGGGCCGCCGCCCGACCCTCGATCGTCAGTCGCCAGCATCGCTCCTCGTCCGCCAGCAGGCCTTGTTCAATCAACCTCCGCTTGTCGGCATAAGAGGTGAAAGAAAAGCCGCCAAATCGATAAGGAACGAACTCGTAGCTGGGCGTTGCCTCGACTTCGCGGCAATAGAGGAACAGCAGCTTCTGGAAATCCAGGCTGCTCACATCTCCGCCCAAGGCATCCACCAGGGCGAGAAGACACTTCTGACGCTCAAACAGCACGTCTCAGGGTAGGAGAGTCATGGCGGCGCCGCAATCTTTTGTGCGCTGCCGGCTTATTCCGTGGTCAAGGCGACGACTGGATCCAGTGACGAGGCGCGCCGAGCGGGCAGCAGGCCGCTGGCGAGCCCGACCAACAGGCTGACGGCCAGCGCCAGGAAGACGTACTCCACGGGCGTCTTCACGGGGAGGGCGGGCACATAGAGGTGCAGCAGTTGGGCCAGCCCAATGCCCAGCGCCAGCCCAAGCGCGCCCCCAAGGGTGGACAGCATTGCCGCCTCGCCCAAAAAGAGCAGGAGAATCTGAGTCGAAGTGGCTCCGATGGCGCGGGCCAAGCCGATTTCGGAGGTGCGCTCGTTGACCGATATCCACATCATGGTCAGGATCCCGATGGATCCCACCAGCAGGGAGATGGCGCCGATCCCGCCCACCGCCATGCTGACGATCCGGATGATCCGGTCGAGGCTCTCCAGCATGCCGGTCTGTGTGGTAACCGTGAAGTCTTCCTCCCGGTTGTGCCGCTCGATCAGGGCCTTCTTGATGCGGGCCACCACGGGCTCGATCAGGGACGAGTTGGCGATCAGCACGTCCACCTCGTGGAGGTCCTGGCGGTTGTACAGGCGCCGAGCTTCGGTCACCGGGATATAGGCGCTATCGTCAATGTCAAACCCGAGAAACTGCCCCTTTGGTTCCATGACGCCGATCACCAGGAAGCGCTCCCCGGAAATGCGAACGTGACGGCCCAGGGAGGTCTGCTCGCCGAACAGTTCCCGCTTGAGCTTTGGACCCAGGACGGCCAGCGGGGCGCCGCGGCGCCAATCCATCTCGGGAAGGAATCTCCCACCCCGCACGCGCATTCGCCACACCTGCGGCGCGGCGGACGTGACACCATAGACGAACACGTTGCGGGTCTTGCCCGCGTACTCCACGGGCGCCGCTCCCATGACCACCGGCACGACCCGTTCCACGCCGGGGATGCGCTCGAGCACCGCGGCATCCTCCAGGGTCAACGGATGCACGGTGACTCCCAGGGCGCCGGGAGCGCCTGAGGTCTGGATTCGGCCCGGGTTCACGGCGGCCAGAGTGGTGCCGAATTGGGTGAATTCGGACAGAACATAAGCGCGGGTCCCTTCGCCAATGGAGGTGAGGAGAATCACTGAGGCGACCCCGATCAGGATACCAAGCATCGTGAGGAGGGACCTTTGGCGATGAAACCAGAGGGACTGCCAGGCCAGCCCGAGATAATCGCGAGGGTTCATGCCTTTCGCCTCATCAAGGCCTGGACCGGGTCCAGGCGGGCAGCGTTCCTCGCTGGTAGGATGCCAAAGACCAGCCCCACCGAACAGGACACGACCAACGCAGCGACGATTGCCCACCCGGGCGGGTGGATCGGAAAATCCGGGTAGAGCCGCTGCAGGAACCGTCCCACGCCGAGGCCGGCCAGAAGCCCGATCGCGCCCCCGGCGGTGGACAGGATGGCGGCTTCCACCAGGAACACGGACACCACCTGCGAGTAGGTGACTCCCACCGCCTTGAGCAGGCCGACCTCCCGGGTCCGTTCGGAGACCGAGACCAACATGACGTTCATGATGCCCAGTCCGGCAACGCCCAGAGAAATCGCGGCGATCCCCGCCAGCGCCGCCGTCAAGGCGCGGAGGATCTGGTTGAACGTAGCCAAGACCGAGTCCTGCGTCAGGATCGTGACGTCTTCCTGGCCCGCATGCCGTTCGCGTAACACCGCCAAGGTTGCCTTTTGCGCTCGGTCCAAGTCGTCGTTGGACCCAACTTCGGCCAGGATGCGGAACAGACCACTGCGGTTGAACAGCCGTAAGGCCGTTTCCACGGGGATCTCGACCACCTGATCCAAATCCATCCCAATGGAAGTGCCCCGCGGGGCAATCACGCCAATGACCCGAAAGCGCCATTCACCGATCCGTACGAGCTGGCCCAGGGGGTTTTGATCGGGAAATAGCTCCCGCTGAACCCGGGCTCCCAGGACACAGACGGCGCTGTCGGGAACGTCCCGGGGCAGAAAGCGTCCACTGGCCATCTTGAGGTGGCGTATCTCCAGGATGTCGCGCGTGGCGCCCACCACCGTGACTTCCCGGCGGCGGTCGCCGACGCCGGCGGTGGCAGTTCCCACGACCAGCGGTGCGACCCGCCGGATTGAATGGACCCGCTGGAGCAGAGCTTCCGCGTCTTGCCGGGTCAGGTCGTGGGGAGCGGTGCTGACCAGCGGCGCGAGTCCCTTCGTTTCCGTCTTTCCAGGGATAATGATGAGCAGGTTCGAGCCGAGGGAGGTGAACTCACCGGTGACGTAGAGCCGAGCCCCTTCGCCCAGGCTGGTCAACAGGATCACAGAGGCCACCCCGATGGCGACACCCAGCAGCGAGAGGAAGGTGCGCACCCGATGGCCTCGCAGGCCGCCGGCCGCAAACCGCAGCAGGTCGCGCAGTCTCATGCTAGGTTCCCTCGGGCTTAACCTGCCTTGCGGTGGCCCCGTCGATCCGATCATCGGAAACGATCTCACCGTCGGCCAGGTGGATTTGGCGTCGGGCCCGTTCACCGATTTTGGGGTCATGCGTGACCACAATGAGCGTCAGGCCTTGGCGGTTCATGCCCTCGATCAGATTGACGATCTCTCGACCCGAGACGCTGTCCAGATTGCCTGTCGGTTCGTCAGCCAGCAGCAGTGCGGGACTCATCACCACCGCGCGGGCGATGGCTACGCGCTGTTGCTCGCCGCCGGACAACTGATCGGGGCGATGCGTGGCCCGGGCTGTCAACCCCACTACGTCCAGCGCCTTCTCCACGCGCTGCCGGCGCTCCTCCGGGGCGATTCCGGCGAACACCATCGGAAGCTCGACGTTCCCCGCCGCCGTCAGGCGCGGCACCAGGTGGAAAAACTGGAAGACGAATCCGATCTGGTGGCGTCGGAGGCGGGAGAGCTGATCCTCAGTCAAGCGGGCGGTCTCCTCGCCCGCGAAACCGTAGGAGCCCGAGTTGGGCCTATCCAGGCAGCCGATCAGGTGTAACAGGGTTGATTTGCCCGAGCCGGACGGACCCATGATGGAGACGTATTCGCCCGACTCGATGCGGAGATTGATTCCCTTGAGCGCATAGACCGGGCTTCCCCCGACGATGTAGGTACGATGAATCCCAGCCAAATGGATCACTTCTCCACCTCCCCGGCGATGAGGACCCGAGCCCCGGCTTTGACCTCTGGCCGGTCGAGCGACACGACAACCAGCTCGCCCCGGGAAAGCCCGGAGGTGATCTCGGTGTAGCTCCAGTTATGCAGGCCGGCAACCACCTTTTTTTCAACCAGGCGGCTGTCCTGCACCACCAAAACACGTCCGCCTTCGAGCAAGGCGTAGGTGGGGATGCGCAGGACCTTCTCGCGAGCTTCCAGGATCACCTCCAGGTCGGCGGAGAGCCCGGGCAGGAGGTTTGCCGGAAGCTGCTTCTCTGCGAACACCGCTTCGACTCGCAGGGTCCGATTTTGCTCCTGGCGTGTCTCCACGAAGGAGGAGACGTAGGTCAGGGTTCCCGCGAAGGACTGCCCCCGAAATGCGTCCAACGTAATCCGCACCGGCAACCCGACGCGGAGCCGGGCCACGTCGGCCTCATCAATAGGGGCGCTGAGGTAAAGCGCTTGGGGGTCGATCAAATCCACGACGGCGGGAATGAACACACCGGGAGGAGAGGGGCTGATCCATTCACCTACTTCGGTGGTAATGTCCAGCACGACGCCGTCAAAAGGCGCGGTCATCACGGTCTTGGCCAAGGTGGCCCGCGCGGCGTCGAGCGTGGCCTCCGCCTGGCGGATGCGCGCCTGGGCGGCCACGGCGCCTGCCTCGGCGGTCAAGGCGCGAGTCCGGTCTTGATCCAGCGCCGTTGCGGAAACCACGTTGTTGCGCGCGAGATCCTGGCCTCGCCTCCACAGTTGCTGGGCGAATTCCGCCTCCAACCGCGCTTGTTCGGCCACTCCTTTGGCCGCTTCCATCGACCTCAGGGCCAACTGAACCTGCGCCTGATGCTCACGGTCATCCAGGCGGAGCAGGACGTCCCCTCGCTTGACTCGCGATCCCTTCTGGACGGCCTTCTCGGCGACCAGTCCGGCAATGCCCGGACTCATGCCCGCCCGGCTTCGGGATTGCACCGTCCCCGCTCGCGAATTCACCACGGTGTCTTCCACCCGTCCGATCTCCGCCCGGTACACCGTCACCGGCACGCTGACGGGACGGAAAACCGTCAGGCGAAGCGCCAGGACCACCGCCCCTAACGCAGCTATCAGAGCCAGTGTTCTTAACCACCGTTTCCGTGGAGTGCCCGGTTGGGTCATGCGGAAACACTAAACTACGCCATCGTTCGATGGCAAGGAGATCGACTGGAGGGCGGCCCTTTCACCGGGAGCGCCGGCATCTTGCCGGCGTGGTGCGCATCTCCTCAGCCACTCGCCGGCAGGATGCCGGCGCTCCCAGTCCGGGTGAACGGCAAATGGATCAGAACTCCGAATTGCCGCGCCACGCCACCGGGTGATTGACAGCGGACAGCGCCGGTTCATAAAGGGGTTATCTTATGCGTGCGACACTCAACATCCTGCCGTTACTTCTCTGCACCCTCTCCATTGCCGGAGGCGAGCCCGCGCGGCTCGGGCGCTTCGCGGAGTCGCCTGAGCAATCACGCATTCTGAAGATCATTCACGGCTGGCCGGACCAGCCTGAGGCGCAGGACGCGCTTATCAAGCGCCTTAAGGGTGAAGGCTTCGGAGGCGTGGTTTGCAATGTCTCGTCCGATCGTTACCTGGAGAACGATGCCAAATGGGAAGCTTTCGCGCGCGCTGTCAGCGAAGCCAGGAAGGCTGGAATGGCACTCTGGCTTTATGATGAACGGGGCTATCCGTCGGGCAATGCCGGAGGTTTGGTCCTGCAAACCCATCCCGAGTGGGAAGCGCGTGGGCTTCTCATCGCGAACCAGGAATGCGACGCCGGTCCTGTCGAGTTGGCGGTCCCGCCAGGGCGACCTTTCCTGACGGCCGCGTTTCCCACCCATGACGGCCAGCTCGACCTTCGGGGGAAAATCGACCTATCGGCACAAGTCGCAGGTGGCAAACTGAAATGGCAGGCGCCGGCGGGGCACTGGCATGTCATGGCCGTAACCGAGAACGTGCTTTACGAAGGCACCCACGCGGAAGGCAACTATGCCCAGAAAATGCCGTACATCAACCTGCTCCAGCCCGAGCCCACCGCCCGCTTCATCGAGGTTACCCATCAACGTTACGCGGACAAACTCGGTCCCGACCTTAGCAGGTATTTTGAGGCGACATTCACCGACGAGCCGTCGCTGATGAGTTGTTTCCTCCGGCCCATGCCCTATCGCCCCTTGCCGTGGGCCCCGAATCTTCCTGTGGAATTCAAACGCCGCCGAGGTTATGCGCTCGACGCCACCGTGGTGCCTTCTCTCATCGCCGATACCGGTCCCGCTTGCGCGAAGCATCGCTACGATTTCTGGCTCACGGTGGGCGAGTTGGTCAGCGAGAATTACTTCGGCCAAATTCAGACGTGGTGCCGCCGGCACAACGTTTCTTCCGGCGGCCACCTGCTCATGGAGGAGGGCTTGGTTGCACACGTACCGTTCTACGGGGATTTCTTCCGTTGCGCCCGTCGGCTTGACGCCCCGAGCATTGATTGCCTGACCAGTCTGCCGCCTGAGGTGCCCTGGTACATCGCGCGGCTGCTGGCCAGTGCGTCCGAGTTGGAGCGTCGCCCCATTGTGATGTGCGAGACGTCTGACCACGGGCAGGTCTATCGACCGGCTGGAGACAAGCGACCCAAACGTATTGTCACCGAGGCGGAAATCCGCGGCACCTGTAACCGGCTCATTGTCGCCGGGATCAACCGGATTACCAGCTACTACAGCTTCGGCGGCCTCGACTCAACGCAGCTCCGCCGGTTGAACGAATGGGTAGGCGCTTGCTGTGCCAGCCTGCGTGGCGGACACCAGGTGGCGGACATCGCGTTGCTCTATCCAGTCGAGAGCCTCTGGACCAAGTTCACCCCCGCCCGGCATTGGGCGAACGAAGCGCCGGCCGCCTCCCGCATTGAAAACGTGTATCGCGCCGCCATGGAGAGTCTGTTTGCGGCCCAACGTGAGTTCACCATTGTGGACAGCCGCACGCTGGCCGAGGCCAAAGTGGACCACGGCACCCTCGTGCATGGCCCGCTTCGTTGGCGCGTCGTCGTCCTGCCGGGCGTGGACACCCTGCCATGGGCCGCCTGGCAGAATCTCGCGCGATTCGCACGCGGAGGCGGGGTGGTCATCGCCCTCGGAGCGCGCCCCGCGAACACCGAGGCGGAGTTCCCCTCGCCGCGCGTGGCCACCCTGGCGGAGAAGATGTTTGGCCCATCCGCGCCCACGTCAGGCCCGGCGATGAAGGGTGGGGTGGGTGGCGGGCTTTTCCTGCCCCAAGGTTCCGAGGGCCTCTTGCCTCTGATGCTCAACGGCGTTCTCGACCCGGATGTCCGGGTTTCCGGGCTCGACTCGCCACTCAGGTCCACCCATCGCCACATCGACGGCAAAGATGTCTATTTCGTGATTAATGACAGCCCCAAGCTGTGGTCGGGGCCGGTGAGATTCTCAGCCGCCGGACAAGGGGAGGTCTGGGATCCTGCCTCGGGCCGCTTGGTGCAGGAAACCGACTCCAGCATGGCAGAACTGAGCCTTGAACCCTACGGCGCGGCCTTGGTCCGCTTTCCCGTCGCAAGACAGCCGAAACTGCGCCACTTCGGCCCTGGCCCGCTACCGAACCTCACATCCCACCCTTTGCCGATGGTTGAGCCGACCGTGCCGCACGGGGAATTCGTGCGCGCCGAGGTCACCCACGACGACGCGCACTCGAACCCCCAGGCCCCAGCCTGGCAGGCCACCGCCACGATTACCAAGAGCCAGGTGGACACTTTTCTCTTCCTCGATTTCCATTTTCCTGACCTGCTCGACCTTGGTAACACGGAATGCTTAAGCCTGGATACCTGGGTCCCCGACGGCCAGCGCACGCCAAGCCAGATCCTGGTGATTCTCCAAGAAGAAGGCGGCGAAGATTTCCTGGCCAGCACCGGTCGTTCCCTGGCGGGTTCCGGCCACGAACTGTCGTATCTGCCGCTGCGCCAGTTCCAGCGCGCCGGTTGGTCCCAGCCCGGCGACGGGGTACTCGACCCGAGGAAGGTCCGCGCCATTCGCATCGGCTGGGGCGGCTACCTGGGAACGGAAGGCGAAACCGTCCGGTTCAGCGCCGCCTTGCCCAAACTGGTCAGTGTGACTGATCGGGGCCAGGAGCGGTCGCTACAGTGAGCCTCGTAATGACAGAGGCCGGCTTGATGTGTGACGCCCGACCGCGGCCAGGCCTGAACGAGCCAGACTATGGTCTGGTGCGTTCCTCTTCTGAGGAAATCGTCTTGCGTTCATTTCCACGTGCCCCGGGGGAGGCAGTATTACATCTCTTTCGCCTTGTGTTGGCCGAATCGAAATAGAATTGTTTTGCGAAGAACGGCCAACCGTTCAGCCAAGTCCGTGCTGACTCTTTTCCCAACCGAACTGCAGCGCCGCTACGGGGGTGGGCGCGGCCAGAGTTGCCAAACCGGATATTGGGTCTCATCATGAGCCGCATCTGGGACGCGCGCGATACCGCGGACGCGGCGTTTCCAACATGAACGATAACCTTCTGACCTCCTAGACCAACGCCATGAGCGCACCCAGCCAAGCCCGCCGCGCCAGCGCGCCCAACCCCTCGCCCACCGCCCGGGCCCAGGCCATCAACCGACACCTGGGCAAGCGGGTAAAGCAACTCCGCGGCAGCCGCGGATGGTCGCTGGAGGCCACGGCGAGCGCTAGCGGCGTGAGCCGGTCCATGCTGAGCCAAATCGAACGCGAGAAGGCCAATCCCACACTGGCCGTGACACAGCGCATCGCTCAAGCGTTCGGGATGACCCTCGGGGAACTGATCGAGATGCCCGACGCCGCCTCCACCGTCACGGTCATCCGCTCCGACGACAAGACCTACCACTACCGGTCGGACAAGCACTGTCGCATCCGCACGCTCTCACCGCTGAACCTGGAGAAGGATGTGGAGTTCTACGAGGTGAGGCTTCAACCTGGCGGCGAGCTTCGCGGAACGGCGCACTTCGAGGGGACACGCGAATACCTGGCCCTGCACCAGGGCGAAGTCCGGGTGGAGTCCGCGGGCGATTCGGAGAGGCTGCACCCGGGGGATTCTTCGAGTTATCGTGCTGATGTTCCCCACGCCGTCGTCAACGTCGGAGACACCGAAGCGCTCTGCTTCCTGGTGGTGATCTATAGGTAGGCGTCAGCGCTCAGGGCTTGGGGCGGCGTCCGATGCCCCAGATCAGCCAGATGGCAAGCGCGACGAGCAGAACCGCCCACCAAAAATACCGCAACTCACGCGCCGCCATCTCGGCGAACGCGGCAGCGCTGGGAAAAACAAGGATCAGGCCGACGACGACCGCCGCGAGCACACCCAGTTGAAGGAAAGCACGCAGACGGGGGTTCATCGCGGCTTGGCCGGAACCGCTGTCGCGGAAGTTGGCTGGAGAGTTTTGCGCCCCTTGCCCGGAGATCGCGCTGAGAGTTTGTCCAGATCGCCGAGCGACAGAAGCATGTTGGCGCCGCCACCCTCGGCCCCGACAACCAGGGGAGATCGCCCGTTCCAGTTCTGGAGGATTTCCAGGTTGATGAATTCCGGGTTGTTGCGGAGCGCCTGGCCGCGCACTTGAATGGCTTCGGCTTCGCCCTTGGCCCGGATGATGGCTGTTTCGGCTTCGGTCTGAGCCTTGACTTGCGTGAACTTGGCCTTCTCGGCCTCCTGCTCCTGCACCATCTTGAGTTCGATGGCCTTCTCGAGCTCGGGGCTGAGCGTGATGTTGTAGAGGACCACGTCGATGACCTCAAGGAAGTTGGTGCCGATCTTGCGACGAGCAAACTCGAGGGCCTTGACCTTAACCTCCTCCCGCTTCTTGACGATCATCTCCGCGCTCCGGCTTGCGGCGACCTCCTTGATGGCCTCCTGGATACGCGGGGCGATCAGGTTGTCGAACGGCTCACCTGCGAACTCCTGGAATATCTTCACGACAGAATGCTCGGGAATACGATAGAGGACATGGACTTCCATCTTCACCTGCTGCAGATCAGAAGAGTAACACTCCGCCGGCATCGGACGGGTCTGCTGGCGGATGCTCAAGTGCTCAATGTGCGTGACGAAGGGCTGTTTGAACCCAAACCCCTCGCGCTTAAAGTCGGGCGAAACGCTGCCCAAGGTGACCGCCACACCACGGAAGCCGGGCTGCACCACATAGGTGCTGGCGTAGCCAAGGAGGACCGCCACAAACACCAGGATGGCCACTCCGACCACCCGCGCGAGCTGTTGGGGGTTGACCGTGACGACGGTGGGCTCTCTGAATTTACGCGAGTTCATTTTTCGGGGAGCGGAGAGGTGGAGGTAGTGGGACTGGGAGGAATGCTGGGGGCGCTAGGGACGCCGAGGGGGAGAAGCATGTTTGCGCCCGTGACGCCCGGCCCGATGACCAACGGGGTGACGCCGTCCCAGAGCTCAACCGTCTGCAAGGCGATCACGCCGGGGTTTTCGCGCAAGGCCTTGCCACGCAGATTGATCGACTCCGCCTCGCCGCGCGCTTTGATGACGACGGTGTTGGCCTCGGTCTCGGCCTGCTGCTGGCTGAAGCGCGCGCGGGCCGCCTCCTGCTGCTGGACCATTTTAGCCTCGATAGCGTTCTCCAACTCCTTGGTCAGGTTCATGTTTTCCAGCACAAGGTCTTCAAGCACAAGGATCTCACCCACTTTCTTGCGAGCAATCTCGAGGGTAAGCGACTTCACCTCCTCGCGCTTCTGAACGATGAGTTCGGAAGTGCGCAGTGCCGTCACCTCCTTGATCGCCTCCGCGACGCGCGGCTTGATCAGCGCCTCAAACGGCTCACCCTGAAAATCGCGAAACAGGGTGACGACGGAGGCGGGCGGCACGCGGTAGAGCACCCTCACGTCGATCTTCACCTGTTGGAGATCCGAGGAATAGCAGTCGGCTACCAGATTCGCGGTCCCCTGGCGGATCAACTGCGGCACGACGGTGGTGATAAAGGGAAGCTTGAACCCGAAGCCCTCGGGTTTGAAGGTTGGCGAGACTCGCCCCAAGGTAACCTGCACCCCCCGGTAGCCAGGCGGAACCACGTACGTGGACGACGAACCTGCGAGCACCAGCGCGAAGAGAACGACGGCGCCGAGAATTAAACGGGTAATGTGTTGGGTCAACATGACAGCCTATTAGGCGCGTAATCGACAACTCCGGCAAGCCCAATCGACGCCCTGAGCTTGCTTCGGGCGCGGTTCACATTTTGGGGCGGATCTCAAGTTCCCTTGATGCAATAGCGCGCCGCAGGCTACCCCAATCCTCCGACACCCAGGCTCCTGACAACCGAGCCGTACCGGATCAGACCGCCCGATCACGCCATCACTATCGTCGCGCGACCACCAATCATTCTTAAAATCCTCGTCGCGGAGCGACGGACCGATGGTAGCCGTGGGTTTTAACCCACGGTTGGGTTTTAGCCCACGGTATGCGTCGCGTCGCGACGCCCGAACGCCACAACCTGCCCGCGCCTCAATCGTCGCTACGCGACGAAACCGCACCCCA
>ORJL011818581.1_pt1 | contig 27778 bp, 12 predicted proteins | sample 1779941 | NCBI WGS metagenome assembly ORJL01 (sample SAMEA104232317, study PRJEB22302) | groundwater metagenome | biome: forest; feature: aquifer; material: groundwater | place: USA | collected 2011-08-07 | depth 5.8 m
CGCAGGTTCGAGTCCTGCCGTACCCACCACTTACGCAGTGCAGTGGCAGCGAGTCCTCATAGAATTAGAGGATACATTTCCGTACTCAGGCAGGCTCTAAAACTCCCTTACGGGGGTTGCCTCGACCGAGTCGAGAATGAATAAAATTAGGAATATTGTGTCCACAATTGTCTTTAAAAACGCCGTATGTCCTGGCCTCAGGTGATCCATGGCTAAAACCGTCGAACAATACACCGATCTAGACAAGCTCCGCCACAGCTGCAGCCACGTGCTCGCGCAGGCCGTGAAGCGGAAGTACCCTCACGCCAAATTGGGCATCGGGCCTCCGGTGGACGACGGTTTCTTTTATGACATCCATCTTCCGGAGCCTCTCAACGAGGCGGCGCTCGAGGAGCTCGAGAAGGAGATGATCAAGATCATCAACGCCAATTATCCTTTCGAGAAGAAGATGGTCTCGGCCGACGAGGCCCGTAAAATTTTTAAAGAGAAAGACGAAACGTTCAAACTCGAGATCGTTGAGCAGGCGTCCGCGGGCGGGGAAGACCTCTCGATCGTCGTCGACGGCGACTTTACCGATCTTTGTAAATATCCCCATGCGCATTCGACCGGCCTGATCAAGGCGTTCAAGCTCACGAGCGTCGCCGGAGCCTACTGGCGCGGCAAAGAGACGAATCCCGTCATGCAGCGCGTGTACGGCACCGCCTTTTTCAACAAGACCGATCTTTTCGAATGGAAGCGCCTTCTCGAAGAGGCCAAGAAGCGCGATCATCGCAAACTCGGCAAGGAGCTCGAGCTTTTCATGTTCTCGCCGCTGGCGCCGGCGTCGCCGATCTTCAAGCCGAAGGGCACGATCATTTACAATCTCCTTCAAGACTACATCCGCGAGCTCTACCGGCGCTACGAGTATCAGGAAGTCATCACGCCGCAGATCTTCGACGTGGAGCTCTGGAAGAAGTCGGGCCACTACGACAAGTACAAAGACAACATGTACTTCACTATGGTCGAGGAGAGGGAATGCGCGGTGAAGCCCATGAATTGCCCGAGCCACACGCTGATCTACTCCTCGGAGATGCGTTCGTACCGTGATCTTCCGGTCCGGATCGCCGATTTCGGCCGCCTGCACCGCTACGAGCGCTCCGGCGTCACGGCGGGCCTCACGCGCGTGCGCACATTCTCACAGGACGATGCGCACATTTTTTGCCGCGAGGACCAGATCGGCTCTGAGATCTCCGCTGTTTGTTCCATGATCCGCGAAGTCTATAAGACGTTCGGATTTCCGAATTTTAAGGTGTTCCTGTCCACCCGTCCCGAGCAGAAGATCGGCTCGAACCAGATGTGGGACAAGGCCGAAGCCGCCCTCGAAGCGGCGATCAAGGCGAATGGGCTCGAGTACACCGTCAACGAAGGCGACGGCGCGTTCTACGGCCCCAAGATCGATTTCATCGTCCAGGACGCGCTCAAACGCGACTGGCAGCTCGGCACCATCCAGCTTGATTTCAACATGCCCGAGCGCTTCGATCTGGAATACAAGAATGCCGAAGGGGGCGTGTCGCGTCCGGTCATGGTCCACCGCGCGGTGCTCGGGTCCCTCGAGCGTTTCATGGGGATCCTGATCGAGCATTACGGCGGCCCGTTCCCGCTTTGGCTTTCGCCCGTGCAGATGAGCGTGATCCCCATCGCGACTGCGCACGAAGGGTATGCGGCGGACGTCTTGAAAAAATTGAAGGACGCGGGCTTCCGCGTGGAGTTCCAGGCCGCGGCCGACACGCTCGGCGCGCGCATCCGCAAAGCCCAGAACGAAAAGATCCCCTACATGCTCGTCGTGGGAGATAAAGAGATGCAGGCCGGAGAGGTCGCCGTGCGGTCACGCACCGCGGGAGACCTCGGCCCCATCGCACTTCAGGCCTTCATTGGGAAGGCCCGCGAAGAGAAGGACAACAGAGGATAAAACCGGGAGGCACCCTCATTTCAAAAAATACCACGCGCATCAACGAGTATATCCGAGTACCACAAGTCCGATTGATCGACCAGGACGGCAATCAGGTCGGTGTCGTCGCGACTCCGGAAGCCCTGAGGATGTCCAAGGAAGCCGAGTTGGATCTCGTTGAAGTCGCGAATACCGCCAGCCCTCCGGTGTGTCGCATCATGGATTTCAGCAAGTTCAAGTACGACCAGGCGAAGAAGGAAAAGGAAGCGCGCAAGAAGACGAAGGTGATCCACCTGAAGGAGATCAAGTTCCATCCCTTCATCGAGGACCATGATTATAAGGTGAAGCTCCACAGTCTGGAAAAGTTTTTGAAACAAGGCGATAAGGCGAAGATCACGATGATGTTCCGCGGACGCGAGATGAATTACGTGTCGACGGGCCGCAAGGTGCTCGAGCGTTTGTCGCAGGACATCGCCCCGCTTGGGGAAGTAGAAAAGGCCCCGTTCATGGAAGGCAAGATGATCACGATGATCATCCAGCCCAAATAAACGGGCGGAAAATAGAGGAAAAATGCCGAAGTTAAAAACGAACAAATCGGTCGCGAAGCGTATTCGCGTGTCGAAGAGCGGTAAATTCATGAAGATGAGAGCCGGAAAGCGGCATCTCAACACGTCAAAGTCGGCTAACCGTAAGAGGCATTTGCGCGGCAGTGACCTCGTCAGCGGAACCATGGAAAAAACGATGAGGAGGTTGCTGCCGTATGCCTAAAGCTAAAACAGTACCGGCCGGTCGCCGTAAACGCAGAAAGTTCTTGAAGCGCGCCAAAGGGTTCGTCGGAGGCCGCCGCAAGCTGTACCGCACGGCCCGCGAGACCGTCAACCGCGCGATGGCCTTTGCGACACGCGACCGCCGCGACCGCAAATCGACGTTCCGCAAGATCTGGATCACCCGTATTTCCGCCGGCTGCGCGGTGAACGATATCACGTACAGCCGCCTGATCGGGGGCCTTCGCAAGGCCAACGTCCAGATCGACCGCAAGATCCTCGCAGAGCTGGCGAGGGTCGACCAGAAGGCGTTCACAGAACTCGTCAAGATCGCCAAAGGCTAAGCGCCGTTTTAGCCCCGATGATCGACGAACTGAAAACCCTCGAATCGAGCGCACGGAGCGAGATCTCCCTTTCTTCCGACCCCAAGGTCCTCCAGGACCTCAAGGTGAAGTATCTCGGAAGAAAGGGGCTCTTCGCGGCCGTGTCCGCGCGGATCTCCGAGGTCCCGGGCGAGCAAAAGCGCCAGGCGGGCCAGGAACTCAACCGCGTGAAGCAGGCGCTCGAAGCGCTTTTCACCGAGAAGGAAAGTTCTCTCGGCGAAGGCGCTTCCGCGCCGGACTTGCGCACGGATACGACGATGCCTTCGACGGTATCGGCGGCCGGAACCCTGCATCCCTTGACCCGGGTCGTTCTCGACATCACGCGCATCTTCGAACGCATCGGGTTCACGCTCGTGGAGGGCCCTGAGGTCGAGACCGAGCATTACAACTTCGAGGCCCTCAACATCCCGCTCGACCATCCCGCCCGCGACGGTTTTGACACGTTTTATCTCGATGACGGGAAGCTTTTGCGGAGCCAAACGTCACCTGTGCAGATCCGCGTGATGGAAAAGACGAAACCTCCGCTTAAGATCATCGCCCCGGGGAAGGTGTACCGCCCCGACGCGACCGACGCGACCCATTCGTTCATGTTCCATCAGGTCGAAGGGCTCATGGTCGACGAGGGCGTGAGCTTCGCCCACTTAAAGGGCGTGCTCATGGCTTTCGCGACGGAATTTTTCGGACCCGAAGCGAAGCTCAAGTTCCGCCCGCATTTTTTTCCGTTCACCGAACCCTCGGCCGAGATCGACGTGTGGTCGCCGACGCGAGGTTGGCTCGAGATCCTCGGCGGCGGCATGGTGCATCCCGGCGTTTTGAAAGGCGTCAAGATCGATCCTGAAAAGGTTACGGGGTTCGCGTTCGGTATGGGCGTCGAACGCCTGGCGATGCTGAAATACGGCGTCGAAGATATCCGTCATTTTTTCGACGGCGACCTGCGTTTTCTGAAACAATTTTGATATGACCCCACCACCTCCTTTTTACATGAAATGCGCGGACGCGCTTCGCACGTCGAGGCGCGATGATGCGCCTCAAAAGGAGGTGGTGGGGTGAAACTTCCCGTCTCCTGGCTCAAGGAATACCTCGACGTGACGCTTGCTCCCGATAAGCTGGCCGACATCCTCACGATGTCGGGCACGAAAGTCGAAGAAGTGAAGGGACATGATGCCGACGCCGTGATCGATCTTGAGATCACGACCAACCGTTCCGATTGTCTCAGCATCCTCGGCCTTGCACGCGAGATCTCCGTCCTCACCGGCAAGAAACTCCGGCTTCCTTATAAAGAAGCGGGGGCGCTCCCTAAGGGGAAGACGCCGGTCATACGTGTTGAAGACAAAAAAGGATGCCCGCTCTATACGGCGCGTATCCTCGAAGGGGTGCGTGTGGGCTCCGCCCCCGAAAAGGCGCGCCGGTTCCTTGAGGGGGCCGGCACGCGCGCGATCTCGAACGCCGTGGACGCGACCAATTACGTGCTTTTCGAAATGGGGCATCCGCTGCATGCGTTCGATTACGACAAGCTCGAAGGCGGCGTCATCGTCGTGCGGCGGTCCAGAAAGGGCGAAAAATTTATCGGCATCGATGATGTGGAATACACGCTTGAAGAAGGAACGCTCGTGATCGCCGATGCGTCCAAGCCCGTCGCTATTGCCGGCGTCATCGGCGGCAAGCAAACGGAGATCACGGCCGCCACCAAAAATATCCTGCTCGAGGCCGCGACGTTCGATCCCGTGTCTGTCCGCCGCGCCGCGCGCCGTTATAAAATCGCCACCGAATCCGGTTACCGTTTCGAGCGGGGCGTGAACCCCGCCACTGTTTGGGCCGCCTCACAGCGTGCGGCATCGCTTATCCTTGAATGGGGCGGCGGCCGCCAAACCGCCGTGAACTCCGTCTCGACCCTTCCCAAAACACCGGCAAAAAAAATTATGCTCCGCATGTCCCGCCTTGAAACGCTCCTGGGCATGAAAGTCTCCGCTCCGCGCGCCATGAAGATCCTCACGGATCTCGGATTCGCCGCAAAGCTGTCAGGTAAAGACAAGCTGGTGGTCACGGCGACGACGGCGCGCCGCGACGTCGCGATCGAGGCCGACCTCATCGAAGAGATCCTTCGTATCGAAGGCTTCGAAAAGATCCCCGTGTCGATCCCGGCCAGCCGCTACGCGTCCGGCCAGAAATTTGACCGCCGTCCTGAGAAGGTCCTCGAACTTAAAAAATTCCTTGCGGCACAGGGGTTGAACGAAGCGATGACGTACAGCCTGCTTTCCGCGAAGATGCTCGAAGACAGCGGGTTTTCGATCGAAAAGGGCCGCGGCGTCCACAGGGTCGTCAATCCGGTGAGCGCCGAGCAGGAGTATTTTCGTCCGTCGTTGTTGCCGGGTCTTCTCGGCGCCGTGCTTTTCAACGTCCACCGCAAGGCGTCGTCCGTGAAGCTTTTTGAATCGGGCAACTGTTACCTCGAGGGCCGCGAGGCGACTGCGCTCGGACTCGTGCTTTACGGCGCATACTCGGAAAACTGGCAGAGGAAGGACAAGGCCGGTTTCTACGACGCAAAGGGGCTGGCGGGCAACGCGCTCCATTTTCTCGGTGTGCCGTTCCGTGAAGAGGAAAAAGATTATTTGCAGTCGCCGTTCGCGTTCGGCACGCGGCTGGTCTCCCCGGACGGGGAGCGTCTCGGGGATGTCGCAAGTCTGCATCCGCGCGTTCTCGCCAAGTGGGATATCCCGCACGACGTTTTCTTCGTGGAGATCGACCTTGACGCGGTATTCGGCGCCGCTTCTCCGGCACGGTCCCTCAAAGTCGTCCCTGTTCCCAAGTATCCCTCGGTGCGGCGCGACATCGCGTTCGTGGTGGCCGACTCCGTTCGTGTCCGGACGCTCGAAGAGGCCATGAAAAAAGCGGTGCCGGGAACTTTGCGCGACGTGCAGCTTTTCGATCAGTTCACGGGAAAGAACATCCCGCAGGGCAAGCGAAGCCTTGCCTTTTCGCTCTCGTACCAGAAGGAAGACGGCACGTTCACTGAAGACCAGATCAGCGCGCTGCAGAAACGTATCGGCGATGCGCTGAAAGAAGGCTTTGGCGTGGAGTTCCGCGCATGAGCGGCGATTGGGTGCAGACGACGGCGCTCGTCGGCGGCATTGTCCTGCCGCTTTTCAACATCCCGCTCATCATGAAGATCGTGCAGAGGAAAAGTTCTTCGGACCTCAGCATGTCCTGGGCCATCGGCGTGTGGGTGTGCATTGTTCTGATGACGCCGCAGGCGCTTCGCTCGACGGATCTTTCATTTCGCGTGTACGGCATCGTGAACATTATTTTTTTCAGTGCGGTTTTGTTCTTTGTTTTGAAATACCGGTCCCGGGCTTCCAAGCCCTAACATTGAAGGAGAAAGCCACATGAACAGAGTCCCCATTCGACTGACTGCCTCGATCCTCGCGCTGTCTCTTTTCGGAGCGCCCGCCTGTCTCGCCGGCGCCGCGCGCGACATGGCCCAGGCCGCCGAGGCCGTCGACGTCCAAAAGCTTTCTCAAGAGGCGGATCGGAACCGCCAGATGATCGAGATCTGGAAAGAACATGTGCGTACGCTCACCGAGGAGCGGGACGAGGCGTATAAAAAAATAGAAGAGATGAAGACTCAAGGCGCATCCGCCGGATCGAGCGAGGCGCCGGAAGCGTCTGACGACACCGCCGCGCTTGTGCGCGACAAAGAAGAGGCGCTTGCCCGGATCCGTGAACTCCAGGACAAGGTCGCATCGCTTGAGTCAACACAGAGCGACGGCTCTACGGAAAAGGAGATCAAGGATCTCCGAAACGATAAAAATATTCTTGTGACGGACAAAGAGCGCGCGCTTGCGCGCGTTCAGGATCTCGAGGCCAAGCTGCAGAAAGCCCAGGCGGAAAACGTTTCTATTCGCCGGGAAGCTGCTCAGGACAAAGGCCTTGACGCAGTCTCCTCCGTGCTTTCGGGGCTGCGTTCACAGGTGGCCGCGCTCCAATCCGACAACGCGGGATTGAAGACCCAGGCCGAACAACTGCGCTCTGAAACGAAGAGTGCCCAGGAAACCGTCGCTAAAGATTTTCATGCCCGTATCGTTTCCCTTGAGACCGAGAACGCGGCGCTCAGGGACTCTGCGAGCGGGGTGACCAAGGCCCAGAATCGTGCCGGCGACACTGAAGCGAAGAACGCTTCGCTTTCGTCGGAGATCGCCCGTCTCAAGATCGAGATCGAATCTTTAAAAAAGGATGACGCGGAAGCCGTGCAGCAGGGCATTCGTCTGCATGAGATCCAGGAGAAATATGCCGCGCTCGAAGCCACGCGAGCGCCCCAGCAGCCCTCGATCGATCTCGGAGAGCATAACGCATTGATCCGGGAATCCGGGACGCTGAAAGCCAAGCTTGCTGCGCTCGAGGCCGAGAATGGTCGTCTTGCCGAAGAAAACCAAAAAGTTTCTTCCGCTGCTGTTGACAACGGGCAATTAAAGGAACTGGAGCTCCAGAACCAGACACTGCGCGCCCGCGGCGAGAAACTCGATGCCGTCGAAGCGGAGCTCAAAGAAGCGCGCGCTTATTTCACGTCCATGATCGAAAAAGAACAGGCGTCTACAAAGCGCCTGGTTTCGGAGAAGGAATTGCTTCGCTCCGAGCTTGAAGATGCCCGTGTCCGGGTCGCCAAAGCCGGAGCGGAATCCGGCCGCGTGCTTGAGCTGACGAAGAGCCTTGACCAGCTGCGCGAAGAACGGGACTCCTTGCGTGCCGCCCGCGCCGCCGCGGACGAAAACGCCAAAGTTTTAGAAGAACGCACGCGTGCTGCTGCCGCGTCAGCCAAGGCCCGCGATGCCAAGATCGCCGGTCTTGAGAAGGAGCTCACGGATGCCCGCACGGCTGCCGCCGAGTCAAGCCGCCGGAATCAAGAAGCCGAAACGTCTCTTCGCACGCTCACCGAGCGCAACGAAACGCTTGCCGCTGAATCGGATAAACTGAAAAACCTCCAGGCGAGCCTCGAAGACGCGCAGGCCGGTTCCGAGTCCCTCAAGGCGACGAACGCCCGTTTCGAGGAGGAAGTCTCCGCTCTCCGGGCGAGCAACGCCGCCGCCGAAAAGGAGACCGCGGACTTGAAAGCCCGCGCTGAAAGTCTCACCGCCGAGCGGGACGCGCTCTCCAAGACTGAAAACGACCTGAACCAAATGCGCGTTTCGAAAGACGCGCTCGAGAAAGAGCGCGCGGATACGTTCCTCCAGCTTCAGTCGTTCCGCGCGCAGCTCGAGAAAGCGCAGTCCAAACTGGCGAAGTTGCGTGAATCCGAAGACGCGCTTGCCCGCGAACGCGCAGAGAAAGACACGCTTTCGAAATCGCTCGAGGATCTCGACAACAATTTGAAACTCGCCCGCGAGCGGGAAAGCGAGCTGTCATCGCGAGCGGCCTCATTGGAAGAAAATGCCGAGAAGCTTCAGGCTGAGATCGCACGTCTGAAAACGGACAACGAGAAGGTCGCCGCGCTCGAAACCTCGCTCAACGAAGCGCGCGCCTTCCGTAAGACGGCCGAAGAAGCCCGCCTGGCCGCCGAAAGGAACGCCCGTGACATCGAGACCGGCGCCGAGACGTTGAAGGCCCGCGCCGAGAAGCTCATTGTGGTCGAAAAAGAGTTGGGTGATGCCCGGCAGTTTTTTGCCGAGGCTATCAAACGCTACGAAGAAAAAGATGCCGCTCTTGTTTCTCAGAACGAGGCGCTCACAGTTGAACGCGACGAAGCGGTCCGCCGCGAGAAGGAGACCACCAAGCACAACACCGATCTTCAGACGGAGACCGAGGTGCTCAAGGGCGTCCGCGATCGCGCCGAATCGCTTGCAAACGACCTCAAGGCGCTCACCGGCGAAAAGGAAACGCTCGAGAAGGACAAGCAGGCGGCGTACGAACGCATCCGCACGATGCAGGCCGAGATGGATCTTTTGCGTGCCGATAACGAGAAGGCCAAGCTCCTGGAAGACGAGATGAACGCCGACAAGAAACGCATCGAGACGCTCCAGTCGAGCCTCGACACGCTGGGGGCGGAAAATGAGCGGCTCAAGGCCCGTCTTAAGCAGAATCAGAAGGACATCCAGAATCTGAAGGAAAATTTCCAGGCATTCGTCGAGCCGCTCGCGCAAGATTTCGAGGAAAGACGAAAATAAGCAGCATTTTTCGTGATATAATACGTCCGTTCCCTGCGGTGCGCCACAGTCAGACGACGTGGCAGCCCTGTCGGATGACGGGGCGCGTGGATCATGAGCGTCACATATGCTCGAATCCAATACTCAACTCGATAGGGAGCCGAAACCGGTGCCGGTGTGCCGCCTCCTCGCGAGGATTGGCCTAAAAGCGCCGCTAGGTTCCCACCCTAAAACAGGGATTCGACGCGGCGCGGCAGCACGGCACTCGTGGGGACTCCCTTTATGGACCTCTTCGCAGGCCAGTTGAAAACCAACGTCCCCGCTTCACACGAACCGCTTGCCGTTCGCATGCGGCCGGTTTCGCTCGCCGAGTACACCGGGCAAACGCACATCCTTGGTCCCGGCAAACTGCTCACACGCGCGATCACGTCGGACAAGATCTCTTCGCTCGTCCTCTACGGGCCTCCCGGCACCGGCAAGACCACGCTTGCAGCCGTCATTTCCAACGAAACGAAAGCTCATTTCGAGCCGCTCAACGCCGTCACGTCGAACGTCGCCGAGATCCGAAAGGTGATCGATGCCGCCAAGCGGCGTTTCGCCGTCGACGGGCGCCGCACGATCCTCTTCATCGATGAGATCCACCGTTTTAGCAAGTCCCAGCAGGACGTCCTGATGCCGGACGTCGAGCGCGGGAACCCCATCCTCGTCGGCGCGACGACGCACAATCCCTTTTTCTCGATCGGCTCCGCGCTTTTGTCCCGGTCGCTCGTATTCGAATTAAAGGCGCTTTCCGAGGAAGAGATCAAACAGGTCCTCGCGCGTGCTCTGTCCGACAAAGAGCGCGGATTGGGAGGGCAGAGCGTCCGTCTGGACGCGGACGCGGCGGATTTTCTGGCGAGGGTTTCCGACGGCGACGCGCGCCGTGCCCTGAGCGCGCTCGAGCTCGGGGTCCTGACGACGAAGCACGAAGCCGACGGTTCGATCCACATCACCCAAAAGATCGCCGAAGAATCCATTCAAAAAAAAGCGGTCGTGTACGACGCCGACGGCGACCAGCATTACGACACGATCTCGGCGTACATCAAGTCGATGCGGGGCTCGGATCCCGATGCGGCGCTCTATTATCTGGCGAAGATGCTTTACGCCGGAGAGGACACGCGCTTCATCGCCCGGCGGCTCGTCATCTGTGCGGCGGAGGACGTGGGCAATGCCGACCCGCAGGCGCTTGTTATCGCCAATGCGGCTCTCCAAGTGTCCGAATTCATCGGCATGCCCGAAGCGCAGATCCCTCTGGCACAGGCGACCGTTTATATCGCATGCTCTCCAAAATCAAACGCTGCTTACATGGGACTCGCGGCGGCCATGAAGGATGTGAAAGAGGGGAGGACGCTCGAGGTGCCATCCCCTCTCAAGGACGCCCATTACAAAGCGGCCCAGACGCTTGGGCACGGGCAAGGATACAAGTATGCGCATGATCACCCGGGGCATTATGTCGAGCAGGACTACCTCGCGGAAAAGAGGCGTTATTACGAACCCACGGAAAATGGACATGAAAAGACGTTCAAAGCCTATCTTGAGTCTTTAAGGGCCCGCGCGGGGCAAAAAAAGGCATCCAGTGCTTGACTTTATTGACAAAATTTTATAGAATTAATCAAAATTATCTAATTATGACACAAAAAAATAAGAATTTTTTTGTTTCGTCCTTTCTTTGTCTACTGACCGCCTTTGGCGGTGAGGCGACTCTCCACGCCGCCGATAGTAAGCCGGCGGCCGAACCCAAGCTTATGGCCGAACAACCCTCACTGTTGGAACAACAGACCGAACTTCTCATCAAGACGCTTGTCGATAAGGGGTATGTCGGCGGCGCCAAACCCGAGGATGTGAAACAGACGGGCCCTGCGATCGAGGAAGATGTTTACAAAGAGTTTGCGATCTTCAAAGATCTCAAAAAAGACCACCGCAAGCCCGGCCGCGCCGCGCAGGGCGCCCGTAAACGCACCTCGCTGCAGGACGGCGACACGCTCTACCGTGTCGCTGTTTCGGACAACGTGGTGACGTGCGATGAAGCTATTCAGATCAGTCTTGCGAACAGTTTGAGCGTCAAGGCCGCCGCTAAAAAGATAGACGTCGCACGGGCCAAGGTCACGGAGGCCCGCCGCGTTCTTTTTCCGACGGCACAGATCATCACCGAAGTGAACGGCGGCAAGGCGCAGGGCAGTTCCACGAACCTCGGCGGCCGCCTTTACAAAGGCAAAAACTGGAAGGTCAACGTCACGCAGCCTGTGTTTTACGGCGGTGAACTCGTTTATACGCTGAAGCAGGCCGAAACCAGCTGGAAAAGTTCCATCGAGGAATTCAGGAAGGCCAAGATCGAGCTCATCCAACAGGTGCGGGTGATGTATCTGGGCGTCGTGAAGAATCAGTACAACTATGAATACCAGAATACGCTCTACAAGGACGTCGACGTTTATTACCGGCGCGTGCGCGCTGAGCATCAGAAAAAACTTATTTCCGACATCGATTACCTGAACGCGGAATCGCAGTACTATCAAGTATTTTTCCAATATGAGGGCGCCCGCAGCGAGCTTCTGTCGTCACAGCTGACGCTAAATCAGGCGCTCGGCCTCGACATCCCCGAGCCGCTGCCACTGGACATGCGTCTGGAGTTTATTCCGGTAAAGCCGGATCTGTACGAGGCGCTTGAGCTGGCCATGCGGCAGAACCCTGACGTGCGCGTCAAAGGATACTCTGTTGAATCCGCTGAGCTTGGGATCAAGATCTACAAAGCCAAAAAGCTGCCGAAGGTCGATCTGCGCGGCTCGTACGGCATGCTCGGCGAAGTTTTTAAAGATACGCAGCAGATCGAGGCGGACAACGCCGATCTCGACACCGAAAAAGAGTGGTCCTTGGGCGTGGGGGTCAGCATGCCATTGGGCCCCAATAGCCTGGAATACGAGCAGATCAAGCATAAGTACGGCCCCACGATCCTTGCGCTCCAAGGCTCCGAAGACTGGCGCCACAAAGTTTCGTTCGGGCTCTTCGACAAATTGTCAGATCTGACCGACACAGAGGCCGCCGAGGCGACATTGCTGCAGGCACAGGCGGATCTCGATAAGGCGAAGAATGACACGATCTTGCACGTTCGTGAGGAATTTTATAATATGCAAAAAGCGCTTATTCAGATAGACTCGACGCTATCGAAGATGCGCTACCAGGACAAACAGGTCGCCGCCTACCGGTTCATGGTGGGGCTGCAGGAAACCGCCGTTTCGGCGCTCATGGAAGGCATGCTCGAGCAGGCGCAGAACAAATTCGGCTTTATTCAGGCCGTTGCCGATTATCACACCGCCGTGGCCGGACTGAATGCGGCTATAGGAGATCCCGACTATTTTAAAAGCCGTGTTTAACGCCGTCAGCTCATTTTTGAAAAGGATCTTTTCGAAAGGGCCTTTTTCCGCCGGAGAAAAGCCCTCGCTGGGCATCTCTCTCGAGGCCGTGTCGGATTCTCCGGCCAAAGGAGAGGGCGTCTCGCTTCTTAAAAGGATATTCCAGAAAAAAGTCCTCTTTCCGGTCCTCGCGGTCACTTTTTTAGTTGTTTTTCTGCTCTCGTTCGCCAAGGATCACATCAGTTTCGTCGGCGGTTTCCCTGTTTACAAGAAGACGAAGAAAGAGGTCGTTGAGAAGAAGCTCGAGGAGATTCCTGTCCCGGTCAAGGTCTACAAGATCGCAAAAGTGAGTTTTCGCGACACCCTTCCTGCCCTCGGAACGATGAGGGGCTTCCGTCAGATCGATCTCAAATTTGCCATTCAAGGCAGCATCGAATACATCAATTTCAAAGAAGGCGAGCGTATCACTCAGGGCGACATCATCGCGTCTCTGGAACAAAAAGAAGCTCTGCTTAAGCTTGAATACGCGAAACTCGAGCTCGATAAACAAACGAAGCTTCTGGAACTCGGCTCGATCATCGAGACCAAAGTGCGCCAGAGCCAGCTTGAATACCAGTCGGCGAAGGCGGAGCTCGACAAGACGAATCTCGTCGCGATCTCCGATGGATACATCGGTTCTATCGACGTGGACAAGGGCTCTTATGTTTCGCCCCAGGATAAGATCGGGACGTTCGTGGATGTGAAAGATGTCTACGTCGAGTTTGGCGTCATCGAAAAGGACGTTTCAAAGATCAAAGAAGGATTGAACGCCGAGATCACGGTCGAGTCCTTTCCCGACCAGGTATTCAAAGGACAGATCGACTCCGTGTCTCCGATGGTCGAAGGCCGTTCGCGCACGGTGCAGGTGAAAGCCAAGATCTCCAACGTCGACGAAAAGATCAAACCGGGCATGTTCGGGCGAGTGAATGTCCTTGTTTATGAAAAGGAACAGGCGCTCGTGATCCCCAGCTCCAGTTTCAAGAAAAAAGACGATCAGTATCTCGTTTATATCGTCCATCCCGAAGAAGCCTCTGCGGAGGATACTGAGACGACACCCGAAGAGGCCCTTCCCGCGGCCAAGAAAAAGAAGAGCGGTTTTTCACTGCCTTTCGGTAAAAAACCCCCCAAGGCCGAAGAGCCAGCCCAGGCAGAGTCTGCCGCGCCGGTAGCTGAGCCCGAAAAGCCGGTTATGGGCACGATCGAGATTCGCCCCATCGAAATCAGTTATGCCACGCCAGATGCCGTCGAAATTAAAGAAGGTCTCGAAGAGGGCGACCTTGTCACCATGGACCTCGAACAGGACCTTCAGGATAAGGCCAAGGTTGAGATCACGGAGACGCAAGAAGGTATTTTCTAGAGTTTTAATCGATCTACATCCATCCGTCTTAGCACATTTAGACCAAATTCCCTTTAAAAGCGTAAAATTGTCATGTATAATGTATTCATGTTTAAAATTATTTAACAATGAATAGGGGAATTTGTGCCCTCTTCTTGCTGTAATAATTAAATAAGACTAAAAAAGTTTAAATTAAGATAAGGTAACCTTTGAGTCTACCCGAAGTTTCAATCAGACGCCCTGTCACGACACTGATGGCCTATCTCGGTGTCTTTATGTTCGGTATTATCTCGTTGAACATGCTCTCTCAGGAACTATTTCCGCCCATTTCGTACCCCCAGCTTTCTATTGTCACGCCCTATGAAAACGCCGCCCCGGAGGAAATCGAACAGTTGATCACCAAGCCCATCGAAGAAGCTGTCGGCGGCATCTCGGGTCTGCGTAAAGTTTCCTCAACCTCGCGCGAGGGCCTGTCGCTCGTCGTGGTCGAGTTTGGTTGGAACCAGAGCATGGATTTTGCCTCGCTCGCCGTTCGCGAAAAGATCGATCTGATCAAAGAGCGCCTGCCGCGTGACGCCGCAGAACCGGTCGTTATCAAGTTCAATCCCTTTGAATTGCCGGTCATGTCGATCAGCGTTTCGAGTGACGAGCGCACGCCCGTTCAGCTGAAAGAAATCGCCAAGAAATGGTTCAAGGACGAAATAGAAAAGATCCATGGAGTGGCTTCGGCGGGCATCTCAGGCGGGTCGGATGAACAGATCCTTGTGGAGGTGGACCAGGCGAAGATGCGCTCGGCAGGCGTCTCGATCAATGAAGTCTCAGATGCCATCGGCGCCGCCAACCTCAACTATCCCGGCGGCACGATCAAAGAAAGTTTTTACGAATATCTGGTGCGCACGCTCGGCGAGTTCAAACACGTCGACGAGATCGGCCAGATCCCCATCCGCCGCGACGACTGGGATCAGAAAAAGCGTGAGAAGATGGGCGCCGGGGCGTATTTGGCGCCGGACAAGGAACATCCGTCGAACCGTTTGGTTCTTTTGAAAGATCTCGCGACGGTGACGCGAACGGTCAAGGATCGTACGAGCTATTCGCGTTTTAACGGTCGTGAGAACGTGACGGTCTCCATTCAGAAGCAAGCCTCCGGCAATTCGATCAAAGTGGCGGCTGAAATTCGTAAAAAGCTCAAGGAGCTCAAAGAGCAGCTGCCGAAGGACATTCACATCGACATCATCTACGACCAGTCGAAGTTCATCCAGCAGGCGCTCTCAGGCGTCACCGATTCTGCGGTTTCGGGCGGGTGGCTCGCATTTTTGGTACTGCTCGTATTTTTGCGCGACTTCCGCAGTTCTGCCCTTGTCGTGACGATCACGCCGGTCACGGTGCTCGCGACGTATACGCTGATGTTTTTCATGCATATTTCGCTCAACGTGATCTCACTCGGCGGCATTGCGCTCGGCGTGGGTATGTTGCTCGACAACGCTGTTTGCGTCATTGAAAACGTGTACCGAAAACTGCGCGAAAACCCGGAGGCGGGCATCGCGAATGCCGCTATCGTCGGCTCCGAAGAAGTCATGGCCCCGATGGTCGCGTCGACGCTGACGACCGTGTCGGTGTTTCTTCCGATCGTGTTCGTGACGGGTATCGCCGGACAGATCTTCAAGCAGCTCGCATGGGTCGTCGTCGTCACGCAGGTCATCTCCGCGATCATTGCGTTTACCCTTCTTCCCATGTTGATCGCGAAGGTGGGCGGCAATTCATCGCTTTCCAAGCGCGACATCCATGACGAGGGGGGTGTTGGAAGTTCGCTTTTTGCTTCAAGAATGACGCTGTGGCAGAAATGGAGCGCCTTCGTCGAGCGTGTTTTGGGGATCTGCGGTCAGCCGATCCACGGCATCGAAGTGATCTACGCAAAGCTCCTGCCGGCGTTCTTAAAGAGGAAATGGCGGTACATGGCGGTCATTTTCAGCCTCTTTTTTGCCTCGCTCTACGTGTTGGGCACGTTCGACAAACTGCTGCTTCCCAAGGTCGATCAAGGGCAGTTCATGGTGAAGGTCGACCTGCCTGTCGGCACGCGTCTCGAATACACGAATAAGGTCGCCAAGGTCATCGAGGATTTCTGCTCCAAGATCCCGGAAGTAAAGGATGTCTCCCTGGTGGCGGGTTCGAGCAAGGGTTCCTCAAAGGAAGTGGTTGAACGTCTCGGATCACACCAAGCGCAGATCGTCGTGACGCTCCAGGACGGCCATAAGCGCCCCACCGACGAAGTGGCCCAGGATGTGCGCAGGCACTTTGAGCTTGGACGCGGCCGGGAGAGCGTCCAGCCTGCCAGGCTCAGCTATGTGCTCTACGACAGCGCTTTCGCGACCGGTGATGAAAATGACTCGCCTATCATCATCGACATCAAAGGACCCAAACTCGAACAACTGCGCGAGATCGCGCTAAGGACACAGGAGGCCGTGACAAAAATACCCGGACTTTACGGCGTCACCAACAGTATTCCTGAGCCCTTCCCGGAAACCAAGCTCATCATCAACAAGGACCGGGCAAGTTACTACAAGTTTTCGGTCGTGTCCATCGCCAACGCGGCGAACACGGCGATCAAGGGCCTCATGGTGTCCAAGTTCAAGGAGGAAAACCGGGAGATCGATATTCGCGTACAGCTTAAGAGCATCGATCGCGACAAGATCTCAAAACTGAAGCTTCTGATGATCCATTCGCCGCTCGACCTCGACGTGCCGTTGGGTGATTTCGTGGAATTTAAGACCGGCAAAGGCCCGAGCGAGATTAAGCGTGTATCGCAGGAAAGGACTGTCCAGATCTTTGCGAAAGTGTACGGCCGCGGGATGAAAGAGGTCAACGACGACGTCCAAAACACGCTTGATCATCTGACCGTGCCGAACCGGTATGTCGTCAAGCTTGCCGGGCAGAGCGAGGAGATCAAAGATTCGTTCGACAGCCTCACGTTCGCGTTCACGCTTTCGATCATACTCGTCTATATGATCATGGCCGCGCAGTTCGAGTCGCTTTGGCAGCCTTTTCTCATCATGTTCTGCGTGCCGCTGTCGCTCATCGGCGTGGTCATCGCGCTGTGGGTTTCGCACACGCCGCTGTCGGTCGTCGTCATCCTGGGCATCATTCTCCTGGCCGGCGTCGTGGTGAACAACGGTATTATTCTCGTGGACTACATCAATCAATTGCGTAACGAGGGCATGGACGTGCGTGAGGCGGCGATCAAGGCCGGCAAGACGCGTCTGAGGCCAATTTTTATGACCGCATTTTCATCGGCGATCGGCGTGGCCCCGCTGGCACTGGGTATCGGTCAGGGCGACGCGCTGCAGGCTCCGATGGCCCGGGCGCTCATGGGCGGCATCCTGTTGGCGACGTTCCTTTCTCTGGTCGTGGTTCCCTCGCTCTATATCGGTACGGCGGAGATCGCCGAGCGGTTCCGGAAGACCAAGCCAAGCCCTGTGCCCGGCCTGACGCTCGAAGAAGGCAAACCCTAAAGGAGCCGCGCGCGTCCGGTCTGCGCCCTTATAACGCGATGAATCTCCCCGAAATCTCCATCCGCAAGCCCGTCAGCGTACTCATGGTTACGCTGATCGTCCTGATGTTCGGCATCGTTTCGCTGACCAAGCTTCCCGTTGAGCTTTACGCCAACACGTCTTTCGGCGAAATCAGCATCATCATCAACGTCCGCGGCGGGATCCCGCCGACCGAGGTCGAAACTCAAGTCACGAAGCTCGTCGAAGAGGCCGTCGCGACGGTTTCGGATCTCCAGCAGCTTCTTTCAATTTCAAAAGAAGGCGAATCCACGGTCGTCCTCAGTTTTCAACCCGGCACGGACATGGAATTTGCGGCCCTTGAGGTGCGCGAAAAGTTTTCGAAAGTCAAAAACCAGCTCCCCAAAGAGATCGAAAAACCTGTTATCGCGCAGTTTCAGCAGGGCGATGTGCCGGTCGTCATCGTCTCCGCTACGAGTCAAACGCGCTCTACGGAAGACATCCGCAAGATCGTCGACGGCACGATGAAGGAGGCCTTGAAACGCGTGCCCGGGGTCGCCAACGTCGAGATCGCCGGCGGCCGCGAGCGAAAGATCCTTGTGGATGTCGACCAGATAAAGCTCGCGTCGTTCGGCATCCCGATCGATGAGCTCACGAGCACACTGGGCGCCAATAACCTGAACTTGCTCTCCGGCGAGATCGAGAAGAGAGATAACCGGTTCCTCATTCGCATGATCGGAGAGTTTTCGGAGATCGACCAGATCAAGAACATGGCGTTGCGCATGACGGAGGACGGGACGATCATCCGCATCAAGGACGTTGCGGGCGTAAAAGATTCGTTTCTTGAAGCCAAAGAGTACGCTCGTCTCAACGTCAGTCCCGTCGTCACCGCGTATATCCAAAAGGAAAGCACAAAGAACACGATCACCGTCGCCGAGGACCTGGTGAAGGAGATCGACCATCTTAAAGAGAAACTTCCCAAGGACGTACGGCTGGTCATCACATCAAACCAGTCCGAATTTATCAAAAAAGCCATCGACAACCTGGCCTCGTCGCTCTTGGAGGGCGTCGTCCTCATCGTTTTGGTCTTCTTCCTCTTTTTGTACAAACTCAGCCGGCCGCAGATACTGACGGTGTGCGGGCTTATTCTCATAACGCTTTTGTCCAAGTCTTTATTTCCATTCCATCACAAGATCGTCCTGTATTCCGTATTCTTCGGACTCCTGGCGCTGCTTATCACGAACAAGAAATACCGTCCCATCATCGTCGTCACGACTCCGATCCCGGTGTCGGTGATCGGCACTTTCATTTTTATGCGCAGCTGGGGCCTCACCATCAATGTCATGACGCTCTTCGGCCTGGCGCTCGGCGTCGGCATGCTCGTCGACAATTCCATCGTTGTTTTTGAAAATATTCTGAAGAAGACGGAACAGGGCATGGACGCCTTTTCGGCTTCCGCGACGGGGGCAAGCGAAATGTTCCTCACGCTGGTCGCTGCGACGACTGCGAACGTGATCGTATTTTTACCGCTCGTTTTTATGGGCGCGGAGCTCCAAAAGCTTTACTCGGGCATGGCGGCGACGATCGTCGTGTCGCTTCTCATCTCAATGGTCGCTTCGTTGACGCTTGTGCCGATGATGTGCGCCCAGAAACGTTTTTCCATTTCGTCGGCTGCGCCCAAGAAGGAGGAACACGGTGAAGCCGGAGGCATGAAACGCTTTATAGAGATCGAAAGAAAGTTCCTGTTCCGCTCGATCCGCTTTAGGAAGCGCACGGCGCTTTGCAGTCTGGCCGTCTTTGCGATCGCCGTTTATTTCATGAGCCGTTTGGGCAGTGAATATCTAGGCAGCACCGAGCAGAATAAGTTCACCACGTACGTTGAAATGCCCACCGGCGTCAAACTCGACGCCTCGGACAAGGTCGTCAAGAAGGTTGAGAACATCATTAAGAATTCCGTCCCCGAGGCCGTCAACGTCACTTCGCGCGTCGAGGGCTGGTCCTCGAAGGTCTACGTCGAGGTGAAGAAGGGCTCCGAGCGGAAACGCTCCCTGGAGCAGATCATCGAATCGATCCGGCAGCAGACAGACAAGCTGCAGCCGGCGTTCGTTTATTTCCAGCAGGACGAGCAGGTGGGCACCAAAGAGGTGACGATCGAGGTGTTCGGTTACAGTTACGAAAAGCTCAGGGAGATCGCCATCGCCATCGCCAACCGCCTTGGCCAGATCAAGGGGCTCACCGATGCCAAGATCCGCATGCGCGAAGGCCGGCCCGAGATGCAGGTGATCATCAACAAAAAGAAGGCCGGCGCGCATTCGCTCACGGTCAGCGAAGCGGCCAATCAAATCCACGGACAGATGCGCGGTCTGCGTGCGACGGTGTACCACACCGAAGGACAGGAGGTCGAGACGATCTCGCGCCTCGACGAAAAGTACAGGAAAACGTTCAAGGATCTGCACAACCTCATGATCACGAACAAGGAAGGGGACCCCGTTCTCCTTGAGCAGTTGGCTGATTTTAAGTTCGGCCTGGGGCCGAGCGAGATCTGGCGTAAGGATCGCAACCGCATGGTCCAAGTGAGCGCCAATATCGGCAAGATACCGCTCAGCAAGGTCGTCGTGGACCTGACTGAAAGTCTGAAAACCGTACCCTTTCCGGAAGACTACTTTTACCGCATCGGCGGCGATTACCCGACCATGCTGCGGGCCAACAAACAGCTGAGCATCATGATCGCTTTCGTCCTCATCCTTGTGTATTTGGTGTTGGCCTCCCTCTTCGAGTCATTTTATCAACCGATCCTCATCATGATCGCCGTGCCGCTGGCCCTGGTGGGGGCCATTGCCGCGCTCTATATCGGTCCTAAAACGATCGGCGTGGGCGCCATGCTCGGCATGATGATGTTGGGCGGGATCGTCGTGAACCACTCCATCATGCTCATTGACCGTATCAATTACTACATCAAGGCCGGGCGTTCCCAGGTGAGGGCCGCTGTCATGGCGAATAAGGACCGCTTGCGCCCGATTTTGATGACCATGTCGACCACCGTCCTGGGCCTGTTCCCTATGGCTATTGACAGGTCAGAAGGCGCCAATCTTTGGTCTCCTCTGGCCATGACCGTCATCGGCGGTGTTTTAAGCTCAACAATCCTGACGCTTCTCGTGACCCCTGCCTTCTACATCCTCTTCCAAGACGCTCTCGCCCTATTCTCAATTAAGAAAATCAAAACGTAGTAATAATTGTTAAGTTAAATATATAATTGACAAGTAAACCTCTATTTAATATAATCGTTGTTTAGCTTCGCATCTAATAGTTAGAATTTCATAGCAATTCATATCCAACGATGAAAATAGGAGATATTAGTAAATAAAATATCTAGTATTATTACGGCTTTTGTTTGATAACATCTCATAGGTATGGCATAATTTACTGTGAGACTGGTTGTTTAACTCATTGTTTTTAAATGTTTTAGTGTTTATAAATCTAATGATTATATGCTGATAAAAAAAGCGTAAATTATTTTACAATAATTAAGGCACTATTAAAAAGTGTTTATATACTTGTATCTTAATATCTTCAATTTATTTTTTATGTTTCAGTTTTTGGAGTGAAGTTCACGGTGCTGGAAAAATAAAATGGCTGATGATTTAAACGTGATCGTAGAAGAGAAAAAATTTAAGAGCCGCTTCGGAATCGTCATGCGTACGATTTCCGCGCTTTTAATTTTATCTTTTACGTCTCAAGAGATCGGTCATGCAGCCTCCGACTTCCAGCTTCAGCGTGAAAAGCAGAAGAACAGCGAACGCCAATATCTCTCCAGCCGCCTCCAGCGCATGAACAATCAACAGCGCGATTTTCTCGATGACAAAGAACGCAACAACGATCTGATGCAAGCGATGTTGAACGATCAGCTCACTCGCCGCTTACGCGGGAACAAGCGGCCATGGCAGGATGATGACAGGCGCCGCGGCGGCGGAGGGGACGAGACTGAGGGCGAAAGCCCGGATTACAGCATTGAGGACCGTGATCAGGAAGGGCGGGAGACGACGCTCAATATTTATCAGTACGACGGCAACAAGCTTGTGCGGATCATCAAGATCGATATGACGGGCAATCCTGCGATGGAAGAGTTTATTGCCAATGCCAAGGAAGGTAAGGACGGTAAGAAATACGGCTACGGTAATTTGCACGATGCTGAAGAATATCGCGATAGATGGGTGGAGGAGACGTATTTTGATGAGGAGGGCAACGTCTCCTATAAGCTGTCTGAATTTGATTCCGAGACTCATGAGGCCACCCAGGCCACGCTCTTTGTCCGCGAGGGAGACACGCTCACTCAGACACGAACATACAACATTGAAGAGGCGAACGCGTCAGGTCAGTTCGATGACATTTCTGATTTCAGCAAGCTCACCAATAGCGAGCTTGAATCGATCACATACTTTGAGGGAGCCAAAGGCGCGGAGCGTCCGGCGTTTACGCTCAAGGATTTCGACGATGAGAACCGTCCCGGCACGCTGGTCGCCTATACGAGCGACGCGGACGGTAAGTTAATTGATCAGAAAACTTACGATATTTCTGACTCGGGACTCGAGCTTTCCGGTTCGAATCTTGATCTCACCGCAGAAGATCTCCGGGCCGCCCTCGTCGCTTCCAAGCTGAGCGGGACTTCGGCTCGCGACCTTCTCAAGATGTTGGCCGACAAGGGTCTCTTGAACGGCAGCTTTGAGGAAGTCCTTGCGCAGCTTTCGAACGGGGAGTATCTGGAGAGCTTGTCGGCGGAGGACCTGCTCGCCCTCCTATATAAAGAAGGCTTCCTCACAAACAACGTCGAAAACGTCCTGGCAAGCCTGAGCATCCAAGATCTTTTTGAGAAGCTTTCTTGGAGCGAGCTCCTGGCTTTCCTCGAAAAGAGCGGATTTTTGAAGGACGGCGAAACGGCTGAATCCGTCCGCCAGAGGCTCTTCGCGCTCGGCATCGATCTGGAGACTGCTTCCAATGACGAGATCCTCGCGGCGTTGTTCTCGGAAGATGTCCTCACCCAGAGCGCCAATGACATCAAGAACGGTCTGACGGCTAAGGACATGCTCGACGCGATGTCGTTCCAGTCCGCGCTCGATGCGTTGGAAGCGGCAGGGGTTTTGACGCGCTCGGCCTCGTCGGTGTTGGCCTCGCTGTATGCCTCGGATATCGTGGACCAGATGTCTGCGCAGGCGCTTCTGGAGCTGCTCATCTCCAAGGGTCTTACGACGAAGGGCACCGTCAGCGAGCTTTTCGCAGCGCTTTCATTCTCAGATGTGTTTACCGCCATGAGCCAGGAGGATTTGCTGGCGGCCCTGTTGCGCGAAGGTCTTATCAAAGGCGCGACGACGATGGAGGCGCTCATAGCGCTCTTGAAATCCAAAGGTATCGATCTGGCCGGTCTTTCGAATGATGAGATCCTGTCGGCACTGGAAAGCGGCGATCTGCTCAACGGGACCGGCAGCTCGGCCAAAAGCGCGCTCGAGGCTTCTTTTGCGGCCAACAAACTTGCGTTTCTGGAAGCGCTTTCAGGCGGCAGTCTCTTGGCGGCCCTTGCTGAGGGAGAAGTGCTTAAGGGTTCGCTGGCGGATACGTTTGCCGTCCTGTCCTCCACGGGTCTCATCGACAGCCTTTCAGCCGAAAAACTTCTCGAACTGCTGATTTCTAAAGGTCTTGCCCGCGCAGATTCGATCTCAGGCATTCTCGCCGGGTTGTCGTTCGAGGATGTTTTCGGAGCGATGACCTCCCAGGAACTGCTCGAGGCCCTCCTCGCCGAAGGCCTGATCAAGGGCGCCAGTGACATGGAGACACTCCTGGCCTTGCTCTTATCCAAGGGGATCTCGCTCGACGGCCTCACGAATGATCAGATCCTCGCGGCCCTGTCGTCCGGGGATCTTTTGACCGTGACGGCCTCGGCGGCCAAAACTGCGCTCGAAGCGTCGTTCACGAGCGACAAGTTGAAATTTGCCGGGATGACCTTGCAAGAACTGCTCGCGGCCCTCCTTGCCGAAGGCCTGATCAAGGGCGCCAGTGACATGGAGACACTCCTGGCGCTGCTCTTATCCAAGGGCATTTCCCTCGACGGCCTCACGAACGATCAGGTCCTTGCGGCTCTATTATCGGGGGACCTTCTGACGATGAGCGCCTCGGATGCCAAGGCCGCGCTCGAAGCGTCGTTCACGGACGGCAAACTGAACTTTCTCTCGGTGCTTTCGGGCAGCCGGCTGCTTCAGATCCTCTCTGAAGCAGGATTGCTCGACGGTTCGCTCTCGCAGATGTTCTCGACGGTTTCTTCGTCCAGTCTTCTCGACCTGCTCAGTGCCGAAGCGTTGATGAAGCTTCTCATCGAAAAGGGTCTTTCGAAGAAGGACTCTGTTTCCGCACTTCTGAGCTCACTCTCGTTCGAGGATGTTTTCGTAGCGATGACCTCCCAGGAACTGCTTGAGGCCCTCCTCGCCGAAGGCCTGATCAAGGGCGCCAGTGACATGGAGACACTCCTGGCCTTGCTCTTATCCAAGGGGATCTCGCTCGACGGACTCACGAATGATCAGATCCTCGCGGCCCTGTCGTCCGGGGATCTTTTGACCGTGACGGCCTCGGCGGCCAAAACTGCGCTCGAAGCGTCGTTCACGAGCGACAAGTTGAAATTCCTATCGGTGTTTTCGGGAAGCAGCCTGCTTGAACTTCTCTCCGCCGACGGGCTTCTCAACGGCACATTGTCGGAAGTGATGCAAACCATGACGCTGTCGAGTCTGGTTGACGGCCTTACGGTGGAATCACTTCTAGAGCTGCTTATTTCCAAAGGTCTTTCGAAGAAGGGAACCGTCGCAGAAATTCTCGCAAGTATATCGTTTTCGGAAGTGTTTCTCGCCATGACGTCGGACGACCTGCTTGCCGCTCTCCTCGCCGAAGGGTTGATTGCCGGCGCGACGGACATGACGTCGCTGCTTGCGCTTCTGGAATCCAAGGGCATCTCGCTCGACGGCCTCACGAATGATCAGATCCTCGCGGCTCTCGAGGCCGGCGGCCTCCTCACGGGAAGCGCTTCGGCGGCCAAATCCGCTCTCGAAGCGTCTTTCACGAGCGACAAGCTAGAATTTATGTCGGTGCTGTCGGGTAACAGTGTGCTGGCGTTGCTTTCCGGCGCCGGCCTTCTCAACGGCGAGCTCTCCGATATCCTGGCGGCACTGAATTCCTCGAATCTTCTGGATCGCCTAACGTCCGAAGAGCTTCTCCAGATGTTGATCGCAAAGGGTCTGTCCACGAAGGATTCTCTTTCCGCGATCCTAGCTGAAATTTCATTTTCTGATATTTTCCTTTCCATGACGTCTGAAGAACTGCTTGCCGCTCTCCTCGCCGAAGGGTTGATCGCCGGCACGACGGACATGGCGTCGCTTCGCGCGCTTCTGGAATCCAAGGGTATCTCGCTCGACGGCCTCACGAATGATCAGATCCTCGCGGCTCTCGAGGCCGGCGGTCTCCTCACGGGAAGCGCTTCGGCGGCCAAATCCGCTCTCGAAGCGTCTTTCACGAGCGACAAGCTTTCGTTCCTGTCGGTCCTTTCCGCCGGCAGCCTCCTCTCGCTGTTGTCTGAACAGGGACTCCTTCAAGGGTCGCTTGCCGAAACATTTGCAACTCTCTCCAACACGTCGGCGGAAAGCCTGATGGACGGCATCTCGCTCGAAGCGCTTTTGCGCGCGCTCAGTGAGTACGGCATGCTTTCCGGCTCGGTCGACGAAGCGAAGAAGGCGATCTCAGATGATGTGCTCAAGGGGCTGACGCAGGCCGAAGCCCTCGACCTTCTGTCATCGGACGGACGGCTTCAATCACGGATCCTTTACGACGAGGACGGCAAGATCAAAGCTGTCCTCTCCGATTATTTCATTAACGAAAAAGGCGAGCTCGAATTCGGGTCGCGTACGGACTATGAATACGACGCCAGCAGCGCCTTGGTGGCGACGCGCCAGTACAACGTCCGGGGCCTCGACGACGCCGATAAACTCACGGCCGGCATGGGCGAGCTTGAACAGGTCACCTATTATAACGGCCCCGCCGGTAAGGAAAAAATAGACTATATCCTCAGCAACTTCGAGGATGGCAAAGCGACGGTCCGTCAGGATTACAACTACGGCGCGGGTGGTTACGGCGCGCTTGAGAGCGTGGATAGCTATTTCATAGGCGATCTGGCGGACGCGGATAAGGAAACGCGCGGCGCCGGCACTCTCACCAGCCGGACGTTCTATGAAGGTCCCGCCGGCTCCGAAAGGCGCGTCGCGCAGGAAGACTACAACCTGGACGGCGACATCATCAGCCGTCAGGAGTTCGTCTACGAGGGCGACCCGGCCCGCCGCCGCATCGATTATGCGAGTGTCACGGATTCCGAAGGCAATGTGACGCGCACAGAATATTCGGGCCGCCAAAACCAGGAACGGCCCACCGAGAATCGTGCTTTGAACGGTATTTCCTCAGAAGACCTCGGCGCGCCGCCGCTCGACCCGCTCGACATCGCCGGACTCATTGACAGCGGGGACATGAAAGGTGAAGTGATCCGCGATGGCAACGGCCGCATTCGCATGATCATCCTTCACAACGAGGATGACCAGGCGGACGGCGACGGCGACGGCAAGCTCGACCGCGTCTATGTCTTTGCTTATGACGTGCATACGGATCTGGCCGGAGACGGCGATGCGGACTCGCTTGATTCGGTGTTTCTCGTGAAAGATCAGGTCGCTGTCGATACGATAGACCGTGAAGCGCAGATCGCCGCGACATTGACGTACCTGCGCGACAATGCCGCTCAACAGGGCCAGCTCAATCTTGCGGCCGAGACGGAGTTCCGCTACGACAACGTGGGCGGCTTCGACAGGCTGATGTTGGTCCTGTTCCCGGGCCGCAAGAGCGAATACACCTATGACGGTCCCGGCGGCTCGCTTTCCAAAGTCACCACTTTCGTCAAAGATACTTCAAGCGCGACTGCTCAGTGGGTCAAAACATCCGAGACGAGTTACGAAACCAAAGATGGCTCCTCGCAGACGCGCATTGTTTTCGTGGAGAATTTCAAAGCCAACGGCCAACGGAAATCAATATCCACCTACACGTATAAGTCCGACCTCGCCTCAAGCACCTCTTGGGGTACGCTCGATTTCACAAAGGAGTTCAGCGCCTCGGGCAACCTCCGCAGCAAGACACAATTCTTCGGACCGCAAGGCAGCGAGCGCGTCGATGTCGTCACGGTCTACGCTGAGGACGGGACGACCGAGGCTAATTCTACGATACGTTCCCAGAGTAAATATGTTTATAACGACGACGCGACCCAGGACCTCGATCTCGTCCGCGATTACCGCGGGACGATCGCAGGCGGTGTCCTTATGAACGTGAACGTGTATACCGGCATCCAATCGAAGGAGAAGCTCAGCTTCGCGCTTAACTACAACAAGACCGGATCCGCGGTGCAGTATCGCACCGAATTTGTTTATGACGCTGACGCTGACCCCGGGCTTGACCAAACGATCCGCTTTGATGTGCGTTCGCTTACTGAGGCCGAGCAGTGGACCAAAGGAACCGGCACGAAGACGACCCAGACGTTCCTGGTGGGTTTCGAAGGCCGTGAGGCGACGAGCTATTCATTCTCCTTCGCGAAAGATGGAATGACGGTCACGGCAACGACACTCTTTTGGTACGAGGGAGATAAACGCGCTGAAACGGTCGTTTCCAATGGAACGGTTGAAATTGCTGCGCTGATCCGTCAGGACACCTATAAGAAAGAATACGTGCCCGCCGTCGGAGGATCCGTTAGCAATGCCAACCGCCGGACCAGCACCTATTACGATATCCACCTCGGCAAGGGCCATGAAATCGCCGATTACTCGTACGCGTACCGATTTGACGGCACCACTGTTCGCAACACGACGGTCAATTTTTATAAAAACGCATCCAACCAAATGAAACGTGCGAGCGACAGCAGCGTGTCAGGTGAAAGCCCCCTGGCCGCTACCGTGAATTATGCCGGCCTGAAAATACTGACCAGTGTAACCGGTCCGGATGTCGATACCGCGAAGCGCCGGTCCAAGACCCTCTACGCCGGTGATAAAGGCGAAGAGAAGGCCCAGAGGACGTTTAACTATAACTTTGACGGCACCGCCATTAAGACTACGACCGTCCTTCACTACAACGCCTCCGACGCCATGGACACCTCCACGACGTATAAGGGCAACATCACAGCCGATCCTTTAGTCGGCACCGAAGTGAAGAAATCCTCGACCACATTCTCAGGCAACGAAGGCGAAGAGAA
>ORJL010726487.1_pt1 | contig 27771 bp, 28 predicted proteins | sample 1779941 | NCBI WGS metagenome assembly ORJL01 (sample SAMEA104232317, study PRJEB22302) | groundwater metagenome | biome: forest; feature: aquifer; material: groundwater | place: USA | collected 2011-08-07 | depth 5.8 m
ACTCCCGCTCCAGCCCCAACCAAGTAAGATTCGTGAACGCGAGGGCGGCTCTTCTCAGGGGCCGCCCTCTCTCAACGACAGCGCCATGTCGATCACGCGTCGCCGCTTCCTTGCCCTTTCGGCGCTCGTTCCCCTCCTCCTGTCGTCTGTCGCCGCCTCGCAGCCGCCGGATGGACGCAAACTAGACTGAGTGAGTCGAGAAATAGGCCTCCATTCAGCGACACCGCAGATTCTTGGGTATGTGAAGGACAGAATCGTGTATGATTTTGAGTAATCAAAATCATAGCGAATGCCACCAGAAGTCCCCTCGACCCCAACGCGCGGCTGGCGGCTCCCATCGAGCGCCCTGAGCCTCCCCGAAGTCCACGGCTCGGTTGCCATCCCGGACAGCGCCGGCTTCTGGCGCAAGATGCTCGCGTTCGCGGGACCCGGGTATCTGGTCGCGGTCGGCTACATGGACCCGGGCAACTGGGCGACGGATCTCGCGGGCGGCGCGCGCTACGGCTACACGCTGCTCAGCGTCATCATGGTGTCCAACCTGATGGCGATTCTGCTGCAGGCGCTCTCGGCGCGCCTCGGCATCGCGAGCGGCCGCGATCTCGCCCAGGCGTGCCGCGACAGCTTCTCGCGTCCGGTCACGATCGTGTTGTGGGTCCTCTGCGAAATCGCGATTGCCGCGTGCGACCTCGCCGAAGTGATCGGCGCGGCGATTGCCCTGAACCTCCTCTTTCATCTGCCGCTGCTCTGGGGCGTCATCCTCACCGCGCTCGACGTGCTCATCGTGTTGTTTCTCCAGAACCGCGGCTTCCGCTACGTCGAAGCGCTCGTCGTCGCGCTGATTCTCCTGATTGCGGGGTCGTTCGCGATCGAGTTGTGGCTCTCCCGTCCGGATCTGACGGCCGTCGCCATCGGGTTCATCCCGAGGAGCGAGGTCCTGCGCAACCCGGACATGCTGTACATCGCCATCGGCATCCTCGGCGCGACGGTGATGCCGCACAACCTCTACCTGCACTCGTCGATCGTGCAGACGAGAAAGTACGGCGACAGCGAAGGCAACCGCCGCGAAGCGATCCGCTTTGCGTCCATCGATTCGGCCGTCGCGCTCATGTTCGCGCTGTTCATCAACGGCGCGATCCTCGTGATGGCGGCGGCGGTGTTCCACGGCAGCGGGCACGAGAACGTCGCGGACATCAAGGACGCGTACCAGCTCCTGGCGCCGCTTCTCGGGACGACGATGGCGAGCGTGCTGTTCGCGGTGGCGCTGCTCTGTTCGGGCCAGAACGCGACGCTCACCGGCACGCTGGCCGGGCAGATCGTGATGGAGGGCTTCATCAACCTCCGCATCCGCCCCTGGCTGCGGCGTCTCGTCCCGCGCCTCATCGCCATCATCCCCGCGATTATCGTCGTCTCGATCTATGGCGAGGGCGGCGCCGGTCCGCTCCTCATCCTGAGCCAGGTCGTCCTCAGCCTCCAGCTGCCGTTTGCGGTGTTTCCGCTGGTCATGTTCACGAGCGATCGGCACAAGATGGGCCCGTTCGTGAATCCTTTCTGGGTGAAGGTGCTGGCGTGGACCGTTGCGGTTATCATCGCTGTGCTCAACGTGTGGCTCCTGTACCAGACGTTCGCGGGCCTCTAAATGTATCGACGCATCCTCGTCGCCATTGAGAACTCGCCGGCCGACCGCACGATTCTGACGCACGTGTCCGAACTGGCGCGGCTCACGGGAGCGGAGCTGCTGCTCGTCCACGTCGCGGACGGCTGGGCGGCGCGCAACTTCAACCAGCTCATGCTGCGCGAGTCGGAAGAGATGAAATCGGATCGCGAGTATCTCGAGCAGGTCCGCGCCGATCTCGAGGCACGAGGCTTCAAGGTCGAGACGCGGCTCGCGATGGGCGATCCCGCCACCGAGCTGATCAGAGTGTCCGAGGAGCAGGGCGTCGATCTCATCGCGATGTCGACGCACGGCCACCGGTTCTTCGCGGACCTCCTCCTCGGCGCGACCGCCGACCGCGTGCGGCACCTCGTCAAGATGCCGGTCCTCCTGCTGCGCGCACAATAGCGGCAGGCCTGAAGGCCCGCGCTACGCCCGTCCTTGCGGCAGGCCTCGAGGCCTGCGCTACGGCTGTAGTAGTGCAGGCCTTGAGGCCTGCTCTGTGCTATAAAGTCCTTGCCCAATGCCTGCGCGGCCCGAGCCGATCCACGCGCACGCGATCGAGAACATCCGGTTCATCCGCGACGCCATGGCGCGCGCCGGCGCTTTCACCGCCGTCCCCGGCTGGGGCGGCGTGTTGATGGGCATCACCGCCTGCGTCGCCGCCGTCGTCTCCGGCCCGCCCGACAACTCCATCCGCTGGGTGATGATCTGGCTCGCCGACGCCGCGGTCGCCGCCACAATCGCGCTCGTCGCGATGACGATCAAAGCACGACGCTCGGGCACGCCGTTGTCGTCGGCCGCGCCCGCGTACCGATTCGCGCTCGCCTGCGTGCCGCCGCTCGTCGCCGGCATGGTGCTCACGCCCGTCTTCGCGGCGACGGGGCTGATGGCGCGGCTGCCGGGATGCTGGCTGCTGCTCTACGGCACGGCAGCCGCAACCGGCGGCGCGTTTTCCGTCAAGGTCGTGCCGCTCATGGGCCTCTGCTTCATGGCGCTCGGCACGATCGCGTTCGCGGCGCCGGCCGCGTGGGGCCACTGGTTGATGGCCGCGGGCTTCGGCGGCCTGCACATCGGATTCGGTCTTGTGATTGCGAGGCAATATGGCGGCTAGGGCGGCAACGGCGCGGAAATCTGAAACCAGAAATCTGAAATCTGAAATAGAGAAGCGCAGCCCGCTGGAGCTCGATCGACTGATTCACGAGCGGCTCCGGCTCGGCATCGTCAGCGCGCTGGCGGTGAACGCGCGGCTGACCTTCAACGATCTGAAGCGCCTGCTGCAGACGACGGACGGCAACCTGAGCGTCCACGCACGGAAGCTCGAAGAGGCGCAGTACATCGCGTGCGACAAGACGTTCGAAGGGCGCATCCCCCGCACGGAATACCGCCTGACCGCCGCCGGCCGGCGCGCGCTCGAAAAGTATCTCGCGCACATGGAAGCGATCATCAAGGCGGTCCGGGACTAGACGCCGGTCGTCTACACGTGGATGGCTCAGGTGCAGGGGGGGATGAGGTCGCGCTGTTCAATCCGGGTCAGGGCACGGGGCATGGGACGTGCGACGATCCACGGATGCGCACTCGTGCCGCTGAGCTGGCCTTCGCCCTTCTCATTGTCTTGTCGCTGCATGCCACGCTGGGAGCGCAGGCACGGAAGAAGCGGCCGCCGGAACCGGCGCCGCTGCCCTGCGGCGATCTCGTCGGCTTCCAGGTGCTGCTCGATCGGCAGGGCTTCTCTCCGGGGCAGATCGACGGAAGACGCGGCGCCAATCTTTCGCACGCCCTCGCGGCGATGCAGTCCGCACGCGGTCTCCCGTCGAGCGGTCAACCCGATTGCGCGACGTGGCAGGCGCTTGCCGCCGGCGGATCCGAGCCTGCGATCACGACCTACACGGTCACCAGCGACGACATGAAAGGGCCGTTCGAAAGACAGATGCCCCGCGGCCTCGCGCAACAGGCGGCGCTGGCGACGCTCGGGTACCAGTCGGCGGAGGAAGAGCTCGCGGAGCGCTTTCACGCGTCGCCGGCGCTGCTGCGGCAGCTCAATCCTGGCGCGGCGATCCTGGAGGGCCGGGAGATCCGCGTGCCGGCCGTCGCGCCGTTCAATCCCGACATCAAGCCAACGTTCGATCCCGCGGCGGCCGACGTCACGATTCTCGTGTCGCGCGACGACTCCGCGCTGCGAGCCACGCGCGCGGACGGCACGATCCTCTTCTACGCGCCCGTGACGACCGGGAGCGTTCACGATCCGCTGCCCTCCGGCGACTACAAGGTGCTCGGCCTGCGCTGGCGGCCGGACTTTCATTACAACCCGGACCTCTTCTGGGACGCCAAGGAGGGCGACGAGAAGGCGACGATCAAACCGGGACCGAACAACCCGGTCGGCGTCGTGTGGATCGCGCTCGATCTCGAACACTACGGGCTCCACGGAACGCCGGAGCCCGGACGCGTCGGCCACACCGAGTCGCACGGCTGCGTGCGGCTGACCAACTGGGACGCGGCGCGTGTCGCGGCGCTCGTGAAGCCGGGGACGCCCGTGCAGTTCCGATGACCAGGGTTCGCCGACGGCGTGCGTTGCCGCTGCTCGCGCTGTTCGCGAGCTTCTGCGCGGGCGTCCTCGTCGACGGATGGCTGCGGACGTACGGTCCGCCCAAGCCAGTGCAGGTGGCGCTCGAGCAGGTCCGGCTCGAGCCGGACACGACCAGGAATACTGGGAACGGTCCCGTGATCGCCGCTGCGCCTGCCCCACACCCGTCTTCGGTGGCCCCACCCCCGTCTCCGGTAGCCCCACCCCCGTCTTCGGTAGTGTCCGGCTTGAGCCGGACCGTGCCCCGCACCGTCAGCGAGTTGTCGCATTCCTCGCTGCGCCTGCCGATCGACGGCATCAGCATCGAGTCGTTCAACGGCGGCTTCTCCGAACCACGCGGCAGCCGTCCGCACGAAGCCGTGGACATCGTCGTGCCTCGCGGCACTCCGATCCACGCCGTTCGAGACGGGACGATCGCGAAGCTGTTTTTCAGCAAAGCGGGCGGCACCACGATCTACCAGTTCGACCCGGACGGACGGCTCTGCTACTACTACGCGCACCTCGAGCGCTACGCGGACGGCCTGCACGACGGCCAGCACGTCTCCCAGGGCGAGGTGATCGGCTATGTCGGCTCGTCTGGCAACGCGCCGCCCGATACGCCGCATCTGCACTTCGCGATCTTCGAGCTGAACGCGGATCGGAAGTGGTGGCAGGGACGGCCGCTCGATCCGTACCTGATGTTCAAGGAGAAGGGCTGAGGGCTGAGGGCTGAGGGCTGAGCTCGACGGGCTGCGATCGCTCGCGTGCCGGCCGTCGCGCTGTCTGCTGCTTGCGTTCAATGTCTTCCTGCTGGCCCAGGTCACGCGCGCGCGAGCCGGCACACAGCCGACCACGGCCGGCTGCCCTGCGCGCCCGAGGACTCGGGCAGCATCGCAGACATCCGCATCGCGAACGGCAGACGTTCGAGCTTGGCGGCGGTCTTGAGGAGAGAACGGACGTCGACGGGTGTCCATCCGTACTGGGCGAAGAACGGCGGACCTTCGGGGGGCGCAAACAAGAATGGCGCACCGGCGTCCTTCGCGGCGTTCCCCATGCGCTCTTTCAGCATCTCCAGCAGCCCGGGCGAGGCGATGTCGACGACCCAGTGGTGAAAGCTCGCGGGCGCCGCAAGGTCGAGCGCGAGCGCCCCGACCTCATGCGGCATCAGATACACCAGCAGCCCTTCCGAGAGCACGAGCGCCTGCTGCGCGCCGCGACCCAGGCGGGCGAACAGGCCGCGCCGCGCGTCGGCGTTCGAGAGATCGAGCCGCACGCGTTCGAGCGCGCACACCGGCGTCGCGTTGCCGAGAATCTGTTCCTTGTAGTCGAGGATGTCGGGCAGGTCCACTTCCACCCAGCGGAGAGAGGGCGGCAGCTCCATCCGGTACGGCCGCGTGTCGAGCCCGGCGGCGAGGTTCACGACGAGGTCCACACCCTGCGTGACCACCCGGGCGACGAATCGGTCGACGAGGTACGTGCGCGCGATGAACGACCAGGCGTGCTCGTCGCCGAACGGCAACGCCTGCGCGATCCGCTCGCCGCGCTCCCCGGCGAGGGCGCGCGCGAAGGGGTCGCGGAACACCGCGTCCGGCCGCTCGGTCTCGCGGGCGCGATACACGGCCATCCAGCGCGCGGTGTCTGAGATGTCGCGGATCAGGGGTTCAGCCATCACGTCAACCGTCAAGCGTATCATCGACCCCGACGGGTGCGACGACATCAGGCGTTCTCGATCGCGCCGATCGCTGCCACGCTGAGGCGGTGCGGCTGTTCGCACATCCGCCGATGTCGCGGTTCCGGGCAACCGCCACGTCGGTGACGCCGTTGAACTGGTCGGGGCCGTCGGCGATCCAGAGAAGGCCGTTACGATCCGCGCGGGCGCCGTGCGGTCACAACGGTCTACATCCGGCTGCACGAGGCGCTTCGAACTGTCGAGAGTGACGAAATCGAGCCAGATGTGATCGTTGACTACGGTCCCGAGGGTCAGGTGGAACCTGAGGTCCGCGGCGAGGAAAGGCCCGTAAACATTGGGCGAAAACGATGCAGAAGTTTGGCGGAGAGAGAGGGATTCGAACCCTCGGTAGAGTTTCCCCTACACACGCTTTCCAAGCGTGCTCCTTCAACCACTCGGACATCTCTCCGCGTCTTTAGAATCTATCACTTACGGTCGCAGCGGAACCGGAAAAACGCGAATTGTGTAGAGAATTGTGTAAGACCTCCTACGGTGCTGCGATCGCTTAGGGGGGATTCCCGATCACCGCCATTCTCCCCCGAGCGGCGAGATTGCTCCAGCGCAAACCGAGCGTGCGTCGATTACGAGACTTAACGACTGGCTCGTCGTTTTGGACGGGCAAATTCCGCGACCTCATCCTCGGTGATCTGTTCGGTTGTCTTCTCGAGCAGAAGGGCCGCGAGCTGCATCGGTTCGATGTGGACGCCGCCATGTTCGCGAACCTTCGCGGAGATCATCTCGAGGCGCTTGAGCGTGCGTGGCGCGAGTGGAATGAGCCGCCGCTCGATCCAGCGCGGGTCGGTTGGCCGCCCGCCACCGGCTGGTACGCGGAACCGAGCTTCGACGTCCGCCAATAATTGCATCGCCCCGAAGTAGCCACCTCTTGCGGAGACCTTGGCTACACGTTCCGCTCCGAGCGCGAGCGCGATCTTATCCATGTTCAGGTGCGTCTTCATGATCTACTCCTCCGCAAAGTCGCGGATGGCGAGGTACTCGTCCCCGATCACCAAGCCGATCTCGCCCTGGCGGGCATCGCGTCCCATCATCCTGCAGAAGCTCGCGAGCTCAGCGAGCTTCTGGGGATTCTGAATGTCGACGGGCGTCGTGTAACAGTGGATGACGACGGGCTCGTCCTTGACGAGCGCTCCGCCTCTTTCGTCATCACGCCAGATGCCCCTCGCCTTCGGATACGCCGTTGCCCCTCCGAAGACGCGCCCGAACATGTCCAGCGCGGCGTCGAGCCAGTGATTCTGATTCACGGCGGTCGTGCCGTCACGTTCGACGCTTGGCACGAACAGCACGACCAGGATGCTCTTGCGGCCTTCACGGAGAGTGGCCCTTTGCGGTCCCGACGGCCGACGCTTCTTCGCCACGCGATCAATATAGATCGTGCCTTCTAGCAACGCAAGCGTCTCGGTCCGTGGGGTGTGCAATCGGGTGACCGCGCGTCGCTCCGCGAAGACGGTGCGCCGGGAGCCGAACCAGCGGCGTCAGGAGACCGCGTTTCTGATTCGTTGGGCATTCTTCGGTCCAATGCCGCGAACCTGCACCAACACGCCGTGGTCGGCCGCGCCTTTCGGGGCTTGTCCCGGGCGTAGAAATGTCTTGATCAACTCACCCTCGCCACACACGTCGAAGAAAGGGATCGTGCGTGAGGACCACACTCAGCCCTCCGCCTCTGCGCCTGGCCAGATAGGTACTGATCGTGATTCTCGGCCATGTCGGCCGGCGCATCTTCAATGAATCCGATTAGAGCCTCAGCCGCTTTCCAACCCGTGGGGTCATCAGCGTCCGGCGAGGGTCGCGTCGGTATCAGCACGACCACCTCGGTCTGCTCTTCCAGATCGACGGGTTCCTCGACGTGTTGGTATACTCTCCAACATGAAGGCGGAGGCGTTGGCCGACGAGCGCCATGTCCTCGCCGAGGATGCTTTCGCAGCGATCGTCGTGTGGCGCGTTCCGCGTCCGGTCAAGGGCTCGACGCATCGGTTCAAGTACCGCTTGGCGCTGATCGTCGCCGGCGAATGCGTGCTGCGCTACGACAACGAGACGGGCAAGGGCGATCATCGGCATGTCGGCGAGGCTGAAACGGTCTACGTGTTGAGCGGCTACGAACAACTCTTGGCGGATTTCTGGGCGGACGTTGACACGTGGAGACAGCAACGATGAAGACCGTGACGCTGGAAGTGGCCTCCAGGGAAGACGTGACGCGTCGAGCGCTCGAGGCGTTCCGAGGCAGGAGACAACGCGCCCGGATTAGTTTCGCCACGCCGGAGCTGCTGTGGAAGGTGCTGACGGCCAAGCGCTGGGAGTTGCTCAAGGCCATGGCCGGCCAGGGCCCGCTGACAATCCGCGAGGTCGCTCGCCGCGTGGGCCGCGACGTGAAGGCCGTACACGGTGATGTCCATGCGCTGATCAACGCAGGCCTACTGGACAAGACCGCACAGAACCAAGTCCGATTCCCGTTCGATGCCATCCGCGTCGATTTCACGTTGCGCGCGGCGTGAGGAGCTGGTCTATCTGACCGTGAGTTCGAGGATTTGTGGGCGACGCGCCCAATGGTCTCCGAAGACGACGTGCTCGAGGATTTCGAGATGCTCGTCCGTCAGGTAGTTAACCCTCGCCATGCAGCAAGCGGAGCTTGTCGGAAATCTTCGACGGCGTGCGCTCGCGGAGCGCTCGCGCGAGCGCCTGATCGTCCGCGATTCGACGATCAGTGTCGTCGCAATGGTCGAAGTTGCAGGCGAGCGCGGCGTACACGTCAGCAAGGGTCAGATCGTGCTCGGCGGCGATCTCGTCGGCGCTCCTGCCAAGTCGTTCGTGCGAAATCGCGACGTCCTGAACCGTGATGCGACGGCCGCGGCCGCCTTTTCCCACCGCGCCTTCTCCTCAGCAGGCACCCGAATCGTGAGTGTTTCACTCATGTCAGCAGTGTCACACACACTTCCGGCTGTCAAAGCCGCTGTCGCACCTCCCATGCAGCGAGCGGACCTCGCCGGAAGTGTTGGCGCTTGACAACCCATCTGCCCCGGGGGATAAGGAGCTGCCGCAGGCAATGGAACCCCACTGGGAAATCCCGAAGAAGCCGGGAGCTGTCGCGCATGGCCGGTGAGCCGCGCCCTCCGGTCGAGGACGCACCGCGCGCCTCCGCGGTGGCCATCGTCATCCCGTGCTTCAACGTCGAGCAGCACATCGCCGGGGTCATTCACGCGATTCCCACGCGCTACGGGCACATCATCTGCGTCGACGACTGCTCCACGGATGGGACCGCGCCGGCGATCGAGGCGCTCGGCGACGAGCGCGTGACGCTCATCCGCCGCGAACGTAACGGCGGCGTGGGCGCCGCCACCAAGACAGGCTACCGCGAGGCCTTGCGGCGCGACGTGGCGGTGTGCGTGAAGATGGACGGCGACGGGCAGATGAGCCCAGAGGACCTGCCCGCCCTGGTCGCGCCGCTCCTCGCGGGCGAGGCGGACTACTCCAAGGGCAACCGCTTCGTGGACCGGCAGGCGCTGCGCGCGATGCCGCGCCACCGGCTGCTCGGAAACGCGCTGCTGTTGTTCGTCAGCAAGGCCGCCTGCGGCTACTGGAACATGCTCGACGTGACGAACGGCTACACCGCGATCACGACGGCGATGCTCCGCCGGCTCGTGTTCAGCCTGCTCGACGAGCGGTACTTCTTCGAAACCAGCATGCTGATCGAGCTGAACATCCTGCGCGCGCGCGTGATCGACGTCGAGATGAAGGCGCGGTACGGCGACGAGATGAGCTCGCTCAGGATCCGCACCGTCGCGCTCAGTTTCCCGTGGCTGCTGGTCCGCGGGGTGCAGCGCCGGTTCTATTGGCGATACCTCATCCACGACTTCGGCGTCGTCAGCGTGTGCGCGCTCCTGGGGCTTCCGCTGGTGCTCTTCGGGGTGGTCTTCGGCGCCCGCGAGTGGATCCGGTCCGCCCAGACGGGAGTGGTCGCCTCGGCGGGCACCGTCCTCCTGGCCGCGCTTCCGATTCTCCTCGGCGTGCAGCTGCTGCTGGTCGCGCTGGTGCTCGACGTCGTCTCGTCGGACACGGCGAAATCCCGCGCACGGAAATAGGTCGGCAGTCGGCTGGCCACGGCGCGATGGAGATGGTGTGGATCGACTATCGACTGACAGGCCAGTGCGGTTTGCACGTCCGGGTAGCGCGAGCTTTTTACGCGAGCATCGTTCGCTCCTGAAGCCTCGCGCTACGGCGTCGTGCACACGGCTTCACAAGCCGAGATTGGCGACGGTTGCGCCGGCGACGTATTCCTCCGGACCTAGCGTGTCGATGCCCGGCGTCGGCCGCGGAATCAGGTTCGTCATGCCGAATCCCCATTCCGGCAGCCGGTCATCATCGCCACAACCGATCGGCTCCGGCACGAGGCGCGACCCGTAGAGCAGCTTCCGACTTTCCTGCCCGTCCAGCCTCTCCTGCCCTCAGCTCTCGGCCGATCCGATCCACCTTCTCGAGCAGGCGGAGAATGTTCTCGCCGAGGATGTTCGTGACGTCCTGCTCCGAATAGCCTTTCGCGAGCAGCGCCGCCGTGATCTTCGGCAGCTTCGACACCTCTTCCATCCCGTCGGGCACGGTCGTGCCGTCGAAGTCCGAGCCGAGACCGACGCAGGTCGCGCCCACCAGCTTCACGGCGTGGTCGACGTGCTCGACGATCTTCTCCCACGACACGCGCGGCCGATCGGCGGCCGGCACGTTGTTCCGCGTCGCCTCGTACAGCTCGTTCGAGAGGAAGCCCGTCGAGTAGTTGATCATGATCACGCCGCCCTTGGCGGCGAGCGCCTTGATCATGTCGTCAGTCATGTTGCGCGGATGGCCAGAGATCGAGCGCAGCGACGAGTGCGACGCGACGAGCGGCGCCCTGCTCACCTCGAGCGCGTCCCAGAAGGTCTTGTCGGACACATGCGAGATGTCCACCATCATGCCGAGCCGGTTCAGCTCGCGGACCACGTCCTTGCCGAAATCCGTGAGGCCGTTGTGGACCGGCGTGTCGCCGGACGAGTCGCTCCAGTTGGTGTTCACGCCGTGTGTCAGCGTGAGATAGCGGACGCCGAGGCGCTGGTAGTCGCGCAGGACCGACAGGTTGTCGTCGATCATGTGCCCGCCTTCCATGCCCATGAGCGCCGCGAACTTGCCGGCCTTGTGCGCCGCCCGCACCTCCGCCGCCGTCGTCGCGAGCACGATGTCGTTCGGGTGCTGTTCGGCCAGACGACGAACGTGATCGATGAGGACCAGCGAGCGCTTGACCGCCTCGGGGCCGGTCACCGTGCCAGCCATGTAGATCGAGAAGAACGCCGCGTCGAGTCCGCCCTCACGCGCTCGCGGCAGGTCCACGTGGCCGGCGCTCGGGTCGGCCCCTCGCCCTGAGCCTGCCGAGCGCGTCGAAGGGGGCGCGTGACGCGCCATGAAGTCCCAGCCCTCGCGGCCGAGCATCATCGTCGTGTCGATGTGCGTGTCGACGACGATCGCCTGCTTGTGCACGCGCGCGGCCCGTGCTTCCGGCGTTTCGGCAGCTGCCTTCTTCGCGGGCGCCTGGGCATGCAGCGCGACCGTCATCGTGACCAACACCAATGCAAGCTTCGTTTTCATCGTCTGCCCTCAGCCCTCAGCCCTTAGCCCTTAGCCCTACCTGGCCTACCTGGCCTCTTTGAACCCCGCCGGCACGGCGACGTCGGCCGGCGCGACGTCGGTTAGGACCTTCAGGACTTCGTTCGTCATCGTCATGAACGTGCTGCGCGGCCTGGCCGCGTCGTCGCCGCCCGGTTTCTTCTGCGCCATCTTCTTCGCGAACCCGCCGAGCAGGCCGCCGACGCCGCCCGACGCCGCGGTCTTGCCGTCATTGTCGTTCGCCCTGGCCTCTTCGGCAATCTGCTCGGCCGACTTCACCGCGTCCATCGTCGTGGTCGTCTGGATGGCGGTGCCGTCGATCTTGCCGCCCTCCGCGGTCATCTTGCCGAGCGCCTGCTTCATCATCGGATACAAGGCCATGACGGCGGCCATCTGCTCCTCGGACGCGCCGGCGACCATCGTGCCGTACAGCTTCTGGCCGTAGCGCACGTCGAAGTCGGCGATTTCCTTCATCGCGGCGATCTTCGGCGTGAGCCACAAGTCCGACGTCATCACCATGCCGCCGCTTTGCTCGACCGTCTTGCCTTTTTCGCGCACGGTGATGGTGACGATGGTCTCGTGCGTGTCGAACCCGTTGATCGTCTTCTTCGCGCCGGTGTTCTTGACGTCGAAGTCGACTTCCATCTGCTTCTCGTTCGGATTGGATGCGGCCGGCTTGTCTTTGCCCGCTTCCTTCCGCGCGTCTTCTTCCGCCTTCTTCCGGGCTTCCTCCATCCGCCGGCGGAGCTCGGCGAACGTCGTCACTTTGTAGCTCTTCTTCTTCAGGTCGAGGTCGTAGATCTTCTCTTCGCCCAGGTCGATGATCTGGCCCGTCGCGTCGCTCATCATCGCCTTGCGATCGCCCTTGACGGCGACCGTCGCGGCGACGCCGTCGCGCGCCGATTTGCCGCCGAACATGTTGACCATGCGGCCGAGCATGCCGGCGAACTCGACGCGGGACGTTTGATCGGCGCGCACGTCGGCGCGAAGGGAGTACGGAGTCAGTGCGAGGCACGAAAGTGTGAGCGCTGCGGCAATTCGAGTGCGGTTCATGGGCTCCTTCAGGTCCGCCTGAAGGCGGACACTACCCTTGGTTTCCGGTAGTGTCCGGCTTCAGCCGGACGTCAGATTGTACTCTTGCCAGCAGCAGCGCGACGATGATCAGGGCGGGCGCCCATGCAAGCATCAGGCTCCGGAAGCCCATGCGTTCGAACAGAAAGCCGCCCAGCGCGGGACCGCCGAGCACGCCCGCGCCCCACGCCATGTTGTACAGCCCGTACCCGACGCCGAACGACCCGACGCCGGCGGCCGACGTCGCTTCGGCCATGTAGGCGAGCGACGGAGTGATCACGAGCGCGACGGTGGAGCCGCCCAGCACGTAGAACGCGATTGCCGACGGATAGCTCCAGGTCAGGCTGAGCAGCGGCAGGGCGCACGCCACCAGCACCAGGCCGATCATCGTCAGCCGCCGCCCGCCCACGCGATCGACGAGCCGTCCGTACAGCGGATGCAGAATCGTCGACATCACGGCACCGATGCCGAAGACGAGCCCGATCCGCGCGGGACCGATGCCGAGCTTGGCCGACAGAAACAGCGGCAGCACCGGTTCGAGCATCGAGATCGTGGCGGCCGCCGCGACGACAGCGGCGGCGCACGCCGCCACGGCCGGCACGCGCAGGACGAGGCGGATGGGCACCGCTTCGGTGGGCGCACGGTGCTGCGGGATGTCGAGCCAGATGAACGCGACGGCTCCGAGGACGGCGAGCGCCGCGACGAACAGGAACGGCATCCGGATACCGCCGGCTTCATACAGCCAGCCGCCGATGGTCGGACCGAACATGAAGGCGAAGTTCGTGCCCGACATCACCAGGCCCATCACCCGCCCGCGCTCGTCCTGGCCGTAGAGGTCCGCGACCAGCGCGAAACCCACCACCCACGTGACGGCGTCGGCCGCGCCCTGCACGAGCCGCGCGGCGAACAGCCACGGCAGGCTTTCGGCGAACGCGAACAGGATGGTCGCCGCGGCAAGCATCATCATCCCGCCGGCGAGCGGCGCCTTCCGTCCGACGCGATCGGACACCGCGCCCATCGGCATCGAAACGGTCAGCAGCGTCACGCCGAAGGACGCGAACAGCAGCCCGATCATCGTCGGCGACGCGCCGAGACGCCGGCTCAGGTCCGGGAGCACCGGCACGGCGACCGAGTAGGCGACGATATCGGTGAAGGTCGCGAAGGTGACGAGCGCGACGGCGACGGAGCGGGAGTTGCGTAAAGACATGGCCACGAAGACACGAAAGCACGAAGAAGAACCACGAAGAAGAAACTCTAGTTCTTTTTCGTGTCTTCGTGTCTTCGTGGCTGCATTTAGAGTGGTTGCATTTGGACGCGACGTTTCAGCAGCAAACACCCGAGCGGGGGGACCGTGAGGCAGAGCGACTGATCGAAGCCGTGCGCGGCGACCGGTTCGGTGGCGACATGACCGCCGTTGCCGACGTTGCTCCCGCCGTAGATCGACGAATCGCTGTTCAGGAGCTCGGCGTACGACCCGGCGGCCGGCACGCCGATCCGGTACTCCGCGCGCGGCACCGGCGTGAAGTTGAAGACCATCACCACGAACTCGCGCGGGTCGCGTCCGTAGCGCACGAAGGACAACACGCTGTTCTCGTTGTCGTTGCAGTCGATCCAGCGGAAGCCAGCCGGATCGAAGTCGCGCTGGTGCAGCGCCGGCTCGGCCAGATAGTGCCCGTTGAGATCCTGCACGTAGCGGCGAAGCCCGGCGTGCGCCGGAACGTCGAGCAGGTGCCAGTCGAGGCTGCGATCGTGGTTCCACTCGCGCCACTGCCCGAGCTCGCCGCCCATGAACAGCAGCTTCTTCCCCGGGTGGCCATACATGTAGCCGTACAGCGTGCGCAGCGTCGCGTGCTTCTGCCAGACGTCCCCCGGCAGCTTGCCGAGCATCGAGCCCTTCCCGTACACGACCTCGTCGTGCGAGAACGGCAGGATGAAGTTCTCCGTGTGCATGTACAGCGCGGAGAACGTCACCAGGTTGTGATGCCAGCGCCGGTGGATCGGATTCTCGTGCGCGTACTGGAGGATGTCGTGCATCCACCCCATGTTCCACTTGTAGGTGAACCCGAGCCCGCCCAGATGCACGGGACGGCTGACGCCCGGCCACGACGTCGATTCCTCGGCCGCCGTGATGGTGCCCGGGTGCTCGCCGTGCGTGAGGCTGTTCAGCTGCTGGATGAAGCCGATCGCCTCGAGGTTCTCGCGCCCGCCGAACTGGTTCGGGATCCACTTGCCGTCCTTGCGCGAGTAGTCGAGGTAGAGCATCGACGCGACGGCGTCCACGCGCAGGCCGTCCACGTGATACTCCTCGAGCCAGAACAGCGCGTTCGACAGCAGGAAGTTCCGTACCTCGTTCCGCCCGTAGTTGAAGATGAGCGTGCCCCAGTCCTGATGCTCGCCCTGGCGCGGATCCTCGTGCTCGAAGAGCGCCGTGCCGTCGAACTGCGCGAGCCCGTGGGCGTCCTTCGGAAAATGCCCCGCCACCCAGTCGAGGATCACGCCGAGCCCCGCCTGATGGCAGGCGTCGACGAACAGCTTGAAGTCCTCGGGCGGTCCGAAGCGCGCCGTCGGCGCGAAGAACCCGAGCACCTGATATCCCCACGACCCGGAGAACGGATGCTCCATCACCGGCAGGAGCTCGAGGTGCGTGAAGCCCATCGCCTTCACGTACGGCACCAGCCGGTCGGCCAGATCGCGGTACGTCAGGAAGCGATTGCCTTCCTCCGGCACGCGCGCCCACGATCCGAGGTGCACCTCGTAGATCGCCATCGGCTGCTCGAGCCACGCGCCGTGCTCAGGCCTTGACGCCATCCAGCTCTCGTCGCGCCACTGGTAGCACGAGATGTCGTGCACGATCGCCGCGGACTCGGGCGGCGCCTCGAACGCGCGCGCGAACGGGTCGGTCTTCTTCAGCAGCGCGCCGGTCCGCGTCCGGATCTCGAACTTGTACTTTTCCTCGTCCGGCAGATCCGGAATGAAGATCTCCCAGAACCCGCCCGGCACCAGCAGCCGCATGGGGTGGACACGACCGTCCCAGCCGTTGAAATCGCCGATGACGCTCACGCGATCGGCGTTGGGCGCCCACACCGCGAAATGCACGCCGATCGTGGTGCCGACGGTCATCCGGCGGGCGCCGAGCTTTTCGAACGCGCGGTGATGCGTGCCCTCGCCGAGCAGATGCAGATCGAAGTCGGTGAGCACCCGGCCATACCGATAGGGATCGTCGATCTCGACGACGTGGTCGCGCGGATACGTGATCCGCAGCCGATAGTCTGGCGTCTCCGCGTACGTCGTCTCCGCGTACGTGGCGTCCGGCTTCAGCCGGACCTCGTACGTGGCGTCCGGCCCTTCGAGAACCTCAGGGCCGCCCTGAGCCACGTCGAAGGGCGGCTTCAGCCGGACCTTCCCGATCCGGACCTCGAACACCCCCGCCGGATCGCGCTTCGTCATCGGCAGGGGCTACCCGGGGGGGGGAAGCGGCCACCCGACGGGGCGCGCCGCCGGCTGAACACAGCGCACCCCCGTCCCGGTCCCCTCGGCGGCATGCGGTCCAAGCACCGCGAAGGGATCGCGGTGGGTGCCCGCAACGAGGGCCGCAATCGCCTCGTCGAGCGCGGGCTTCTGAGTGGCGGGCATCTTCTGGATCTTATCGGCTCTTGTGCGGGCGCGCACGCTGCTCGAGGATCGGATGGACGCGCTGAGGATCTGCGAACGTTGAAGACGAGCGCGGCGGCGGTCGACGGGTGGGGTGTCTTCCCCACCCGCCCGACCCGCCCGACCCGACTATTTTTCGATTGTCGCCTTCTTCACGTAGTCCAGCTTCGGGAACTGCGCCTTCAGATACGCGTTGCCCTGCGACTGGATACTGCCCTGGTTCGGTTTCTCGCCGTACTCGGAATTGATCTTGTCGACCACTTCCATTCCGGAGATCACCTGACCGAACGGCGCGAAGCGCTGCGAGTCCAGGAAGCTATTGTCCTTGAAGTTGACGAAGATCTGCGTCGAGCGCGAGTTCGGCGCGGCTGTCTGCGCGAACGTCACGTACCCGCGCTTGTTGCTCTCCTTGACCGGATCATCCTTGATGCTGTTGCGAAACTTCGCCTGCACCGCCGGATCGGCGTTGATCCCGAACTGCACCATGAAGTTCGGCACGACGCGGAAGAAACGCGCCTCGTCGTAGAAGCCGTTCTTGACGAGCGCGTAGAAGTGATCCGCGGCGTTGGGCGCCCACGCGCGACGCACTTCGACCACGAACGGACCGGCGCTCGAATCGAACTTCACCTTGAAGGTCGCCGGCGCCTTCTCTTCTTCTCCCGCCTGTCCGGCGTACGCGGTCATGCCGAGAGCCCCGACGGCAAGCGCCGTGGCAACGAACCTACGAATCATGTCGATCTCCTTTGTGCATTGGTTCCAACGTCCCCGTTCCAGGCTCCAAGTCTACAGGTACAGCGTCCCTTCACCCGCCAGCACCGCTTCGCCACCCACGCGCACGCTCGCAATCTCACCGTCCTTGACGCCAATCGAAATGTGGACGTGACTCGGCCGTCCCATCTTCACGCCCTGCAGGCTGAGCATCGCATCGGCCTTGCCGGCCGTCACGATCTTGTTCCGCACCAGGTAGCAGCCGAGCGGGCCGCTCGCGCTGCCCGTCGCGGGATCCTCGACGATGCCGATGTCGGGCGCGAACATGCGGCTGTAGGCCGTCGCGCGCTCGCCGCGCGGCTGCGTCGAAAACAGGAACACGCCGTGCGCGGCGGTCTTCGCCATCCTGAAGAGCTCGTGGAGCGCGTCACGGTTCACCGACGCGTTGTCCACGGCGCTCCGCGTCGTCAGCGGCACGAAGAGAAACGGGATGCCGCACGACACCACCTGCACCGGCTGCCCCGTGCCGGCGACGGCGGCCGGCGAGAGCGACAGGGCCGAGGCGGCGCGGGCCGGGTCGGGCACTGGCTCGCCGAAGGTCGGCAGCGACTGCGTCATCCACGCGAAGCTCAGGTCGTCGCCGTTCCAGGTGAGCGTCACCGGCACCGGGCCGATGCCGAGGCCGAAGACGAACCGGTCGCGTCCCCGGTCGATCATGCCCGTCCGTGCGAGCGCGAACGTGCTGCCGATGGTCGGATGACCGGCCATCGGCAGCTCTTCTCCTGGCGTGAAGATGCGCATCCGGACGTCGGTGCCCGGCTGCTCCGGCGGCAGCACGAACGTGGTTTCCGAGAAGTTCATCTCCTTCGCGATCGCCTGCATCGTCTCGGGGGACAGACCGCGGCCGTCGAGGAAGACGGCGAGCTGGTTGCCCCCGAAGAAGTGGTCGGTGAAGACGTCGTAGTGCAGATAGCGGTAGGATCGCATGTCGTGTCGCTTTCAGCTATCGGCGTTCAGCCGGCCTCTGAGAGCTGAGAGCTGACAGCCGAGACCTGAGGAGATCATGTTATACGCGCATTTTACGACGAGCGACGGCAACTTCACCGTACGGCTGTTCGACGCCGAGACGCCGAACACGGTGGCCAACTTCACGGGCCTGGCCGAGGGGTCGAAGGAATGGACCGACCCGCGGACCGGCCGGAAGGCCAAACAGCCGTATTACAACGGTACGGTCTTTCATCGGGTCATCGACGGATTCATGATTCAGGGCGGCGATCCGCTCGGTCAGGGCACCGGCGGCCCTGGCTACAAGTTCGCCGACGAGTTCCACCCCAAGCTGCGGCACAGCAAGGCGGGGATCCTGTCGATGGCGAACAGCGGCCCCAACACCAACGGCGGCCAGTTCTTCATCACGCTGGCGGCCACCCCCTGGCTCGACGACAAGCACAGCGTGTTCGGCGAGGTGGTCGAAGGGATGGACGTGGTGAAGAAGATCGGCAGCACGCCCACGGGCAAGCCGGGCGACCGCCCGCTCAAGCCGATCACGATCCAGAGCGTCACGATCGAAAGGAAGTAACGCCGTATCGACGCAGCAGCGCGGCGGCTTCCCGGTGGTTCTTTTCCTGCGCGAGCGAGAGCGGCGTCAGCCCGTCGCCGTTGCCGGCGGAGACGCCGGCGCCTTGCGCGATGAGCGCGTTGATGGCGTCGAGGTTGCCGTTGGCGGCCGCCAGGTGAAGGGGACGCCAGCCCTGCGCGTCCGGCGCGTTCACGTCCGCGCCGTGGCCGATGAGCAGCCCCGCGACCATCGTGTGATTGCCCGCCAGCGCGGCGTGCAGCGGCGTGTTACCGTTCGGGTTCCGCGACGTCGCCGTGACGTCGGCGTCCCGCGCGAGCAGCAGCTCGACGATTTTCGCGTGACCGAAAAACGCCGCGAGGTGCAGCGGCGTCCACCCGTCGCCGCTCCAGGTATTGATGCCCGACGCGTCGGCGGCGAGCAGCCGCTCCACGCGCTCCCCTTCGCCGGCCGCGCACGCTTCGACGAGCGTCAGCGGCGTGCCGCGCGCCACGAGCAGGTTCACAATTTCCTTCTGGCGATGATAGACAGCGGTTAGGATGGCGCTTTCGCCCGTTCGGCTGCGCGCGTCGATGAGCGTCGGATCGGCCGACACCATCGCCTTCACGCGCTCGAGCTCACCAGCCTTGATCGCGTCAATGAAGGCGGCGCTACTGGAAGTGGCTTCCGGCATGCCCCGATTCTATCTCGGCCGCTCTGAGACGGCAGGCCTGAAGGCCTGCACTACGCCAGTCGTAGCGACACCAGTCGTAGCGACACCAGTCGTAGCGACGCCGGTCGTAGCGCAGACCTTCAGGTCTGCCGTGATCGCCGCGCTAGTCGTAGCGCAGACCTTCAGGTCTGCCGTGATCGCCACACCAGTCGTAGCGCAGACCTTCAGGTCTGCCGTGATCGCCGCGCTAGTCGTAGCGCAGACCTTCAGGTCTGCCGTGATCGCCACACCAGTCGTAGCGCAGACCTTCAGGTCTGCCGTGATCGCCGCGGTCGTGCTCGTCAGCGGCGCCGCCGACGCACAAACGACGCCGCCGTCCGAGGAACGGCCGCCGCTCGGCGCGTCGATCACCGTGGACGCGCTCGGCGGCCTGCCCTCGAGCGCGAACCTGTTTTCGCTGCTCGACACCGTGATCCCCGACGTCATCGCCGATCGCATCGACACCGGCGGCCTGAGCGCGGGCGCCGCCGCGCGCGTCGGCGCGCACGGCAGCACGTGGACGCAAACGATCTTCCGGGTCGGCGACGCCGACATCACCGACCCGACCGGTACCGGCGCGCCGCTGCTCATCCCCGGCGTGGACCAGTGGGAGAAAGTGGACGTCGCGACGGGGCTCATGCCGATCGACGTGAATGCTCCGGGCATGGCCGTGTCCCTTGTGCCGCGACGCCCGGCCGCGGCGTGGATGCGCACGTTCCAGTTCCTCGGGTCGCCGCCGGCGCTGAATGCCGGCAGCTCCTCCGCATCGCCGCCCGCGATTGCCCGTCTCAACTCGTGGGCGAACGCGGATCTGTTCCTGAGCGGACCGCTCGTGCCCGAACGGCTGGGCGCGCTGCTGTCGGCCACCTGGACGCGTTCGTCCCACGTCGAGCGACACAGCGCCAACGTGATCGACGCGAACCTGTCGTCCGCCTTTCTGAACCTCGTGAGCACGCCGAGGAAGGCCGACGAGATCCGCACGACGGGCTGGGCTCAGCGCGCGCGCGACGCGGCTCCGCATCACCTCGCCTTTGGCCAGCCGAGCGCCGGCGAGCAGGACACCGGCCTCCACCTCCAGGCAGCGTGGCAGCACCTCACCGCGAGCGGCGACGCCGGCGTCCGGGCCTTCGCCGGCTACAGCCTGGGACGACGGGCGACCGACCTCGTGGCACCGAGCGTCATCGTCGTGGAGCGCCTCACTGACGGGCCGGTGCCGTCTCTGCTCGAACCCGGCGTGGGATCGGATCGCGCGTGGTCGCTCGGCGCGCGGTTCAATCGCGCCCTCACAACGGGGTCAGGGGTGCGGCACACCGTGCTCGCCGGCCTGGACGTGTCGGGCGGCTCCGCGACCGCGCAGTCCGTGTTTGCCGGGCGCGTGGGCGAGCTCCTCAACGGCATTCCCGCGCGCGTGTGGGACTTCACCGATCCGGCCGCGCCGTCGGACTGGCGATCCTCGGCGCTCTCGCTGTTCGCGAGCGATTCGGTCGCGATCCGGCCGCGCGTCACCGTCAACGGCGGGTTGCGGTTCGAGACCGTGCGCGGATCGGCCACGTCCGGTGTGACGGTTGTCAGCTGGCGCGACCTGCTGCCACGCGCGGGCGTGCACTGGGCGATGCTCGATTTCTGGCAGCTGGCCGCGTTCGGCCAGTGGGGCCGCTATGGGCATCGCCTGCCGCTGCGCGATCTCGCGTACGGCGATCCGACGGCGCCAACGGCGAACATGTACCGCTGGAATGCGACGAGCGCCGAACTGCCGCAGTCGAGCGCGGTCGGGCCCCTCGTGCAGCGCTGGGGTCCGGGCACGAGCGGCGACGCGTCGTTCTCCACGATCGATCCGGCGCTCGAGCGGCCGGTGATGAACGAAGCGGTCCTCGGCTTCGAAGCGCGGCCGCATCCGTCGACCTTCGTGCGGCTCTCGGCGATCGGCCGCCGCGAGACGAACCTCGTCGGCGTCGAGGACATCGGCGTGCAGGAGTCGACCTACTCCACCCTCGGCGTCCCCGACACGGGCGTCGATCTCATCGGCTCGCAGGACGATCAGATTCTCCTCTTCTACAACCGATCCCCCGCCACCTTCGGCGCGGACCGCTACCTCCTGACCAACCCGGTGGACGGTGTGGCGACGTTTGTCGGAGCGGAGCTCGTCGGCCAGGTGCGGGCGCAACAGTTCTTCTTCATCGCGGGCGTCACCGCCGGCCGATCCGAAGCGCTCTCCGCGAGTCGCGGCTTCGGCGCGCTCGAGAACGACGCGGGCGTGCTCGGGGACGTGTTCATCGACCCGAACTCGCGGGTCTTCGCGCAGGGACGCGTCTTCACCGAGCGCGGCTACACGATCAAGACCGCGGGGTCCTACCAGTTCGCGAACGACACCACGCTCGGGCTGATCGGCCGGTATCAGGACGGTCAGCACTTCGCGCGGCTGGTGATCATGCCGGGCCTCAACCAGGGCGTCGAGGCCAACCGCGCGTTCCGCAACGGCCGCACGCGGTTCACGTTCTCGATGACGGTCGACGCGCGCCTGCAGAAAGGTTTGACAATCGGTACGCGCCGCCTCACGGCCGTCGTCGATGCGTACAACCTCTTCAACCAGTCGCTCGAGGTCGAAGAGTATTCGGTGACCGGCGCGACGTCGCGGCTGACGTCCGCGGTGCAGCCGCCGCGCGTCGTGCAGATTGGCGTCCGTATCCCCTTTTAGGGCTGCTTACACCGTGGCCCGATCGCACGCCGGCGCTCACTGCGCTTTCGTCAGCGCCAGCACCGCGTAGGCCGTCGCCGCATCGCTCATGAAGCGTCCAGCGTCCGACGCCGGGTCGCGCTGCTTGTTGAGAGACGCAGCAGACCAGCGCCCGCTCGCCGCGTCCTGATGCGCGGCGAGCCAGGCGAGGCCGCGCTGCAGCTGCGGCTCGGTCCGCGCGACGCCAGCCGCCTGCAGGGCGAGGGCGATGAGCCCTGTGGCGTAGCCGTCGCTCTTCGTGTCGAGCGGCGTGCCGTCCTGGCGCTTCCACGCGGCAAGCGACGACATACTCCAGCCGCCGTCGTCCTGTTGCTTGCTGAGCACGGCGGCAACGATCGCGTGCTGCTGTTCGTCGGTCAGCAGGCCCGGCCACGCGGCGGACGCCCAGAGCGCCATGATGCGGTTGAACAGGTGCTGCGTCTGGTTGCCACGCCGCAGGTAGTCGCGCAGAAGGTTCGCGTTCGGCTGGATGTCCGTGCCAGCGCCGTAGCCGCCCGGCGCGATGCCCACGGCAATGGCCGCAAGCGCGGCGCCGTAGTAGGGCGAGCCGTCCGCTTCCCACGGTTCGTTGTGGAAATTCAGCCAGGCCCAGGCGCCGGCCTGATCGCCGGTGCGCAGCTGCAGCGCCCAGAGGTTGTCGAACGCCAGGCGCCCATCGTCGCTCGGCGAGTGGCTCCGCGCGTCGCGGCTCGACAGGATGAGCGCATTCAGGATCGCCTCGGTGCCGCGCGACTCGCTCGTTTTGGGAACGCCTCGCGTCTGATCGGGGTAGAACGGCTCGACGTCTTTCCACATCCTGACGCGCCTGGTGACATTGTCGAGCAGCTTCACCTCGGTGGCCGACGGCCCGCTCTCGCCGAGCGCCTGTCGAAGCGCGGGACGCGCGAGCGCGTACGGCACGACGGTGTGACACGACACGCAGAACGTGCCGTGATCGCGGGCCGCCGGCGGCCACCTCATCCACCAGTTCTGGCGCTGGTCGAGATAGGCGGCCGCCGCCGTCCGGCTCCACGGCGCGGCGTCGCCGGCCTTCTCTTGTTCGGGATGCCGAGCGTGGCAGGCATGGCAGCTCGCGCTCATCTTGCCGAGGGCGTCCGCGGCGTGATCGAGCGTGCGGCTGCTGCCATCGAGCGACAGACAGACGCCCATGCCTGCTCCGACCAGCGCCACCGTGATTGTGTTCATATGAAATCGCTCCGGCATGTCCGCGCCGGATTCTATCGCGAACCGGATCGGTCCGGTGACGCGGCGGTCGCGAGCGCGCGAAGATGCAGCACGAGCTGCCATCGCTGCGCCTCCGGGAGGAAGCTGAATCCCGGCATCCCCCGGTGCGAATCCCCGCCGCTGATCTTCCAGAACAAGGCGCCGTCGGTCTGCGCTTGTGCGTCGGGCCGGATCAGATCCGGCGCCTTCGTGCCGCCGCGGCCGTCTTCGCCGTGACAGGTCGCGCAGCGCTGGTGGAACACTTTCCGCCCGCCTGCGACCGCGTCGGCTCGACCCCCGAGCGGGTTGACCTTCGATGCCTCGACGGCCGGCGCCACCCAGGCCGGATCGCGCTCCCGCACCTGACCTCCCCGAGCGAGGATTGGCGTCAACAGGAGAAGCGGCAGCAGGCGCGCGAAAAGCGGTAATGACAACGACCGAACCAGTGGCCGCGGCATCAGCGGCCTCCGATCGGCAGTTCGTACGCCCAGCCGACCCGCAGCAGATAGCGATCGCTGGCCCCAGTCAATCCAAACCCCGTTGACACCTTCAGCGTGGACCGAGGGGTCACGTGCCAGGCGAGCACGGGGGCGGCGAAGTGGCGCGTCTCCGCCAGCGCCGCGGCCTCGGTGCTGCCGAGGCCGCCGTAGGCCTCGACGCCCGCAACGAAGTTTTCCCGGCAAACGTGACACGATGTCCCGCTGGCAAGGCTCCCGAGCGATCGGGACACGCCGACGCTGTAGCCGAATTCCAGCCCCTCATCCTCCGACAGGTTCTTCTCGACGACGAAGTTCTCTGACACGTTCCAGGGGCCGACGACGCTCGACAGGATGAGTTTCCCTTCGAGCTCGTGCGCGTGCGTCTGACGCAGCTCGGCGATCGGCTCGAGCGCCAGCGGACCGCTGCCCACGATCTCTTTCAGGATGCGGCTTGCCTCGTTGATGCTCTCGTACTCGACGTAGAGCACGGGATTGATTCGATGCTCGCCTTTGAGCGGCCGGAAGCGGTTCTCCCACCGCCACCCCGCAAAGCCGGAACCGTCGTGACGGGTTGTCACGCCTTCGACGTAGAGCTCCGTAGTCCACCACCCGCTGACGCCATATTCGAGCTCCAGCCAGGGCGCGGTATAGGACGGCTGGTGGTTTTTGGGGAAACCGGTGGTGCTGGCCACGGCGATCTCCAGGTTGCCGGGTTCCTCAAGGTAGTGGTCGTAGGTGACGAAGTACGCGCGCTCCTGGGCGGACACGGAACGTGCGCTGAGCGCGCAGAGCATGCCGATGATGCAGGCGACGGTACGGAGCGTGGTCATGAGGCGATTCCAGAAATGATTCTGAGACTCATTCTCAGAATGAGATTCAATCGTATGGCTTCATATCCGACCTGTCAAGTCGGCTTTCCGGATTGCCAACGCAGGGACACCCCACATACACGTGCTGATCGCTCGCCCCTCAGAGGCTCGACGCAACAGTCACAAGCTCGCGTTCCATAGTCGAAGGCATCGGCACAACCCTCCACTGGCGATGTGTCCTCAATCGCACAGACATCGCCTGGCCAGCTGCGACATGCTCTTGGCGGATGCATATCACCTCGCGCGTGGCCTTCGTCCTCGTCTGGCTCGCAGCGGGCACCAGCAGTTTCGCTCAGGACGCGCCGGTCGCGGCTCCGCCGCCGGTCCTCAGCGATCAGCAGTTGCTGCGCAAGTACGTGTGGTCGACGCTTGGACTTCCAGGCGCGCTGCACGCGACGCTCGCCAGCGGCCTCGATCAGTGGCAGACCGATCCTCCCGAGTGGGGCACGGGCTCTGCCGGATATACGAAGCGGTGGGCGTCGTCGTTTGCAGGATCGGCCATCGGCAGCACGACGAAATACGCGGTCGCCCGACTGCTCCATCACGATCCGTCGTTCACGGCATGCGAGTGCTCGGGCGTTGCCCCGCGTCTCCGCCACGCGCTCGTCTCGCCGTTCACGGCGCGCACGCGCAGGGGCCGTCGAGTCCTCTCCCCGGCGATCGTCGCCGGCCTGGTGACCGAGAATGTCATTCCGGCGAGCACCTGGAATCCGGCCGAGTTCAGCACGCGCGACGTGTTCCGTCACGCCGCGTTCGGCGTCCTCTCGAAAATGGGCGTGGACGTCTTCCGCGAATTCGTTCACCGCAAGCGGCCGACGCCTTAGTCATCCTGGTGTCTGCTCGGGTTCGGCTCGACGTCGGGTCCGCCCACGCTGCCGAATTACTTCTGCAACAGCCTCAAGCAGATCGTGCAGACGCCGACCTCCGTGATGATCCTCAACGAGAATGACCGGCAGACCGGGTCGCAGCACCCGTGCCGCGTTGGCGAGATCGATGAGGTTCATCCCGTTCGCGAGCACCACATCGGTCAGCAGCAGATCCGGTGCGCCGGGCCCCTGAAGCAGCAGGAGCGCTTCGGTCGAGGCCTCCGCGACCAGCACGCGGTGCCCAAGACTCTCGAGCTGCCGGCGCACGATGCCCCGAGCGTCGGCTTCGTCCTCGACGACGAGGATCGTGCGTCCATCTTCTGCGACCGGAACAGCGCTTCCCGGGTCTGCGCCAGCGTCTCTTGCGCGTGCTTCAGCTCGGTGATGTCGTGCGAGGAGACTATCCGGACCCTGGAGGGTCTTATTCGGAAGGAGAGAATCTCCCGCCGACCCGTGAAATTCCCCAGCCGATCATGCCCTCGGTGCGCCGCGCCCAACGAATTGCTCCCGGAAACGCGACAAGCGAGACCAGGGGTGCTTGGCATCAGCGTTGCTATTCCAAGTACATATGACGAGCCCTCTCGCAACCACGCGTGTGCCGCGACAGCAGGCCGCTCTCTCCGGATGCCTGTTGCGTTGCGTGTTTCACAAGGGTCCGGACGCCGTCACCTGTGCGGTCGAAGTCACCGACACACACTCGTACGAAGTGTGCGTGCTCCCGCACTGGAACGTTTCGGGGGCGGTGGTTGAACACTTCGAGGCCCCAGCGGGCGCCGTCCGCCGGCACGCCGAGCTCGCACGGCACCTGCGTCAGTCCGGGTGGGTCGCCCATTACGGAGCCACCCACCCGACGGGCGTCGCGGCCTGATCGGTCATGATCACCGACAGGTCGCGACCTGCCCGGCCCGCCGCGCACCGCATCCTCGTTGCGGATGAGGAGCCGCTGATCCGCTGGGCGTTGACGGAAACGCTCACGGAAGCGGGTTGGGACGTGTACGAGGCCGCCGACGCCGATGCGGCAATCCGCGCCCTGTCGGATGAATCCCATGCTCCCGATGTCGTCCTGCTCGACCATGAACTGCCCGGCGCGACGAGCCTGACGCTGCTCTCCAGAATCAAGACTGCCGCGCCCCGCAGCCAGACGATCGTGATGACCTCGTACGGCACGCCGGAGATCGTGCGGGAGGCGCTCGAGCACGGTGCGCTCCGGGTCATGGAGAAGCCGCTCGACATGGTGGGGATCCCGGCCATCGCGCAGCAGGCCCACGACGCGTGCGCAGGGCGCCGCGAAGCCGGTGCCTGAGAATCAGGACCTCGACGCCGGTGCCGGGTATCCGGCAGTAGGCGCCTCATGTCAGGCTCCCTCACCGGGGGAGCAGCCCCCTCCCCGCTGGCGAACGAATTGCACAACGGCAGACGCATGCCGACGCTTGCCGAACGGCCAAAGCCAAAGCCGGTCCTCTTTCCGGAATACTGCAAGGGCTGCGGCCGCTGCATCGACGCCTGCTCCTACCACTGCATCGAACCCGGCAGCGAGATCCATCAAGGCACCGGCCTCGTGCCCGTCAGCATCCACCTCGAAAAGTGCACCGGCTGCGGCCTGTGCTTCGACGCCTGTCCCGAGCCCTACGGACTTCGGCCGGCGTTGTTCGACGCGCCCGTAGCGGAACCGCCGCGCGTCTCGCCAGCCTTCGTCGCGACGCCGTCTCCCGAGCCGATTCCCGACTGCCGCCTCGCGCTGCCCGACAGCCAGCCGCTCGTGATCAAAGGCATGTACGCCTCGGCAATCGGCGCGATCCTCGCCGGCTGCCGCCATTTCTTCGGGTATCCGATCACGCCATCAACCGAAGGCGCCGAGCTGATGGCGCGGCTCCTGCCGCAGCTGGACGGCCATTTTCTGCAGGCCGTCAGCGAGGTCGCGGCGATCAACATGATGTACGGCGCCGGCGCGGCCGGCGTGCGCGCCACCACCTTCACATCGTCTCCGGGCTTCAGCCTGATGCTCGAGGGCATCAGCTACATGATCGGCGCCGAGGTCCCGGGCGTCTTCGTCAACATCATGCGCGGCGGGCCCGGCCTCGGCAACATCGCCCCCGAGCAGGCCGACATCAAGCTCGCCTGCCGCGGCCTCGGCCATGGCAACACCCACGCCATCGTCCTCGCCCCGGGCACGCCGCAGGAAATGCTCGACCTGACCATCCTCGCCTTCGAACTCAGCTTCTTCTACCGCAACCCGGTCATCATCCTCGGCGACGGCTACCTCGGCCAGATGACCGGCGTGGTGCGGCTCCCCGGCCAGCTGCGCAAGCCCGGCCTGCCCGCCTGGGCGGTCCACGGCGACCGCGC
>ORJL010181213.1_pt1 | contig 27762 bp, 27 predicted proteins | sample 1779941 | NCBI WGS metagenome assembly ORJL01 (sample SAMEA104232317, study PRJEB22302) | groundwater metagenome | biome: forest; feature: aquifer; material: groundwater | place: USA | collected 2011-08-07 | depth 5.8 m
TGACCATCAAAGTAAGATTTTGGATGACCTTTTGGGTAAACTCTAATTACATTAAAACTTGCGGTATCTAAATCATGTTTTGGGTTTTCATCATCAGTTATGTAATGCGTTTCAATGAATGTATGGATAAAAGAGGCATATACACCTTCCTTAACAAATATATCAAGCAGCTTCAGAATATAATTAGCTTGTACATTCTCATCTTTGGTTTTGTTGCCAATTATTTCGGGCCTTGAAGCATTCCAGTTTATAATATCATAGCTCGACCCGCCTTTAAGTTCTGCGCCCTTGTAGCTTCCGCATCCAAACTCAAGCACCGTTATAGGTTTTTTGAAATTGTGCAATTCTCTAAGGGTTTTTTTGTATGTGATTTTGTTGATTGCGTTTAGATAATGATTTATGCCGACTATGTCAAAAAAGCTCCAATCTACATTTTCCCAATCGCCTGCCCCATAGCTGATTAATCCTTTAAAGTATTGTCTTACTTCACTAACCATTATTTTTAATAGTTTATTGAGTCTGTTGCTCATATCATCATTAGTAAATATACTTTTAATCTTATTCATTATCGCATCCTTCAATAAATTGCGGCCCCTTTCCAAGTAAGTGTCTCCTGGAATAAAACCTTTCATATCCAATGTTAATTCATTAGCAATACTGAATACAATGTTTGGGTAGATTAACCTGAGTTTTTCTGCATCTACAGCACATTTTTTAATATAGTTGATGGTTTCTGCTTCAGAACCATTAATCAGCCTTGGAGAAAACCAGACTTGTAATCCATATACCATAGCAATTTTTGAGCATTCAATTAATCTATCTATATCTTCACCAAAAATCCTCACAGCATTGCAATTCAGTTTATTTTTTATTACATTCATATGCAAATCCATCAATTTTGGAGTTATTTCTGAATTAGTTATGAAAGTTGGAGTATATCTTGTGCCAATATCATAACCAATTCCTTTGACAGGTAGCTTGCCATGATAACTAGTTTGGACAGGGGCTGTACTTTTATTATCCCCTTTCAATCCAGTAGCGGCTAAGACAGCTAAGGCAGCAGTACCTTTAAGAAAACGCCTTCTTGAATTTACAGTATTTATGTAGTTGATAATCACCATTATATCTTGATCAGTTAATGAAGCAACACCAACAGTTTTGCGAAAATCTTTATCACCTTCCATGAAAATCCTTATATTTTTAATAAATTCTGTTTCATCAGGATTCTCTATAAACGCCTTTACAATAGAATGTTCCAAAAAAGATTTCCAGTCAATTATGCGGATAATATCTTTTGTCATTTAACTTTACTACTTTAAGCTTTTAATAAATAAAGGTTTATAGTTCCATTATCTGGTGTTGGGAATACTTTTTTTGATTGGGTATTTAAATTTGTCATTATATATTTTAAAAAACTATTTTCATTTCCGTCATCGGAAACCTCTCTTCTTATATATATTATACGATTTGCGTAATTAGTATAATTTCTTTCTTTTTTTAGATCATTCCAAATAGTATAAATTTTTTCATTTGCTGTGCAATTATATAAGTCTGAATTGTTAAAACATTTTGGCAAGTAATAATATGTGAAAGGGAAGATATAATAGCCAGGTTCTATTATGATAACATCATCTTTTTGAACCATAGATTTTACATATAATGAAATGTCCCTCCATGATTCTTTGTCTATTATTTTTATTTGATTTGTAATGTAAAACAAAGAAAATATTATTATTGCGGCTAAAGCCATTATTCTAAGATACTTATTTAGCTTATCAATAGAAAAAGCAATCAGTATGTACAACGGGGTAGAACAAAATATGACATATCTCATCATAAATACTGGCTTAAAAATTAATGAATAAACTACAGTTATAATAACAGGTATAAACATCCAAAATACTAACAATATGAACATTTGCCTATTCCTGCTTGAAATAACTTTAAGATTATTTATAAAGTAGTAAAAACTATATAGCAATAATAATGGAAACAATATACTGAGTACAAAACCGCCGCTAAAATTCCAGTTGATAAATTTTATATCGTCAATTCCATTTATCCATATAACCCTTGTAATATAATTATTGATATTATTAATTAAATTAATAAGAGCAGGTAAATAAGCAATGAAAATCAAAGATTGAACAACAAGCCACCTCTTTAGTCTCCCATATTTTTTCCTAAATAGCATTATTAGAAAAATATTTTGTACAAGAACTATTAACATAGAAAAATAATGCGAATACAACAATAAAACTGTTGAAATTAAAAAATAAATTGAATTATTCATATTGTCATTTTGAAGATAGTTTATGAAAAAGTACATGGATAAAAGCGATAAAAAAACCAATAGACTATACATTCTTGCTTCTTGCGAATAATATATATTGTATGCAGAAAATGCCAGTATCAAGGATGCAATCAACCCTATTCTTTCATTAAAGATTTTTTTTGCCAAAAAATACATTAATAATACAGATAACCCCCCAAGATAACAGATGGTAATCTCACCCAAAATTCACTAATTCCAAAAATCCTGACAAAAAAAGATAATATAATAATGTAAAGTGGGGGATTTGGTTCGTCTAAATTAAATATATCGATTAATGGTTTTGACGCATAATAGATTGATTGCCCTTCATCCAGCCAAATGCTTTCAAAAGTTAATCCATATATCCTGACTATAAAGGCAAGAAATAATATAAATAAAATTAATATTATACCTCTAATCTTAGTTAAATTCATTAAATCTACCTTTTTGTTAAAACAGCTTAAATCCCTTACTTTCTGTTGTGCCTATAATGCCTCCTTCTACTATTTTAAAAATAATCTCTTTCTCAGCCTCCATGCTGCGGTGTTTCTTCAGTATCAGCCGACGATTGCCATTGGGTGTTATCTGCAGCTCTATCAAGCACTTGCTGCCATACTTTAATATGTCCCCTCCAACTATGTTCACCTTGTCTTTGTTCTCAAAGTCAGCGTAAACCTGATTAGTTACAAGCACAGGAATGCTTTTTTTTCTTGCTATCTCTGTAAGATAGGAAATCTGCTTTCCCAGCTCTATATTGACTTCATGTATGTCTTCGTTTTTTCCAAGTTCCAATCGGTAAAGCATAGCTATTGTGTCAACAACTATCAATCCAATCTTGTCATTGACAATGTCCTTGAGCTTTTCAAATGATTTCTTTTGTTCGGCAAAGCTTGTGGGCTTTAAAAATATAATATCATCCAATATTTTTTTATAGTCTTGGCTTATGTGCGAAGTTATCTGCTTTAGCCTTTCAAGGGAAAATCCGCCTTCGCAATCTACATAAACCACTTTTTTTCCAATTCTGGCTATGTTTATTGCGCAAAGCAGGCAAAGAACCGTTTTGCCAGAGCCAGCAGGGCCATATATGGTAGTTACAATATCCTTTTCATAACCGCCGTCAAGCATTGCATCAAGAACCTTGCTGCCTGTTGGAATCTTATTATTCAATTCTTCCATATTCAAAGGCAGTCTTCGCAATTTTATAAAATTTGTTGTTTTGGAATTCGTAGAATTCCAAAGCCACGAAAATCTTTGATTTTCGATGTTTTAAGGAAAGATTTTAATACATTTTCAAGTTCTCATCACCCATGGAAAAATCGAAGGGAACAGCTATTGCATCATTCATATTTGGATTGTTTTTTTGGATTCCGCTAATTAATCTCATTTTCGGGGTATTAGCTATATACTTGGGAATAAAATCCCTAATAAAAATAAGAAGAGAACCTGCTAAATATTTTGGAAGAGGATTTGCTATAACTGGCATAATTCTTGGGGCACTTGTTTATGTTACTTACTTAACAGGCCTAGGCATGTGTTTGTTTGGTTTTAAAGAAATCTGTAAAAATATTGGCTTGTCGTTCTTAGCCTGACAGCAATTTAATAGAAATATTTAAAAGCATAGATTTTTTATGTTCTTATTAAGTCCTATGAAAGATATAATAATGATTTTATCTAGCGTATTATTTGGTATTCTATTTTCTTTTTTAGTTTTTATCTTTTCAATATTTATAATTTCAAAATTTTTTAAGAGAAAGTACGGCAATTTTGAGCCAAAAGTCAGTATTGTTGTTCCTGCATACAATGAGGAAAGGAATATTGAGGAATGCATAGCATCGATCTTTAGTTCAAGCTACCCAAAAAATAAGCTTGACATTATCATGGTTGATGATGGCTCAACAGACAATACACTTAAAATAATTAAAAAATATAAGAATGTAAGAGTTCTAAAGCAAAACCATCTTGGCAAGGTAGAAGCCCTTAACTTAGGTGCTTTAAACTCTTCAAACGAATTCCTTTTTACAGTTGATGCAGACACAACTCTTGAAAAAAACTGCATAAAGGAATTGCTAAAGCCATTTTCTGACAAAAGCATAGGCGCAACTACAGGAAATAACAATGTAAAAAATAAAAAATCCATATTAAGCGCCTTTCAAAATGTAGAGTACCATTTTAGTAATCTAATAAGAAATAGCTTTTCAACTGTTTTCAACAATGGCATATGGTTTTCAGGCTCTCTTGCTTGTTATAGAAAAAGTGCATTAAAGAAGATAGGGTATTTTAAAAAAGATACTTTAGCAGAGGACCAAGACATTGCATTAGAGATGAAAAAGGCTGGATACAGGGCAATTAACGTGTCAACAGCCTTTGGCTACACAATCGTGCCAACAAAAATAATGGATTTGTACAGGCAGCGAACTAGATGGTGGATTGGCACCTTGCAGGCGATTTTTAAAAACAAGGAGCTCTTCTCAAGAAAAGCCTCGGTGTCAATATTTTTCCTCTATATAAACCAGTTCTGGTGGAGCTTTTACGCGTTTTTGTCACTGCCTTTAATATTGTATCAGGTTAATTACTGGCTGCCTTACAACTCGCAGAACTTTGCAAGCCTCTTCAGCTATCTTTTCAGGTGGTTCAGCCTGATGGGCCCGGTATATGTGCTTTACAAAATCCCGGATTTTGGAATTTCAATCTATAGTATTTTTGGAGTTTTATCAGGCATAATTACAAGTGTGCTCAGCATTTCTGCCTTGAGGCTATTTAAAGACAAGGTCAGCTTTAAAAACATATTTGCAATCTTTTTTTACTTCCCATATACAATAGTTTTAAATATAATAATCTTAATCAGCCTGTTAAGGCATAGATTTTGGGAAAGGAGCTTTTATATAAAGTGAGGTAAAATGACAATAACTGGGATTTTCCAACAATACACTCATGAGTACATAGTATTAATAAATAATTTTTTCTCATGGTATAATCTTATAGGCAGAAAAATACTCGATTTTTTCCATACAGTATTCGATAATACATTTAATGTGCTGCTCTTAATCGCTTTTTTAGTGTCTTTTCTCTACTTTATAATGTCTCTTTATGCATTATTGAAGAAGCGCGAGTACCCAAGTGAAGAAAATTATAATGGAGAGCTCCCGTTTGTTACAGTCCAAATTCCAACATTTAACGAACTTGCGGCTATAAGATGCGCCAAGAACTGCTTAAACTTTGATTATTCAAAAGACAAGTACGAAATAATCATAGGAGATGACAGCAACAAGCCAGAGATATCAAAAAAATTGCAAGAGTTTGCAAATGAGAATGATTTAGTAAAGGTAATAAAAAGAAAAAGCAATGAAGGTTACAAGCCCGGCAACTTGAACAATATGCTAAATCATTCAAAAGGCGATATCCTTGTTATTTTTGACTCTGATTTCATGCCGCCAGAAAATTTTCTAAAAAAAATTGTACAGCCTTTTATGAAAGATAAAAATATCGCCGGAGTGCAGGCAAGATGGAAACTGGTAAATGCTAATCAAAACATGATAACTGCGCTTGGAGCAGCAATTGTTTCAACATGCCACCATATAACAATACCATTTATGTATAACAGGAGGAAGATTACATTTCTGTGCGGCTCTGCAGAAGCTGTAAGAAAAGATGTACTAATTAAGCTTGGCGGCTGGGAAAGCGGAAATCTGACAGAAGACATTGAATTTTCTCTAAGACTTCTTGAAAGAGGTTATAAAATAAAGTACCTTGACGATTTGGAATGCGATAGTGAAGTGCCATACACCCTTAAAGACTTGTACAAGCAGCAAATGAGGTGGGCTTATGGAGTTATCTACTCATGGAAGAAGCATTTTAGGGATATAGCCAGGAGCAAGCATCTTAATTTTATAGACAAATTTTACATGCAGGGAATATTCTGCAGCGGTTATTTGATTTCAGTGCTTTTGGCAGGGCTTTTTATAACAGGCACACTAAGCTTTATAACCCATGCTCCGGCCCCAATTGAATGGGGCAGATTTTTTTACGAGTTAGTAAGGAATGTAGTTCTGACAAGCGGCTTGATTTTAGCAAGCATAGTGGCATTACAGAGAGCAAACAAGTCAAAATTAACATTATCAATGATAGCATCTTCCTTTAGCTACGGCTTAGTCGTTACTTACTATGTAAATGTCGGCATTTTCAAGGCATTGGCTAAAACCCCTATGGAATGGTACATGCTAAACAAGCAGGGAAACAAGATAGCTGATTAGCGAAAGTATTATTTATTCTTGCGTATTTTTTAGTAAAATGAGGTTGAGGAACAATATTGGAATAATTATAATAATAATTCTATTTCTCTGCGCTAATCTTATTTTTTTGAATTTTTATGATGACGTTTGGTGGGATTCCTCTGTTTACATTGGCATGGGCAAATACATATTCTCACTTGGGAAATCCGGCCTTTGGGAAGAATCCAGGCCTTTGATGTTTCCTTTAATATTGGGCATAGGCTGGAAACTTGGTTTTGATGCTGTGTATTTTGGCAGGCTTGTATCTGTAATATTTGCAATCCTTGTTATTATCCTCACATACAAAATAGGCATAAAGCTTTTTTCAAGGAAAATTGGCTTATTAGCGGCATTTTTCACAGCTTTCTCCTACAATTTTCTTTTTTTCAGTCCAAACATATTGACAGAAATACCGTCTACTTTCTTTGTGCTGCTTGCTTTCTACTATTTTTTAAGCAACAGGTTTTTCCTAATGGGGCTTTTTTCAGGCATTGCTGTCATGACGCGCTTGTTCCAGATTTTTACTTTGATTGGATTATGTTTGGTGCTCTTTTTTTACTCCCTTAGGAAACCAGATTTCAATAAAAGACTATTTTATGCAGCTCTCGGATTTTTACTGCCAATAATACCTTATTTTTTGCTTAATCATTATTTATATAATGACCTACTGCTGCCTTTCAAAACCCAAAGCCATCTGACAAGAACAACCGGCTGGATGCTATACGAAGAATATGGATTTTATTTTATAGGGTTATTGAAAGAGAACTTCTTTATGGTATTTTTATTGAATCTTCCCTTCTTTTTTAAAAAAAATCATAAGTTCACTGCATTGATTTTGATGCCATTGATATATCTATCTATCCTCTCCGTGGCCAAGCACAAGGAAATGAGGTTTATGCTCGTTATCCTGCCTTTCTTGTATCTGCTTGCATCATATTGCTTAACCAAAATCTATCTCAAAATCAAGCATAAGAGATTTGCTTTAGTGTTCTTCTATGTTTTAATCGCAATATGGATTAATATGACCTTTATATCCTTTAAAGACATAGTTTTATACAAATATCAAAGAGATGACCAAGGATTTTTGTATTTTCAGAATTATCTTAAAAATAGCAAAGAAAATGTGTGGATTACAAATCCATCGTATGCGCTTTATTCTGATGGCAAAATAGATGGACTTTTGTATTTTTATTCATCTGATAATCTGATTAATTTTATTGGTAAAAATAAGGGCAATGTAGAAATCATTTTGTTTAACAGCTGCGATATTCCATGCCCCCCTGCAGAGCTAGATTCTTTATGCAAAGAGAGCAGAAAAATTTTGCAAAATATACAGTCTAAACTAAAAAAGGCATATGAAAAAGAGATAAATTCATGTAAATATGAGATATACAGGAAGCCTATTTCTTTAATTTGATGAAATCTCCCAAGGTGAATCCTTCTTCCTTTGGCTTTCTAAAGCCTCCGGATTTTTCAAGATGCTCCTCGACAAGTTTTACCCCAAGCAATCTTTCCAGTTTTTTTGCAAGAGCCAGCGATGGCTCCAACTCGCTGGTTTCAATCCTGTGTATTGTTGTTTCCTTCTCGTTTATCCTGTTTGCAAAATCTTTCTGCGTCAAGCCCATAGATTCGCGCTTCTTTTTTATAATCCCGGAATAGTCCTCAACCAGAAGCTCGATTTTTTCCTCCCTGCTTTCAGCTTTCTCCGCCATGCGATGCTGCTCTTTTGGAGTATACCTTTTTACAGGCGCAATAACCTTGCCGAACTTGCTGCATGCAGGGCATACACTCAGCTCAACGCCCTCTATCAGCGTTCTGTTCAATCCATCTTCAATCTTGCCGCACAAGTCGCAGTTAATCTTTATCACCGAGTACAGTTACAATTATTTTTCTGTCATGCCTTGGGCCGTCCAGCTCTACAAACATCGCACTTTGCCACCTGCCCAGCTGAAGCTGCCCGTTTTTTACAGGTATTGTCTCTGATGGGCCTAAAATTGCAGATTTGATATGCGCATCTGCATTGCCGTCAATCCTGTCGTGGCGCCAGACTCCGTTTGGAACCAGCTTGTTTAAGGCATCCAGCAAATCCAGGCAAATATTAGGATCATAGTTTTCATTTATAATAATTGCTGCTGTTGCATGCGCCGCAAAAACATTGCATATGCCGTTCTTTATTTTTGATTTTTTGATTATGGAGTTTATTTTGCCTGTTATGTCTATCAGTTCCTGTTTTTTTGAAGTCGAAAGGAAAAATTCTTCTTGCATAATATGGGTATATCGTAAGAATATTTAAATATAATCCTCAATAACCAGAAATATGAAAACAATAATCATAACAGGCACTCCTGGCACAGGCAAGACTACTTTGGCAAAAAGACTGGCTAAAAGGCTGAATTATCATTATATTGATGTTAATAAATTGATTTCTAAATACAAATTATCTGAAGGATACGACAGTAAAAGAAGAACTAAAATTATTGATATTAATAAGTTGAATAAAAAAATAATTGGTGTTATGGTATTTTTTAAAATGTCGGCAAATCGCAAAGCGATTTCCGATGACATGAGCGAGCGAGAGCGTCGAAGCGAGCTCTCGCATGTCACTGCTCAAAAACCTAAAGTTTTTGACAAATATAATTTTATTGGAATTGCGCCAATGTCCAGCGCAAGAAGAGCTAAACTCATTAAAAAAATAATATTAAATATTAGGTCCAATAATAAAGACGCATTAAAAAACGTTAAAAAAATCAAAAAATACACTGGTATAATAATAGATTCCCACCTTTCCCATTATCTTCCAAGAAAATATGTTGATTTCTGCATAGTTACGAAATGCGATATCAAGGAATTAAATAAAAGACTTAAAAAGAAAAAATTTCATAAAGGCAAAATCCAGGAAAATATTCAAGCTGAAATTTTTGATGTTTGCTACAATGAAGCCTTAGAGAGAAAACACAAAGTTTTGGTTGTCAATACTGCAAAAGGTTTTAATATCAACAAGATTGCCAATCAGATAGGTGTTTGAATGGTATCCAATAGAGTAAAAAATATTGCGCCCAGCGCTACCTTTGCGATTGATGCAAAGACAAAACAGCTGAAAAAGGAAGGCAAGGATGTTATTAATTTTGGTTTAGGCGAGCCGGACTTCAACACGCCTAAAAACATAAAGCTTGCTGCAAAAAAAGCAATTGACAGCAATTTTACAAGATACACGCCAGTAAGCGGAATCTTGGAATTAAAGAAAGTAATTGCCGACAAGTTTAAAAGAGATAACAATATAGATTATGACGATTCTGAAATACTGGTAAGCTGCGGCGGAAAGCATTCGCTTTACAATATTGCAATGACGATTTTGGATAGAGGCGACGAAGCAATCCTGCCAGTCCCGTACTGGGTAAGTTATGAAGAGATTATAAAGCTTGCTGAGGCAAAACCAGTCTTTTGCAGGACAGATGACAAGTTTAAGCTAACTACAGCCTTTGTAGAAGAAAAGATAACTGACAAAACAAAGATGCTAATTTTAAATTCGCCCAATAACCCCACTGGCGCTATAATAGAGCCAAGCGAAATAAGGAAAATTGCTGAACTTGCCGTTGAGCATAACTTTTATGTAGTTTCTGACGAGATTTACGAGCATTTCATTTATGGCAACAAAAAGCATGTTAGTATTGCGTCATTAAGTGAAGAAATAAAAAATCTAACTCTTACTTGTAACTCAGTTTCTAAGGCGTATGCAATGACTGGCTGGCGAATTGGATACACAGCAGGCAATAAAGATATAATAAAAATAATGGATAATTTGCAGAGCAATTCAACAAGCAATCCTTGCAGTATATCCCAATATGCCGCTTTGGAAGCGTTAAGCGGTTCTCAGGATAGTGTAAAGCAAATGGTGAAATCTTTTGACGAAAGAAGAAAACTTATGCACAAAAGATTGAATGAGATAGAAGGAATCTATTGCAACGAGCCTGAGGGAGCTTTTTACGCTTTCCCGGACATAACCGAAACTGGAACGGGTTCAATGGAATTTGCATCAAAGCTGCTTGATGAAGCTTTGGTTGCTGTAGTTCCTGGCATTGCATTTGGAAGCGATAAGCACATAAGGCTCAGTTACGCTGCTTCCATACGTGAAATAGAGCGGGGCTTGGATAGGATGGAGAATTGGATAAGGCAAAAAAAGTTAAAATAAACCGATGATGAAAATCAAAATTTCCAGCAAGAATGCATATGCAACAGCCGAATTGAACAATTCCAAAACAGCAAAAGCAGTCTATGATGCATTGCCTGTGGAAGGGGCTGCAAACAAATGGGGTGATGAAATTTATTTTGTAATTCCTGTGATTCTGAACACAGAGCCCGATGCAAAAGAAGTTGTTGATGCAGGGGATGTTGCTTATTGGCCTGAAGGCTCATGCTTCTGCATTTTCTGGGGCAGAACTCCCGCTTCAAAAGGAAACGAAATAAGGGCAGCGTCAAAAGTCAATGTTTTCGGCAAGATAAAAAATGCCAATATTTTTTCCAAAGTTAAGAATGGTGATTTAATAGTTTTGGAGAAGGCATGAAAAAGCAATTATCGTCTATAGAACTGCATTATCTTGTTGATGAGTTGCAGGCTCTGAAAGATGCAAGAATCGATAAAATATACCAGCCTGAAAAAGAGATATTTGTTTTCAGTTTGTACAAGGCAAATGTTGGTAAAAAGATATTAAAAATTGAAATTGGAAAATCTATTTTTATTGCTGATGAAAAGGAGGAGTATCCTGAAATTCTCGGCTTTGGGCAGCTATTAAGAAAGCATATCGACGGCTATTTTTTGGAGTCAATGGAGCAGATAAATCCTGAAAGGATAGTCAAAATAACTTTCAAAGCAAAAGAAGAAACAAAATACCTGTATCTGGAGTTCTTCGGCAAGGGAAATGCAATATTGTGCGACAAGCACAATGTAATCATAAACGCGCTTGAGCAGCACGATTTCAGGGAAAGGTCGATAAGGCCAAGACTGAAATATGTTTATCCAGTTATGGGTTATAATATGTTTGAAATTGATAAAAAACAATTGGAAGAATTATTTGTAAATTCAAAAAAAGACTCGATTGTAACTTGTCTGGCTGTCGAATTGGGCTTGGGCGGTGTTTATTCTGAGGAAATATGCTTATTAAGCGATATCAACAAAAGCCAAAACCCAAGAGACACTAACGAAAAACAAATGCAATCAATATTAAATTCAATTAAAAAAATAACCAATAAAAAAATTGAACCCCAGGTTATTCTGGAAAACAATAACGCCATTGATATTGCCCCGTTTGAATTAAAGTTTTATGAGAAATACAACAAGCAAAAATTCCCGGCATTCAGCGAGGCGCTTTCATTTTTCTATTCACAATTCAAGGAAATAAAGGAAACGGAATTTGACAAAAAACTGAAGAACCTGCAGAGAATCATTGAAGAGCAAAAGCAAACAATAGGGGAATTTAAAAAAGAAGAGCATGAACTGAGGCAGAAAGGAGAACTTATTTATCAAAATTATCAACTAATAAAGGAAATTCTGGATGAATTAAACAAGGCTTCAAAAAAATATTCTTGGAAAGAGATAAAGGAAAAGCTAAAGGGGCATAAGGTGGTTAAGGAGATTAATGAGAAGGAGAGGAAGGTGATGGTAGAGATTGAGTAAAAATTCGCATAACGTACAATTTTAGGCGATATTTTGATTTATTTTCATACGTAAAAATAATTTTTCCACAACATTTTTAAATCCATTAAAACTCCTTTTTATCTTGGACGGCCATAGGGGCTTGGTACTATCCGTTCCCATCCCGAACACGGCAATCAAGCAAGCCTCCGTTTCTGGCTGTACTGTGCTCCGCACGGGAAACCAGAAAAGCTGTCCGCCTTTATAATTTCTCCAAATCCTTTTTAGAATGTATATGCATCTCTTTCTCAGAGCTTAAATGGCTGTTCAGAAGCCCTTTTTCAGCCAGTTCCGGAAAAACATCAAATTCCAGGCTGGCTCCGGAATACTCAAAAATCTGCGGTTCTGTTACAAAGATTGGAGAGAACACAAGATAAATATCGGATTTTTTCGGCTTCTGTGTGAATGCAAGAACTTTGTTGCCTTCCACCTTTACAGTGCCCTTTTCGCTTGGCCTTGAAGAAGTAGTCAGCATGATTGTGGCAATTGCATTCTGCCTTATATGGTCATTCCACAGCTCGTCTACGTTTATTTTTGTGAATACAATATCGCCGTAAACAACCAGAAAATTAGTGCTTATTCTGCCTTTCAGCAACCTTAATGAATCCGCTGTGCCATTAGACAATTTCTCTTCGATATATGCTATCTTAACTCCATAGTCGGTGCCGTCCTTAAGCATGTCAAACAATCTCGTCAATAAGTTGTGCCTGGCAATGATAAACAAGGTCTTGAAATTGTTTTCCCTTAATTTTTTTACAGCCAGCTCAATGACTGCGCTGTTTTTTATCCTTGCCGTCGGTCTGTACTCGTCTTTTCTTATTTTGATGCGCTCCTCATTCCCGCCCAAAAGGATTACAGCAGTCTTGTCATCTCCCAAGGCGTTCTTGATAAGATGCTCTATCGCTTGGCTTCTGTTCCTTATATAGATATTGTCTATGATTGAATCTATATCCTGTAATGTCTTTTCATTAATTGTAATTGAAATTTTCTTTTTTGGCATTTTTTTAATGAATATATTCAAGGCAAAAATTTATTGGCAGTAAAATTTTTGCCGAGTGTAACTAATGTCGCGAAGCGACGAATTGAATTTTAAAATAATTTTTATAGCTTATTTAATGGTAGGATAAAGTAGGATAATGGTAAGATATTTAAATAAGTTTCTTTTCTAAACATCTATGAAAATTGCAGTAGTGGGTTCTGGTTATGTTGGCTTAGTCACGGGAGCATGCTTTGCAGAGCTTCGAAATGATGTAATCTGCGTTGATATTGATGAAGAAAAAATAAACAAGCTAAACAATAATATCCTGCCAATCTATGAAAATGGCTTGGAAGAGCTGGTGATTAGGAATAAGAAAGAAGGCAGAATAAAATTTACAGCAAATTTAAAGCAAGCAATAAAAGATTCTGAAATAATCTTCATCTGCGTTGGCACTCCGCCAAAAGAGAATGGAGAAGCTGATTTAAGCTATGTGGAGAATGCTGCAAGAACAATAGCAGAAGTGATGGATTCTTACAAGCTTGTTGTCGAGAAAAGCACAGTTCCTGTCGAAACAGGCGAAAAAGTTGCAAAAATTATCAGAACTTATAACAACCATAAGGTTGATTTTGATGTTGTCAGCAATCCGGAATTCCTGAGGGAAGGAAGCGCTGTCAACGATTTCATGCATCCAGACAGGATAGTGATAGGCTCTGGGAGCGAAAAGGCAAGAAATATAATGCATAAATTATATGCGCCATTAAATGCGCCGATTATCTTCACAGACATAAAGAGCGCTGAAATAATCAAGCACGCATCAAACTCATTTCTGGCAGCAAAAATATCCTTCATAAATGCAATAGCCAATATATGCGAGTTGGCGGGCGCTGATGTAGAAAAAGTGGCTGACGGCATGGGATTTGACAAAAGGATAGGCAGAGCCTTCCTCAATGCAGGCATCGGCTACGGGGGCTTTTGCTTTCCAAAGGATGCAGAAGCATTTATAAGAATATCAGAAAAATTGGGTTACGACTTCAAGATGCTTAAGGCAGTGCAGGAAATAAATTACGGGCAGAAAAAGCGCTTTGTGAAGAAAATAGAAAAAGCCTTGCGGGTTGTAAAGAACAAGACAATAGGCATCCTGGGGCTTGCATTCAAGCCGAACACAGATGACATGAGATTCGCGCCATCTATTGACATAATTGAGGATTTACAAAAAGAGGGAGCAAAAATCAAGGCTTATGATCCACAAGCAATGGATAAGACAAAGCAAATATTAAAAAATGTAGAATATTGCAACAACCCTTATGATGTTGCAAAAGACGCAGATGCTTTGGTTATTGTTACAGAATGGAATGAGTTTAAGAAATTGGATTTAAAAAGGCTCAAGTCTTTGATGAAGCATTCATTGATTATTGACGGAAGAAATCTTTTTAATCCGGAAGAAGTTAAAAAGCATGGCTTTGCTTACATTAGTATTGGGAGACGTGACGCTTAAATGGATGCAATCATACTTGCAGCAGGCTATGCAACAAGGCTTTACCCCTTGACGGATAACACTCCAAAGTCGTTGCTTGATGTAGCCGGAAAACCGATAATCGAGCATATTGTTAGAAAACTAGAGCAAATTGACGCAATAATCAAAATTTACATTGTAACAAATGACAAATTCGAGCAGCATTTCAAAAAATGGCTAAGCAATTTTGAATCAAGCAAGCCGATTGAAATAATAAATGACAGAACAAAAAGCAACGAAGACAGATTAGGAGCTCTAGGCGACATCCATTTTGTCATAAATCAAAAAAATATAGATGATGAAATTATGGTTGTTGCTGGCGACAATCTTTTCGAGCTTTCATTGCTGGAAGTCTTTAATTTCTTCAAAAAGAAAAAATCAAATGTCATCGTTTTATATGATGTTAAGGATTTTGAGTTGGCAAAGCAATATGGAATTGTTGAAGTGGAAAACCAGCTTGTTGTGAATTTTGTAGAAAAGCCAATATCACCTAAATCAACACTTGCCTCAACAGTAATCTATTTTCTTCCGAAGAAAACAATCACTCTTATAGAGAAATATATAGCACAAGGCAACAATACTGACAAAATTGGAAGCTTTATCGAATGGCTTCACAAAAGAGATAAAGTTTTTGCATACATCACAGACAAAAAATGGTACGACATAGGAAGCATTGAGCAGTTAAAGAAAGCGGATAAATATTACAAGGAAAAATGAAAACAGTGCTAGTAACTGGAGGAGCAGGATTTATAGGCAGGCATTTATGTGAATTTCTTCTAGCTAAAGGCTGCAAAGTTATTGCAATGGACAACCTCATTACAGGCGAACTCAAACATATAGAGCATTTAAGGGGCAACAAGAATTTTTCATATATTCACCATGATGTGAGCAAGCACATTGCCATCAACGAGCATCTGGATTTTGTGCTGCATTTTGCATCTCCAGCTTCTCCTATTGACTATCAAAAAATACCAATACAAACTTTAAAGGCCGGAAGCCTGGGCACTCATAATACGCTTGGCTTGGTCTTGGCAAAAAAAGCAAAATATTTGCTGGCGTCAACATCAGAAGTTTATGGTGATCCTTTGGTAAATCCGCAGCCTGAAAGCTATTGGGGTAATGTAAATCCAATCGGCTTAAGGGGGTGCTATGATGAGGCAAAAAGATTTGCAGAAGCGCTTACAATGGCTTATCATAGGATACATAAGCTGGACACAAAAATTGTAAGAATTTTCAATACTTATGGGCCAATGATGAGGAAAGATGACGGAAGAGCTGTTCCAAATTTCATAATGCAGGCATTAAGCAATAAGCCAATTACAGTTTATGGAGACGGCAAGCAGACAAGAAGTTTCTGCTATGTAAGTGATTTGATAGAAGGCATATACAGGCTTATGAACTCAGATATTAACGAGCCAGTCAATATCGGAAATCCAGAAGAACATACCATTCTTGAGTTTGCAGAAATAATAAAAAAATTGACAAAGAGCAAAAGCAAAATAATATTCGAGCCATTGCCTGTTGATGATCCTCATGTCAGGTGCCCTGACATAACAAAGGCAAAGAAAGAGCTTAAATGGCATGCAAAAGTCAGCCTTAAGGAAGGCATTCTGAATACTATTAAATGGTTCAAGCTGAACGATAAAAAGTAATATTTTTAACCTGTTGCTCTATTCTAAGCCCATGAACAGGCTTGAGGACTATGCAATAAAAAAGGTTGCGAAAGGCGGCTTTTACATATTCTTAGGCATGGCGATATCCGCCATAACATTTTTTTTATACAAAATACTTGCTGCACGATATCTTGGGCCTGCTGATTATGGCCTGCTGACTTTAGGAATTATAATTCTGAATATTGCGACCATTTTCGGGCTTGCAGGCATACACCACAGCATAGGAATGCTCATAAACTATTATTTTGCTGAGAAAGATTACTCAAAAATAAAAGGCTTGCTTATATCCAGCTTTTTAATAACTACGCTATTGAGCATAATTATAGCAGCGCTTATTTACCTGTTTTCTTCCAGCATAAGCATCAGAATATTCGGGATGCCGGAGCTAAGCAGAATCATTTTTGTGTTTTCTATTGCAGTGCCTTTCAGCGCCATAACACAGCTGCTGAAATATTATTTTTATGCTTTCAAGCAGCCGCAATTGGCAATAATTTCAGAAAGTTTTTTTGAAAAAACGCTCAACTTGGTTTTCCTTATTTTGGTGATAATGCTGTCTGCTGATGTCTACGCGATCAGCTGGGGCTACGCAGCGTCATTGCTCATTTCCTCTATCGCAGGCTTTTATATATTCAACAGGCAGCAAAGAAATTTTACAAAGAAAAAAGTAAATGCAGAATATGAAATAAAAAACATGCTTGCCTTTTCCACGCCTTTGATGATTACAGGCGTCATGAGCGTGGCAATAGCATGGACAGATACCATCTTTATTGGAATTTTCAAATCGCAGGCAGATGTCGGGATTTACAATGCAGCTTATGTAATCGCTTCTTCCCTAATGATTTTCTGGCTTTCCTTTGGGGATATCTTTTATCCAGTAATATCAGAACTTCACGCAAAAAAACTTATTAATCCAATAAGAAAAACTTTTGAGACAGCTACCAGGTGGGTTTTTGCATTAATAGTCCCAATATCTATAGTCTCTCTGCTCTATCCTAAGAGAATACTGTCTCTTGTATTTGGAAGCCTTTATGCTCAGGCATCAATTCCATTGGTCATACTTATAATCGGATATTTCTTCACTGCATTTTTCGGTCTTGCAGAGCACGGCTTGAGGACATTCAAAAAAACAAAATTTTTAGGCATATGGTCCACAATAGGCTTTTTAATAAATATAGCGCTTAACATAATTCTCATACCATTATACGGAATCACAGGCGCAGCAATCGCGACAACAATAACGCTGCTTACAGTAAACCTTGTAAAATTTATTTATTTCAGGAGAATATTAAAATTTGGATTTGACAAAAAAATTTACGCAAAATACATAATGTCAGCATTAATATCATTTTTAATTGTTTTTTCCGCTGTGAAACTGACTGGACTTGATGATACGTTTTATTTCATGTTTGCTATAATACTATACCTTATTATTTATGCTTTTATCTCAATTATGCTTAAATCCTTTACAGAAGATGATATTGAAGTGCTCGATTCAATTGAGAGAAAAATAGGAATCAAATTTACTTTGATAAAAAATTTGGTAAGGAAATAATCAATCTGCTGTTTTTCCTTCTTTTCCTGCAAATTTCCTTTCTTTGCACAGCCTTTCATAATGCTTCCGGTCCCTGTACTTCAGGATTCTATAGCTTTGACCCGCAACAATGGCCAGAGGCGGCACATCTTTGCTTACAACAGTCCCCATGCCTATGACAGCGCCCTCGCCTATTTTGACTCCTGGAGTAATTTTCACATCAGCGCCTATCCAAACGTTCCTCCCTATTGTAACTTTTTCATACTTGTAGGTTTCATCATAAGGCAGTCTTTTGCCATGGATATCATGATTTATGGAATAAATGACCAAACCCGGAGCAATTTGTGTATGACTGCCTATCTCAATTCCTCCATCTGCATAAAATCTCGAATTAGCCCCTATCTGGACATAATCGCCAAGAGCAAGATTCTCAGGCTTCCTGATTTTCACCAGGCCATGGAAATAGGTTCCCTTGCCGCATTCTTTTATCTCCATTTTTCTGGCAACGTTATAAAGCCACAGGAAGCTCTGGCTCACAACAGTGTAAAGAAGCCTCAACGGCCTTGTGATAATCTCCTTCATTTTGTCACCTGTACAATCATATTATCCAACTTTTTTGAAAGATTTTCCCAAGTATAATCCATTGCGATTTTCCTGTAATTTATATTTTTCCTTTTCATTTGGAGCAGTATTTTAGATTTAAGCTCTTTTATATTATTTGGCTTGCATAAGGATCCTTTGAATGGCTTTAGTATCCTTATCACATCCCCGACTTCAGTGGCTACTATCGGCACATTTACTGACATGTATTCAAAAAGCTTTTGCGGAAACGAATATCTTGTAAACGGGTTATCTGTAGATGCCAGCACCAATAAGTCACTTGCATTCAAAGCCTCAACAATTTGCTCCCTTTTTGGAAATCCCCTGAATATTACCCATGGCTTGTTTATGTTGATGCTTTCATCAACTTTGCCGCTGAGAAGCAGATGAACTTTTTTATCGTCTTTTGCCAGCTCGCCGACAGCATCGATCAACAGGTCAAGCCCCCTGTCTTTTGAAATAGAACCTGTGTAAGTTATGAGCTTTATGTTTTGATCTAATCTCAGCGATGCTCTGGCATTTTTTTTTGGCAATATTCTAAAAAACTTAAGGTCTATCCCATTCTCTATAATCTCAATTTTCTTGTTTCTCAGAAATTTGTGTTTCTCCATTAAAGGATAATTTGAGAAAAAAACATAGTCAGCATTTTTAATGACTTTGTAATCAAAAAATCTGACAAAAGGGATTTTGTAGCTGTCATAAATCTCATAGTTGTCCTGCACCTCGTATATTATCGGAATTTTGTATTTTTTAGCAAAGCAGTAGCCAATTATGCCAAGAATAGGCTCCGTCGTCGGAACAACGACATTATATTTATTATTCCTCATCATCCCATTCATTGTACCCCGCATTGTGAATGGATTGAGGAAACCAGCAGGCACAACAAAGAAATTCATGTTATTCTGCCTTAAATTAAATCTCTGTTTCTTGTGATAATCAAAACACAGAAAGTCTATATCATATTTTTTGCTAAGCTGCTCAAAAAGCCTTATTTCCCTTCCAAAATTCTCCTTCACCATGTCCTTGTTAGAGCCGAAGCGCTTCATAAGGACGAGAATCTTTTTCTTACGCATTTTTAGTGATTTTACCAATCAAATTTGCAAGCCAAACAGCTTCTTTTTCTGTAATGCTTGTATTGCATGGCAAAGCAATAAGTTTTTCAGAAATGCTCTCTGTAACAGGCAAACTCTCTTTTGAGTTGTAAAATGGCTGCTTGTGGCATGGCCAAAAAGAAGAGGAAAAAGGAAGCCCTTTTTTCATCAACTCTCTTCCAACTTTCAATTTTGTCTTTCTGCTATTAAAAATCAGAGGATAAATCCAATAGACTGGATTTGAGCTCTGCTCTTTCTGCATTACCTCTATTTTGTATTTGCTTAGCTCTTTCTCGTAAATCCCAGCTATCTTTCTTCTGTATTTTATATTTGAATCAACTTTTTTCAATTGCGCTATGCCAATTGCCGCCTGCAAGTCAAGCATCCTGTAATTAAATCCAATCATCTGGTGGTAATATCTTTTTTCAATAAAATCATCACCCTTAAGCTCTTCATTTTTGACCTTTCCCTGAGACCTCAGCATATGCATCTTATCATTGAATTCAGCATTATCGGTCATGCACATGCCGCCCTCTCCTGTTTTGAGGATCTTGCTGAAATGAAAAGAGAAGCAGCCTATATCTGACAAAGAGCCGGCTTTTTTGCCTTTATATGATGCTCCATGGGCTTCAGCAGCGTCTTCAACAACATAAATGCCATATTTTTCTGCAACCTCATTAACCTGCTCCATGTCGCAAACATTTCCATAAATATGGACAGGAATTATGGCTTTTGTACGCTTTGTTATTTTTTTCTTAATGCTTTTAGTGTCAATGCACAAAGTATCTTTTTTTATGTCGGCAAAAACAGGCTTTGCATTGACAAAAGCAGCGGCATTTGCAGTGCCGGCGAAAGTAAAAGACGGAACAATAACCTCGTCGCCTTGCTTTATGTTCAACGCGCAAAGCGCAAGATGCAAAGCAACAGTTCCATTAAAGCAAGCAGCAGCATGTTTTGTGCCGCAGTAAGAGCTGAAAAGCTTCTCAAATTTTTCAACGTAAGGCCCTTGGGCTATTGACGATTTTTCTATAGCTTCACCAAGCAATCTACTTTCTTCCTTTCCTATGATTGGTTCATTAAAAGTTATCATTTCCTAAAAATCATTTTTTAAAGAAATCCTTGTACCATTCTATGGTTTCTTTCAATCCTTTTTCAAGCGTATATTTGGGTTTCCAGCTCAAAAGTCTCCTGGCTTTGCCGCTGTCAAGATACTGGTCTTTTATTTCAGCTTTTGCAGTATTCAGTATTTTAGGCTTCAGCCTACTTTTTCCCATGAACTTTTGTATGGCAGCGACTATCTCTAATACTGTTATCGGCTTGTCATTGCCGAAATTGAAGCTCTGGCCTTTTATTTCCTTTCTATGCAGATTTTCAGCAAGAACAATATAAGAGTCAACAACATCCTTTACATAAATGTAATCTCTCTTGAAAGTGCCATCGCTTCTTATTATAGGCCTTTCATTGTGCAGCAAAGATTTTATCGTTCCAGGCACTATCCTGTTGAAATTTAAGTCATTTCCGCCATATACATTTCCGCATCTGGCAATAGCTATCGGCATTCCATACGTGTGCGCATAAGACTGGGCTATCAGGTCAGAGCAGGATTTTGACACATCATAAGGGTGCTTTCCTGCAAGAGGCATATCCTCTTTGTATGGGAGGATGTCGCTGCTTCCATAGGCCTTGTCGCTTGATGCAACAACTATGCTCTTAACAAGCTTTGAATTTCTGCAAGCCTCAAGCACATTCCACGTCCCTTCAATATTTGATTTGAAGGTGCTTAATGGTGACCTGTTGGCAGTCTCGACAATTGTTTGCGCGCCAAGATGTATCACAGTTTCTATTTCATACTCATTTAACGCTCTCTTTATGTTTAAATAATCCTCAAGCTGGCCTGGCACAACATTGACCTTGCCAAAAATGCTGGATTTTATCAAGCTTGATTTTGGCACAAAATCGCGCAGATACACTGTCACTTCTGCGCCAATATCATTAAGATAAGAAGCTACCCAATATCCTATGATTCCAGACGCGCCTGTTACGAAAACATTCTTGCCTTTTAAGCCTGGCATTTCTACCACGCCACCCACTTTGCTTTGCTGCTTTCAAACATCTCGTTGAGCATTCTTGTGTCTTTATAAGTGTCCATGCACTCCCAAAATCCATTGTACTTGTAAGCCATAAGCTGATTGTCTTTTGCGAGAGCTTCCATTGGCCCTCTTTCAAGCACACTATTCTCGTCAAGATAATTAAATATCTTCCTGTTGAAAACGAAAAAACCACCATTAATCCACATGTTCATGAAAGGCTTTTCATCAAAGCCAGTTATCATGTTACTTTTGTCAATTTCTACGATTCCGAAATTTGACCTCAAATTGGTGCAAGTAATCGTAGCTATTTTTCCGTGTTTTTTATGAAAATCCGCAAGATGTTTTATGTTTATATCTGAAACACCATCGCTGTATGTTGCCAAAAACTCTTCCTCTTTTATGAATTTCTCAATCTTCTTTATCCTACCCCCTGTGTTTGTGTCAAGTCCCGTATCTGCAAAGTTTATCTTCCATTTTTCCTTGTTGTTTTTGAAATGCTCCTTTATTTTTTGTCCTTTATAACCCAAACATAAAATAAAGTCTTTGTAGCCATAGTGGTCGTAAATTTTCATTATGTGCCACAATATAGATTTGCCACCTATATCTACAAGAGGCTTTGGAATTGTTTCTGTATGCTCTTTAAGCCTTTCACCTTTACCCCCACACAATATTACAACCTGCATTGCTAAATACTCTGCTATGCCTATTTAAAAAGTTTTGCCTTGGCAAACTCAAGCCCTAAAATTCAAAACTGGCAATATTTTTAAACAAATAACAATACTTAAAGGTTATGCGCGAAAAAATACTTGTAACAGCAACAACTTTTCCCAGATGGCAGAATGACACTACGCCTTCTTTTGTCTACGAGCTGTGCGAAAAGCTGGCTGCAAAATACAGCATAACAGTACTTGCGCCTCATCATTACGGCGCTAAAAAGAAAGAGCACATCAACAATATGGAAATAAGGAGATTTGCTTATTTCAAGCCGGAAAAGCTTCAAAAGCTTTGCTATGATGGTGGAATAATACCAAACATCAAAAGCAGCTTTCTTGCAAAAATACAGGTTCCGCTGCTTTTATTTTCAGAGTTTTTTTTATCATACAGCTTAATGAAGAAAGAGCAAATCAGCATGTTGCATGCGCACTGGATCATGCCTCAGGGATTTATTGCAATTTTATTAAAAAAATTGTTTAATGTCCCGGTCATTGTTACAGTTCACGGAAGCGACTTATTTCCACTAAAAAACTTCCTGTTCATGAAAATACAGCGCTTTGTGGCTAAAAATGCGGATTATGTGACTGTAAACAGCAAAGCCACAGCAGAAGAGATTGTTAAAAGAATTCCAGAATGCTCAGCCAAGCTTAAGATAATACCCATGGGCATAGACACAAACATATTCAAAAAAAGAAACATAAAAAAGCCCGCAAAATACTCAAAAAACAGGATATTGCTTTTTGTTGGCAGGTTAAGCGACCAGAAAGGGCTGCAATATCTTATAGAAGCTATGCCTGACGTGATAAAGCGCGAGTCCAGTGCAAGATTGCTGATTATAGGAGAAGGTTCATATAGAGGCATACTGCAAGAAAAAGCAGAGCAAAATGCTATACAAAATCATGCAGACTTTTTAGGGGCGCTTCCCAAATCAAAGATAGCGGAATATTACAACTTTGCAGATATATTTGTCATGCCCTCGCTTTCCAATGAGACTGGAACAGAGGCCCTTGGAATTGCCTTGCTCGAAGCAATGGCTTCCGGATGCGCAGTCATAGGCACGAATGTAGGGGGCATACCTTACATAATAAAAAATAATCATAACGGCATTTTAGTAAATCAAAAAGATCCTAAGGCTTTGGCTAGCGCTATAATCGGCCTTTTGGGAGACAGCAAAATGGCCATGAAACTTGGCAAGAATGCATCGATTTTTGCAAGGCTTAATTATTCCTGGAGCAAGATTGCAAAAGATTTTTTGAAAATCTATAAGGATGTTCTAAAATGAGCCCTATCAAGAAGATAAAATTGCTTTTGTACAGGTTTTTTTGCACAAATTTAGGAAAATTTATATTGAATATTCTATCTTTTGGAGTCAGCGTAAACAATCTTGAATCAAAAACTATAAACAAAAATAAAAAAAATAATAAATTCTTGGTTTTAATAACTATTGACACGGAATCAGGCTATGTCAGAGACAATGAATACAGGGTATGGCAAAAAGAAGATCCAGAAGCTTTTATAGGCTGCTATCAGGGTATAAGGAATATTTCTCATATGCTTAAAAGGCACAAAATCAAAGCCACTTTTTTTCTTTCTACTCAATGCTTTTCAAGCGAAGGGGCAGAATACACAAAAATAAAAAAAGCGATTAATAATGCACTAAAAAGCGGACATGAAATGGGACTTCATCTGCATCCGGATTCAGATTATGCCATTCAGAAAAAACTATCAAAAAAATTTGAAGCAACAAGCGCATTTTTTTATAATTACAAAGAAAAGCTGGAAATAATAAGAGCAGCACGGGAGATAATCAAAGAGAACCTTGGCAGCAAAATCGAAAAGAATCTGATAAGCTTTAGGTGGGGAAACTGGGCGCTTGACGCAGAAGGCGCAAAAGCTTTGGACAAAAATGAGTTTAAAATTGATAGCTCTGCAACTCCTGGCATAAAAGGCCATGAAAATGACGGTATGAAATATGACTGGAGCAAAGTAAAAATACATTATCCATGGAGATTGAGCGTTAAAGATCACCAGTCAATACACCATAACAATTCAAATATGGCTGAAATTCCTATAGCAACTTTCAGCTTTTTTGGCATCAAGCTCAGAGCAGATCCTGTGAATTCAATCCTGCTTAACAAGGCATTTGCAGAATATTACAAAAAAGCTGATAGGTCATTAAAACCATTCCTTTTTGTAGTGATAACCCATAGCTCTGAAGCCACATACGCGAATGGCAAGCCGACCAAGGCATTGAAAGATTTGGAGAATTTTATAACACTTGGCAAAAAATATAAAAATGTCAAATTCTGCACTTTGAGAGAAGCGCACAGCTTAATAAACTAATCATCAGCCTATTTCTTAACTGCAATTGCAAAATAGTAAGTTGACCATCTCTTCGACTTATCTACAAAGTCAAAAATGCTTAATAACTGAGATACTAAATATAATGGGTATAATATAAGCATAAGAAAACTTATCAATTTCCTGATATTTTTTGGAAACATTAACGGAATTCCCTTTATCAGAGAATGCAAAAAGACTGCCGGAAGGTTGAAAATGCTCCCTACAGAGCCAAACTCCTTTATTTCAAAATCTTTCTTCAAAAGATCTCTTACTCCGTACTCGGTAAACCTGTACTTATCAATTGGCACGTCGTGCAGAGGATATATGAAGGGCATTATAAGAAAAAATCTTCCTCTTCTCTTTAAAACTCTGCTTACCTCTTCTAAGGCTTCAAAAGGGTTGTCTATGTAATAGAAGGAATTTATGCTTGTTACAGCATCAAAAGCCTGGTTTTTGAATGGCAGCTTCATTGCATCGCCAACCACATCGCTTATGTATGTTTTCCTGATGTCAAAGCAAATTACTTTGCCTTTTATATTTTTCATATAAAACGGCTTTTCACCGCAGCCTATGTCAAGTACTTTTTCGCTTTTTTCGGAAAAATTATTCTCTACAATCCTTGATATCCTGGATTTTATTATGAAGAATTCTCCTATCATTTTCTTGCTTTCACCAGTATATAATGGCCGTGGTAAGGATCAATTTTTGATAAAGATTTTGCTATTATCGGAGGCAAAGGATAGTACCCGAAAGCTTTAATCTTTGTTATACCAAAATTAAAGTCCCTTAATAAACCAATCAAAGCTTTTGTTGTCATAACTTTTATATGATCTAAATCCTGGCTTTTATTTCCTGAAAATACATTGCTTAACCTTTCCTGGTTCATTTTTTTTACTACATTGAGGTCAGACTGATAATCGGGCTTTATTGTAGGGCCTGAAAATGGCTGCAAGCCCAAAAATAAAGCAAACACATTATGCCAGCTGGCTAAATTTGGCATGCCTATAATAGCATATCCATCCTTCTTTAAAACCCTGTAAATTTCTGATACGAAAAGCCTTACATTAACAAGATGCTCAATAACATGGTTGGCAAATACCACATCAAAAAAATTGTTATTATAAGGAAACCTTTTGTTCAAATCGGAAACTCTAACATTTATGCCGTTTTTTGAGGCATCTTTTGCCTTTTTTTTGTTGATTTCCATGCCATAAAGAAAATTTGTGCCTATAAGCTCTCCAATCTTTTTTGTGTTAATTCCATCCCAGCATCCACAATCCAAAATTTTTGCATTATGGTGTTTTTCAAATAAAGAATAAAAATTTGAAATATATTCTTTTTCTGTATTATTGTATAAATAAGAAAAATAATTTTTAAGCATGTACGCCTCAGCTCCTAAACATATCCGCCAAGAGTGCAAACATCAAAAGCTGAAAACCAACGCTCAGAATTACAACATCAAGCATCAGCAAAGCAAAGTGCCCTGAGATGCCTCCTGTAAAATGCAGGTAAATCATATAAAATCCTATAACTACCCCAACAGACATTATAAAGCTCCCAAGAATTCCAAAGAATTTTAGCGGCTCGTAGTCTCTGTAAATCCTTATTATATTGATCCATGCTCTCAAGGCATACGAGAAAGGGTTGCTGATTAGCCTGCTTTTATCTTTTCTTTTTGCAAAGTATACAGGAACCTCTTTTATCTTAAACTTATTTTTTACTGCCCTAATAATCTGCTCCTGGGTGTATGTATGGTCGGATTTTATAGTTATCTTTTCAGCAATCTCTCTTGTGAAAGCCCTGAAGCCCGTTTGAGCGTCTGAAATCTTAATTCCGGTAATTTGTGATATAACCTTGGAAAATGCCATATTGCCCAATTTATGTATTGAAGGCATATATTCAATCTTACCCATAAATCTGCTGCCTAAAACCAAATCATAGCCATTTTTAATTTCTTTAATTAATCTTGGAATTTCCTCTGGTTTATACTGCAAATCAGAGTCTATATGCACAATCACATCCGCGTTTAGTTTCAATGACTTTTCTATTTCTGTTCTAAAAGTTTCTGCCAAACCATAATTTTTAGGGTGAGAATAAACAATTGCTCCGGCTTTCTTTGCGACCTTGGCTGTTTCATCGCTGCTGCCGTCATCAACGACCAATATGCTGTATCCATACACACTCATGACTTTTTTTATCTCTCTTATCAGGCTTTCTATGGTTTTTTCTTCGTTATAAGCAGGTATGGTGACTATTACTTTCATATTCCGCTATAATGGTAAAATATTTATATACCTTTCTGTTCGTTAGGGTCATTCAACTTCCTTTGATAGTGAGATAGCCAGATAATGCACAATTGGAACTATGCTGAGCAGGACAGCGTTTAGGCTGCTCTTGCCCTCATTTAAACTTTACAATGGAGACCACAGGCTCCACCTTTTTATTGAGAAAATTAAGAATTGAATGGTGATAAAATGCCAATGCTGACTTTGCTGTTTTTTTTAATCTCTACTTTTGGATTGGGATTTACTGCAACATTTTTTGTAAAAAACTCTGAGAATTTTTTAGAGAGAAATCTCATGAGATTTGGATTTGGACTCTCTTTGCTTCCTTTTCTTGGCATAGCGCTTAACGCTTTTAGAATACCAGCTGACTGGAGAATTATACTATCTATTAGCTTAGCGTATCCAATATATTATGTATTCAAAAACATTCCAAATTTCAATACTCAAAATTTTAAACTAACAATAACAAAAACAGACTTGAGCATATTTGCCATGCTTGCAATATTCTTTGTTAACCTCTATATTTATTCCAGCGGGGCTTTTAATTACCCTTATCTTGAGGACGACGATTCATGGGGGCACGCTCCTGGTGTAAAATATTATTCTATAGAAAAAAATGCCTTTAATCTGGCAGCCGGGCAAATAAGGTATATGAATCCTTATCCTCCTGCA
>ORJL010148702.1_pt1 | contig 27726 bp, 37 predicted proteins | sample 1779941 | NCBI WGS metagenome assembly ORJL01 (sample SAMEA104232317, study PRJEB22302) | groundwater metagenome | biome: forest; feature: aquifer; material: groundwater | place: USA | collected 2011-08-07 | depth 5.8 m
AACAACAAGTGGATTATTTTCCTATACCGCCAAAAAATTAAACACGAAGATAAGAATTTTATCTCAGTTTTAAAACTTCAGTCAATTTTTTGCCCTCATGCTCGGCTTCTTTATGTTCTGCGTCGCTTTTGAAAGGGCATGTGTTGTGAAATTTTGGATCTAGACAAGCTATATGTCCTTCTCCTCCTGCTGCGCATGACAAAGTTATAGAAAGATGATGGCATTTGTGCTTCATAAGAGCTATTTGTATAAAGTATAATATATAACTCGCCTATAGATGTTTATGAGGAAAAAATCTTTGCAAACTATAGAAGATTTTTACAAAAATAGAGGCTATAAAGGAGAAAGGCTAAGGAAAATACTTGAGAAAGACAAAGAATATTTGCCTATAGTCAAAGAAAGAAATAAGAAACTTACAAGGAAAACTAAAATAAGCAAATTTGAGAAGAAGAAATACGTCCTTTCTATCAACGAAGATTATGAAATCCTTGCTAAGATAAAGAAGCTAGAAAAAATGAAATTATCAAAAGAAGAAAAGATAATTCTGAAATTCATAAAATCTCAATTAGAGCATGACTGGAGAAGACCTCTGATAAAATTTCTTGACAACATGCTGAAGAAATATAAGGGCTAATAAGCTCGTGCTATGTAAACAACGTGCTTTCCTTCGGATCCGCAGGCTATGCATGCGCCGAATGGTTTCTCTTGCTTTGAGAACAAGACACCGCGGACTTTTGCGCCGAGTTCTTTTTCTATTTTCTCCGCGCATTTCTCGCCTTCTTTGCTCAAGGAACAAAAATTTGCGCGGACAAATCCCTTTTCAATATGCTTTTCAGCTTCTTTCATTGTTGAGCATGTTGAGAGCCGAGAATCAAAATCTTTCTGGGCTTTTTCTTTCATTGATTCAAACATTTCATCAAGCATCTTATTTATTTCTGTAAGTTCTTTTTCTTTTATCTGTTTTTTCTGAGAAGAATCTCTTCTAACTACAGTAATAGATTTTGCCTCAATATCTTTCGGGCCAATTTCTATTCTCACCGGCACGCCCTTCATTTCCCACTCATTGAATTTGAAGCCTGGGCTTTTGTCAGAATTGTCATATTGCACACGCAAGCCCATCTTTTTTAGTTTGTCAAGTATTTCTTTACACTGATGATCAACATCTTTTTCTTTTCCTTTTACCAGTATTGGAATTATAACAATCTGAATCGGAGCAATGTTCGGTGGCATTATCAGCCCGCGGTCATCGCCATGAACTGCTATCACTGCTGCTGTCATTCTTGACACGCCAGGACCAAAACAAGTTTGATATGCGTGCACTGATTCTTCTTTTTCATTTGTGTATTTTATGTCAAAAGCTTTTGCGAACTTCTGGCCAAGGTTATGTGTAGTTGCTATCTGCAAACATCTTCCGTCAGGCAATAGTGTATCATAAGCAAATGTCTGTTCTGCTCCTGGAAACTTGTCCCAGTCTGGGCGCTGCATAAGCAAGAAAGGCATTGCCAATTTTTCTGAAATCACAATGCTTGATATTCTCATGTCTTCTGAGACCTGACGAACGGCAGATTCATTTGTTTTTTGTGCTGTATGTGTTTCTATCCAAAAGAATTCCCTGCCTCTCAGCAGAGGCTTTGTCATTTTTGTCTCATACCTGTAGACCTGTACGCTCTGGTACATTTTTAATGGAAGATCTGTATGAGACCTGATCCATAGTGAGAACATCGGATATATTGCTGTTTCAGATGTTGGCCTTAAAAATAATTTTTCATCCAGCTGGTTTTTGCCTGCGTGTGTAACCCAGAAAACTTCTTCATGGAAGCCTTTTACATGCTCTTTTTCTACAGAAAGATTTTTTTCTGGTATAACTATAGGAAAGTTCATAGGCTTATGGCCTGTTTCCTCAAGCTCTTTTTCCAATGCAGATGTAATTTGCTTTACAATGAACATGCCCCAGTGACGATAAACAGGAAAACCCTTAACAGGATACCTTATGTCAACTATATCGCACTTCCTGACTATTTCATTGTACCATTCATTGAAGTCGGATTTCTTTACAGTTATTCCTTCAGGCATATAACTCTACCTCTAACTTGTTTTGTATGGATAAAAGTTTATAATAATGTCTAAGAATATGATTACTGATTAGGAAGGCATTCACCAGTCATAGCAACTCATTTAATAGGTGCGTAGACGAATATTTAAGATAAATTTTCTATTCGATTATTATGACTTCGCCATCTCTTAGCGTCTTAAACGATATTTCATTTTTTTTGCAATATTCAACTTCTTTGTCTATGTCTGCGGATTCCGGGTGGTTTGACTTGTAATGTGGAAGGATTATATAGTCTAGATAACCCAGTCCTTTCCAAATAGTTCGCTTTATTTGGTGGTACGGCTTATCTTTAGGGTCATCAACAATTTGAAGAGCTTTTAGGCTTGGCGCTAGAACGCAAATACCTGCGCTATAGCCGGCATATAAAAAATCTTTTCTTTTAATAAGCTGTTTGAATATTTTGTCGAAGCCGCTTAATTTCATAGCTTGCCTTAAGACAAATGTGTTCCCGCCACTTACAAAGACCCCTCCCAGCTTGCTTATTTTTTTCTTTAGTTCATTCTGCTTTCCAAAATAGATCTTAAGATCAAGCAATTCAACATTTAGTCCTAAATCTCTCAAAGCACTAATGTCAGATTTTATATGGTTCTTTTTTCTTTCATAGTCTACAGTGGAAAAATCCAATGCATTCGGTATGTATCCTATATGTCGCTTTTCTTTTGGAACTAATTGTTTTAATTTTTTACCCTCATTGCCAATCTTATATGACGACAAGTAAAATTTCATGATTTTTTCCTCTTCAGCTTTGGCATTATGCGGCGCGTCAGGTTTTCTTTTGCCTGCTCAAAGTGCTCTATTTCTTTCTCATAATAGTTTGCTAGGCCTATGTTTTCTTTTTCCTTGGCTTGTTTAAGCTTCTCCTCATGCAATTTTATCTGCTTTTCAAGAGACTCGATGCCCTTCTTAGACCGCTTTTTGTTTGACATACTTTATTTTCGTCTCCAGAAGAGAAATAAGCTTTTCTATTGTTTCTCTAGATATGTTTAGACGCTTCGCGTCGTTGGCTGCATATTTCTCTTGTTTTTTATTATTTCTTGCTGCTTTGTAAATGTTCATTACGCCAAAGAATTCTTTTTGTGATAATCCACAGCTTAAAATATCATTTCTTAATAATACAGTGAAGTATTTTTTGTTGTAAAGAAGGCACTCCAAAACCAGCATTTCCTTTATACGCATTATTAAAGGATAGAGAATATCATCGCCGCCTAGGCTGAATATTTCCCTTATTATGTTAAGTGATGATTCTGCAAGCCCTATTCTCACCTTTATGCCGCCTGGCTTTAACTTCACTTTTCTCAGGTTATCGAGAAATTGATGGTTTATCAGGGCAATTGACTCGTCTTTTATTAACTTGTAGAATATTGGGTCGTGTGCCATGGCATTCCTAGCTTCTTCTGTAGTTTTTATCTGTATGTCATATTTCTGCTTGAGTTCGTCCGGTATGGCTATCTCTGCGTCTTCGTCTCTTATCAGGATAATATCTATATCAGAATCTTTGGCTGCTTCTTTCCTTGCATAAGAGCCGTAAAGGATTACACTTACTACATGTTTCATGACAATTTTATTGAAGATGTTGTTGACGCTGAAAGGCTCGTCTACCAACTCTACCTTTACTTTTCCACCCACCCAACTGCTTGGCACGTAGACCCCGCCAGAATTGCCGTATTTCTTTACCATTTTTGTTATAGCTTTCATAGGTATATACTTTGTATATACATTTAAATAGCTTTATTTTTTTATTCTCTGGAGTTTTTCCTTCCTTGACAATGATTTGAATTTTGCTTCTGCCTTCATTGCTTCTGGTTTTGTTTTAAATGAAAAAAATGTAAGCAACTTTACAGGTAGCCTGCTGCGCGTGTATTTGGAGGCTTTGCCTGAATTGTGCTTTTCAATTCTTTTTTCAATGTTATCAGTATAACCAGTGTAAAGACTTTTGTCTGAGCATTCAAGGACGTACATGTAGAACATAAAATAACTCTGTTTCCTTTAGATAAAATATTATGCTGCTAGATCTAATGGCCTTGCATAGATGTGTCTTTTTCTGCTTACCCCTTCTAGAATATCAAACTGATCTGCAATGTATGTTGCACATATGTCTGCAAATGGGGGAGAAGGGCGATCATTTGACGTTTTGACACAAACATTATGTGGATTGCCCATACCTCTTACAAATTCATTGACAAAAACGTCTTTCAAATCAAACCAATCTAAGAATTTATATTTTAATGAGTGTTTTTCCCCACATACTATAAATCTAGTAGTACTATATGTTCCTTCATGAAGTTCTTCTTTAACACTCCTTGCAATCTGCCTGGCATAGTATTCCAATGTACGACGTGCTTCTGTATCTCCTGCCTTTGCAGCTTCGTGCAATCTGTCAAATTCAACGCCAACTAGCTTGTCACATTCTATGATTCTGTGATCAATCAATTCTTTGCCATCATGATAAAAAAGGTAACTGTTAGATTCAATTCGTGACCCTTTTTGACCATAAGTTTCGTGACGTGCATGAAACAACTTTTTTAAAAGTTCAGCAACTGGGCTGTTCCGGACTTTTTTTCTTTTTGGAAAATACTGCGGAAATGCGTCTAAAAGCATAGTTCTATAAACTTTTGCCGGATGCTCGAAGGGTGTGCCATATACAACTTCTACAGGAATTACAGCTTCACGTCCTCTATGGATGCCGCCCTGAATTATGCCTCTTTGGGCTGGTTGTCTGCATATCTCATCCATAACCATATTCAATGCATTGCGTACTTCTCCAGTTTTAGATGGATTAATTTCTGTTTTATTCACTTTTTCTATAAAAATCTTATCAGCACTTTCGCTAGCTAAAGTTGTAGCTGTCACTACAGTTCTTCCCTCTGCATCGTCATATAATGCTGTTGCAATACCATGGAGTTTCATAAAGAAAGAATTTCAATTAATTATTTAAACTAATAAAAGAGTGGGCTCAGCAGGATGTTGCAAAGAAGCGCTGCTTCTTTGAGCTCTCAGTGAGCTACACTCAGCTGGAGATGAACCTAGGTTCAAATTCCATATGGGCTCAGCAGGATTTGAACCTGCGTTTCAAGGTTTTTAGCTGCAAACCCTTTAAGAGAGTTTTGTCCCAAACCTCGGGTCTTAGTCGAAGACGCCTAGGGGCGTCGTTCACTAACCAAGCTAGACTATGAGCCCGCAATTCTAAGAACAATTGTAGTTTAGGTTTAAAAAGTGCTATTTTAAGTTATTTGGCAATAGTTCAAATATGAAAACAATAAGGCAAAAAGTATTCGTTCCTGCTTTTCCTGAAGATGTTTACAACGTGTTTGTTGACTCAAAAAAACATTCTGCTTTTACAGGAGCAAAGGCAACTGGCACTGCAAAAGAAGGAAGCAAATTTACAGCATGGGACGGATATATAGAAGGCAAGCATCTAAAGCTGGTCAAAGGCAAGAAAATTGTTCAGGAATGGAGAACAACAGAATGGCCAAAAGATGCTGAGTTGTCCAGATTGGAATTTACCTTTATCGCAAAGAAAGGCGGCACAGAAATAACAATGATTCATAGCAATTTGCCTGCAGAACAGGCAGCTGATTATGACAAAGGCTGGGAAGAGTATTACTGGAAGCCATTGAAAAAATACTTCTCTAAGAAAAAATAGCTATAATTCATCTAGCTTTTCCACAAAGCTCTTGGGATATTTTGTAAGAAGAAATTTTTTTGCTTCCTTTGCAGAAAACCATCTGAATTCGTTATGTTCATGGCTGAGCTTTATTGGTTTTCTTGCATTGATTTTACATCTATAGAGGGTTTTGAATAATATATGTTTCATTCAAAGCCCTTATTGTGAACTTTGACAAATTAGGGGTTAATCAAAGTTCTCAATATACTATCAGTGCTAAAGGAGTTCGCTCAGTTGGAGAATCTTTTATCATAAAATTTGAAATAACTGCGTGGAAGATTCCGTCAATTTTCAGGTCTGCTGCTCCTATTTCTTCTCTGACTTCTTTTCTAAGAGCATCTTCCAAATTTTGTCCTTCTTGAATTCTGCCGCCAGGAAAATCCCAGAATTCTACTTTTTCTTTTTCAAATTTTGTCTCGCTTGGCGCTGCTTTCAGCAACAGCATCTCATTTTTCTCATTCAGAATAAGCGCCTTTACTCCTATGTAGAATTTGATATTTTTACCCATTAAAAATTCTTACTTTAGAAATTTATAAAGCTGGACAACGTCTATGCCTTTTCTGTAGTGTTCCTTGAAAAGGCCTTCCTGTTCGAAGCCGAAAGACTTGAAAAATCTTAGCGCCTTGTCGTTCCATGCTATTGTTCTTGCAAGAACTTTGCGCATTTTCTTTTCCTTTAACAATGCCAAAGCAGTATCCAAAAGCTGTGTTGCTATGCCCTGATTTCTGAAACGCTCTTCAATGCATATGTTCCTGATTTCTGCCAGATCAATATCAACAACAGATGCTCTCAGACAACCTACAATCTCTAGTACAGGCGTTCCGTCGGTTTGTTTTTCAATTTCTGCAACAAAGTAGAAATTATTCTTTTTCATTTTTCCCTTAACATAACCCTCATTAAAAGTAACAAAACCCATGTAGTCTTCTTCGTAGTGCTTTTTAATTATATCTGCTATTACAACTGCGTCCTGTTCATTTGCCAATCTTATTTTTGCCATAGCTAAAAGATGGCAAAAAAGGATTAAAATACCTTGCTGTTAAGTATTATTTGATGCGCGTATACGTTCATGATGTTACAGGGCGGGATGGAGTTCAGAGTTATGATTTTGTTGTTTCTACAAGATCAAAATTAATATTTGCTAGAGATCTTGCAGCTGCTGGTGTAGCGTCTATGGAGCCCGGATCTTTTGTTAGTTCAAAATCAGGACTTTATCCAAAATTTCTTGATAATAGTGATGTTCTAAAGGGTTTGGATGATGTTGAAATTCCTAAATACTGGCTTGCTCCCAGCTTTGGATGTTGCAAAAAAGGCGTTGCTGCTGGCGCCAAAAGTTTTGGCCTTGTTGTATCTGTTAACGAGGAGCATGAAAGAAAAAATAAAGGTAATGCTTCATTGGATGATGGTATAAGAGAAAGCAGAGAGATAATAAAAGCTGCTGCTAAAGATGGTCATACGCTTAGACATTATTTTTCAACATTCTTCGATTACGAACATGATGGTGATACTCCGCCAGAGCAGGCAAGAGAAGTTGTAAGACGAGTTTTAGAAGATGCAGATTCTTATACAGGACGAAGTCCTGTTGTTGAGCTTGTGGTTGGCGATACTTTTGGAAGGGCTGATGTGGGTAAATTAGAGAGGATAAAAGCGTTAAGAGAAATTCCTAATCTCCCACCAATTGCATTACATCTTCATCCCCAGCATTATAATTGGAGAGATATTGTTTATCCTGCTGTACGGGAATTTGGCATTCAGCATATACATGGTTCTGTAACTGGCGGTGGATGCCCGACAGATCCGCACGGCGATAATCCTTCAATACTAGAGCTTGTTAAAGACTTAGAAAGCAACGGGTTTGATACTGGCATTAATCTTGAGCTTCTTTATCGCGCAGATGCATACTGGAGAGGGGTTGTCGATCAGGGCTGTCGTGTTAATCTAATAACTTCTTGACTTCTGCAAATACTTGGTCCGGTCTTTCTTTCTGCTGAATTTCTTTCAATATGCCTTTTTTCTTGTAGAAGCCAATTATTGGTATTGTGTCTTTGTGAAAGATTTCTAATCTTTTTCTTATAGCTTCAGGCTTGTCGTCGTCTCTTTGATAAAGGGAATTGCCGCATTTGTTGCACTTACCTTTAACTTTTTCTTTTTTAACTTCTGTGTTATAAATTTCCCCGCATTTCTTGCATTGCCATCTTGTTGACAGCCTTCTTACGACTTCATCGTCTTTTACATTGAGAAATAATACTGTGTCTATGCCTGCTATTTTATCCAGAGTCTTGGCTTGATTGAGATTTCTTGGATAGCCGTCCAGTATGAATCCAGACTTGGATTTGTCCAGCCTTTGTTTGAGCAGTTTCAGAACGTCTTCATCTGATACTAGAGTTCCTTTGTTTATTATTTGCTCCAATTTTTTACCAAACAATGATGCTGAAGCTATTTCTTCTCGTATAAGATCGCCTGTTGAAATGTGTGGAATTTTGTAATTCTCAGATATAAATTTTGCTTGTGTGCCTTTTCCAGAGCCTGCAGGACCTATTATTATTAGTTTCATTTTAATTTCTCCTTTGTGTGTACTTTTCGCTAAGCTTTGATGTCTAGGGACATCGGTCTTTTTAGGATTTAGTTTATCCATTATTTTATCGATTTTTTTGTAAAGTTCTTCTATGCTTCCATTGTTTTTTATTGTTTCATTTGCTTTGTCCATCCAATAATAATGGCCTAATTCTATTTCTCTTTTATCTTGTTTTTTAAATTCTTCAAAGGACGTTGGATCGCCTTTCCTGCCCCTGCTTATTATTCTTTGTGCCCTTATTTTTTCATTCGAGTCAAACGCTAATATTATCATGCTTCTGCCAAAAATTTCTTTTACCAGAAAAGCATCAAAATCAGTTCTTATTTCCTTTAGAATAATTTTTCCCCCTTTTTCTGCAAGGTTTTGTGCCCTTTTTGCCACTATTTTTGCAAAAAAATCTTTTCCTACTTCAGCGCGCCTTTTTGTCGCAATCATTTGCATGTTTTCTCTATTAGTCTCCAGTCCTTCTTTTTCAGTTTCCTCTTTAACTATGTCCCTGTAGGCAATTACATTGCACATATATTTTTTTGCGATATATTCTGCAGCCAAATCTTTGCCCGAGCCTATCGGGCCTACGATGCCTATTACTTTAATTGATGGGTTGACTATTTTTTTCATGCGCTACGCCTCTTTAGACGTCGGTCTATAAGATAATGAGAATTTTGTATTTCAAATCTAAGTGATTTTAACAACTTTAAAGATGGTTTGTTTTTCTTTTCTACATGAGCAAAAACTAAATAAATCCCATTTTTTTTGAATCTATCAACCAATTTTGAAACAAGTTCAGAGGCTATCTTTTGCCTTCTATAGTCTTTAGCAACCAACAATTTTCCAATATAGCCATGAAATGCTCCATCGTGCATTCCAAAAACAGTCCCTACTATTTTTCCATCAATTTCTGCAACATAACAAAAGCCTTTATTTCTGTGAATAACTTTGTTAAATTTCTTTTTAGTAAATTCATCAGAGATCATTTTATTTCTTTGCAAAAGCTCTGATATCTGCTTATAATCTTTTTCTTTAATTTTTCTGATTATTGATTTCATTGCATAAATTTTTGTTTTAACAGAATTTAAGCTATTTGAATGTTGCACTAATTTTCTAGATGTGTACCATAATGAGTATTTAATTGTATTTTCATTGTTATGGTATGAATGAGGATACATTCAGATTATTGCAGTGCATAATTGATACTTTTCAAAATTCTGATTCCTCAAACTATGCAGTAATTAAAATAATCAAAGATTATGGCGACACTCTTACAATTGACCAAAAAATACAACTTGCTAAAAATATATTAAGCAAAGAGTCTTCACAAAATAAAATAAGAATAAACTGGGAAGGAAAAGACTACGTTTGAGCCTTGCTAGCTTTCTTTTCGTAAAAGAAAGTTATCGTATCAAAGAAAACAATATTAAAGAAATCCCTCGGGGAAACAAAGGAAATATGTTTCTTTCTATGATTGCACTAATTTTCAAAATGTGTACCACAAGCGGTATCTATATAGAAAATAAATGTTCTTTAGTGATAAATAATGCTGCTTCAAACTTCTATTCCAAAAAAATGCATGGTTTGCGGTTCCTTCGACGTTTTCAGCAAATGCATAGACAACGAAGAATATAATCTTTGCATTTCTTTGTGTAAAGATCATATTCTAGATTTTATTGCAGAGACGCAAAACTGCATGGACGCTGAAAGCGTCAGTTCACACTTACGTCAATCATCTTATGCTCCTATGCCTGCCATCGTAAGCGGGGTGTATACAAGAACAAACTGATATTCTGGCACACCCTTGCTACACCTTTAATGAACAGACGCAAATTGTGTTTGGACTTCTAATGACGTCAATCTGCTTGCGTCAATCTTTAAAGCTTTACGGTAGACAATAATTCTTATGTGTATGGACGTATTTGCGTCGTTGGTTGTGATGTAATGGAAAACAAAATTCTAATTTTGTATGCTGTTGTCATTATAATTACGGCAGCCTATTTGTTGTTTTTTGAAAATGTTCTAGGACATTCAGTAAGAATAAGCGGTCAGGACCATTATTTCAGCGCGTTCGATGTTGTTACTATAGCAATAAGCTTAGTTGCGTTAGCTTTGCTTGTCGTTGCTTTCATGGCATATAGAAGACATCCTGATAGCAGAATGCTAATGGTGTCTTTTGCATTCTTACTTTTCACTATATTCAGCATACTTAGTGCGATAGACAACTTTTTCCTTGGGGGATATACAGCAATCGGTATAGCAGAAAAGGTGGTTCATTTCCTTGTTCTGCTGACGTTCCTTGTCATACTTTTCAAAAAATAGACGTTACAGCAGCGTCTGATATAGTTGATGATATTTATGCATGAGCTTCAGTTAGAGACGAGGAAAAGGATATATGATTGCATTGTTGCTTCTCCCGGGTTGCACTTTAGAGAAATACAAAGAAGAGTTGTAATGGCCACTGGTTCTATAGACTATCATTTGCATTATTTGCACAGACACGGCCTTGTAAGAACTGAAAAAGTTGGCAAGTATGTCAGGTATTACCCATTGACAAAGAACTTTTCTGACGAAGAGAAGAAATTTATTTCATTGCTAAGACAGAAAAACGTCAGAAGAATTTTGATTTATATAATTGAACGCAAGACTGCTAATCCGGCCGATATAGCGGCTTTTCTAGGCTTCAGCCCTTCCACATTGTCCTGGTACCTTAAGAAACTGGAAGAAAGTGGAATAATAGCGCACACTAAACGCGGCAGATTCAGAAATTACAAGGTTTTAGATAAGGATACAATAGTGAGGTATCTTATCTTGCACAAAAGCAGCTTTTTGGATGAGATGGTTGACAGGTTTATTGATACATGGGGAGAAAAGTATAACATTAATAACGTTAGTAACGTGAAGTAATATGGAATTTGAATTTAATTGGAAGAACAAGGAAGCTAATTTTGGATTACCTGCGGAAAAGGAAATAGACGGTGGAACGCACTTCACTATAGAAATAATATTGAGACATAGAGACAAGTTTATTGCAGTTAGAAGACCGAAAGGTTATACTGGCCATCAATTGCCTCCAAAGGCTGAAAATCATCCTAAAGGCTGTCTTTATTTTTGTCATGATTTGCCAAGATGGGGTGAAACTCTTGAGAAGGCTGTTAATAGAATAGTCAAAAATCAAATAGGCGTCAGTGTTAAAGATATTAGAGTAGTTGATTTTGACATGTCAACATATCCAGACAAACTTCACGAGGGCAACAAACAGTGGGCATTGCTTCTTTTTGTCTATGCAGAAATCAGCAAAATACCAAAAACAAGCAAAAATGTCACCGAAGTTGTTGTTTTTGATAAGAACAGCGTGCCTTATGATTTTGGCTGGTGGGAAAAGAATGAAGTGAAAGACTTTCTTAATGAAAATGACTGATTATTTTAATTACCTGCTACAATAACTATTATGGCTCTCAAGGAACAGCTAAGAGAAAAACTTACAAGGACAGAATTAAAACATGTTCCAACTTCTTTTGATGTTATTGGCAACAAAGACAAGGCTGTGGCCATAATAGAAATACCTGAAGAATTGCAGGAAAAGAAAAAAATTGTGGCAGAAGTCTTGATGGAGCAGCATAAAAATGTGAAGTCTGTGCTTGAAAAAGGATCGCCTCGCAAAGGCGAATTCAGGACAAGGAAAATGAAGTTGATTGCTGGATTAAGGAATACTGAAGTTGTTCACTTAGAAAATAAATGCAGATACTTGCTTGATCCTAAAACAAGCTATTTTTCACCAAGAGAAGGAACAGAGAGGCAGAGAATTTTGGAGTACATAAAAGAAGGCGAAACCGTGATGGTTTTTTTTGCAGGTGTAGGGCCTTTTGCCATACAGATAGGAAAGCACTCAAAGGCTGCAAATGTAGTAGGAATAGAGAAGAACCCTGCTGCTGTGAAATATTTTAGGAAAAACATTAAGCTGAACAAATTGACCCATGTGGAAGCTGTTCTTGGTGATGTCAAGTCAAAAGCTAAAAACTATTACAACCAGTGTGATCGTGTTATCATGCCTCTACCTGAAACGGCTGATAACTATATTCAATACGCAATAAATTGCTTGAAAGACAATGGCATGATTCATCTTTACTTTTTCTGTGAAGAGGAAAATCTTGAAAAAAAGAAGGAAGAGTTGATGAATAAAATTAATCATCATATAACCATGTCGATTTATAAAGTTCTATCCTACGGGCCTAAAATATGGAAATACAGGGCTGACATACGGGTAAGCAAGAAGTGAAACGCTTTTATACAGGATTTGTAGAATAGTTAAATTGGATGAAAGTAAATTTATACTGGCTCTTGATTCTTTTTGGCATTATTTTTATCAGCGGTTGTGCTAATCAATCTGGCGAGGCATTTGTAATACCTTTATTAGGCGAGACGCAGCTTGGCGATCTTTGCACAGGCAATGAGGAATGCAATGAATTTTGCTGGAAATACTCGCTTGATTGTGAGGAATATTGCAGAAACAATCATGAAAATCCAACATGCCAGGAACGCTTTTCATTTGTTCTTGACGACAGTCTTGACCCGACATTAGCTCCAGGGTATGCAAAGTGCCATCCAACGCGCGGTTTTGATAATTACAGAACAGACAGAACTTTTGTCATTGATCCTAAAGATCCAAAAATAATGTATGTAAATGTAGAATACAAAGGTATTTACAAAAGTACTGATGGAGGAGATACTTGGAAGTTTACCGGCAATAAAGGAATAAGAGCTACGAGACGTGAAGATGACCAGAACAGAAATTGTCATGGAGAATATTTCACGTTAACAATAGACCCTAAAAATTCACAGAGGCTTTTATTACCAGGAGGAAGTTCTCCTGCAATGATAAGTGAAAACTTTGGACTAGGTGGATTATATGAGTCAACAGATGGCGGAGAAAGCTGGCATCAGCTTGCTAAAGACTGGATGAATGCGTATGGCATTGCAGCTGTTTTTGACCCGCTTGATCCAGCAACAATTTATTATTCCACTTCTGCACATACAACCGGAGCACCTGACTTGATGGTTGACCATGATAAAATTCTTGTTACCAAAGGAATTGTTTATAAAACAACAGACAATGGCAAAACATGGGAGGAACTTCCAACAGGTTTTGTTCCACAGCTTCGTGGTGCAGAACTTTTCATGAATCCTGATGATAATAATCACATGATTGTAATGGGCTTTGCCCTTGGGCCAGGAGGCGCGCCAGGAAGTCCGGCTAGAACCTTGGAGCCAGAGCAATCTGGCATATTATTTACAAAGGATGGAGGCAAAACATGGGCACAAATGACAAGTCTGCCTGAACAGTATAGAGCAGTCAGCAATGGAGATTATGCGCCAACAAATTTTTACCATATGTTTGTTACAACAAGCGGCGTGCCTGGCATAGAGGCAAAAAGTTTCTATACATTAGATGGCGGAGAAACATTTCATGAAACTAGCATGGCTATAGCTTTTGCCAGATATGATCCGCATGATAATTCAGGCATGAGGCTTTTAGGCTATATGATATTCCCATTTGAAGAAGCTGGCCAAAATATTATGGAAAGCACTGATGGCGGAGCCACATGGCATGTTCTTGGGCCATGGCCCCGAGAAATGAAGGATGAGATTGTTCCTGTTCCTGATGTAGAGGTAACTGACGGACAAAAAGTTCGCTTATCAAATATAGTATTCGACCCGATAGACGCTAAAACAATTTATCTGACAGGAAATTTCGGATATATTTGGAAATCAACCGACAATGGGAAAACATGGACTACAATATTGAGCGTGGATAAGGTGAAAGAATGAAATTACACCAAACATTTTTCTATTATATTCAGCTCTTTCTTGTCTGCATCTAATCTAACCTTTGTTCCGACAGGCAAAGTTGTGTTTGGACAGTTGTGCCCAAAGTCATGACATTTTAAAATTGGAAAATCATAACCATCTGTTACTCGTAGCAATATTGATTCCATAGTTTGTTTTGAGTGAACAGACGCTTTTTGGGCCAATCCGCTTTTGTTGTCAATTCCATCTATATGGCCAATCAACACGCCTTTTACTTTTTCAAAAATACCCATCTGCTTTAACTGTTCTAACTTGTATTCACACTGCTCTGGCCTTGGCCTGTACTCTTCTAAGAATAGTATTGAGTTGGTTAAATCAGGAAAGTATTCTGTGCCTATGAGTTTCATCAAACATGTTAGATTTCCACCAAGAAAAGTTCCTTTTGCAGAGCCTGACCTTATTGCTTTCCATGTTGAATTTTTGTTCACTAGCCCTATTTTTTTATTTACAACTCTTTCAATAAACTCGTTAGTATCGTATTTTGATGGTTTTCTTCCAAAACCCCACATAACATCATTGCCATGGAAAGTCACAAGTTTTGATTTGCTGTACATTGAATTTAGAAGCGCAGTAATATCACTTATCCCCAAAAATATCTTGGGATTTTTCTTTATAATATTCCAATTAACAAAAGGCAGGCATGAATTTGCTGTTTCTCCTCCCTGCGTGCACATTATTGCACCTATAGAGTTGCTAGAAAACATTTCATTTATATCGTCTGCTCTTTCTTGTCCGGTGCCAGCTGAAGAATTGTAGACTTTTAATGCGTTCTTTCCAAGAACAGTTTTGAATCCAAGCTTCTGCAGAAATTTAATTCCAGAGTTTAATTGATTTTTTGTTGCTTTCGATATTGCGCCAGATGGCGAAACAATGCCGATGGTATCGCCTTTTTTGAGCGCTTTTGGGGTGAGCATAAAGAACAAATGTTAATAGGGAAATAAAAAGCCTATAAATGCTTTTTTGATTATGTAATTATTGATTATTATGAAAGAAATCCCAGTGCCTTTACCAATATACATGGCAAAGGAAGGAAAATGGTTTGTTGCATCGTGCCCTGTGCTAGACATAGCTACACAAGGCGCTACAGAGGAAGAAGTAAAAGAAAATATGCAAGATCTTATACACGATTTTTTGAATGATCCTGATACACAGAAGCCTGACATTGATACTATAATGTCTGTGTCGCTTACAAATGTGCCTGTAAAAATATCAGAGGGTGTTCTCTATCGGAAAACTGCGTCCTCTTCCTCAAAGTAAAGTCATACAGATTTTACAGTCCAATGGCTTCAGAGAAGCCAGACATGGAAAACACATAACTTACAAGAAGACTTTATCTGATGGCAAAGTTCTTACAACTTGGGTCCCAAATCATAAGGAAATTTCGCTATTTGTTATTCATTTCATAATAAGGCAGAGTGGAAAACCAAGAGAAGAATTCGAGTGATTCATCCATTCTTTAATGTACAACGAATCTATTTAACTTTCGCATCAACAACAACATGGAACATGTTAGGACCTGAAGGCTTTACTATTTTCTTGTTCATTATTTCAAAGCCCATTAGGTGCTCTTCTACTTTTTTCCAGAGATCTGTCTTGTGGTAGGTATTATGGAAGTGTATTATTGTGTCCTTGTGTGAGAACTTTTTGGCTTTTTCCAGGAACTGTTCGGTTTTTGGATAATCCTCAGAAAGTTTGTCTTTCTGGGACTTTATGGGTTTATCCACAAAATAGCCCATTATGATTCTGTCTGCTTCTATCGGCAAATCTACTGCTCGGCAGTCTTCGTTAATTGCTGTAATGTTTTTTATTTTGTTCAGGGCTATGTTCTGTAATAAGTATTTGAATGCTATGTCGTTTTTTTCAATTGCTATGACATGTCTGGTTTTTTTTGCAATACCTAGGGAGAAATATCCTATTCCTGCGAACATGTCTAGCACAGTTTCGTGTGATTTAACTTCCTTCATTAATCTCTGTCTTTCAAAGTGGTTGCCTTTTGAAAACATGATCTTAGATGCATCCATTGAGAACAACAATCCATGCTCTTTGTGAACAGTCTCCCAACCATTGCCTAGTATTTTTGTAACCTTAGGCTGCCTAAACTCTCCTTCCACCCCTTTTATTTCTCCTACTGTTTTCAAGTGAGGTAAAAATTTCATGAATGCTTGGGCTATTTTTTTCTTTTCACTAGGTTTTACACTGGGATTAAATTTAGTTAACAGTATGTGACCTAAAACTTGGTAAGAGCCAGGTATTTTTCTCTTATCCAAGCCTGTCAAGTCTGAAATTTTTTGTTTAATTACCATAAAATAGCCTTTCATGTTTAATTAGAATGGAGTAAATATTTTATTTCCACTCTCCACAAAAACAACAGGTATTATTTTTATGCCTGTTTTTTTCTGGGCTTCTTTTTCTGCGTCCATTGGACCATCTGCTACTGCTACAACTTTTTTATTATATATTGCTACCCATTTGTCTACATATTTTTCTTGTAATTCTCCTATGTGCTCATGAGCCCATTTGCTATCGTCCCAGAAGCGTTTTGGAATCGTTTGTTGCATTAATATCACCACTAAAAATAGTATTCATTTGAACTTTTTTAAAAGGCTTAATAAGCGTAAGTTAGTTTGTTTTTTCTAATATTATTTTTTTATTTTCAACATTTATAACAAGCTGATCATTGAGTTTTAGATCCAATGCTTCGCATATCTCTTTTGGCAATGCTACTACATTGCTCCCTCCAGATTTTCTTATTCGTCTTCTGAATTTTATGCTCATAATAATTTCTTGTATAGAAAGCTTAAATACTTAGTATTACTTAAGTAATACTATTGTATTACTAGGGATATCTATGCGTGCCAAGTTTGAATCTAAAGAGCAACAAAGAGAATTTTTCTTAAGTGTAAAGAAAAGCACAAAAATGGGTTCTAGGAAACTCAGCAAATTACTTGGCCTTCAATCAAGAGGAGGTTTGGAAAGTTATACTGCCTGTAGAACTTCACCTGAACTATCTGTAGTTCAGAAATTAGAAGAGATTAGCGGCATTAAAGCGAATTATGAAATTATACCTCATAACAAAAATGTAATGGTCAAAAGGAAACTTGTCACAATGCCTGCTGAAGAGGCAGAAAATTTATTAAGGAAAAGATTTGGAGATGAACATTATTCTGAAATAATAAACTTCATCGAACAAGATAGAAATTTGGACGATATTACAAATATACTAAGAACAACTTATGGATATAAATTTGATAATCATGTAATAGTAAGGGCTATAGGTTCGTTAAAACTTTCAAGAAGATTTGGTCTCTTGAAAAAGTTTGATGAAACTGAATGTGTTGTTTTGGATGGATATGTACAAAATTCAAAAGGTAGTTTTGTAGTAGGGTTCAATTTGGATTTTCTGTGTAAAGTTTTATACGATAAAGAATGTAAAATTGGATTTGTATTGAATAATGATCATAATAAAATTCGAGTATTTCCTTTAAAAGGCGGCAAGAAATTGTCTTCTTCTAGTTATAATAAAAGGTTAATATTTCATGTACCTACAAGATTTCCTTTGAAACATAATTCCAAAATTAAAGTCTTATTGAATCCAAAAGATTTTGGTTATAATTTAACAGACTTCATACAAGATGAAGATGCTAAAAAATTGGCTTGCAAAGCAATCGAAAGAGGCTTCGTTATTCATCCAGTTAGAAGTACAACGAACAATGCAATGGGTGATGTTGTACTTGAATATAAAAACAAAAAAATTTTGATAGAAATCACGAGGTTCACCAAACAACAGGCAGCTAATTGGAAATTAGGACAAGCTTTATTGCAGCGAATTAAGTATCCTGATTTTTCAAGTTTTATTGTTCTTAATAAAAGGGTTCTAACAAAGTCTTATAAAATAGGGTTTAATTATATTGGGGTAACTCCTATAGCTGTAAATTTCGAAGATGAATGGGAAATTCAAGTATTGGATTTTATTGAAAGATTCCTTAAAAAGTTGACTTAAAAAGTCTTACTATGCTTATAGTAAATATGATACCTGTATTGAATAATCTGGAAGAGAATAAAGAAGCATGTCAATCAGGCTGTAATGCTATTCCTGATGGGTTTGTGGAAGTGCCTACTGAAATCGATAAACAAATTGACCGAAAATTTGACTTTATGAGGCAGAAAACAACACAGATGGGTTATAGGTTTGTTGGAAGACATAGTGCTATAAAAGTTTGTCATTGGACAAAGGAATCTGTAAGAGGAAAAAATGCATGCTACAAGAATAAATTTTATGGCATTGAAAGCAATCAATGCGTCCAAATGTCGCCTTCGATGCTAATGTGCAGCTTTAATTGCAGATTTTGCTGGCGTAACTTTGATTATGTTTTACCTAGAGAAAAAGAGGATTGGGACGATCCTAAACAAGTGCTTGATGGATGTATAGATGCTCAGATAGAAATACTTCAAGGATTTTACGGCAATCCGAATGTTGACATGGATAAATTAGATAAAGCAATGATTCCGCAACATGTTGCCATATCATTGTCAGGCGAGCCTACACTTTATCCTTATTTACCTGAATTTATTGACGAAATAATTGGCAGAAAAATGACTGCCTATCTTGTTAGCAATGGCACAAGACCTCAAATGATCGAACGGCTTATTCAGCATCAGCCTACAAACCTTTATGTATCATTTTACGGCACTACGCCTGAGATGTATAAAAAAACTGCTGTTCCTATGGAAAAAGACTTCTGGGAAAATGTCAACAAATCATTAATGATGTTGGGAAAGTTTGACTGCAATACAGTTGTCAGGCTCACGTTGTCAAAAGGCCTGAATTTCACTGATCCAGAAGGCTACGCACGAATAATAGAAAAGAGCGGCACAAAATTCATCGAAGTAAAGGGATTCATGGCTGTTGGTGGCTCAAGAAAGTCAATGAAATACAGTGACATGCCCTTGCATAACGAAATACAAGATTTTGCCGCAAAGATCGAGAGCAACAGCTCTTACAGGATTGTTAATGAGAAGAAAGACAGCAGGGTTGTGTTGCTAGCCAGAGACAGCGGTGGCAGGCTTGAAGCGCCTGATGATGTGTAAATATGACGAAAACTTTAGTTGTGAGCGGTGGGACAAAAGGAATAGGGAAAGGCGCGGTTCTGCAGCTTCTTAAAGATGGATTCAATGTTGTTACATTTTCTAGAGACCAAAAGAATTGTGACAGTCTTTTGTCTGAAATAAAAAAATTAAAAATCAATGAAAAACGCTACCTTATTATGAAAGGCGATGTTACAAATGAGAATGAAGTTAGTGCAATAGTTAGCAAGACTATTCAAAAATTCGGTTCAATTGATATTTTGATAAACAATGCAGGTTTTGGATATTTTGCAGATTGCGACAAGGTCGATATGAGTAAGTTTGAATCCATGATAAAAACAAATCTTGTTGGAGTGGCATTGTTAACAAAAATTGTAGTGCCTCAAATGAAAAAGCAGAAATCAGGACTAATAATGAATTTAGTATCAATCTCTGGAAAGAGGGCGTTTACAAACGGGGAATTTTATAGCGCAACAAAATTTGCACTTAGCGGTTATTCTGAAGGCATCAGGAATGAGTTGAAAGATTTTGGTATAAAAGTATGCACTATATGTCCTGGTATGATAAAGACCGATTTTTTTACAAAGGAAGAACTTGAAAGACGCGTGAAAGTACTGGGGATAAAGAATCTTAAAATGCTTAATGTGGACGACATTAGCAGAATAATAAGTCTTGTTTGCACACAATCAGATAATTGTGACATCCAAGATATAATAGTGATGCCATTTTAGTGAATATTATGAAAATCATTGACTTGTCAATACCTATAGACGAAAAGACTCCTGTTTATCCTGGAGATCCTAAGCAGGAGATAAATCATATTTCTACTGTTGAGAAAGAAGGGTGGAATGAACACAGATTGACATTCAATACGCATTTTTCCACACATATAGATGCGCCATGGCACATGATCAAAGATGGCAAGAAGCTAAGCGAGTACCCGCTTGACAGATTTATAGGCGAAGGCGTGCTTATTGATGTCAGAAAAGGATTTGATATAAAATTTCTAGATAAAGCAAAGGTGACTAAAGGTTCTATTGTTCTTCTTTGGACAGATCACTGCAAAAATCTGTATAAAAATTATTTTGAAGGTGCAAAATTCATGCCAGCAGATTTTGCGAAAAAGCTTGCAAAGCTTAAACCAAAGATGGTGGGAATGGACACTTTCAGCCCTGACGGGCCGCCTTTTGAAATACACAAGATTTTGCTTGGCGCGGATGTATTGCTTATTGAAAATATGAGAAATTTTGACAAATTGAAAGGAAAATTTAAAGTTTTTGCACTTCCTATAAATCTGCAGAATACAGACGGAGCTCAGTGCAGGGCTATTGCTATTCTGTAATGTCTGCGACTGTTGCGTTGTTTAATTTTATGACGTCGCTTGTGCGGAGCTCTAGTATTTTTGTTCTTGTCCCGCCGCCACCGTAAATTGTCTCGTATTTTGTAAGTTTTTCGTCTAGTACTGTTCTCATTGGTTCCTTATGATGGATCATGGGAGTTGCTCCAGGCGGATAGCCAGAATACTGCTCTGCATTTTCAAATTTTACTAGAAAAACGCTTTTGGAATTTGTTGCTGCTTTGAGCTTTGAAAAGCTAAGTTTGCAGTCACCTGGAATTATGGCTAGCATACATGTTTGTGGCTGATTGACGCTTTCGGCGTCGGTTCGCTTTTCCAGAAGAATTAGTGCTTTTGTCAACCTCTTAATATCAACTCCAGAAGCAGCAGATGCGTCTGCTGTGTGAACTGTTTCTGCTTTTTCTATGAAGTTGTGCCATATTTTGCTCTGTTTTAGATAACTTTCAATATCCATCTGAATAGTTTTACGCAAGCTTAAAATAAGCTATTTTATGGCCAAAATGTAATAGTTTTTATGGAAGCTGTGATACAGCGCAGTCCGCCTGTTCGTAAATATCCAGCAGATATTTTTGAGCCAACACCTGAACGAAACAGATGGTATGCTGAATTAGCACGGCATACAGGCATCCAGAATATGTTGTTAGAGGCTTGCATGCTGACATTTTTACACATTTGAACCTTGGATATACGCAAGAAGATATTCAAAATACATTTTCTTTTCTTGATGGTAACAGACAGTTTTTTCTTGACATTCAGGAAGAAGTTTTTGAAGGAACCTATTTCCCTGATTTAAGAAGAGTTGGTCGAAGACAGTTTAGTCTTCTTGCAGCAGCTTAAATTTCTTTTACGTCTTTGCCTTTTGCTGCTGGATTGATCTTTATTTTAGCTTTTGTAAAACTTTTGTCAAGCTCTTTACCTTTTTGATATTCATGCAAGAATATGGCCAGGGCTGCTATTTCACTATGAGGCTGGCTTGTTATTGCTATATTGAAATCAGAAAGCTGGTAAACCTCTGGCGGCACTTTTTCAGAGCCAATAATTATGAGTATATTTTTTGATTTCCTAATTTTAGATATTTGTTTTTGTATTGGCATTCCATACATAGACAAGTGAATTATTTTATATTTTTTCTTTTTGTGTTTTCTTATTACATCTTTCCAGCTTTGTTCATATGTGGCAGAAAACTTTCCTCCCCACCTGTCTGCGACATTTTTAACAGATTCTATTAGTTTGTCGTCTTTCTCTCCAGAATAAATTATAGAATTTGCCCCTAATGCTCTTGACACCAAACCGCAGTGCGTGCTTACTCGTTCGTCTCTCTGGTACCTGTGGCCTAATCTTAGAATGGTAATTGACATGATTCACCTTACTAGCGTTTTGTTGCCGTTTTTTTGAAAATAAGCAACAATCTGTGGTTCTACAAAATTATTCAAAAAAGAAACATTTTGAAATGCCATATTTTCCCTTAATTTTACTTTTTTTAGGCGTGCTTGGTAGGCTGCTGAAACCAATGGCTTGTATTCTCCAAGATTTAACTTTTTTGATAATTCATATATTTCTTTATAATTTATTGGAAATTTTTTGAGTTTTAATATTTCTAGACAACGCAATCCAAACAAGCAACTTTTATAGAATTCATCATATGCTGTTTTATAGTCCTTATTTCTTTGTGAAAGGATAGTTGCAAGCGCAATTCCAATGTCGAAACGCACTCTTTGAATAATGTCCAATACTTTTATTGGCGGTGGTTTCATATTTTCTATCACTTTTTCGCCCCTCAATGTTTTTCCGCCTAAAATTATCTCTCTAAAAAATATGGATTTCTGGAATGGGCTGTCTATTTTATATCTGATTAAGTCTTCATATTCAAATTTATAAATTCTAATATTTTTTGCTTTTATTAATTTTTGGATTTTTTCTCTTTTGATATTGGTTTTTTGTTTCATTATTATGCCTATTTCAAAGTCGCTATTTTCTTTGAAATCGCTTCTTGCTCTAGAACCATAGATAAAAATTGAAATAGGTTTGCAATGGTTTTCTAACTCATTCAATGTGTTTTCCAATTTATTCATGCTCAAACATGACTATGAATTAGTATAAAGGTTTGATGTACTTTTTAAAATTAAAAATATAGTCCCGGGCAGATTCGAAATCGGCGAAAGAAGCTTTATGCTTCGTTCACTGCCGTCAATGGGTTGCTGTTGTCACAGGCAATTGCCTCAACGCTTTAGACATCCAAAGCCCATTATGCCTAGTCTACTGACATACTTTGTATATCAATTATTGACCACTACACCACGGGACTATTTTTTCGACAGAAGCACTATATGCTTCAATCACTCTTAGAAATACTGGGACAGTAAATTTAAAAGCAGTGGATTTAGATTATTTGTATGGCAGGTGAACATAGAAGGTGGTATCCCACATGCTGAAATGGACGCCAAAGCGTCGGTGCGTTTGGAAAACAAATACCTGCTGGACTCTATAATGCTTCTTTCTTCTAAAGGCTGTTCAATACGGATGATTGCTAGCGAGCTTTGTGTAAGTAAAAGCAAAGTCCATCGAATTTTACAACATTTAAGCATACCCTATAATAATGGAAGTGGTAGAAGATGAAATGCTGCAACTATTAAGCATTTCAATTCAAAACATGATAACTATGAGGTTTTAAAAATGAAAATATTGCTGATCCACGCGGATTTTATAGAGTTCAAGATAAAGGAAAAAGCCATACAGGCTGCTGAAGAGTTTGATGAAAAAGAAGGCAGGGCTGAGGATTGTTTGGTTGTTTTTACTGCTGTTGAAAAGGCGGATGAAAAAGATCCTAACAAAGCAGCAGATATGCTTGTTTCTGAAATAGAAGATGTTGCCAGGCAGTTAAAAGCTGAAAGTGTAGTTTTGTACCCTTATGCTCATCTAAGCAGCAACTTAGCAATACCATCTGTTGCAAAAGATGTGCTGAAGCTGGCAAGAAAAAAGCTTCAGGACAAATTCAAACTTTCTTACGCTCCTTTTGGATGGTATAAAGAGTTTAATATTAAAACGAAAGGTCATCCGCTTTCTGAATTATCCAGGGAGCTGAATATAGATACTGTTGTTGACCGGTCTATGGACGCCAAAGGCGGACAAAAAAAAGAATCTGATGTTTCTGAAGCTGTAAAAAAAGAAGAACAGCTGAAGAGCGAATGGTTCATAATCGAACCTGACGGAAAAATACACAAGGTGCAAAAAGCAAATAACAAAGTGGAAGGTTTTGATTTTAAGAAACATGAAAAATTGCTTAAGCTTTGCCAGTATGAAATTGCAAAGAACAGGCTGCTTGACAAAGAACCGCCGCACATTAAACTGATGAAAAAGTTAGAACTTGCAAACTACGAAGAAGGCAGCGACCCGGGAAATTTCAGATTCATGCCAAAGGGCAGACTTATGAAGTCATTGCTTGAGCAGTTTGTAACAGAAAAAGTTATAGACTATGGCGGCATGGAAGTCGAAACACCTATAATGTATGACTACGAGCATCCTTCATTGAAAAGTTACTTGAACAGATTTCCTGCAAGGCAGTATACAATTTATACTCCAAACAAAAAAGTTTTTCTTAGATTTGCTGCATGTTTTGGGCAGTTTTTGATGGCCAAGGATGCCATAATATCTTACAGGAATTTACCATTTAGAATATATGAGCTGACAAGATACAGTTTCAGGGTAGAACAAAGAGGGGAATTAGCAGGCCTCAGAAGATTAAGAGCATTTACAATGCCTGATTGTCATTGTTTGGTCAAAGACTATGAGCAGGCAAAAGAAGAAATGGGCAGAAGATGGAATCTTGCAAAATCTGTGATAGAAGGCTCTGGGTTGTCGTTGCAAAATGATCTTGAGCTGGCAATAAGAGTTACAAAAGAGTTTTTTGAAGAGCACAAAGACTTTGTTTTTGATTTAATAAAGAAAAATGGAAAGCCTGCTCTGGTTGAAATATGGGACAAAAGATTCTTTTACTTTGTGCTGAAGTATGAATGGAATTTTATTGATGCTTTAGACAAGGCTGCTACACTGACAACAGACCAGATTGATGTTGAGAATGCTGAAAGATATGGCATACAATATACTGATATTGACAACAAAAAAAAATATCCGTTAATATTACATCTTTCTCCTAGCGGCGCTTTGGAAAGAGTGATGTATGCGTTGCTTGAGAAAGCCCATATGAAAGCTGAAGGACGAACCGACGCCAAAGGCGTCAAACACTCAGAAAATCCTGTTTTTCCACTATGGCTTTCGCCAACACAAGTCAGAATTTGTCCTGTCAACGACAATTTTGTAAAGGATGCAGAAGAAATAGCGCAAGAACTTATCAGCAACAAGATAAGGGCTGACATTGATGATACTAATGAAGGAATAGGAAAGAAGATATTCAATGCCGAAAGCGAATGGACTCCTTTTATCATAGTTATCGGCGAAAAGGAAAAAGAATCTGGCAAGCTTGCTGTGAGAATAAGGGAAAACAGAAAAGTCGAGCAGATGACAACTCCAGAATTGATGATTAAAATTAAAGAACAAACAGAAGGATTTCCCTTCAAGAAACTTTCATTGCCTTTGAAGCTTTCAGAGAGGGCAAAATTTGTGTGAGTGCTATGAAATTTATTATTACAGACGAAGTTTTCGAAAAATATCCTGACGCGGTTGTAGGTGTTATTGTTGTCAAAAATATTGACAACAAAGGCGAAAATAATGAAATTATTGAAGCACTCAGATCAGAGGAAAGTAAAATAAAAAGAGAACTAGACCTTGAAAATCTTGCAGAGTATGATTTCATAAAAAGTTGGCGCGAGGCATACAAGAAATTTGGAGAAAAGAAGGACAGGGCTTCGAGTGAGGCGCTGATACGAAGAGTGTTGAAGGGCGATGAAATTCCTCATATCAACAGACTTGTTGACATCTACAACTACATTTCCATCAAATATAGGATTCCTGTAGGCGGGGAAGATTTGGATAAAATAAAAGGCGATATTTTTCTTAAGATTTCAAATGGTTCTGAGAAATTCAACATTATTGGCTCTCGTGAAGAGCGGCCGCCTTTTGAGGGCGAAGTTGTGTACGCAGACGAGGACAAAGTAATATGCAGGAAATGGAATTGGAGAGAATCTGATGATACAAAGCTTACAGAGGAAACAAAAAATGCTTTTCTTGTCATAGATTCTATAAGTCCATTCAGCTCTATGAAAGAGGCACTTGAAGAATTTGAAAGCATGGTGAAAAAGTTCTGCAATGCTCAAACTAGTGTATTTGTTCTGGACAAAAACAACAGGATGGTTGAATTTGATTAAAATGACAATCTTTTTCTATAAATTCCAAATGTAAGACCATTATAAACTTCTAATTCTTCTTCCAGTACAAAGCCAAATCTCACTATGCCTTGAGCTACGCGGTTGTTCCTTATTGGCCTATGAGACACTGCTGTCCATAAAGTCCTGTAGTCTGATGAAGCTATGTCTGTAAAAAGTCTTGCCCAAAAATTGTTTGTTGCGCCTCTTCTTTGGTAAGCCCTGTCAATGCCCATTTGATCACAATAAACAAACGGCATTGGTTTTCTGCTTATATGCGCAGTTATTTCATCATCTCTTAAAAAGGCTAATTTGTTGTCTTGGTAGTTGGAAAAGAATCCAACAACATTTCTACTATCATCTTCAGCTACATAAAAATATGAAGATTCCAAAATTCTTTCTTTCATTTCAACCTCGTCAGGAGTTGTATATTCTACAAATCCTGAAGCTTCTGTCGAGTCTCTGCTAATAGTAAGGCTTCTGGAAATTTCAATGATTCTTTGAGCGTCGTTTTCAGTTGCATTTCTGATTAGCATTGTAAAAAGAATTTAGGAATGCTTTTAACCTAATCCCTAGCGCATTCTGTTTTCTCTGACAGTATCTGCCGAGTTTTAACTTCATACGTGCTTATGCCTGTGCAGCCTGGGTAGCAGGCATTGAACGTATAAACATTAAAAGTTTCATCGTTATTGCTTACAGTTTTTTCATAAATATTCAAAGGATTTGTCGGATCGCAGTCTATAATTTTTGTCGGCAATATCTGTTTTTCAACTACATTGAGGTCTGCAGTGATAAAACCTGTTGTGTTAACTTCTAGACTCAAAGCTGCCAATACAAAGGCAAAAACCATAGCTAGGCCTAAAATTGCTACATGCTTGTTGTGTAATAAACGATGATCCGACGCACTTCGTGCGTCCATTCGCGTTTTATTTCTAGTTTTAACTGCTTTGGCCATAGTTCTCTAACAACTATTTTGTATCCGGCGCTATATAAATTTAGAAACCCATTAAAAATATGGTCTTTTCAGAAATCTTGGAAGCCATTATAGTATGGTCTATGAGTTTTATACAGGCGTATGGCCCTTACAGTGTTTTTCTTGTTGTGATACTTGAAGAAATACTGATACCAATACCGTCCCCGCTTGTAATAATGGGCGCGGGTTTCATACTTGTTCCTGCCAATATAACATTTCAAGAAGCAATTTGGCAGACGTTATGGGTTATAGTAGTACCAGCATCGATTGCTTCGACTATAGGATCATTCTTTACTTATTTTATTGGTTATTATGGCGGCAAGCCGGCTGTAAATAAAATGCACAAGTTCTTAGGGTTTGGATGGGATGAGGTAGAAAAGGCTGAAAAAAGATTTACCGACAAGAAGAGCACATGGATTACAATATTTATTTTGCGGGCTATTCCGTTCTTTCCAATAGCTTTAGTGTCGTTGACAGCAGGCGTTCTAAGGCTAAACAAGTGGAAATATGCATTGGCAACTTTTATAGGTTCCATTCCAAGAACATTTGCTCTTGGAATGCTTGGCTGGTCGTTCGGCGCAGCTTATGTTAATTTAGCCAAACAGTTTGATTTTATAGAGGATCTTTTGCTTATAGGTCTTGCAGTAGTGGCTTTGTATTTGTTATATAGGTTCAGACACAAATACATGCATCATGCAAATAAGATAAAAGATAATATCTTAAGAAAATAATTCAAAGTGTTCATTTTTTTACAAGACCTATCAATGTGCTCTGGGTTTCTTTTTGCA
>ORJL010020145.1_pt1 | contig 27723 bp, 22 predicted proteins | sample 1779941 | NCBI WGS metagenome assembly ORJL01 (sample SAMEA104232317, study PRJEB22302) | groundwater metagenome | biome: forest; feature: aquifer; material: groundwater | place: USA | collected 2011-08-07 | depth 5.8 m
AACCTTCGACGAGAGGACGATATCTGTCCGTCCAGCCTCACAGCCTTACCCTCCAATTCTATACGGCTCCCACGGGGCAAGGCCCCGCCGGCGCACAGCGGAGAGGTATCAGGGTATGATTCAGGGGCCAGGCCGGACCGCAGAGTCTCAGCGGGCTTTCGAGAGCGATATGGCTGACCTCACCAAGCTTTGGAAGGAACATGGTAGGTCAGGCAAACCCTACATTATGGCGGGAGCCAGAGGGCACTTGACAACAGACCGCAAGCAAGTGGGACAGGACGTGGTTAAGGGGATTACTCCGGAGACGCTCCCCTCCACAGGCATAGGTACCAGCGGAAGGGTGCAAGAGGGCGAGGAAAGAGCCTACGTCTCAACGTATCCCGTAACCTATGTGAGTCAAATGGTGGAGGACTTGCACAGGCTGGAATCGGCGGGCGTTGACATGGTAATAGTCTGGCTTCCATCCTATCGGTACGGTGGCTTGGACAACATGGGCGTGCAGCTCCAGCAAATGGAGATATTCGCCGAGCATGTCCTGCCCAAGGTACATAGGGATAAGAAGCCCATTGAGATGGACTTCGATGGCAAGCTTTGCACACCTATGGTGACGCAGTAGCCCAGGAGACTCGGCTGCTCATAAGCGTGAGAGGCAAGTGCAGAGGCGGCAATGCCGCCTCTGCACTTTTCATACCTCACTCTGAAGACCGGCTCTTAGGATGCCAGAACCCGGGCGTTGATCATCATGTCCCAGATAGTACGTTACCAGGCCAATGAGGAACATAATTCCGCCTGCAGTGAACCCAGCAGCGGCGCCAGCCCGAACAGCCACACACTTGCTCAATGCTTCTTCTCGTTCTTGATTATTGCGCGACGCAGGCCGCGCTGAACGCTCTCTAGAGCACCTGAAGCGTCTGACCTCCCCAAACCCGCACGCGTTAGGAACAACGACGGCACAGAGTACGAGCTGCTACCTGCCTAATCCCTTGCCAGAATGGCGGTCTGCGCTGATATGAACGTAGCTCCCACGCCGTGATGGAGACCTATGCGGGCGTTGGGCACCTGTCTGGCACCGGCTTCGCCACGGAGTTGGCGCACCAGCTCAATAATGTCGAAGATGCCAGGGCCGCCAGCGTGGCTATGGGAAAGGTAGCCACCATTGGTATTGATGGGCATTTTGCCCCCTAGCTCCACGGCGCCGCTCTCAACAAAAGGCCCGCCTTCACCTTTCCGGCAAAAGCCCAGGTCCTCCAGCTCGATGATCGGGGTGATGGTGAAGTGGTCGCTAACTTGCGCCACGTTGATGTCGGAGGGCTTCACGCCAGCCATCGCGAATGCTTCTCTGCCGGATTGGCCGCCATTGCCATCGAACGAGGTTATCGTGGGCAGGTGGTATATGTCCACTGCCTCATAGGACTCGGCGAAGCCCAAAACATGGACGGGCCGATGCTTCAGGCTTCGAGCGCGCTCTGCCGTTGTGACGACCACAGCGCCGGCGCCTTCGTTTACAGGACAGCAGTCCAGCAAGTGAAGGGGATCATAGATCATTCGCGAGTTCAGCACGTCGTCCACGGTGATAGGGCCGCGGCTGTGCATGATGGCAGCAGGGTTCAGGAGGGCATGCTTGCGCGCTAGCACTGCCACCCGTGCAAGCTGAGCGCTGGTTGTCCCGTACTCGTACATGTGGCGGCGGGCGAAGAGGCCATAGTAGGCTACCCTGGGCAGACCGAAGGGAGATAGCCATTGGTCTCCGCTCACCCCTTGGCCGGAGTCTCCGCCTGGAACTCCGAACCCCGACCGTGCAGATGCCATCGCGATTACCACTGTGTGGGCACGTCCGGTGCACACAGCTTCCATGGCGTGAAGGACTCCCATGGCTTGAGCTTGGGTCGCGGTCACGGCATTGCCGGCGTAGCGCATATGTGTCCCAAAGTACTCCGCGAACACAGAGCCGGTGATGTTTCGGCCTTCCCCTTCCATCAACATTGGCGTACTCCCCACTACGCCGTCCACGTCCTTGACTGTCAGGCCTGCGTCTTGCAGAGCACCCAGTACCACCTCCAGATATAGATCAAGTTCCGTGCGGTTGAGATGGCGTGCTTGCTGCGACTGGCAGACTCCGACTATTGCGGCCTTTTTCAGCATATCGCTCAATGGAGTACTCCTTCTTGTTGGCTGTTATGGGCAGGCACTGCGGGTGTCAAGCTATCATCCTTCAAGAGAAATGTAAATCACCCTGACGTGTGTCCTTGCGGTGTGGGTGGAGAGTCTACGGCATTCCGTGCAAGCCGATCAACCAGCAGCGGCGATAATGCCTTGCTCGCGGCAGAACTCCACAACCAGTTCGCGGAACTTCTGGGCCTGGTGGCGGAAAACGCCCGGGCCACACTCTTCGAATAGCTCCAGGCGGTTATTGGGCAACTGCATTGCCATGACAGCTGACCCCACATCCCGCCGGTTTACGATCTGTCCCACTCCCGACACGATAAGCACGGGACACGTTATGTTTTTCAAGCGGTGCGTAAGCGGGTGCTCCCGCAGCCCGGCCACAATTCGGCTGGCGGCCACGTAAGACTCAGGGTCACCGGGGCCAAGGTTGGGGCTGGTGCGCAGCGCCTGGCTCCGACGGTAGTAATCCTCCGAGATGCGCATGTTAAGCTCGCTGGACGTGGAGTCCAGGACGAGAGCGGCACACTTGTCAGGGTAGTCCAGGGCAAACTGCTGCACCACGATTCCTCCAAACAATGGCCCCACAGCGACCACGCGCTCTATTCCCAGGCCATCGATAAGCCTGGCCATGTCCGAGGCGTACAGGGGAAGAGAATACTTGGCTGTGCTAGAGGAGTGCCCCATGCCGCGGTGGTGCCAGGTCAGGATCCGGTCGAAGTGCTGCTTCCAGAGGTCGAGGTCTCGCAAGAAGTCGTCGGTCATGCGCGTGTCGAGGCCATGGCAGAACGCCAGAGCCAAAGGCCCGTCTCCAGCCTCCTCGTAGTGGATGACCACATCGCCCAGATCCATCTCAGGCATGGTTACCTCCAAATCAGCACAGGCACCTATCCGGCAACAGCCATGGCGACCGTCATGCTATCACAAGTGGCGACGGCGTGTGGCAGCACGGCAGAAGGCGGGATAATTTCCCACGATTCCGCGCCTCATGTGAATGGGCCTAGCGCCACTGTTCTTGGCCGACCTTTTCTGGCACAATTGGCGCGTCGGATGTAAGAGAAGCTAGGTAAAGGTAGCTGGGTCACGCAGGAGGAGGCAATCCATGGCAAGCAATAAGGCCACTGCACCAAAGATAACGGAGCCCTTCACTGTAATAGGCACTCGACCGGACAGACATGATGGCGTAGATAAGGTCACCGGCAACGCTCGGTTTGGCGCCGACGTCTATCCATCAGGAGTCCTCACTGGCAAAGTCCTACGGAGTCCTCACGCCCACGCGCGGATCAGGTCCATTGATACCAGCAAAGCCATGGCTTTGCCCGGGGTAAAGGCAGTGGTGACCAGGGAAGATTTGCCAGAGGTCTCTGCGGACATTGCCAGCCTGGAAGAAGGAGCCACGGCCAACTACGGATTCTACAGCAGGAACGTTATGGCCAGGGAAAAGGCGCTGTACAAGGGACACGCCGTGGCGGCGGTGGCCGCCACCACTCCTGATATAGCTGAGCAGGCGTTGGGACTGATCCAAGTGGACTATGAGATCTTGCCACCGGTCCTGGATGGCCGCGAGGCCATGAAGGAGGACGCACCCATCCTGCACGAGCGTCTGGTGCAACTGTCCACCCCCACGGCCAGAGGAGGAGGCTACGGCACCAGCACAAAGAAGACGAACGTATCGAACCACTTTGAATTCCGCTTGGGTGATACAGAAGCAGGGTTCGCCAAGGCGGACATAGTGGTAGAGAGAGAGTTCCACACTCGGCCTGTGCACCAGGGATACATAGAACCCAACACCGCCACGGCCCATTGGAGCCGCGATGGTTACCTCACCGTGTGGTGCAGCACTCAAAACCATTTCGGGTACCGCGACCACATTGCTCACATCCTGGACCTCCCCTATTCCAGGGTGAAAGTGGTCCCCATGGAAATTGGAGGAGGCTTTGGCGGAAAAGGCGTTGGAGGCGTGTACCTAGAACCAGTTGCGGCAATGCTTTCCAAGAAGGCTGGATTCCCTGTCAAGATCACCATGAGCCGTGCGGATGTCTTCACCAGCACAGGCCCTACTTCAGGAACACATATCCGTGTGAGAATGGGGGCGACGCGAGACGGCCACATTACGGCAGCCGAAGCCAGGCTTATATACGAGGCCGGCGCGTTCCCAGGCTCGCCCGTGCCAGGCGCATGCCGCACGATGTTTGCGCCATATGATATCCCCAATGCCCATATAGACGCATATGACGTGTTGGTCAACGTGCCCAAGGCTTCGGCATACCGGGCACCTGGGGCGCAGACTGCGGCTTTTGCCGCCGAGTCGGTGGTGGACGAACTCTCCGAGAAGCTGGGAATTGACCCCATCGAGTTCAGGCTGCGTAATGCGTCCAAAGAAGGAACTCGCCAGGTCACAGGGCCGACCTTTGGAAACATCGGGAACGTGGACGTTCTCAACGCGGTCAGAAGCCATCCGCACGCCACAGCTCCTCTGACTGGGAAGTACCGGGGCCGTGGTTTCGCCAGTGGCGCCTGGATGAACGGCACGGGGCCAGCCACCGCTATAGTAAGCGTGAACCCAGATGGCACGGTCACTCTAATCGAAGGTACTCCCGACCTTAGCGGCACTCGAGTCACCATGGCCATGCACGTTGCCGAAGTACTGGGCATCCCCGCCAATGACGTGCGGCCAGCCATTGTGGACACCGACTCCATTGGATACAGCTCCGGCGCTGGAGGAAGCAGCAAGACATTCAAGATGGGGACAGCTTGCTATCAAGCGGCGCAGGATGTGGTCCGTCAGCTTGTTGCGCGGGCGGCCAGCATATGGAACGTTCCTCCGGAGACTGTGGAGTATGCCAGGGGAGTCCTCAGGCACAAAGAGGATCCGGCCCTCTCCATGACCCTCAAGAGCCTGGCTCCTAAGTTGAATGGTACAGGTGGGCCAGTGGTAGGCCGCGCGGCGGTCAATCCTAGAGGCGTTGGAAACGTCTTCGCCCATCATATCGTTGATGTGGAAGTTGACGCCGATACCGGCAAAGTTACCATTTTACGGTATACGGCGGTGCAAGACGTGGGCAAGGCTATCCATCCCACCTACGTGGAAGGGCAAATCCAGGGTGGAACAGCCCAGGGCGTCGGCTGGGCCTTGAACGAGGAATATGTTTTCAACAAGGACGGCTCCATGGCAAATCCCACGTTCCTGGACTACCGGATGCCCACGGCTCTGGACCTGCCGATGATCGAAGCCGTGCTGGTAGAGGTCCCCAACCCTGGCCATCCATTCGGGGTGCGTGGCGTTGGCGAAGTCTCAATCGTCCCGCCGCTGGCCGCAGTGGCCAACGCAATCTACCATGCTACAGGCGTGCGGTTCACGGAGCTTCCTATGACACCAGGAAAGATCCTTGAGGCGCTGAAGCACAAAGCCGTGGAATGATCACACCTTGAGCCTGTCCAAGAACTGCTTTCGCAGTTTGGACACTTTGGGCGCTATGACCACCTGGCAATATGGCTGGAGAGGGTTGCTTCTGTAGTATCGCTGGTGATGCGGCTCCGCTGGATAGAAGACTTCATACGGCAGAAGCTGTGTGACAATGCGGCTGCGCCAGACCCGCTTCTGGGTCAAATCCTGGATAACCTGCTCCGCCGCCTCTTTCTGTGCGGGATTGTGGAAGAATATGGCTGAGCGGTACTGGATCCCGACGTCCGCTCCCTGCCGGTTCAATGTAGTAGGGTCGTGGATGGTGAAAAAGACGTCCAGCAAATCTCGATAAGAGATAGCCTTCGAATCGAAAGATATCCGTACTGACTCCGCGTGGCCCGTAGCGCCAGAGCAGACCTGCTCATAGGTCGGCGCGGCGACATGGCCGCCACAATAGCCTGACACCACACTCTCTACGCCACGCAGCTGCTCAAAGACCGCTTCCAGGCACCAGAAGCATCCACCGGCCAAGGTAGCCGTTTGCGTCGCGCTTTCCATCTCCCACTCCTCCTGGCTGACGATGACCGTTACAAAGCAAACTCTGCACTCACCACACCCATTGTAACAGGAAGATAGGCGAGCCCTGAGAGATGCCACGTGGCTTAGTTCTGGTTGCTTTGTGGAAGAGAGTAGACACTACCGGCCTTCGGCCAGCAGTGCCCCACCAATGAATGGCCTAACCACGTTGGCAAACAGGTCGGGATGACGGTGCACCACAGAGTGAGCGACTCCAGGGAGGAGCGTCATACTGCCATTTGGCAGGAGGTGTAGAAGCCGCTCGCACCACCTCGGCGGGGCGATAGGATCACGCTCGCCACCAACTATAAGGGTGGGTACTCGGATGTGCGGAAGTTTCTCCTCGATGTGGTCTCGCGCTGCATAGTACGCCTGGACTAATGGACGTATTGCGCCTGCCGCATGATAGTCGCTAAGGAAGTTCCTAGAGACTGGTGGTTCCCGCAGCCAGTTCCTCATCCATCTACCCAAATAGCCCAGGATTGGCAACGCCGAGCTGTCCAATGTGGGACATGCCAGTATGACCGCTCGAGCAGAGCATGGATAGCGCGACGCGAAATCCGCCACAACCTGACTGCCAAATGACCCACCTAGCATTACCGCGCTCTCCAACCCCATCGCTTCCATCCAACTGGCCAGCATGTCGGCTAGATCAGGGACATCAAGATAATGATCAGGTTTGTCACTCTCTCCATACCCTGGCAGGTCTGGTAGGTACAAGTTGCAAACAGATGCCAGCGGTACAAGGGCCGTCGCTGCGTGCTTGCTGGACACAAGGAAGCCGCTCAATACAACTAACGGAGGGGCCCCTGTGGGAGCTAGCTTCTCGGCTACAAGGGTGTGCACAGAAGATCCAGCTACGTTTGCCCAGCGACTTTCAAAGATCTGCCAGGTATTGCCATTCTCACGCATCCTCACTTCTCTCTTTCCTCTGAGCAAAGTCCATGATCAGCGATCAGCGTTGAGCCAAATTGCCTTTCGTACGCATGGCATTTACTACAGCCCTGTCACCTCCCCACTGGCGGATACGTCCATGTCTATGGCGCGAGGATGAGCGGGCAACCCGGGCAGCGTTGTGATGTTGCCTGCAAGGATATAAACAAAGCCAGCCCCGGCTGAGATATGGGCACCTGTTACTGGGAAGGTGTACCCCGTCGGCCTGCCGCGGAGGTTCGGATCGTGGGAAAGGGATAGATTGGTCTTTGCAATGCACACCGGCAAGGAGTTCCACCCCAACTCCTGGAAACGCTTCACCTGCCTGAGGGCGGTCGCCGACCACTCGACATCGCCGGCCCCATAGAGGCGTGTCGCAAGAGAGGCGACTTCGTCCTGTATGGATGCGTCCTGGGCATACAGATAGGTTGGCGACGCGGGAGTCCGGCAGGCGGCCATTACGACCTCTGCCAGGTCTGTGGCGCCGCCACCACCATTGGCAAAGACGTTGCACTCCACGGCATTGGCGCCCAACTCCAGTGCACGTCTCTGTATCGCGGAGATCTCGCGGTTGGTATCATGACTGAAGCGGTTTATCGCCACCACTGCAGGAACATTGAACAGCTTGACGATATTCAGTATTGCGGCCAGGTTGTCGCACCCCTTTTCCAGGGCCGCGACGTTTTCTCCAGCGGAGTCCTGATACGATGCCCCGCCGTGCCATTTCAGCGCACGGGCAGTCACCACAACCACAGCCGCACTGGGCGTGATGCCCGTGGAACGTGCCACGATGTCCATGTACTTCTCGAACCCCAGATCGGCTGCGAAACCAGCCTCGGTGACTAGGTAGTCAGCACAGCGCAGGCCCAGCGTGGAGGCGACGACTGAACTGCAACCGTGCGCGATGTTTCCAAAGGGGCCGGCATGGACAAGGGCAGGGTTACCTTCCATAGTCTGGACCAGGTTAGGCTGGATGGCGTGGCGCAAAAGGGAGAGCATCGGGCCCACAGCGCCGACGTCCGATGCTGTGAAGGGCTGGCCGGAGCGGTCGAAGGCCACCACCAGCCGGCCCAGGCGCGCGCGCAGGTTTTCCAAGCTGGTAGACAAGGCCAGGACCGCCATCACCTCCGATGCTGCGTCCAGGATGAACTCCGCCTCGCGGAGTGGGCTGTTGGCCCTGCCACCGACGCCAGCGATAATGCTCCGCAAAGCCCTGTCTTGAGCATCGGTGACTCGTGGCCACACGATGCCGTCGGGGCCCAGGCCAGGTATGGCGCCCAGGTGGACAGCGTTATCCACCATGGCGGCCAAAAGGTTGTGGGAGGATGACACGGCGTGGGCATCGCCGGTGAAATGCAGGCCAATCTCATCCTCTGGAACTACGCGTGCCATTCCGCCTCCAGTGCCGCCGCCCTTGATCCCGAACAGCGGGCCAAGCGAGGGTTGGCGTATAGCCAAAACCGCACGCTGTCCCAAACGACACATGGCATCCACCAAGCCGATGGCGGTGGTCGTCTTTCCCTCGCCCGACGGGCCAGGCGTCATGGCCGTGACCAGCACCAGGTTCCCCCGGCGATTCCCCGCTGGCACGGCATCCAACGGCACTTTGGCCACGTAACGCCCATACTGGCGCAACGCTTGTGGATCCAGGCCTATGGAGGCTCCAACTTCTAGAATCGGCTTCATAACTGCAGGTGGCATAGCTATATCTCCGATCTGCTACGAAAAAGTACCGGCTATTTGCCAGCACCAGCCTGTCCAGGCGCCCTTAGCATGACACGAGCATCAACCGCGATGCACCCGTGTCCCTTTTCGTATACCGCAAGAGGGTTTACCTCTATCTGTTCTATCTGCGGGAAGTCCTGGACGAGCACTGAGAAGCGCAGTACGGCGTCTTTCAGCGCGTCTACATCTCGGGGGGCGCTGCCTCTCCACCCTGTCAAAACGGGAAGGCCTTTTAGTTGGGCCAGCATCCTTTCTGGATCCAGGTCTGTCAGCGGGTGGAGGGAAAAAGCCACGTCTTTCATGAGTTCCGCCATCACGCCGCCAAAGCCCAGCATCATCAGAGGCCCAAACACCGGGTCCTGGGACATGCCCAATATCATCTCCTGGCCTCCGGCGAGCATTGGCTGAAGGACTACTCCGGCTGCCTGGCTTCCCAGTCCCTGTTCCTCCAGCTTGCGTATCATGTTTCTGTACGCCATCGCCACGGCGTCCGCTGAATCCAAACCGAGGGCCACACCACCTACGTCGGTCTTATGGATGATCGTCCCAGAGCGGACCTTCATAGCTACAGGAAAGCCCAGAGCTTCCGCGACCGCCGCGGCTTCCTCGGCAGAGGTAGCGACCCTTGTCTCAAGAACGGGAATGCGGTAGGCGTCCAGGAGTCCCATGGCCGCTTCCGGCAGCAACCAGCCCTGCCCTCCATTGACGAACTTGGCAGCCCTGTCAAAGTCGATGTCTGTGAAATAAGGCTCGCTCCCTTCGGGCATCTGGCGGAACCTGGTGTACTCATGGGCGCGAGCCAAAGCCCGCACTGCGTTCTCCGGGTATATGAAGTTCGACAGGCGTTTACCGGCGCCAGCTTGGGCCTTTGTGGAGCCTCCATCGGACTTCAGGATGCACCCAACTACCGGCTTCTCCGCCTGGACACCCAGCACCGCCTGTTCAAACGCCTCCAACTGCTCTGAGCTATTCAAGAGAACCGGAGTGTATATGATCACCACCGCATCAATGCCTGGGTCTTGCAAAGCGACGGAAATCGTTCGTTTGTAGTTCTCAGGTGTCGCAGAGGCTATCATATCCACCGGATTGGCCGTGCTAGCTTCCGGTGGCAGGAACTCTCGCAGCTTACTTTGAGTCTCGGCGGACAGGGGAGGCACTTTCAGGCCGTACTGGTCACAAGCATCGGCGGCCAGGATGGCCGGGCCGCCCCCATTGGAGATTATGGCTACGCGGTCACCCTTGGGCAGCGGCTGATTCGCCACAACTCGGGCCACATCAAACATCTCCTCTATGGTGGCGACTCGTATTATCCCCGTCTGCCGGAAGAGAGCTTCCACGGCGACTTCACTGGAGGCCAATGCACCAGTGTGGGACTGAGCCGCCCTGGCGCCTGCCGCCGACCTGCCGCCCCGCATGGCAACTACAGGTTTCCTCCGCGAGACTCGCCGCGCTATGCGACTGAACTTGCGAGGGTTGCCAAAAGACTCCAAGTACAGCAGGATAACGTCTGTGGCAGGGTCGTCCTCCCAGAACTCCAGGAGGTCGTTGGAGGACACATCCACTCTGTTGCCTATGCTCACGAAGTGGGCCACGCCCAGGCCGATGCCGGCGGCGTGATCCAGGAGCGCAAGCCCTATCGCCCCGCTCTGAGTCCCCATGCTAACGTTGCCTTGTGGCGGGACGTAAGAGGCGAAGGTCGCATCCATTGAGACGCCTGGGTCTATGTTGAGGACACCCAGGCAGTTAGGGCCAACAAGCCTCATGCCGTTGGATAGCACCTTCTCTCTCAGGGCTTTCTCTCGCTCCATCCCTTCACCACCTACCTCGCTGAACCCTGCGGACACGATGACAAGGCCCGGTACCTGCTTTTGGGCGCACTGATCTACTATCTCCAGCACCAGGCGGGCGTTGACCGCGATCACCGCCAAGTCTACGTGGTAAGGTATGTCAGCTACGGATGGATACGCCACCACGCCGCCTATGGAGGATGCGTTCGGGTTCACTGGAAAGACGGCGCCGGTGAAGTTGCTCCGCAGCAGGTTACGGAAAATGGCCCCGCCAATGGACGCCGGATTTCGAGAAGCCCCGATAACGGCAATGCTTCTTGGGCATAGTATGTGGCGGACTCCCGTAGCGCGGGCGATGTGTTCCCTGTATGAGTGTTCTTTGACGAATTGCTCCGCCTGTGTGAGGTCGATGATGTAGTGGTAAATCCCGTCTTCCAGGCGCTTCTTCACACTGAACCCGCTGCGGTCGAGCATCTCTAGCAGCCCTGTGTTTTCGGCTGTGGCCCTTGCCTCAAACTGCTCGAACCCAACCTGAATGGCAGCTCCAGCAAGCTCCTCCAAGAGCGCCGTACCGACCCCTCGACTCTGCATAGCAGCGTCCACCGCCAGGGCAACCGCCGCGGCCTTGCCTCCAGGAAGGGCGTCCCAGCTTCCGACGGCGACTACCTGCTCTTGGTCGCCTTCACCCACAGTAGCTACATATGCATGGCTCTCCGATGGACTTGCACCAGCATACCTGGCTACCTCTTCGCCAGCGCCATGACCTTGCTCGACTTCAAGCAAAGAAGCGCGGCTCTGGGGATCCAAGCGGCTGAAAAACACCGCCCAGCGTGTAGCGTCTTCGGGACGTACCGGCCTCAGCCGCATGCTCCTGCCGTCCCGCAGGATGATCTCATTGGTAGGCAACTCTTGGGCTGGATGTCTGGCTCTCACGCTGGCCTCCAATCAACGCCTCGATTCAATCTACTCATTACTCGACTCTCCTGCGCCATGGCATCTCAATCTCCTGCTCTGTTGTTTGTCAGACAGAGCCCAACATTGTTACGTCACATGGCTAATACAAGTCCCATTCTCACGCCAGTTCATGAATGTCACGTGAAGCGAAGGTATAGCTTCGTGAAAAAGCTGTGAGGATTCCGAGCCCTGGTTGCGCCTAGTGAATGAAGCGGAGGGAGTCATTTCCCCATGCTTCAGGCGTTTCGGTTTGGTTCAGGGCCTACTCCATCCAGCTTCGCGTCGATCTTGGAACAACTTACCGGTGATGCTGCGAGGTTGAGCAAGCAGCCATAGCGCAGCCTCTGCAGATGTCCTGGGATCACCTGGAGCGTCAGGAGACATGTCGGTGCGGACCCAGCCAGGATTCAGTACGTTCACAGCCACTCTTCCCCTCAGTTCGTTGGCCGTGGCAATAGTGAGGGCGTTCAGTGCTGCCTTGGAGACCGAGTAGGCCCCATATAAAGAGGACGACAGCGTGCCCATGTTCGATCCCACGTTGATGACACGCGGGTCGTCAGACTCCAGCAAGAACGGCAGCACGCGCTTGGTGCAATAGTACGGCCCCAGCAGGTTTATGCGGATCGTATCCACAAATACGCTGTCCGGCGCGACGGCCAGGTCTCCCTCTCCGGATGAGTATACGCCGGCATTGTTGACCAGGATATCCAGCCTGGCCCACCGTTCCTTGACCCAATCAGCCACGCCGTCCACGTCGCCGGACAGTGAGACGTCAGCCTGCAGGACGTGCAGGCCTTTCAAGGCGTCGTGCGCCCTGGCAAGTGAGCCTGGATTGCGGGAGACGGCAAGTACGTTGGCTTCGTTCTCCAAAAGGGCTTTGCAGATTTCAAACCCAATGCCCCGGCTGCCTCCAGTCACGAGGGCGTTCTTACCCGCCAGCGTCATGCTCTCATTCCGTACATAGGGGTATATTGCCAGCCTACTATCGGCGAAACCTCCCGTCAATGACTGGCGAATTGCGCGTCACGTAGAGCTAGGCACAGGGCGTGCTTCAGCGTAGTATAACTCAGCTACAAAGACTCAGGAGGCCGATGAGTAGCCCCGATAATACCAATCGCGCCAGGCCACGGGACATCTTCAGGATCGTCCCGTACCCATGGGTTGTCGTGGTACTGGCGCTGGTGAGTCAGATGGGGGGGTCCTGGCCAGGCCAGGGCCTTCCTGCTGTTTACCCCTTCATACAACAGGATCTTGACCTCTCAAGGGCCGAAGTCGGCCTGATTTCTTCCGCACTGCTAGGAGGCGCCATAGCCACCGTATTCCTGGGCGGCTGGCTGTCAGACGTGCTGGGGGTCAAGCGAGTGATGGTGGGCTTTCTGGTTGTGCTGGGTCTGGTGATGATGGGGTTCTGGCTAGTGCATTCCTACTTGGTACTGCTTCTTGTGGGGGTACTGGCCGGCATTGCCGAGGGCCCTGGATATCCAACCTCCACCAAGGCAATCATGGAATGGATACCCCAGCGCACCCGCGGCCTGGCCATGGGCATAAAGCAGATGGGCGTAGCATTAGGGGGCGCCATTGCAGCAGCGGCATTGCCTGCTATAGCGCTGGCGGCTGGATGGCGCGTGGCCGCAGTGATAATGGGTGGGGCCATACTGCTGATAGCGGTCATATTTGCGGTCATGTACCGAGACGCGGACCATGTCCAAACGGCTAAGCCGCGCATGAGCCTGGCAACGCTTCGAGCGCTGGCACAAGACAGAGGACTGATAATAGCAACTCTGTGGGGCGTCATAATCGTCGGAATCCAGACCATCACACTAAGCTACATTGCCCTGTTCCTAATCGACGTAGTGCATATGCCCAAAGTGGCGGCAGGAGGCTACCTGGCCGTGGCCCAACTGAGCAGCGTGATAGCCAGGGTCTGCTGGGGCGGCATGAGCGACTTCATGTTCGGCTCCCGCAGGAACATAGTGCTCGGGATACTCAGTGGGGCTGCCGCTCTTGGCCTGGCAGGAATCAGCATGGTTAATGCAGAGACGCCGACAGCCATTTTGCTGCTCCTGGTCATACTAGTGGGGGCCACAGTCCTCTCATGGGCAGGGCTGTTCGCTGTGCTGGTGGGAGAGCTGGCAGGTACTGAGAGGGCAGGCGTCGCCGTGGGCGCGGTCAACACACTACAGCGGGCCAGTCTGATAGTCATGCCGCCGCTCTTTGGCCTCCTGGTAGATGCAAGCGATTCCTACGCGCTGGCGTGGAGGACTGCAGCAGGCATGACATTGGCCGCTACGGTAGCATTGCTACTCTTCGGGCAAGAGCCACGACGTCGAGAGCAGGGACAGCCATCCAGCTAAGAGAACTCGCAAAAGATAGCGTCATAATCAGCCGCTCATGGTGAGCTCGCTCCCGCTCACTCCTTTCGACGCATCTCAGGGTGAGCGGGAGCGAGTCGGGGCTTGGGTACACAGATTTGCGTGACCAAGTACTGCCAGCAGCGGCTCATGATGCCGTCTTTCTGACAGCGTACGTCTCCTCCATCTCATAGAAGCGCGGCAGTCCAAGGGTATCGGCGATAGCCTTACGGCCTAGAACGCTGCCGTCATAGCGGGCCACGTCCAACTGCCCCGTTTCCAACAGCTCCTTCATCGCTTCCCGCAACGCTTTGTAGATAGCGAACATAGGGCCACGGTGGATCTGTATCTTGAACCCCAAACGCTCGATCTCAGAGGCCGGGGCCAAATCCCCGTTATATATGCACGGCACACCAGCCAATTCCTTCGCATAGGTACGCAAGTCTTCTATTGTGCCAACGCCGTCAACGAACAGCATGTCGGCGCCGGCGTCACGGTAGGCCCTGCAGCGGCGAAGGGTGTCCTCCCACCCGTTGACCGATAGTGCATCGCACCTGGCGACGAGCACGAAATCGGGGTCGGTGCGTGCGTCCAGGGCGGCTCTCACCTTCTGCACCGCCTCGTCCATAGGGATCACCTGCTTGCCTTCGAAGAAGCCGCACTTCTTGGGGAACACCTGGTCTTCTATGTGGCACCCCGCGATCCCTGCGGCTTCATAGTCTCGCACGGTACGCCATACGTTCAGCGGATTGCCATAGCCGGTGTCCGCGTCCATCAGTAACGGGACGGAGGTTATCCGCGCAATGTTCCAGCCGTTCTGCACCATCTCCGTCTCGGTAATCAGCCCCACGTCCGGGTAACCTTTGGCCATGGCAGATCCGAAGCCGGATACGTACACCGCAGGGAAACCTGATGCCTCGGCGACGCGGGCCGTAAAGGGATCGTAAGTGAATGGCATAAGAGTCAGGCCTTCCGCCTGTATCATTTGCCGTAGCTGTGTAGTCCTTCGCATTTGGGAGACCTCCTGAGTTCTTCACAATGCCACGGCCACTCTACTATGCTGTTCTTGTGGAAGCAACGTCTGTTGGTAGAGACTCAGCGAGCGGGGTTTAATTACGTGCCTGTTCATCCTGAGTTTATCGGAAGAAATGAGCAGAGCGAAGCGGGTGGAGGGCCGGCGAATTGTTTCTGATTTTGGTTGAATGTGTGAAGCTGAGGCGTATCTGAGAAGAAAATATTTTTCCGAGAAACAATTCCGATTATCGTAAAGTCATCACTTGTAGGTGAGCTTGTACTGGAGGTCCACCAGCCGGGTAAGGGTACGGATGGCCTGGAGAATCAACTCCTCCGGGGTATCTGGATTGGAGACCATGCGCACAACTTTGACTCGCAGGAGAGCGATCTCGGACTTCAGGTCTTTAAGGTCGATGGCTTCCTGATGCACTTCTTGCTCTTCAGGAGAAAGGGCCTTGGAATAGAAGCCGTGTTTGCGGGCGTTCTGGTTGCCCAGAGGGGCGCCGCGCTTGCGAGGAACGGGTGCAGGGTCAAAGTTGGTGGCCATGGCAACAGGGTAGGCCATTGGGTGGGGTATGGGCAAAGGGGTGATGGCAGGGCCGAGTGGGGTTCACCCACCCTACATCACTCATGGCGTCTTGCCTCAAAAGTCCTATACCTCACCCCCTGTGTCCCCCTCTCCTGCAGGAGAGGGGGACTTTTGAATCTGGGGGACACCCCCAGACCCCCGGCGGGAACCGAGGTTCCCTGCACCTTCCTGACTTTTGAAGCAACGCCCACTCAGGGAAAGGGGGCTCCTACCTCCGCCCCAAATGCTTCGCTGCCCTCGAGGGTAAACTAAGCTCACCACGAACGGAAATCCCTCCCCTCTTTCAGATTGCCAGGTGTTGTATGCAATCGTTTGGTGAAATGAGCAGGTAGGCGAAGCATTGGATTTTGGCTCGATTTCCGACAAGAACAAATCCGAGGCAAATAGGCATGTCATTTGTTTGTCCGAGCAACAAGGTGGGTTTCACCCACCCTACTCATCTGTGGGCGATTGTTGCCTGAGAAATAGTCATGCTTATGACGGCAGACAAGATGCTTCACTGCATTCAGATGCCGTCTTGATTGTCAAGGAGTAGCGGGTACATGGAGTGTTTTATCAAAGGGTTTGCCACTGCGCAAGACGCCATAGCACAGGCGCAGGAGTTTGTTCATGGCGGCCATGACCCGGACTCGTCCGCTTTTGCCTTTGGCTTTGAGGCGCTGGCAGAGGGCGTAGACAGCGGGGTTCCAACGCATAGCGCTGACGGCAGCCATGTACAACCCTGCCCTCACCTGGGCAAGCCCGCGGCGGGAGAGACGGCTGTAGCGGCTGGTCCACGATTCCCTCGGCTCAGGGTTCACTCCACAGAAGGCGACCCATGCCTTGGCGCTGGCACAGCGTGCCTGGGCAGGCAACTCACTGACCAGCAACACCGCTGTTTTCACCCCTATCCCTGGCACCGTCGTCAACAAGGCGATCTCCTGCCGCCACTGAGGACGCGCTACAACATGAGCTTCCAAGAGCTTGGCCACTTTGGCAGCTTCCTCTTCCAGGGGGCAACAGCCGTCCGCTCCAGGCTCTCCAGCATCTCTGGCAGCGCCCATGGCGAGCGGCGGGCTGTCTCCAAACGGTTGCGGGCAGAGCGCGCTTCCTGCTCCAGCCAGGCCAGGTGCCGGCGCAAGGCCTTTACCCGCTCCTGCTTCCGGTCCGGCGGTGGCGTAGCGCCAGGCGTCTGGCTCTCCCCGTACGCTGCTAAGAGCTGGGCATCCCCTCGGTCGGTTTTGGCCCGCTTCCCTTGCACCGTAGCAAAGGCAGCGGTATGCGCCGGGTTGACCATGGTAAATGGCACCCCCTTGGCACTCAAGTGCTCCACCAGCAGATGGTGATTGGAGCCATGTCAGCAGGGCCTTCACGCCCTTAGCGGTGTTGGCAAACTGCCCACGCAGGCTCCCTGCAGCATCGCTCACGTCCAAGCTACCGCTGGAAACGTCTATCCCAATGTAGTGGACCACATGCCCTCCTTCGCAAATATGATGAGTGGCGCCGTCACCCCTTGCGGTACAACCTTGCGTATACGGGCTCTGCGGCCCAGGATGCCGTCCGTACGCTGCAAGGGGGTGAGGGAGGACCTATCTGAACGACGGGCTTACTGCCCTAGCATGACACCGGTCTTCTCACCACCCTCCTGTCTAAGATACAAGCATGACATGGGGGAGCGTGGTTCCCTTCGCTTCGATCGAGGGTAAACCAGGCTCAACACGAATGAAAATCCCCTCTCCTCCAGATTGCCGCGCTCGTCCCGATGGGTTGGGACTCGCTCGCAACGACGAGAATGTGCCCGCTCATTTCCTTCGATAAACTCAGGATGAGCGGTTGCATAACCCCCAACCCACGACTTAAGTCATGGGTTGGGGTTTCTCTCGTGGTAAGCCTACGCTAGAACAGCAGCGCAGCCTCGCTTTCACACTCGCGCTTCTGGGACTCGTCGAAGGGTTTGTAGGTTAAAACCAACTCCACGTTGTACTTGATCCGGTCGGGATAGCGGGCGCCAGGTATAGCCACGGAGATGCCCGGATTAGAGAGGACATAGTTCAGAAGCATCGCCGGTGTCAGGGCGGCTGACTGCCCTGCCGACTTCATGCGCCCTCTGATGGCGCTGGTCCTGCCGGATCCTCCCAGCGGCCTCATGGCGATAACCCCGACATCTCTCTCTTTGGCCAAGACTATCAACTGCTCGGTCTCCCGAAAGAAGGCGGAGTACTCCAGCATCACCGCATCGAACTCGCCGCAGGTTATCGCCTTCTCCAGGGTCTCCATGTTATGCGAGGAGATTCCTATGTAGCCTATCAAGCCTCTTTCTCTGGCTATCTTGAGGCCGGCCAACGCTCCGTTCTCGCCCATCACCTTGTCCCAGTCCCCTGGCGACACGTCGTCGAGCTGGTAGAGGTCTATGTTGTCCACGCCCAGCAGTCGCAGGCTCCTGTCGACGTCGTACTGAGCGCCATCGCTGCTACGGTTGATGGTCTTGGTGGCTATGTAGAAGTTTTTGCCGCCCCTGGCGTTTATGACCGAGCCAATGAGGTACTCGCTATCCTTGTAGATCCTGGCCGTATCTATGAAGTTGATGCCCATGTCCAGGGCCAGTTGCAGGGTCTCCGCGCCCTGCGGCGACTGGGGCGTGTCCATAGCTCCCAGGCCCAGCTCTGTTACCATCAGGTTGGTCCTGCCCAGCCTGCGCTTCTTGATCTCCGCCACAACTTTCCTCCTGGCCCAATCGCCGGTACATTCCGTGCGTACTGCAAATATTGTAGCATTCGGATTTGTGCGCTCGAGAATGAGCGTCTTGCATATTTACTAAACGGGCATAGAATCACGGCATGCGCAGAGTTTTGTTCAATCCCAGTATCTTCTTCAACGGCGTTCTCTGGATTGTGGGGTTGGCAATGCAGCTAGGAGGATGGGGCAGCCACACCATAGCGTATGGGCTGCTGATAACGGCGCTTGTATGGAGCGTAGGTACACTCATCTATTGGCTGTTGAAACGCCGTGATAATAAACATGAACAACGACTAGAGGAGCCTATCCACGCTAGCGCCGTAAATCCACAGTTTTCAATTGAACTACTGTCACAGCGGTATCAGAGCAACACGTGGCCAGTAACACCTGAGAGGCCGTATAGGGTGGGACACGACCTAATGCTCATCGCAGACTTCAAGTTCAGGGTAGACCCATTCAGGGATGCCTTGGTAGAGACCCTTCAGCTTAAGATAGGCGACCTCACCGTGGATTGTGGCTGGACGCCAGAGAAGATATCTCTAGGAATGCGACCACGGCAAGGTCAGGTTACTACTATTATGGAATACGGCGAGACGCACTTTGTTAATGCCCCCAATACTGTTAGTCTGTTTTTCCATATACCACCAAAAGTCGTCGGTAAGAGAACTGCTAGAGTACAAGCCATCGTTGATGGAGACCTCCGCGAGTATGGCCCATTCACGTTAGACATACCAACGCCTGCATCGTAATGAGAGCAAGATAGCAATGAAGAGTAACCTTCATATGACGGTGAGTGGTTATTCTGTTAAGCGACCTCTGCCCCTTCAGGCGGGAGAAGCAGCGCTCTCAGAATGCCACATAGAACTTTCAGGCAACGAAGGCGCTATAATCACGCGGTGAGTAGAGGCGAGGTCTTTTGCATCTAGAAAGGAGCGTCCTATGCGATGGTGTCGTTTCCAGGCCAACGGTAAGGTTTCCTATGGCATAGTAGAGGGTCGCAACGTTCAGCCTGTGTCGGGCACCCCGTTTGGAAGGCACAGGAAAAGCGGCAGCCCGCTGCCCCTCAGTAGGGTCAAGCTGCTGATCCCCGTCGTCCCTCCCACCTTCTACGCGGCGGGCGTCAACTACCGCACTCACGTCATGCGCTCGGCGGAACTGACGGGCCGCCAGGCTAACGTACCCACCGCCGCAGACATAGGCTACCGGGCCAACAACGCCCTCATAGCCAACAACGAGTCCATCATCGTCCCCAAGGACGCCTCCGAGCGCATCCAGTACGAGGGCGAACTGGTGGTAGTGATTGGCAAGCAGGGCAAACACATCACCGCGGACAAGGTGTGGGACCACATTTTGGGCTACAGCATTGGCAACGACTTCAGCGAGCGGACGTGGCAGGGCAACGATCGCACCTTCTGGCGCGGCAAGAATGCAGACACCTTCAAGCCCATGGGGCCGTGGATTGAGACGGACGTAGACTTGGACTCCATGCGTACCATGGTGCGCGTAAACGGCAAAGAGGTTGAAAACTTCAAGACCAACAACATGCTGTTCGGCATTAGTGAGTACATCACCCGCATGACCCAATACCTTACGCTCTACCCGGGAGACGTTATCTGGATGGGCACGGACGGCGTCCCGCAGAACGTGCACCACGGCGACGTTATAGAAGTGGAGATCACAGGCATCGGCACTTTGCGCAACCCCGTGGTTGTGGAAGGGCACAGCTAATACAGCGGGCCTGACCTAACCCCCTGACCCCCTTCCCGTGCGGGGGCGTTGCCCGATAATTCCATCTTGCGCCTTTCTATCGGGCATCTGCCACCTCTGCCCGAAATTGAGGCTCAATCCCTAGTTCGTACATACTCTGTACCAACACGACGATGTTGTGACAGAGAGCCTTTAGCAGCACTTCATTGATTTGAGCCGTAGGCGTCTTGGCTCTGACGGATGCCCCGAACTTGGCCTTGACCATGCTGAAGGTCGTTTCTACGTTGCTGCGCTTGTGGTAGTGGGCCAAGAAGTCGTTGCGGTTGTACTGGTAGTAGGCGTGCATGTAGTGCCAGAGCGCGTCGTACTGGCGGCGTGCGTTTGGCAGGCCCGTGGCCTGAGCCTGAAACGGGATGAAAGGCTTGGCCCCTACAGCATCTATGGCGTGAAGGCTTCCACGGCCCGAATATCCCTTATCGGCGCTGACTTCCCGCATGGTGAACTGCTTGGCAGTCTCATTGACCAGGTAGGGCAACTGGCTAATATCTGAGGACTGAGAGACGGTAGCTTCTATCGCTGTAATGACGTTGGTGGTTACGCCAGTCATAATGTGCGTCTTGATGAATAGGTTCCGAGAGCGTAGCTTGCCCCACTTGTGGTCGTACCAGCGCTCATAGGTGACTGTGCCGAACCCCGTGCTGTCTGCTGCAAAGTCTACTTCAACTGCCTTAAGAGGTTCGGCTGTTTGCGCAATCAGGCTTTTCAGGAGAGGCGTCATTTCGGGCTTCTCTAGGTAATCAAACGCGCTGTTGTAGGAGACGGCGCGTTCGACATCGCCGTCAGCCTTGGCTTCCTTCATGGCGCTCATATAGCGCCTACCAGACTTCAGTGCGTAGGTGCGGGCAGCAAGGGCAAAGACCACATCCGAGAGCAAATGGCGGCGGCGTCCACGGCCTTGTTGTGACTCTTGTGGGATAGTCTCACATAGCGCCCGAAGCAAGCGTTCAAAGTGTTCCTCTTCATGGGTTTGGGCTAGGTTGTACTCATGCCACTGTTGGGTGTAGGTGACTTGCTGAGTGTAGGTCACGCTGCCATCGGCATGTTGCTGTCTCTGAATGGTGTATTCCACAGCGTAGACGTGCTTGCAACGTTGGTTACGTGCCTCAAAGTCGGGGCAGGAGCAATAAGGTTGGCCACCGTCCAGGCTGACTACGTAAGTCCCATTGCCCGACTGCGAAGGTACGATGTAGCCGACCTTCGATTGCTTGATAGGGCTAAGTGCTGCGATTGCCAGCCCACGTTGCTTGCGCCCTTCATCGCCATCATCCGAGTCATTAGGCCCTAATGCTGTTCTCATATCGGTCAACATTGCCATCAACCCCCTTGGCTTACCTGATAGGTATATAATACCAAGTGGGTTGACGGTTGTCAAGTAGGCGGTGTATAATTGCGGGTGTATATTAGAGAGAAGGGAGGTGGCAAGATGCCAGATATAACGTTGAAGGGCTATCAATGCGCTAGGTGCGACTGGCAATGGGTTCCACGTTCGGAACGCCGCCCTACCATTTGCCCTAAATGCAAGAGTCCATATTGGGATAGACCTGTAGAACGGCCTACTACGTCTGCGGCTCGGAAGAAAGTCAAAATCGGATAAAGATAGCATGAACGGGTGCTGCCCCGCCCCTACCAGAGTTTGGGGCAGACACCCGCAGAAAGGAGTATATGGTGCCAACAACAAAAAGGCTGTCCAAAAAGGATAAGCGCTCACACCTTGAGCGACGACTCGACAAGTTAGAACTTGATTGGCACACGATGATATATCGTGACATGATGGGGTGGAGTGACGGATGGGCACGACGGAAAGCCAAAGAAACTCTCGCAGGTACCAACATGGCTCCAGAAGTGGCGCAGAAGTGGCAGACGGAGCGACTTCAGCGGAAAGTGTCGGTTGTCTTTTGCTTGCTGGAGGAAATGATGGGCGATCAGAAAACGATTGGGCGAATGCTTGCCAAGGTTGAAGGCTCGGCCACCTTCGACGCGGCTCTTCTGGATTCGCTGTTCCATGACGATAATGATGAATCTGGCCAACACGGACAGGCACCCGACGAGCAGGAATAGGAGACCCTTCGTTACGACAACATCGTCCGCCACGGCATATGCTACAAAAGTCACAGTGATGCCCCTTACATGGGCCAAAGCTAGGAACGTAGGAGGTCAATGTGTTACGCCAACTATTTATCACACTATTTGTCATCGGGCTTATTCTTTGTGTGGTCGGGCTTGGCATGTTAGGATTCAACCGTAGCTTTTGGGGGCTTATTGTTGCTGGCCCCGTGTTGTCTATCGGCGCTTACATTGGACATGAGGTTTTCACAGGCCAGCAATTGTTTAGCCGTACACAGACTCCCAATAACAGCAAAACATAGAATCACTAATTGCACAGTCAGGATGTACCATTGGTTTGGCAACGGTGTATTTATAGTGACTATGCTTCCTATGAGCAAGGCACCTGCCCAAAAGCTACAAAGTGCCATACTTATAATGTGGCGAACCTTCAATTGCCCCTTCCCTGATTTATCGGGCATCTTTTCTCCTATCGGGCAACTCGCTCTTGTCGGGCAAGGCCCCGTGCGGGAAGGGGGCTGCTCCGGGAGATGTCCCGTGCACCAAGCGGTATGCCTATAGCCTGCACACCAGTAACGATACATACGAAACACTACCTAGCACAGCGGGCCGCTATGAGTACGCGCAAAGGAGCGTCGGAATGAAAGTCCTAGTCATTGGAGGGACCAGGTTCATCGGCCTTCACATCGTGCGGCAACTGGTGGACTTGGGCCATGAGGTCACCACGTTCAACCGCGGGATATCGCCCGGCCAACTGCCTCCAGGGGTCAAGCGCCTCTACGGCGACCGCAAGGACCACACGCGGATGCGAGAAGTGCTGGGCGGCCAACAGTTCGATGCCATCATCGACACCAGCGCCTTCACGTTGGACGACGTGAAAATCATCGTCGAACTGTTTAAGGGGCGCATCAAGAGCTAGGTCTACACCAGCACCGTAGGAGTCTACCAGCGTACGGAGCTAGCGCCCATCACGGAGGAGTTCCCCCGCTTCCAGGGCTTCCGCGACCCCATTCTGACGATTCCAGCGACCTCAGCATGGTACCCCACCGATAAGAGCGACACCGAGGACTATCTCCTGGACCTCTACAAGCGCGAAGGGTTCCCAACAACTGTGATACGCCCCACCAACGTCTACGGCCCGGACAGCGGCGGGCAGCAAGAGTTGCTCCTTTTTATCCGCCTGTTGCGCGGGCGGCCCATACTGCTGCCCGGCGACGGCAACAGCTTCCTACACCTGGGCCACGTTGACGATGTGGCGGCGGTACATGTGGCCGTCCTGAGCAGTCCGCGCGCCCTGGGCGAGGCGTTTCACATTGGTGACCGCTACGCCGTGACTCAGAAAGGCCTGGTGGAGATGGTGGCCAGGATCGCCGGCAAGGAGCCAAACATAGTCCATATCCCCGTGGATGTCGCGAAGGCCGTAGACCAACAGGTCTTCCCATTCGCACGGCGGCCGGACGGTATATGGCGGTGGAGTGCCATATACAGCATCCAGAAGTGCCTGGACCACCTGGACGGCTGGAAGCCGAAGTACGACACGGAGTCCGGCCTGCGTCAATACTTCCAATGGATCCAGGAAAACAAGCTAGACCAGACGAAGGGCGACTTCACCTACGAGGATGAGATACTACGGCGGCTTAATCAGGGAGTGGCCACGCCGCGGCGGAGGAGTGAAGGCTAGTACCGGTTTCGCGTTGAATGTACAGACGGCTGCAAGAGATAGTCTTGCAGCCGTCTGATCGTTATTGGCTCGCTAGCGTAATGTTACGATCTTTGACAGCATAGCCTCGTAGCCGTCAGTCCTGGGCTGATTCCACATAGTCCTCCTCCTTCGACAGATAGCGCTGATAGTCCATATTGGCGCCCATTTGTCACTGGCGGCCAGCGGCAGGGCAAAGGAACTAGAAAGCAAGACATCACGTCGCTTCGTGAATGCCTGACAGGAAGACATCTGCGACGTTCTTACAAATGAGGAGCAGCGCAACGCCGTTGTCCATTGTTCTTATAAATAGTTTCCCCCACCAGAGACCACGTGGATATGTATTGTTAGCGTCTTACCAAAGGAGTGGCTGGATCAAGAATTTGCGGTGAGAATTGTTATTCCAGGGGTGTCTCAGGAAAGAGTGGTTATGTCAACGGTGTTAACTGCGGCAATTGGCGCAGCGCTGCCAAATGGTACACTGGATAAGACACAGGCCGATCCTAGACCGGCCCAGATGTCCCATCCTACAGAGAGCCGTAGAGCAAGCGCAAAGATGTGGTCGTCCAGTGGAGCCGACACCAGCGTGGCCGCCAAGCGGGCTGCCGTTGCCGCACTCTACGAGACTCACTTCGAGCGTGTCGTCCGCTATATCGCCTTCCGCATCGGAAACGTAGATGAAGCGCAGGACCTGGCCAGCGAGGTCTTCGTCCGCGCCTTGCGCTCGGTGGACTCATTCAAAGAGACAGGCGCACCAATGGAGGCCTGGGTCTTCAAGATCGCCAGTAATATTACGATAGACTACTTCCGTAGAAACGGGCGCCGTCCGGCGGCGCTTCCGCTGGACACCGCCTACTCGGTGGCCGCGCCGGACGACCCCACTGCAAATGCTGAAGCACAGGATGAAGCCAACCGCTTGCGAAAGGCCATGGAATGCCTGAGCAAGGCCCAGCAACAGGTGCTCTCCATGCGCTTCGGCGGGCAGATGACCGCCGAAGAAGTGGCGCGGGCCCTGGGAAAGAAGCCATCAGCGATTAGGGAGATGCAGAGCGCCGCCATCAAGAAGCTAAGGCAGATAATGCCGGAGTACGAGAGTAATGGATAGCCGGGTGTAGTGCAATGACATCTGAACGTTTTGACCAGATCCTAGACGAGTGCATAGACCGGATCGTCCTTGGGGGCGATACGGTAGAGACGTGCCTTGCCAGATATCCTGAGCACGCGGCTGAGCTGGAGCCACATCTGCGGCTGATAGTCGCGACAGCAGGCAGTCTGGCCTTGCCTTCCGTTACAGATGCCAAGGAGCGCGGACGCCAGCGTTTGCGGAATGAGATGGAGGCCCTGCGCCGCCAGGACCGGGTGCGGCTCCGGCCAAGGACGCCAAGGTGGTTTCCATGGGGCTTAATCTCGGCAGCGCCACGCCAAGCCATCGTAGCAACCTCCCTGGTGCTGGCTGTCCTGGCAGGCAGCGTAGGCACCGTGGCTGCCTCTAGCGGCTCTCTGCCCGGGGAGACGCTCTACCCAGTTAAACGGGCCACGGAGGAGGCCAGGCTGGCCTTACAGTTCTCGCAGCAAGGCAAAGCGACACTGTATCTCAGCTATGCCGAGAATCGCGCAGTGGAACTGAGCGCCCTGGCTGGGCAAGGCGACACCACCAGATTGCCCGCGACTCTGAACGAGATGCAGGGCAATCTCAAGTCCTACGAGAACATTGCCGCAGGAGTACGCAACGAACAGACGTTGGCCTCCATGAGAACGCAGCTAGAAGCCAGCGCCTCTCAGACATTGACTACCCTACAGTCGTCCTTCCAGGACGCGCCCCAGGAAGCCCACGACTCCACCAGCGACGTGTTCATAGCCGCCAGCCAGGGGTACGGCACTGCTGTAGAGCAGGTAGCAAGCAAAGCCCCACCCCAGTACGCTGCTGCCTCGCCTGGGCGCATGCAACTCTGGGCAGTGGACCCCCCACCTCCAGGAACGCAGGTACAAGAGGTCGTGGTCGAGGTAGCAGAAATAGAGGCGCATCTCATCAACGACTCCAGCAGCGGCTGGGTCACGATAACCAGCGAGCCTCAGTCGTTCGACCTTCTGCACCTTTCGGATGTCAAGAGATTTCTGGGAGAACAGGAGGTAAAGCCTGGCACGTACACCAGGGTCAGGTTGCACATAACCAAGGCGTCCATCGTCATCGGTGGAGTAGCTTACCAGGCTAAGGTTCCTAGTAACCGTATTGAGCTTACACGCCCCATGACCGTAAAGGAAAGTGGTAACACAGTGGTGCTTCTGGACTTCGACGCCCTACAATCCATACGCGTCACTGGCACTGGCGACTACCTCTTCGCCCCTGTGATCCGAGTCCTGTCAGAGGAGCCGGTCAAGCCCGAGGCAAAGGCCGCGACCGAAGAAAAAGGTAAAAGCCAGGTAGACAAGGGCAAGAGCCAGCAAGACAAGGAAAAGAGTGAAAGCCAAAGCGATGGAGCAAAGAGTGCTCCAGTGACTCCAGTCACTCCCTCATCGCCGCCCACCGCTACGGGGCGTAGGGTCACCATCGAGCTTGAAGGCACCGCCGAGTCCGTTTCTGCGGACTCCATCACTGTTAGAGGCAAAAGCATTGCCATTTCTGCGAACACCAACGTAGAGGGGACGCTCTCCCCAGGCCGCCAAGTGAAGGTCGAAGCCACACAGCAGCCTGATGGCACCTTCCTAGCCACTGAGATCAAGACAACTCGGGAAAATGACGAGGAGGAGAAGGAAACCGGCAGGCGGCCTACCGATGCAGCTATAGAGACAACGGGAGTCATCGAGGCTATGGACACCTCGGCGTGGACGGTGGCAGGCCGGAAGGTGGAAGTCACACGTGAAACCAAGCTAACCGGCCAGCCTGCGGTTGGCACCGAGGCCAGGATCAGCGGCACGGTGCAATCTGACGGCACCATCATTGCTAAGACAATAGTTGTCCTCCCACAATCCCAGCAGGACACGCCGTTAGAGAACCAAGGAAAAGGGAAGACCGGGAGTGGCGACCAGGGCGGGACCGGCAAAGAGCCAAGGGAACAGTCCAACGACCAGCACCAGATCCAGGTGACCGGCGATGTCACGTCTGTCAGCCCGGGCCGCATAGAGGTGGTCAACACGAGCGTGGTAGTCACTACGGCTACCGTGGTTGAAGGAACTGTGCTGGTGGGCAGCCTGATCGTGGTAGAGGGGACCAGCCAGCCCGACGGGAGTGTGGTAGCAGCAAAAATCAAGGTGCTTTCTGTGCTGCAAAAGGGTGGCTCAGGAGACAATGGGGACAAGAGAGACAACAACCCTCCGCCCAAAAGCACTCCAACCGCAGAGAAACGGCCGCCACAGGACAAGCAAGAGACCACCGTAGAGATCCAAGGGCGGCTGGACCAATTGGCTGCTGGCTACTGGGTGGTCAACGGACAGAAGGTGTTCTTAACGAGCAAAACAGCCGTTGCTGGCGTTCCTGCAATCGGCGCAAAAGTGGAGGTAGAAGGAATCCGTCAGAGTGACGGAGCCATTCAGGCCACAAAAATCCAGGTCAGCCACTACCGGGACGATTCGCGGCCTGAGCCGACGCCACTCGCTACCAACACACCTACTGCCAGACCAGGTGCCACTGCTACTCCAACCAGCGTGATTACACCGTCGCCTACTCCGACCGCTGCGCACACAGTCCTGCCCACACCTACTCCTACACCTACGACCACACCGACGCCAGCTACTCATCAGGTACTGGAAGGCCTACTACAGAAGATGGAGGCAGGTAAGTTGCAAGTGGCAGGACGCTCTATAGTCATAACAAAAGAAACAGACGTCGAAGGCGTTATCACCCTAGGAGCCAAGCTACGAATTGAAGGTACCTTGCTAGGAGACGGCTCTATCGCTGCACTGAAGGTGAAGGTGTTAAGCAGCGGCCTTCCAGGAACAGACTAACCTCTAAACTCAACCGCCAGTCAACAAGATGCACGGAG
>ORJL011019877.1_pt1 | contig 27688 bp, 27 predicted proteins | sample 1779941 | NCBI WGS metagenome assembly ORJL01 (sample SAMEA104232317, study PRJEB22302) | groundwater metagenome | biome: forest; feature: aquifer; material: groundwater | place: USA | collected 2011-08-07 | depth 5.8 m
CATGAAATGTGTCGCCCTTTCAGGGCTCCAAACGCGAAGGTCGGGAAAGCCCCAGGGGCTGCGCCCATGGCTGTCTTGACGTCGCCCCTTCGGGGCTGAAGTACCGTTGTAGGACTAGTCGAGACGACATGGGCGATCCACGGATCAAGCGCGTCACGCAGTGCCGGGGCTGCAGGGGAGGGCATCTGGAGCGGGTCCTCTCGCTGGGCTCCACGCCGCTCGCGAACGCGTTCCTGCGGGAGGAGGACCTCGGGAAGCCGGAGCCCTCCTTCCCGCTCGAGCTGCTCTTCTGCAACGACTGCACCCTGGTCCAGCTCGCCGACGTCGTCTCGCCGGAGGTCCTCTTCCGAGACTACGTCTACGTCTCCTCGACCTCTCCCGTGTTCGTCGCGCACTTCGAGGAGTTCTCGGCGGAGGTCTGCCGCCGCTTCGGGCTCCGTCAGGAGTCGCTCGTCGTCGACATCGGGAGCAACGATGGGATCCTCCTGCGCCCCTACCTGAGCCGCGGGATGCGGGTCCTCGGCATCGACCCGGCCACGCGGATCGCGGAGCAGGCGACGCGGAGCGGGATCGAGACGAAGGGCACGTTCTTCTCCGCGTCCCTCGCGGAGGAGATCGTCCGCTCGAAGGGCGCCGCGGCGGTCGTCACCGCCACGAGCGTCTTCCCGCACGTGGACGACCTGGACGACCTCGTGGGAGGCGTCCGACGACTCCTCGCAGACGACGGGGTCTTCCTGATCGAGGCCTACTACCTCGGCGACCTCCTCGAGAAGAACCTCTTCGACACGATCTACCACGAGCACCTGAGCTACTTCAGCATCCGCACGATCGTCTCCACCCTCGCGCGCCTGGGGATGCAGGTGTTCGACGTCCAGAAGACCGAGACGCACGGCGGGTCGCTCCGCGTCTTCGCGCAGAAGGCCGGCGGTCCGCGGCCCGTCGAGGCCGCCGTCGAACGACTCCTCGGCGACGAGGCGCGCCACGACCTGGCGTCTCCCTCCACCTACACGGCGTTCGGCCAGCGGATCGAGGGGAACAAGGCGGCCCTCGTGGCGCTCCTCCGGCGGCTGAAGGGGGAGGGGGCACGCATCGCGGGGTACGGCGCACCCGCGAAGGGGAATACGCTGCTGAACTGCTTCCAGATCGGGGCGGACCTCCTCGACTACATCGTCGACGACAGCCCGTGGAAGCAGGGGCTGTACACGCCCGGCACGCACGTGCGCGTGGAGAGCGCGGAGCGGCTCAAGCGCGACCCGCCGCAGTACCTGCTCCTCCTCGCCTGGAATTTCGCCGAATCGATCATGAAGAAGTGCGCGGCGTTCAAGGAGACGGGAGGGCGCTTCGTCATCCCCGTCCCCGCTCCGCAGGTCATCTAGAGAGAGTCGCACCCCATGCCTGGAAATGAAATCGTCACCCAGGACATCGAGGCCGCCGCCGGCGCCCTGGAGAAGGAGGCGAAGGCCCTCGAGGGCCGGACAGTCCTCATCTCCGGCGGAAGCGGTTTCCTCGGGAGCTACATGGTCGCGACGCTCCTGCACCTGAATCGCAGCGTCCTGCGGACCCCCTGTCGGGTCATCGTGCTCGACAACTTCATCACAGGGGCTCGGGAGAACTCCATCTACGACGCTCGCGACCCGCAGGTGTCGCTGGTGGAGTGCGACGTCTCCAAGCCGCTGCCCGAGGACTTCCTCGCCGATTACGTCATCCATGCGGCCGGGATTGCCTCGCCGGTCTACTACCGGCGGTTCCCGCTCGAGACGATCGAGGTGGCGGTGGCCGGCACGAAGAACCTGCTGGCGTATGCCCACTCGAGGAAGGTGCTGGGCTTCCTCTATTTCAGCTCCAGCGAGATCTACGGAGACCCTGACCCGCGGTACGTCCCGACCCCGGAGGACTACTGGGGAAACGTCTCGTCCATCGGCCCCCGGTCCTGCTACGACGAGTCCAAGCGGCTGGGGGAGACCCTGTGCATGACCTATCACTGGTTTCACGGCATGCCGGTGAGGGTCGTCCGGCCCTTCAACGTGTACGGCCCCGGCATGAAGAAGGACGACTACCGGGTGATCCCCACCTTCCTGGTGAGCGGCATGCTCAAGAAGCCGCTCCCTGTGCACGACAAGGGGAACCAGACGCGGACCTTCTGCTACGTGAGCGACGCCACCGCGGGGTTCCTGAAGGTGCTCCTCGCCGGGAAGAGCGGCGAGGTCTACAACGTGGGCAAGGACGAGGAGGAGATCAACGTCGTCAGCCTGGCGAACCTCGTCGCCGGACTGTTCCCATACCCGGTCTCCATCCAATTGACGCGGTATCCGGACGCATACCCCGCTGGAGAGCCCAAGCGTCGGTGTCCGGACCTCACGAAGATCCGCCGCGAGCTGGCGTACGGCCCGAAGATCAATCTCGAGACCGGCCTCTCGCGGACGCTCCGCTGGTTCCAGTCCGTCGGGACGGGCACCGCATGAGCGAGAGGCCTCTCCGCGTCGTGGTGAGCCCCGTCATGTACAACGAACGCGGGAAGACGGAGCGGGTGCTCGAGCGGCTGCAGGAGATGCTCCGAGAGAACCCGGCGTACGCGGTCCGGATCGTGGACGACGGCTCCACGGACGGGTCGCTCGCGACGATCCAGGCGTCGGGCCTTCCCTACCTGTCGCACCCGCAGCGGATGGGGGTCGGCGTCGCCGTGCGCGACGCGATCGAGGCCGCCTGCGCCGAGGGCAGCGACGTCGTCGTGATCATGGCGGGAAACGACAAGGACCGGCCGAGCGAGGTCCCGCGCCTGATCGCCAGGGTCCAGGAGGGGTACGACTTCGTGATCGGTTCGCGGTTCCTCCCAGGCGGGCGGTACGACAACACCCCGCGGTACCGGGTCCTCGCGACGAAGTTCCTCCACCCGTCGGTCGTGTGGTTGACGACGGGGCGGAGGCTCACGGACACGTCGACGGGCTTCCGCGCGATTCGCACGTCCGTGTTCCGCGACCCGAAGATCCGGCTCCGGCAGGACTGGCTCACCGAGTACGATTGCGAGATGTACATCCTGTACCAGGCGATCGTGCGTGGGTGCCGGATCTCCGAGGTGCCCGCCTCCAAGATCTACCCGCCGCACCATCTCGGGTACACGAAGATGAAGCCATTCAGCGGCTGGTGGAAGATGCTGAGGGCATTTTTCTGGCTGCGCCTCGGGGTGAAGTCGTGAAGGAACCTGGGATCCCTCTCGTCGACCTCAAGATCCAGCACGCGCAGATTGCCGACGAGATCGCGCGCGGGATGGCGGAGGTGATCGAGGGCACCTCGTTCATCCTCGGGGACGCGGTTGCCAGGTTCGAGCGCGCCTTCGCCGATTTCGTGGGCGTCAGGCACTGCATCGGCGTCGGTAACGGGACGGACGCCCTCGAGTTCGCCTACCGTGCGGCCGGGGTGGGGGAGGGGGATGAGGTCATCCTCCCGGCGAATACGTTCATCGCGACGGCACTCGCGGCGGTGCGCTTCGGCGCGAGGCCGGTGCTCGTGGACTGCGACCCGGTCCACTACATGATCGATGCCGAGCAGGTCGCTCGGAAGATCGGTCCCCGGACGCGCGCAATCGTTCCCGTGCACCTGTACGGGCAGGTTGCGCCGATGGAGGCCATCGTGGAGATGGCGCGCGGGCACGCGGTCGCGGTCGTGGAGGACATGGCCCAGGCCCAGGGGGCGCGGCGAGGAGGCGCCTGCGCCGGGACGTTCGGGTCGATCGCCGCGACGAGCTTCTACCCGGGGAAGAACCTGGGCGCCTATGGGGACGGGGGGGCCGTGCTCACCTCCTCGGACGCCATGGCGGAGCGCATCCGGGGCCTGCGGAATTTCGGGAGCGAGGTGAAGAACCATCATCCCGAGGTCGGCTTCAATTCCAGGCTCGATCCCATGCAGGCCGTGGTCCTCTCGGCGAAGCTGCGCAGGCTGGAGGCATGGAATGAGGAGCGTCGCGTGGCCGCGGCCCGCTACGGACAGCTCCTCGCCGGCGCGCCGCGGGTCACCTTGCCCGCCGTGCTGCCAGGCAACGAGCACGCCTTTCATCTCTACGTGGTGCGAGTTCCGGACCGGGACGCGGTGCTCGCGAGGCTCCATACGGCAGGGGTCTTCGCCGGCATCCACTACCCGCGGCCCATTCATCTCCAGGGCGCGCTGGCTGACCTGGGCCACCGGCGAGGCGACTTCCCCGTCGCGGAGCGCGCGGCCGACGAGGTCCTGTCGCTGCCGCTGTATCCCGGAATCACGTCCGCTCAGCAGGCGAGGGTGGCGGAGGAGCTGCGGAAGGCGGTGGCGTAGGATGGCCAGGGACCCGAGCGTGTTCGTCCACGAAAAGGCGCTCTGCGAGAGCGACGATGTGGGCCCGCGCACGCGCGTCTGGGCCTTCGCGCACGTGATGAAGGGTGCGAGGGTCGGGGCGGACTGCAACGTGGGCGATCACGCGTTCATCGAGACCGGCGCCGTGGTGGGCGATCGGGTCACGGTGAAGAACGGGGTCCAGGTCTGGGACAGGGTCACGGTGGAGGACGATGTCTTCCTGGGTCCGAACATGGTCTTCACGAACGACAAGGTCCCTCGCGCCGCGTTCAAGAAGCCGCGGGAGCAGTTCCTGCCTACGCTCGTCCGCCGTGGCGCGTCGATAGGCGCCAACGCCACCATCGTCTGCGAGGTCACCATCGGCGAGCACGCCTTCGTCGGCGCCGGCTGCGTCGTCATCCGCGACGTGCCGGCCCACGCGCTGGTCGTCGGCAACCCGGCGCGTCAAATCGGCTGGATGTGCGCGTGCGGGGTGAAACTCGCCGAGTCCCTCGCCTGCGGTTGCGGTCGGCGGTACCGTGTCGCGGACGTCTCGGCCGGTCTCGTGGCGCTGGGGAGCTGACGTGAAGATCCGCAGTGCTCACGTCCGATCTCCGAGGATGACCGACATGGACCAAGGCCGCCTCGTCATGGGGGTTGTCGAGCCCCCCTCATGGCATGGAGCTATGGCCGCTCGAGGCGTGCGGCCATACAATCTCGGTCGCATCGGCGGTGAAGTGGGCGTCCGTTTCTGCAACCCCACGCAGAACCGTTCGACCCGGTCCGCGGAGGCGCCGACGGCGCCCTTCCCGGAGGGTCCCTGCGAATGACACAAGGACCTGCTGCGGGTAGGTACTGTCGCGCGCTCCTCTGGATCCGCTTCCGCGGCCGAGCCTGCCCAGTTCTTCCTCTCCGATCGCTAGCCTACATTGGCGTCGTCGTCCTCATCGGGCTGGCGGTGTGCAGCATCATGGAGCTTGCGCTAAAGGTGCTGGAGCGGAAGGAGGTCATCAGGACATCGAAGTGGGATGAAGAGGACCAGCGAATCCTGGCCAACGACCGGGAAAAGGTCCTCGCGACTGAGAAGGACCCGGTGTGGCGCTCCATGGGTTTCTCGGTCGACGATGACAAGGCCGGCCGCAAGCGGGTCCTCGTGGTCGGCGACTCCTTCATCTGGGGCCACGGCTACGTCAACCTCAATGACGTCTGGTGGCGGCAACTCCAGCGCGAGCTGAACCACCGCGGCTACTGGGACGTCCAGGTCATCGGAGCGGGGCTGTGCGGCGCCTCGACCCACGATGAGCTCCGCTGGCTGCGCGACGGGGACTGGCTGAAGAGGTATCGACCGGACGCCATCGTGATCGGCTACGTCACGAACGATCCGAATGAGCGGGATTCGAAGGGCGACAGGCTCGTGGATCCGCCGGCGGCGGCCTCGACCCGCTTCGTCTCGAAGCGCGGCCCCCTTACGGAAGCGCTGGGGTGGCTCTTTCCGAGGTTCACGGAGCAGATCCGGGGGAGGGTCCAGCGGTTGCGCCTTGCGCGGGCTCCCGCGGGGGATCGCGCCCAGGACTATGCGATCTGGGAGCTGAATCTGCTGCAGGGGAAGAACTTCGAGTCCTATCGGAATACCGTGGGCGAGCTGGGCAGCTTCCGGAAATCGCTCACCATCCCTCTGTTCGTGTTCACGACCCCCCAATACCCTTCCCGAGACCACTTCGCCCCCCGCTACGCCCCCGTCGTCCCCCTGTTCGAGCAGGCCGCGATCCCGTTCTTCAACTGTCTGGATCGATACGTGGAGCAGCACCCGCTCGGAATCTCGGTGGCCGCCTGGGGGATCACGCCTGCGAATGCTCACCCGGGGACGACCACGACGCACTTCTACGCGACGGAAGTCGCGGACATCCTGGAGGCCAGGTATCCAGAGACCCTGGGCAAGCGATCCGCACCTCCTGGTTCCCTGCGTCCCTGCATCGACGACTGGATGCCATGCGAAGTGAATCCGGTGCGGTCGTCGGCAGGCACGTGGAAGTTGAACTGGCCGAACAGCACCGGGGGAATGCTGGAGCTCCCCCTGTCGACGAGGCACATCGCCCTTTGTTTCGAGCTTCCCGTCGCAGCGCGCGCGGTGCACCTGCGCGGGGAAGGGCGTCTGGCCGCCGAAATCTTCGTGACTCGCGTGAATCCCGCGATCGGGTTCGACGACGGCCAGATCTGCCCACTCGGGAGGAGGGAGGGCGACGACCTGACATGGCAAGTAGCCGAGCCCGCGCTCCCGCTGAACACGATCCGAATCGCCCTGGACGCCGATGCGTCGCCCGCGCTGGCAAAGTCCCGTGAGTTAACGCTCGAGATCCAGTTCGAAGATCCGGCGGTCCGCCCGTGAATCCCACGAGCATCCTGGGCGTCTCAGCCTTCTATCACGACTCGGCGGCGACCCTCGTGCAGGACGGGCAGATCAAGTCAGCCGCCCAGGAGGAGCGCTTCACCCGCATCAAGGGGGACAGCTCCTTCCCGCACCACGCGATCGCCTTCTGCCTGGACACAGCCGGCCTGGCGGAAGACAAGCTGGACTACGTCGTCTACTACGAGAACCCGGTCGTGAAGTTCGAGCGCCTGCTCACGACCTACCACCTCATCGCGCCGCACGGGCTGCGGAGCTATTTCGCCGCGCTGCCCGCCTGGCTGACCCGGAATTTGTGGTTGGAGCGGCTGATCGCTCGTGAGATGGGAATCCGCAAGAGGGTGGTCTGCTGCGACCATCATCTGGCTCACGCAGCCAGCGCGTTCTTCCCTTCCCCGTTCGAGGAAGCGGCCATCCTCACCGTCGACGGCGTCGGGGAGTGGTCCACCGCGACGTACGGCGTCGGCCGGGGGAATCGGATCGAGCTTGCGGAGGAGATCCGGTTCCCGAACTCCCTGGGCCTCCTCTACAGCGCGTTCACCCATTTCGCTGGCTTCAAGATCAACAGCGGCGAGTACAAGCTGATGGGCCTCGCGCCGTACGGGACGCCCCGGTACGCGGAGCTCATCCGCTCTCATCTGGTCTGCCTACGGAAGGACGGTTCCTTCTCGCTGAACCAGCGGTATTTCGACTACGTCGGGGGTCTCTCGATGACCAACCGCCGGTTCGAGGAGCTTTTCGGCGGCCCGCCGAGGAAACCGGATAGCCTTCTCACGCAGCGGGAAATGGACCTGGCAGCGAGCATCCAGATGGTGCTGAACGAGGCCCTGATGGCAATGGCCCGACGGGTGCGGGAGCGGACGGGCATGAAGAACCTGGTTCTCGCGGGGGGCGTGGCGCTGAACGTCGTGTCGACCGGGCTGCTGTCGCGAGAGGCCCCTTTCGAGCGGCTGTGGATCCAGCCTGCGGCGGGGGATGCGGGCGGTTCCCTCGGCGCGGCGTTGTGGATGTGGCACCAGGAACTCGGCAACCCGCGTGTGCCTGACCCCTTGGATTCCATGCAGGGTGCGCTCCTGGGACCGGAACTCGCCCCGCAGTCTGCGGCGGACGACAGGATCCTGGGGGAACTCGGCGGGGTATGGACGGAACACTCGGACGACGACCTCCAGGCACGGATTGCAGAGACAATCGCCCGAGGATTGGTGATCGCGATCGGGAGGGGGCGGATGGAATTTGGTCCGCGCGCGCTCGGGAGCCGATCCATCCTCGCCGATGCCCGCCTCCCGCAGATGCAGACCCACCTGAACCTGAAGATCAAGTTCCGGGAAGGATTCCGCCCGTTCGCTCCCATGGTGCTTGCGGAGGACGCGACCGACTACTTCGACGCAAGGCAGGACAGTCCGTACATGCTCCTCGCGTACCCGGTCGTGGAGCGCAGGCGGCTGCTGCCGACGACCGCCGAGAGCGAACGGTGGGGGATCGACCTCCTGAAGGTCCCTCGCTCCGACATTCCTGCTGTGACGCACGTGGACTATTCGGCGCGTATTCAGACTGTGGACGCGGCTCGGAATCCGTTCATGCACGGGGTACTGACTCGGTTCAAGGAGATCACGGGCTGCTCAGTCATCGTGAACACCTCGTTTAACGTGCGGGGTGAGCCCATCGTCTGCACGGCCGAGGACGCGTACCGGTGCTTCATGGCCACCGAAATCGACGCGCTGGTCGTCGGCAACCGGTACTTCGAGCGACAGTCCCAGAAGAGGAGGCCCGCGAATGCAGCCGAGCGAGAGAGCTGGCGCAAGCGATTCGATCCCGACTAGTTCCGGATACCTGGACCGGCGTTGGGCGCGGATGCGCCGGGAGGAGCTGGACCGCCAGATCCTCTTCGGATTCGCCATGGGCGGAACGACATTCGTTCTGGGGTTCGTGCACGGTCTCCTCGTCAGCGGCGTGGATGGGCCGCTCTGGCGCGGTCTCGAGACGGGCGGCCTCGTCGCAATCGCGGCCGCGGTCCTCCTCCCTTCCGTGTGGACGTGGCCTGAGCGAGTGGTCCGGACCGTGGCGACGGCTCTTCAGAAGGCCGTCCTCTATCTGCTCCTCGCCGTGGTCTACGTGCTCCTCGTCTGTCCAGTGGGATGCATGCTGAGGTGGTCGAGGGGAACGGGCCCCATCCTCGCATGGAACTCGGTCCCCCCGTTAAACGCCGAGGGGTGGCGCAAGAAGACGATCGAAACCACGGGTGGACGAATCGCGGCTCGCGGCCGCCAGTCCCCGTTGCGCTTGGGCGTGTCTGTGCTGGCCTTCTTCCTGAAGAGGAAGCAGTTCTGGCTGGTGCCAGCTCTCGTCCTCCTCCTGGTTCTCGGGCTGCTGGTCTTCCTGGTCCAGAGTTCCGCGATTGCGCCTTTCCTATACCCGCTCTTCTGACGAACCGCGCGGACCGCGGGTGCCCATCCGCTCGACGGACGTGCTCAGGGGCTTCCCACGGAGTAGAGTCGCAGCGGCCCGTCGTGGAACACCAGCGCGAAACGGGACCGGTTGCCACGCAGTTCGGATTCCACGAATGCCTCCACATCGGCATCCGTGAAGAGGATCCACTTCACGCGATAGCGGGCAAGAACACGGTCGAGAGCCTGCGGGCCCGGTGTGCGGTCGAATTCGACGCAGTCGTGGCCAGTTGTGAGCTTCACGACCTGTGGGAAGCGGGAGAGGATCACGTCGTCGCTCGCGGCGTTCGCTTCCAGCCAGGCCTTGAGCCGGCGGAAAGACTCGCGGCCGGCCGTCGAGTGGGGATTCTCCTCAAGGTACTCGCTGACGGCCCAGGAGTGTCGCGTGATCCGGGGATAGAACCAGACAGCCAGGACCATCGCGGCGAGCAGACACGAGGCGGGCCTTCGCCACGCGGACCGACCGACCCACCACGAGCAGGTCGTGAGCAGCCCGTGCAAGAAGTATGCGAGCAGCAGCGGGAACACAGGGACGAGGAATCGCAGGTTGTACCATGGCCAGAGAAGGAGGATGCCCAGGAAGAAGGGGAGGTATCGGGAGGCCGGGTCTCGCGGGTCGCGCCCAAGGCGCCAGGCGCCGATCGCCACAAACCCGGGGACAATGAAGTTCCAGAGGATCGCGAGCCAACCGACCGCCGATGGCAGGTGGGACCCCACTGACCCGGGGAGACTGACCGCCGCGAGTTGCGTTGCGTAGTCCGCGTATCGAAGGAGGTTCTCTCCCAGTCCGCGGAGCAGGTTCCCTCCCGCCCGGGGGAGGAAGTCCGCGGATCCCGTCGCCCCCTGCTGGAGCTCGTACGGATCGCGAAGGCGCCAGTAGTCGATGTAGGATCTGCCGCCCGATACGCCGGCGCACGCGTTGCGGACGGTCCAAAGGACGATGGGCAACGCCGCGAGTGCCACAAGGAGCACCGCGCGGCGGCGGCGATCAGGGATGTCGAGCTTCGAGCACCAGAGATAGAGGAAAGCCGCCGGGAGGAGAGAGACGCCCACGGTCCTGAGAAGGGGTGCTGCGGCTACCGCAAGGCAGGCACCCCCGTGGACGCGGAGAGTAGCCTCGGGCTGGGTCGAACATCGGCGCAGAAGGAGCAACGCGCCGTAGAGCAGCGCGACGTACGGGACCTCGGTCATGAGACGGCCGGAGAACTCAATGTACAGGGGGGTGAGCGCGGTAGCGGCCATCACGGCGAGCGCCCACCCGTCCCCGAGCAGCGGTCTCAGGTACACCCAGATGAGGAGGAGCCCCAGGAGGGAGCAGGCCAACACGAAGCCGTGGAAGGACACAATGGACCCGCCCGCGAGGCGAAGCACGGCGAGAAGCGCAGGAAAGAGAGGCGGAAGACGCGTATGCGGGGGATTCCCCGGCGTGTACGGCTCGACATATCCCTTTCCCTCCGCGAGCGATTCGGAGAACAGGACATAGTCCGCGGCGTCGATTCCGCGGACGGGGCAGTCCGCCCGCAGGACGCGCGGCGCGAGGACGGCCGCGTGGAACGCGAGAATCGCGAGGACTCCGACGCGGACGAGCCAGATCCATGCTCGGGATCGGGTCGGACCGCTCGCGGGTGACTCCATGGGTTCTCTGCCTGTTCGTTAAGGAAACCTGCACGGAGAGCGCGAGTCGCGCCTCTCCCGCCGCACTCTATCACTCCTCTTCCCTCTCGGCCAAGGGATCGGAGTGCTTCCGTAGCTGCATCGCCCTTCTTGCGAGTCCTCTGCCCGCAAGGGCGATCACCTCGTTGCCCTCGTCCGCCCAGATCGGTAGGATACCGCACCTTCGAAATCGAGACTCCCATGCTCGACAAGTTTCGCAACATCGGGATCATCGCGCACATCGACGCGGGGAAGACCACCACGTCGGAGAGGATCCTCTATTACACCGGCAAGGAGCACAAGCTCGGCAACATCGACGAGGGCACGACCGCCCTCGACTGGATGCCCGAGGAGCAGGCCCACGGCGTCACCATCACCGCCGCCACCGTCTGCTTCTGGAAGGACTACCGCATCAACCTGATCGACACCCCCGGCCACGTCGACTTCACCGCCGAGGTCGAGCGGTCGCTGCGCGTCCTCGACGGAGCCGTCGGCGTCTTCTGCGGCGTCGGAGGCGTCGAGCCCCAGTCCGAGACCGTCTGGCGTCAGGCCAACCGCTACCGCGTCCCGCGCATCGCCTTCGTCAACAAGCTCGACCGCCTCGGGGACCTCCCAGAGGTGAACGCCAACCATCAATCGACCACGAGGTAGGCGACGCGCGCGGCGTACTGGTAGCGCCTGATGCTGTAGCGGGACAAGCCGAAGACTTCCTCCAGCGCGATGGTCTCACCGGGCGCCTCGGGCTCGTTCAGCTCGTCGAAAGCGACGACGCTTCCCTTCGTCAGGTGGTCCCTGATGATGGCGAGACAGTCCCTGGTCGGCTGATAGACGTCCATGTCGAAGAAGGCGAGGGAGACGATCGACTCCGGGTGCTCCTCAAAGTACTTCGCCAAGCTCACTTCCGCCGGCCCCTTTCGGATTTCGTACTTCTTGAAGTGCGACAGGGGATCGAGCTTCTCCTTGAGGTCCATCAACTTCTCGAGGTGTTGCTCGTATCCCGTGCTCACCGCCAACGAGCCGTCGCGCATGAAGGAGGATCGCCCATCCTCCCCCCTCACGCCGCTCAAGCCTTCGAACGTGTCGAAGGCGACGACCTTCCGGTGACGATTGAAGGGCTCGTAGATCCCGCGAAGGGATGCGAACAGGGAGAAGTTCTGGCCCCACCTCGTCCCAAACTCCAACACCTCGCCGTGCAGGGGCAGCGCGAGCCTGAACAGGTGATCCATGAGGAGGATCCTCGCCAGGATCCTGGACGGAAGATACAGGCCCAGGTTGAAGAGGATTTCATCGTCAGGGATCGGAGTCTTCTTGAACAGTCGCACCATCTGCCGGACGTACGAGTCCTCGTCCCTGGTGGTCGTCCTCTGCCTGACGTACCTCTTCTTCATCCTGAATCTGTCCTCGAACGGCTAGGCGTTGACCGTGCTCTCGAGCAGCTTGCGCCGCAGATGAATCTTCGTCATGTCGGTCACGTGCGCGCGCACTTCCTCGCCGAACTTCCTCCGCACAAGGTCCAGGTATGAGGGGTTCGTGAAGTACCTGGTGAAGGCCTGATCGCGGAATCCCAGGACCTCGGCGCTCGTGAGCGTCTCGTAGCTGTGCTGCGAGAACCCGATCCAGGACGCGGGCAGCTCCCAGCCGCGCTCGACCGCCATGGTGTAGAGCTTCGACCCGGGGTAGGCCATGGCGCAGTAGAAATTGGCGAACTCGCAGTTGGCCTCGATCGCCAGGTCGAGTGTCTCCTGCATTGTCTCGTGCGTGTCGTCGGGAAGCCCGAAGATGTAGTTGCCGATGACGTTGATTCCGGCCGCCTGGATCTTGCGCACGACCGCCAGGATCTCGAGCGAGCCGAAGCGCCCCTTCTCGACGCCATCGCGGACGTGCTTGCTGCCCGACTCGATGCCGAGGGCGAGCCAGCGAAAGCCCGCGCGACGCAGCTTGTCGAGGAACTCGTCCCTGACCGTGTCCACGCGCGCGTAGGCCCAGATGTTGAGGTCGTAGCCGCGCTCGATTATCCGGTCGCAGATTCCGAGCACGTGGCCCTCGTTCAGCACGAACATCTCGTCGACGAACTTGATGTTCCTGACACCGTAGCGCTCGACGAGGACGCCGATCTCCGCGATGACCGCGTCGGGCGACCACAGTCGGTAGGATGGCTTCCCGAACGGCGCGTTGATGCAGCAGAAGGTGCACTTGTAGGGGCAGCCGAGGCTCGTGTGCATCGACGCGTAGGGCTGGCGTTCCTGGAGGTGCTCGAAGCAGTGCCAATTGTGCGCACGGTACATGGACATGGGGAGCAGATCCCACGCGACGCCGGGCATCTCGGCACCGAGCTGGCGAATGACCTTCGCCCACGGAATGGAGTCCATCACGGCCGCCGCGCGCTCGCTGGCGGCGACGATGCGCGTGCGGATCGTCTCGGCGCTCGGCGAGTCCCCGAAGGCCGCCTTCTGGAGGAGGACGATGGACTCCGCGGAGTTCGGGAGCACCGCCGCCTGGATCGTCAGCCTCCGGCTCCCGCGCTCCCGCTCCGCCGCATGGTTCGCCAGGATCGTCGCAATCTGGGCCGTCTTTTCCTGGCACGCCGCGCACGGCCCGGTAGAATCCTCGGCCAGGAGATGACGGGGACGCCCAGAGGGGAGGGGTTCCAGGGCTTCGAGAATCCGCTGGCGGACGTCCCAGAACTCCGAGCGGCTCAAGTGGTACCGCTCCTTCAGGAACTTCTCCCGTCCGTACCCCCCGTTGCCCAGGAGGTTGACTGCCACCTCCCGCTTCCAGTCGATCCCCTTCGAAAAGAACACGGCCGCGCCTCCGCTCCGGCATCTTGCAAGACACCGGGTAGGATTAGCGCGGCCGTGCCCTTTCCGGAAGCTTTCGGTGAGGGGTCACGCACCTACCCCCTCAGACTGCTCGGAGGTTTCGGGGGAGAGGAAAGGACGGTTCCGGGAGATCCCCCCGGTGATCCGCGTGGAGGACGGGAACTACGCGAACCGCGGGGAGATGCTCCTGCGCCAGCAGCACGAGGGGGACGACCTGGAGCTGCGGGAGGCGCGGGACACGCTGAAGAACCTGCACCGCGTCTGGCAGCGCCCGGTGAACATCGAGACGGTCGTGGAGGGGGAGAAGAAGCTGCTCTCCTGCGACGGCGAGAAGTACAAGGAGTCGGCGGTCACGTCGGCATGAGCGGCGACCCTCGCTTCCGCTTCGGGCGCAACTGGCGGTCGTTCCTGGACCACCACCTGCACGCCGCGGCCGCGGCGGAGGCGCAGCGTTCGCTCGCGGGGCGGACATTCCTGGACATGGGCTGGGGGGGCGGGCTCCTCTCGCTGGCGGCGCAGAGGCTGGGGGCGTCGCGCGTGGTGAGCTTCGACATCGACGCGGACTCGGTGGCGTGCTGTCGGGAGCTGCGGGAGCGGGAGTGGGCGCCTGCGACGTGGGAGGTGAGCGAGGGATCGATCCTGGACCCCGCGTTCGTCGCGCGGCTCGCGCCCGCGGACGTGGTCTACTCGTGGGGGGTGCTGCACCACACGGCGCGGATGTGGGACGCGGTGCGAGCGGCGGGGAGCCTGGTGGCGCCCGGGGGGCACCTCTACCTGGCGCCCTACAACAAGGTGGAGGGGTGGGGCCTCCACTCGGACGGCCGCTTTGGCCCCTCGAGCTTCTGGGCGTGGGAGAAGCGGTGGTACAACCGCCTGCCCGGAGGCCTCCAGCGGGCGCTGCAGCTCGCGGCGCTCGGGACGATGGTGGTGACGTACATACTGCGGTTCGAGGGGCCGCTGGGCGAGTTCCGCAAGCGGCGGGCGCGCCCGAGGGGGATGAGCCTCGAGGTGGACATCCGGGACTGGCTGGGCGGGTACCCCTACGAGTCTGCCCGGCCCTGCGAAGTGTTCACCTTCTGCCACGAGGAGCTGGGACTCGACCTGGTGCGGATGAAGACGACGAACACGCTGCACAACAACGAGTTCCTGTTCCAGCGCCGACGGTAGATCTCCTCCGCTACGAGTATTCGCCCAACTCGATCCGACATGCTCGGACCGAGCGCACTCGCCCCAACCTGGGCACGTCTGGGGCCCTTCGCAGACTCCAGAAACGACGCGCCTGCGCGGACACAGATGCAGGCTCTGTGGGGATACCTCGGTGCACGTCTTGCGCCTGCTCCTTCCTGAAGTTTGGTCCACTCTTCTCCGAAGCAGTACAATCGGAATCGACCGTACGGCAGCGCCTCCTCCAGAAAGCACACTACCAAGAGACCGAGCATGCGTCCGCCGACCATTTCCATCGGCATGCCTGTGTACAACGAGGAGCGACACCTCGATCGCGCCCTGCAGTCGCTCTTCGCGCAGACCTGCACCGACTTCGAGATCGTCCTGTCCGACAACGGTTCGACCGATCGGACGTGGGAGATCTGCAGTCGACATGCGAAGGCCGACCAGAGGGTTCGCGCGTTCCGCTCACCGCGGAACCACGGGGCAGTCTGGAACGCCAACCACGTGCTGGAACTCGCGGAGGGAGAGTACTTCCTCTCGGCCGGCGGGCATGATCTGTGGCACCCCAGCTACCTGGAGCGTTGCCTTGAAGTGCTGCGCTCCGACCCGCAGGTGGTCCTGGCCCAGTCGTTGACCGTGATGATCGACGGGGACGACCGCGCCGTCGGGATCATGCCGGGATGGCTTGACACGCGGGGCGTCGGTCAGATGTTCCGGTTCAACATGGTGCAGTGGGGCCTCGTCAACGGCAACCTCATCTGCGGCCTGATCCGTCGGGAGGCGCTGAACAAGACGGGCCGGTGCCGGAACAACATCGGGCCGCACCTCATCCTCCTGAGTGAGCTCTCCCTCCTCGGGCAATTCGCCCTCGTTCCCGAGCCCCTATTCTGCCGACGCGAGGTTCGACAACAGGAGGACATGGTGACGAAGCTCCGTCGCTGGCACCAGACGATGGACCCTGCGACGTCGGGAAAGAGCCTCTCCAGTTCGCTGATCCACTTCGCGGAGGAACATTTCAGGATCGCTCTGCGCGCGAGGGTGACCTTCTGGCCGCGCCTGCTGCTCTTCCCCAGCATCTTCCTGATCCTGCTGGCCAAGGCGGCCAAGTTCGTCCAGTGGCGCGGCCGGCCGGTGCAGGACGCCGTGCTCCCGGGGTCGCTCCGGTCCGTGAAGACCTGGGCGGGGGGGCCGATTCTCCCGCCGTAGATCCTACTCCGCCCAGACGCGCCACGGGGCGCGCCCCTGCGACCAAGCCTCCTCAAGCCAGCGCTTGTCCCTCAGCGTGTCCATCGACTGCCAGAACCCCTCGTGACGGAAGGCGCACAACTCCCCTTCCCCTGCCAGGCGCTCGAGGGGCCGCCCCTCTAGGTGAGTCGGATCCCCCTCGATGTAGTCCAGCACGCAGGGCTCCAGGACGAAGTAACCCGCGCTGACCCATCCCTCGCCGGCCTGCGGCTTCTCCGAGAACACCGTCACGCGCTCCTTGTCGAGGGCCAGGGTCCCGTACCGCGCGGGGGGGCGTGCGGCCGTCAGGGTGGCCTTGCGGCCGTGCGACTGGTGGAACCGCACGAGCCCGGCCAGGTCCACGTCCGAGACTCCATCCCCATAGGTCATCAGGAAGCGCTCGTCGCCGAGCCTCTTCCGGAGCCTCAGCAGGCGCCCACCCGTGAGCGTGTGCAGCCCCGTGTCGACGAGGTGCACGGTCCAGGGCTCCTGCACATGGCTCTCGAGGACCACTTTGCCGCTCTCCACGTGGACGGTGAGGTCACTGTGGAGCGTGTGGTACTCGAAGAAGTACCGCTTGATCACGTCCCCTTTGTACCCGAGGGCGATGATGAACTCGCGGAATCCATGGTGCGAGTAGTGCTTCATGATGTGCCAGAGGATCGGGCGACCGCCGATCTCGACCATCGGCTTGGGACGGAGGTCGGTCTCCTCCGCCAGCCGCGTGCCGTATCCGCCTGCGAGGATGACGACGATCATAGGGACCCCGAGCGATCGAGCGACATGGGACCTCGCTACTGGTGTTTGACGGACCAGTCGTACGGGATGCGATTCCGGAACGGATCCACTCTTTGCGAGAGCGACGGATCGTGGGCGTGCGTCGAGCAGTTTGCGACGATCGCGTACGGGTCGCTCATCCCCTTGAAGCCGTTCCAGACCCCGGGGGGGATCTGGACCAGGGAGTAGTCGTCCAGCCCCAGAAAGTACTCTGCGATCGTTCCCCTTGACGCGGATTTCCTCCGATCGTCGTAGAGGACGAGCTTGATTCGTCCGAAGATGCAGGCGTAGTTCAGCGTCATGTCCCGGTGCCGGTGCCAACCCTTCACGACGCCGGCGTACACCGTGGTGAAGTAGATCTCCCCGAACTCGATGAAGTGGGGATCGGTCCGCTTGAGCATGTGGAGGACCGTTCCCCGCTCGTCCGGGATGCGCCGCAGCGGAACGACCTTCACTCCCTCGATCATGCGACCCTCGGCTCCGGAATCGGGATGATGAACCGGCCGCCCCGCCTCACATACTCGGCCTGCTGCGCCATGATTTCCTCGGCGAAGTTCCAGGTCAGGAGTAGAACGTACTCGGCGGGGGCCTCGAGGAGATGCTCTGGCGGGAAGATGGGGACGCGAACGCCCGGCATGTACTTGCCCTGCTTCTCAGGATTCCGGTCCACCACGTAACGAAGGCCGCGGACCCCAACGGTGTTCAAGAGAGTCGCCCCCTTCGCGGCCGCCCCGTACCCCGCGAGGTTCTTCCCCTCGAGGACCGCGAGCAGGGAGGTCTTCAGGCGCGCGACCCGGGCTGCAAACGCGGCGTAGTAGCCGCGGTCGAGCGCCCAGGGCTCGGCGACCGGCGCCGGGCCGGTCCCATGGACCGCCCTCACCCTCAGCGACCCGCCGTGGATCGGCACCCGCTCCACCGCATCGATCCGGAGCCCATGCCGCCCGAGGAGCCGCGCAAGCGCCGTCACCGAGTAGTAGAAGACATGCTCGTGGTAGATCGTGTCGAATTCGCACAGGTCGATCATGTCCCTGGCATACGGCGTCTCGATCAGCGCCACCCCGCCGGGTTTCAGGACCGTGCGGATCCCCTCGACGAAGTCATTCACGTCCGGCACGTGCGCCAGGACGTTCATGGCGACGAAGACATCGGCCTTTCCCAGGCCTCGCGCGAGCGCAGCCCCGAAGAACTCGCTGACCGTGCGAACGCCCCGCTCCTCGGCGACCCTCGCCACATTTCGCGCGGGCTCGATCCCGAGCACGCTGACGCCCGCATCCCGGAAGTGGCGAAGCAGGTACCCATCGTTGCTCCCCGCCTCGATCACCAGGCTTCCATGGCCAAGGCCCCGTTCCGAGACGAGCCCGCGGGCGAGGTCCCGCGCGTGGGAGAGCATCGTGTCGGAGTAGCTCGAGAAGTAGAGGTACTCGCGAAAGATCGTCTCCGGCGAAACCGAGTCCAGGATCTGGAGCAGGCTGCAGGCGGAGCACCAGGCCAGATCGAGCGGGTAGGTGAGCTCCTCCTGATCGGGGGCGAGGAGGAGGGAATTCGCGAGTGGAGTCCGTCCCAGGGAAAGGACGACTTCCAGCTCGGCCGCCCCGCATGCGCGACATTTCACCGAAAGTACCCCTCGTACCACTGCACCGTTTCCCGCAAGCCGGCGGCCAGATCATATCGCGGTGTCCATCCGAGTTCCACCTGCGCCTTTGCGGGGTCGAGGACCTGGTCGTGGATCTCGGCTCTTGCGGTGTTCAGGACTTGGGACTCGAGGTGCTCCTTCCCCATCGTGACCTGGATCGCGCGCACGAGCTCACGGACGGTGAGCCCCTTTCCCGAACTGAAGTTGTACGCCTCGCCGGGACGTCCACGCTCCGCGAGCGTAAGGTAGGAGTCGACGACGTCCTTCACGTAGATATAGTCGCGCACGAAGGTCCCGTCGCTCCTGAGGACGGGGCGCTCGTTCCGGAGGAGCGATCGGATGGTCCCCGGAACGATGCGGCTCCAGTTCAGGTCGCCGCCGCCGTAGATGTTGCCGCACCGTGCGATCAGGGTGGCGAGACCGTAGGTGTGGAAGTAGGACTGCGCGAGCAGGTCCGTGCAGGACTTCGACACGTCGTAGGGGTGGCGTCCACGGAGCGGGGTCGACTCCGTGTAGGGGAGCTGCGGCGCCTCGCCGTACGCCTTGTCGCTCGAGGCCACGAGGACCCGCGCCACGCCGCCACGGCGACACGCCTCCAGGACGTTCCAGGTCCCGCGGATGTTCGTCTCGAATGTCGCGAGCGGGGATCGGAGGGCCGAGCCAACGAGGGTCTGCGCCCCGAGGTGGAAGAGGGTGTCGACCTCGTGCAGAAGAATGGCGCGCTCGACGTCCGAGTACGATTCGAGGCGCCCGTTCACGACGCGGGTCTTCCCGATCACGCCGCTCCGGAGCAGCTCCGAGGCGGGGTCCGCGTCGACGACGAAGGTGGCGACGGTCTTCCCGCGCGCCAGGAGCTCCTGGACGAGCCAGGAACCAACGAGGCCTGTGGCTCCGGTGACCAGGACGTGTTGCATGCGGGCACTCCGCGGGCGGATCGGCACGCATACTTCTAGAAGGGCGTGATCGGGGTGTCAAGCCAAAGGGCCGAGGCGTGGATCACTCCTCTTGCGCCATTCGGTCGCGGCCGCGCTTGACGCAGCACTCCGCTCCACGTACCTTGACGGCCATTGCCGTCAAGATAAGCCCCGAAGGGGCGAGATGAACCAGCCCAGGGCGAAGCGAAGCGGAGCCCTGGGGTCAGGGTCGAGAGGTGCATTGAAGCCCCGAAGGGGCGACATACATGGCGGCACCGTGGATTTCGCCCCTGATACCCTTCGGGGCTCCGATGCGCTCTGATGCCGGATTCCCAGGCCTTCGGCCTGGGCTCTTTCATGCCGCCCCTTCGGGGCTTATCTTGACGGCAATGACCTTGATGGCCCTCCCAACTGGCAAGTCGCCGTGAGGAGACAATGCCCGACACACGCGTGCCGGTCCTGATCGCGGGCATCGGCGGGGCGTCCCTCGGGACCGAGTTGCTGAAGTGCCTGGCAGGGTCCACCCGCTTCGCCGCCTTCGGCTGCGATGTCCACCCGCTCGCCTACGGCCACTACCAAGGGGACCACAACGGCAGCTATTTGGTCGACCGTCACCGGTACGTGGACTCTGTACTCGAGCTGTGCGCTCGCCTCGGGGCGCGCGCCGTCATTCCCGGGGGCGAAGAGCCCCTCGCGCTGCTTTCCCAGGCGGCCGGCCGCTTGAACTCGGCGAAGGTGCATCTCGCCTCGAACGCGGCGGACGTCGTGTCCTTGTGCGGGGACAAGGCCCGCCTCTTTGCCCGATTGAGGGATCTGGGGATCCCGGTTCCCTGGACGATGGCGGCGCTGGACGTCCAGCACACCACGGATATCCCGGTCCCCTGCGTGATCAAGCCCGCGACGGGGACGGGCGGAAGCACCTGGGTGTTTCTCGCCCACAGCCGGGAAGAGGTCGCGGAGTATGCCGCGTTCCTGGGACGGAACGGGAAGATCGCCCTCCTTCAGGAGTACGTCCCGGAGGACGAGGGAGAATTCACGATCGGCGTGCTCTCGCTCACAGACGGCACGCCGGCGGGTTCGATCGCCCTACGGAGGACCTTCCACGCGAAGCTCTCCGTGTCGCTCCGGACGCCCCACGGGGTGGTCTCGAGTGGGTACAGCCAGGGGTTGATCGACGACTTTCCGGATGTCAGATCGCAGGCTGAGCGAATCGCCAGCCAGTTGGGAAGCCGCGGACCGATGAACATCCAGGGCCGGTTGAAGGGGGGCGTCTTGCTCCCGTTCGAGATCAACGCCCGATTCTCGGCCTCCACGTGGCTGCGGGCCCTGGCCGGCTTCAACGAGGTGGAGGCCTACCTCGCGCACCTCTTCGATGGCCTACGACCGGAGTTCGGTCCCCTACGGGCGGGCTACTACCTTCGAAGCCTGTCAGAGGTCTATGTGCCGCAGGAGCGCGTCATCCGGTGATTCACTGGATCACAGATCGAATCGGCACTGCCGCCCGGGACCTGGCCGCGCCCACGCAGGGGGTGTACCTCCTCGATGTTCGTGACCTCCTGGACCGGGGGGGTAACTCCGCTGCTGCCATGCGATGCAAGCTGGATCAGGGCATCGCGGCCCTCCGGGCGGGGCAGAAGGTGCTCGTCTGCTGCGACGAGGGGATCTCCCGCAGCGCGGTGATCGCAGCGGGTCTCCTCGCTCAGTTCGAGGGGATGCCATTCGACGAGGCCGTGAGGCGAGTGCTCAATCGCCCCGGAGAAGTCGGGATTCGCATCGAGCTCCTGTCGGTCATGAGGGCCGTCCTGGGTCAGGAACACGGCCCCCAGCGCCCGTCCACCGGCCCCTCGCGTCGAATCCTGGTCACTGGCGGTGCCGGGTTCATCGGCAGCGCACTCGTGCGGACGATCGGCGACCGAATGCAGGTCTCGATCCCCTCCCGAGGGGAGCTGGACTTGCGGGAGGGCTCAGTTCCGCTGGACCTCTGGGTCCGCGATTGGGGGATCGACACGATCGTGCACCTCGCACATCCCCGGTTGTACACTTCGTCACGGGCGATGGGGGAATCCGTGGAGATGCTCCGAAACGTGCTCGATGTCGCGGTCCACCATCGGACGTACCTCGTCTACCTCAGCAGCTGGGAGGTGTTCTCGGGCTACGAGTCCTGTGGACTCAGGGCCGATGAGTCGCTCCCCCCGCGGCCTCGCGGGGCTGACGGCGAGGCCAAATTCTTGTGCGAGAGCCTCATCGACCTCGCTCGCGTTCGGCACGCGCTTCCGGTACTCGTCCTGCGCAGTGGTCCTGTCTACGGATCGGGATCCGCGCGTCCTCGGTTCATGTGGACTTTTCTCGAGAAGGCGCTGGAGGGGCGGGAAATCGTCACGCACCGCTATCGAAACGGGTTCCCGACGCTGGACCTGATGCACGTCCGCGATCTCTGCCGTGGCCTCGCACTTGCCCTGGAACGGCGAACTGAAGGGCTGTTGCATCTCGGAACGGGTCGAGGCATCTCCACGGCGGAGATTGCGCGGTGGATCGTCGGACGCGTCGGATCCCGGAGCCCGATCCGTCACGAGGATGTCGAGGGGTACGCCGCCAACATAATGATGGATACGCACCTCGCAAGAGAGGTGCTGGGTTGGACGGCCGAGATACCCATCGAGCAAGGGTTGGAGGAGATCCTGGCGGTCCGCGGGGTACCGGATGCGCCCGGCCCGGGTCGCGATCGGATCGAGAGCGAACAGTCCTAGGGAGTGGAGCGCTGGAATGGGCGACCTCTCGACATCGGCTCCTGGGGATGCGGACGGCACGGCGGCGCAGGAATTCGGGCGGTGGGAGCGTGGGCAGCACTTCGCCACGTACGAGCTCCTCCTCGGAGAGTATATCGCCCGGACGATCCTGGATCGCGCCAAGCCGCCGAGCCTGCTTGACGTGGCATGTGGGAATGGTGTCCTGACACGCATGCTTGCCCCCGCCTTCCAGCGTGTCGTGGGTATCGACATCTCGGAGTCGGCGATCGAGCACGCGCGCGCGAACTGTCCCGGCGCGGAATTCGTGGTAGGACGGGCGGAGGACTACGTCGCGGATCGTCCTTTCACCATGATCACGCTCGTAAACCTCATCGAGCACGTGCTCGACCCTGTTCGCCTGCTGGGTTCGCTGGCGCGAAGCCTGGAGCCGGGCGGGGAGATGTTCGTCTGCGTCCCGAACGCCCTCGCGGTCAATCGCCGCATTGCACGCCGGATGGGCTCCCTCCGGGACGAATACGAGCTGTCGCCGTTCGACATCGAGGTGGCCGGCCATCGCAGATCGTATGACATGCAACTCCTCGAGAGGGACGTTTGCGCGAGCGGCCTGAGGGTCACCGGCCGTGGCGGTGTCTTCTACAAGATGCTCTCCCAGGCCCAGATGAACTGGCTGCTCGAGAAGGGCCCCTGGGGTGAAGGCGGATTCGGCTGGGGCCGGGTGGGCGAGGAGGGGACGAAGGACTGGCGAAGGGCCTTCTGCGACGCATGCTACGAGTTCGGAAAGGAGCATGCTGAGGACTGCAACATCGTCTATGTCGTAGCCACCCGGTAGGTCCTGGGAGTTCTTCCGCACTGGGTCCGGAGGTTGGATGGCGCAGGACGAGGAACTGATCGAATCCATGGGGAGGAACGATGCCCTTCGGGGCATGGGGATTTCGTTTCTCCGGGAGACGGCCCCGTTCCGCTACACGTATCACTTCCAGTGGCTCGGCCGGCCCATCATCCAGATGCCACAGGACATCGTGGCGATCCAGGAGATCGTCTGGCGTGTCCGCCCGCGTGCCATCGTCGAAACCGGCATTGCCCATGGGGGATCGCTCGTCCTGTCGGCCTCCCTCCTGGAATTGCTCGGCGGCGACGGAATCGCAATCGGGATTGACATCGAGATTCGGGAGCACAATCGAAAGGCATTGCAGGATCATGCGCTCGCGGCGCGCATCCGGATGCTCGAGGGGTCATCGACGGATCCGGCCGTCGCCGCCCGTGCCCGGGACCTGGTTGGCGAGCGGAAGCCGGTGGTCGTGATCCTCGACTCCAACCACACGCACGCCCACGTGATGCAGGAGCTCCGGATGTACGCGCCGCTCGTGGGCAAGGGAAGCTACGTGATCGTGCTCGACACAGCCATCGAGGACATGCCGCAAGGGACGTATCCCGATCGTCCATGGGGGAAGGGGAACAACCCGCGGACGGCCGTGGGGGAGTTCCTGAAAGAGAACCGGCGCTTCGTCGTGGACGCCGAATTCCGGGACAAGCTTGTCATCAGCACCGCGCCCGACGGTTACCTGAAGTGCATCGAGGAATAGAAGTGGAGTTCATCCCCGTCGCCGGTCCGTGGATCACGCAGAAGGAGATCGAGTACGTCGCCGATGCGGCCGCCCACGGGTGGTACGAGAACGCGGATGCGTACCCACGCCGATTCGAGCGCGCCTTCGCCGAGTACCTGGGGGTCCGGTTCGCGGTGTGCCTCCCCTCCTGCACCTCCGCGATCCACCTCTCCCTCCTGGCCCTGGGGGTCGGCCCGGGGGACGAGGTCGTCGTCCCTGAAATCACCTGGATCGCGAGCGCCGCGCCCGTCAGCTACGTTGGAGCGACCCCAGTCTTCGCCGACGTGGATCGCCGCACGTGGTGCCTCTCGCCGGAGTCGTTTGAGCGCTCGATCACCCCCCGGACGCGCGCCGTCATTCCCGTGGACCTGTACGGCGGGGTCGCCGACCTTCCGGCGATCCGTGAGGTCGCCGCGCGCCGGGGCATCGCGATCGTCGAGGACGCTGCCCAGGCAATCGGGTCGGAACTCCTGGGGCGAAAGGCGGGCGCCTTTGGCGACATCGGCGTCTTCAGCTTCCATGGCTCGAAGACCGTCACGACGGGCGAGGGTGGGATGCTCGTCACCGACCGGGAGGACCTCTACCGGCGCGTGCTGGTCCTCCGGGACCACGGTCGACGACCCGACGAGCCGCGGATGTTCTGGAACGAGGAGGTCGCTCACAAGTACAAGATGAGCGCCCTGCAGGCGGCGTTGGGCGTCGCGCAGCTCGAGCGGATCGAAGAGCTCCTCGCCCGGAAGCGGGAGATCTTCGAGTGGTATCGCGCGGAGCTGGGTCCCGAGCCCGGCCTCGAGCTCAACTTCGAGGGCCCCGGGGTGAAGAACACGTACTGGATGGTGACGGTCGTCCCCGGGGAGGGCCGACGGCTCCCGAAAGAGGACGTGATCGCGGCGATGCGGACGAGGGGGATCGCCTGCCGTCCCTACTTCTATCCACTTAGCTCGCTCCCCGCGTACCGGCACCTGGGGGTCGCGGAGTCGGCGCCCCTGCGGCATCCGGTCAGCTACGACATTGCGCCCTGGGGCGTGAACCTCCCCTCCGGTTTCCACATGGACCCGCTGAAGGTGAAACGGGTCTGCGACGCTCTGCGGGAGATTCTGCCGCGGTGAAGCCTTGAACTGCCCGTTGGTCGCGCTCCCCGCGCGTCACTCCTTGCGAACCCATATCTGCGTGCCGTCCACCTCGGCTTTCAGGCGGTAGGTGCGCCAGATAATTTCCAGCAGCGGGTGGGCGTACAGGGGATACCTGCGGAATTGGCCGTCCGCTGGTGCGAGGATCACGACCTTCGGCCTGGTTCGAATGAGATCTTCCGTGATGGTTGACACGAACAGATCTCCATCGAGGAGCAATTGGAACCGCGCTCGCGATCGCTGACCGAGGTACGGATAAAGGATGTTATCGTCCGGCAATACGAGGAGCTCACCCTGCGAGGTCAGCAGGGGGGCCACAACGGTCCGAATCCGGGCAAGTCGGTCGCGCACCGCCTCGGTGCTGAGGATCCCCTCGCAGGGCCCGTCCAGGTAGACGACCTGATCGAGGTGGTAGCGGAGCTGTTCGGAGACCAACATGCCGAGGACGGCCGAGATTACGATAGCCCAGATCCTGCCAATCCACCTGGACCGGCCCTTGCTCGTGTCCCACGCCAGGAGGAAGAGGAGGAGAATCGGGACCGGCAGGGCGCGCGAGAGGTAGCTCCATCCAGCCCGAGGGGTCGCGTGCAACGCCATGCACAAGCCGTAGAGACCGATGGCGCATAGCGTCGGAATCCGGCCAGATGCGCTCCGCGTCCATCTCCCGTGTTTGGCAATGACCAGCACAGGGACGATGAATGGCAGCCAGAAAGTGGAGCGGCGCAGTGAACTCCAGACCTCCACACCTGATAGGGCATGGGGGAAGCAGGCCCAGGGCAATGGCATGGGAATGTCGATGTCGCCGTGGGGCAGGAAGAACATGGCGACGAGGGATTTACAGAGGGCAACGATGGGGATTCCCACAAGATAGAGGCACAAGAGCAGCCCGGCGATTGCGACCAGAGCCCCAGAAAACAGGTGCCAAAACCTCCGCGGGGCGGAGGCCGAGTCCGGCGTCGGCAGGACGAGCGTGGCGAGCGTCAGCCCAGCACCTACATATGCGGCCGTATTGTGCTTGAAGAAGAGTGCGATGATCAGGAGCACGCCCGCCAGACGCAACCTGCGGGCCGGGCTGCCGTCGGCAGACGCGAGGAGAATCGCCAGGGCACACACCCCGAAGACGTTTGACATCCAGTAGTAGGGGACCGTGAGGATGGACGGAAAGGTGCCAATCACCGCCGATGCCCCCGCGATTCCACTCAAGAACGGTGGAAGGGTGGTTCGCCCGATCCGCGCGAGCACGGCCGCCATGACGACGCCCGCGATCAGCCAGAGGATGCGGGACGGGAGGAGCGTTGGGCCGAAGCACAGGTTCAAGGCGGAGAAGGCATAGAAGGACCCAGGCGGCGCCAACACGTAGAAGTCCTTGTACGGCACCTCACCCCTGGCGACTCTGGCGCCCAGGTCCAGAAACCACCCGTCATCGAGGGGCGTGAGGCCGCGGCGGAAGAACAAGCTGAGGTAGAGCGCTGACAGGAGGGCGGCGAGCGTCTCGGCAAGCGGAAATGCGCGCCGCATCATGGCGCCTGGGACCGTCGCGCAGCGCACAAGGAGTGCTGGCAGGCGCCAAGGGTCCCGCGCTTCACCATGCGATGACTCACTCATTTCCCGGGACGCCCTCCGCCTTGGCCGGGCCTCATTGTACTCTGACTCGACCCGGTGTGAAACTCTGCTCGTCCACGTGCGCGCCGCTTGATCCCGGGCGGCGCGAGAGGCCATAATCCCCGCGCTGCCTCAGGATTCGATGGCGTGACGGGGCGAGGGGAGGAGCGCTTGGGCCGACCCGGCGCCGCGACGAGGTGCAAGGTCGTCATCCCCGCCTACAACGAGGCGGGGAAGATCGAAACCCTCCTCGCGCGCATCCCCGCCGAATGGCGCGGCGCCGTCATCGTCGTCGACGACGGCTCCACGGACGCTACGCCGCAGATCGTGCGAGAGGCGGGCCTCCGCCTCCTGTCCACCGGCGCGAGGCACGGCGTTGGGTACGCGTTGCGCCTGGGGATCCAGGCCTCCCTCGCCGACGGGGCCGGGTGTTGAACGCGGTACCGCAGGGGACCACTTTGCGCGGGGAAGGGCGCCAGGGGGGAGAGGAGGGGATGCGGTCGGATCGCGGAATAGGGAGCCACCGTCGCCGCCTGGGACCGCTTCTACGCGCCTCCATGGGCGTCGGGGTCCCGCGTGCGGAGGTTTCCGCGCTCGCGTGGACTCGATGCACGTCGGCGCGGGATCGAGACGGCGTTGCTGCCGCAGCGCAGGGTCGAGGGTCCCACGGTTTCGAGTAGCCGACCACCCGTGCGTAGGGGAAGCCAGAGGGCCCCGGCTCTCGGCGGACATCCACCAGTAGCTCGAGTCCGAGCAACGCGCGGAGGTCCAGCGGCGTGTCCGGCACGACACGCACGCCCGCAATATGCAGCATCGGTGACCAGTTAGCGCCTCTGTTTCTGACATCTCCGGAAGGCTCCGGGCCTGCCCGGGTTGGGTTCTACGGCATGAGCGGCGATCGTCTTGAGAACGTGCTCCAGCGCGAGTTCGAGGTCGCGAGGCCCCTGCGTCACGATCACCTTCCCGAGGAGGCCCGCGAGCACCCCGTCCTCGCGGAGCTTCCGCCAGGCGACCAGGTGGGACGAGTACAGGCCCTCGCGGCGCAGCAGCGCGCCGATCTGGCCAGGTTCGCTGCAGGCGTCGGCCTGTTCGAGGATGCGCACCTTGTACTCGGCGGAGTACGAGCGCCGCTTGGGCTTTTCGGCGACCTCGGGGTCGAGCGTGCAGTTGCCGCCCGCCGCGGCGGGCCCCCCCCCGGGGTCAACCCCCCCCGCCGACGGTGCGCTTGCCCCCAAGGCAATCCCCTCGTTGCCCTCGCCCGCCCCGATCGG
>ORJL010223980.1_pt1 | contig 27680 bp, 20 predicted proteins | sample 1779941 | NCBI WGS metagenome assembly ORJL01 (sample SAMEA104232317, study PRJEB22302) | groundwater metagenome | biome: forest; feature: aquifer; material: groundwater | place: USA | collected 2011-08-07 | depth 5.8 m
GTTCACCAAAAAAATCGTCCCCTCGATTCCAAGCGGCATTTTCCGCCCGCGCCTCACTCATAGATTCCTTGAGGCGGAATGCTCCGAAGGAATCTAGCCTTCATAGATTTTTTTCAAGCTTTCGAGCGAAAACTCGGCGGACCGGCAATGATCGAGAATCTCCCGCTCGCGCTGGCAGACTTGGGCCGCGGCTTTCGGCAATTCTTTGACAATCGCCGGCGGCACCAGCAAGACACCGTGTTTGTCCGCATGAATCAGCTCTCCCGTCCGCACGGTCACGCCGCCGACTTGAACCGGCCCGCCGAAATCGAGCAGATGAACGTAAGCGTGCGACACGCACACTCCACCCGCAAAATAATGAAACCCGAGCGCGTGCGCTTCATCCAGGTCGCGGACATGGCCGTTGGTGACGACCCCGACGCAACCGAGCCGTTTGTGGATGGTGCTCTGAACTTCGCCGAAATAAGCGCCAACACCCGCAGGTTGATCCATGTCTTCCAGGACGATCACCCGCGGTTCCGGAACCTGCAAAATAGCTTTCCAGAAATCGTAGCGCGAGGCGGGTTTAGTCGCTGGCTGGCGCGCGGCAAATCGGCCCGTCACCGCATGGCCAACCATCACCCCGAAGTCCGGGAACAAGCACCGGATTTCAGGTGACATAAAGCCTTCGCTGCGGGAACGGAGATTGAACAGCTCGATCGCGTTCGAAACCGTAGGCGTGGCGATCTCGCGGAGCGCGTCCAATTCCTGGGGAAGAAGCGGATTCATATCGTTTTGAGAACCGACAAGAGCCTTTTGTCTAGGCGAGCGGGTGGCTGCTGTCAAACCTGTTTCCGATGGAAAATTTCGGTTGCGTTCCGGCTCAAGTCCGCTGGGGTTCCTGCCGATACGCCACCGGCTATGAAGCGAATTTTATTCGTTGGAGCTGATCCGGCCGAATTGCTTTCTTTGCAGCGGCGATTTGCTGACATGCGGCCGGGTTGGGAACTGTTATTCGTTCAAAATCCGGACGCTGCTCTCAGTCTCATCGAACAGAATTCGTTCGACGCCGTCGTCTCGGACCTCGGGTTGCCCGGCGAAGCCGGTGAAAACATTCTCAAGGAAACCCGGCACCACTCCCCCAACGCGCTGCGGTTCATCCTTTCTGAGACGTTGGATCGAACGGATATTTTGCGCGCGATGGAAATAGCCCACCAACACTTCGCCAAGGCCGAAGCTATCTTCCAGCTGAAGGATGCGCTTCTCAGAGCGTTTGCCCTCCAGGACCTGCTGAAAAACAAAGCCGTCGTCGAGTTGGTCGCTCAAGTCCAGTCGCTGCCAAGCATTCCCGCCCTCTACAAGGAAATCCTCATTGAACTCGCCAAAGAAGCTCCGGCGATCAGCGAAATCAGCAGCGTCATCTCGAAAGACATCGGGCTTTGCACGAAAATTCTGCAAGTGGTCAATTCCACCTTCTTCGGCTTGCCCCGGAACATTTGCAGTTCCGAGGAAGCCGTGGCGTATCTCGGCATCGCGACGATCAAATCGCTGGTCCTGTCCGTTCAGGTCTTTTCATTATTCGGCAATCTCAAGATCCGGGAATACTCCGTCGAGGAACTCTGGAATCATAGCCTTTTGACCGCGCAAGCCGTGCGCGCCATCGCGGAGGTGGAATCCCGCCCACCGGAGGAAACCAATCAAGCCTTCACCGCCGGCCTTCTGCACGATGTCGGCAAACTTGTCTTGGTTTCGCATTTCAGCAAGTACCGCGAATGTTGGGACGCGCGACAAACGAGCCAGGCGCCGCTCTGGCAAATCGAGCAGGAAAAACTCGGCGCGTCGCACGCCGAAGTCGGGGCTTGTTTACTGGCCACTTGGGGTCTGCCCGCTTCCATCGTGGAAGGCGTGGCGTTCCACCACCAACCAACCCGCGCTTCGGATCAGTTGTTTTCGACGGTCACCGCCGTTCACGCGGCGAATGCGCTGGTCAAGCAGCCTGGAGAAAATGGGGAAGTGGTTTTGGAACCTCCGCTGGATTGGAAATACATTTCGAAAATTCACATGCAAGAGCGGCTCCCGGTCTGGCAGCAAACCATCGCGAAATTGACCGGCCGCGCCGGAACTTCGTTCGACCTGAAAAACACCGGAACGCGGAATCAGCATCGGCCCATTTTCATTTAGCGGCCGGAAGCGTCATCCGCGCATAATCCAGCCGCCTCCCACCACCAAGTCCTCTTGAAAGAAAACGGCGGCTTGGCCCGGGGTGATCGCGCGCTGCGGCTCTGCTAGCTTCACTTCGGCCATCCCATTCTCGAGCGGAATGATTGTCGCTGGTGTGCCCGGATGATTGTAACGGATTTTCGCCAGCACCTGCAGAGGCGAAGCCAGTTCGTCGAAAGGAATCCAATTGCAGCGCTCGACCCGGAAAGCGTCGCGTTCGAGCGCGGACGGATCGCCGACCACCACCCGGTTCCGCGCCGCGTCGACCTCGATCACATACAACGGCGTCGGGTGCGACACGTGCAGGCCTTTCCTCTGGCCGATCGTGTAGAATTCGATTCCTTCGTGCTGCCCCAAAATGCGTCCTTGCTGATCGACGATGTCGCCGCAATGCTTTTCCACCAGCTTCGCCTTCGTGAGGAAAGCGCCGTAATCGTTGTCCGGAACAAAGCAGATCTCCATGCTCTCTTCTTTCTCCGCCGTTTTCAGATGGGCGTTGCGGGCGACCTCGCGGGTTTCAGCTTTCTGCAGATCACCGAGCGGAAACAGGGTTCGAGCAAGTTGTTCCTGTTTGAGTGAAAATAAAAAATAACTTTGGTCTTTGCGCGGATCGCGGCCTCGCTTCAACAGCATCCGCCCCGTTTGGTCGTCCCGCTCGATCCGGGCATAATGGCCGGTGGCAACGAAATCCGCGCCCAGCTTGCGCGCCCGGCTGATCAGGGCGCCGAACTTTAATTTCTCGTTGCACATCACGCATGGGTTTGGCGTTCGGCCGGCCTTGTACTCCGCCGCGAAGTAATGAATCACTTGCTGCTGGAACTCTTCTGCTTCGTCCACGAGATAAAACGGAATGCCCAACCGATGGCAAACCGCGCGCGCATCCATCACCGCTTGCGGCCCGCAACACTTGTCCTCGGCTCGTGAAACGCAGTCTTGCGGCCAAAGCTTCAGGGTGATGCCGATGACATCGTAACCTTGCTCGAGCAAGAGCGCAGCCGCTGCCGAGGAATCAACTCCTCCGCTCATCCCGATCACGACGCGAGTTTTCGTTTGGACAGAAATCACTGGGCCGAAAGATACGAGCCGAACTGGGGACTGTAAAGGGACGAGGCCCATTTTGGATTTTGGATTTTGGATTTTGGATTTTGGATTTTGGATTTTGGATTGCCGATTGCCGATTGCCGATTGCCGATTGCCGATTAACGAATTGCGAATTGAAGACTCGATGTTTGCCATTTGCCATCTCCCATTTGCCATTCCTATCAAGGCGTGCCCGGCCGGTGCATCCTCCGCTTTAGTTCCTCGAGCGCCTGCTGCTCTTCCTTGTCAAGCTGCTGAAATAAGCTGCCATCGCGCAAATCAAACGACCGCCGCGGCCGGCCATCCGGCTTATTCCGTTCGTCCCCGTTATGAAAGCACCAGCCAGCAGCCCCGCCAGTTTCCGCGCCTTTGAGATCGGTGACATAATCCCGCGCCCTGGGATTCCATTGGGCAAAGCCGCGTCGAAACGGCTCTTGGTAATGAACCGGCGCCACGCGCCCGAGTTCTCGCATCCATTCCAAATAACGGCGCGTCTGCGCTTCGGTCTGCTCAGCGGAACCAGCCTGCCGTGGCCGATGCGGACTGATGAAATCGACTCGAATGGTTTTCAGGTATTGCCCGAGTTCTTCCCGCGTCAAGTCGCCAGCATGGGAGGCGGTCACCAGTCGTTCCGGATCTAGGTCGCGGACGATTTTCCGCAAGTCCGCCAAGTCCTCGATGGAAGAGAAACGCTTGTCTCGAATGTTCCGTTCGTTTGACAGATCAAGATACCAATTACGCCATGCTTGCAATTTGGAGACTAACATGCGGACAGCTCGCACATGGGAAGCATGATCGCCTAAGCGGGCTGGGCCAGTCGCGCCGTTCCCGCGGGACAACGTCACATCCACAATCAACCCGCGCCGGTCGCACTCCTGAAGCAGGTGCTCGAGCTTAGTGAGGAATTCCGGGCGCGGTTCCCCTTTGTCATCGACCGCGGAAACATCGTTTTCGAATCCGGCCCAGGTCGCCCAGACGCGCAGCCAATTGAAGCCGCGTCGTTGGAATTCAGCCAGGTCGCCGCGCAACACCTCATCCGTTGCTCCGAGCGCGCCGTAGTAACTGATCCCAAACAGAAATGTGTCGCGGCGATTGATCGTGAAGCGCGTTCCCTGAATCCCAAGCTGGGTGTGAGCCTCGGCTGCCGGCGTGACGCGCGGGAGCAAAAGGGACAGAGCGAGAAGGGCGAGAGCTGAAAATCGGCGGTTCACAAGTCGACATTCAAAACCTGGAGCGCTTTCTTCGGATTCGAGGTGCGGAGAATGAGTAATCCGCGTTGCGCTCGAGGGCTGGTGGCGCAGTAAGCGTAATCGATGTTGATTTTCGCGTCAGCGAGTCGATGCGCAATTTTCGCCAGCGTTCCGGGCTTGTTCGTCCCATCGATCATCAGCACGTCACTCGTGACAACCAAGGTTCCTCGTTCCTCGAACATGCGGCGGGCACGCGCGGTGTCACTCACCACCAAGCGCACGACAATGTGATCGACGGTGTCGCTGCTTGAGATCGCCCAGATATTGACCCGGGCTTCGGTAAGGGCATCGCAGACGCGCGCTAGCATTCCAGGGCGGTTCTCGAGGAATAATGCGAGCTGCTGAGCGATTTGCATGGAAGCTGGATTCAAAGATTGGCGATGAAAATTACCGTAATGTCCGGACAACTAAAGCGCGAGCAATCTTTTACGCGCCACGGAGTTAACCCGACGCAATGCCAAATCCAGGCGCACGTGCATCGTAGTTTGGCAGGAACGCAGCGTTTACGCTGCAGACGAGGCGTTGCAACTGTTGGGTGAGTTGTTCTGTCTGCAGCCTGAAGGCCGCGTTCCGAGTGAGTGCGGCTGGGACTTTCAGCAGGAACGCAGCGTTTACGCTGCAGGCGAGGCGTTGCACCTGTTGAGTGAGTTGCTGTGTCTGCAGCCTGAAGGCCGCGTTTCTGGAGCTGCTTTGGACTTTCTAATGGGGTTAGGCTACCGTGCGTTCATGGGCTGGGCACGACTGCTGACTGTCCGTTCGATTGGAACGGTATCCCTGATAATCTCAGCGTTTCTGTTGATCAGCGGGGAAACCATTTTCAAATCCGACCTGAACGGCGGAAGATTCTTGCTTTATTGGTTCGTTTGCTTCTTCTTCACTGGCTTGGCTCTCCTCTCTGCGCTGGTTGACCTTCGCAGCACCCGGGAACGGAGCCGCGAAAAACAGAAAGAGCTTCTCCGCGAAATGGTGAGGGATTTGGACAAAGCGCCCTCGCCGGACAACAAGGCGCGGAGAAAGCGTTAATCGGCAATCATCAAAAACCTTGCGGAACCAATTCGAAAAACTGTTCCGGCCTTCGGCCTAACGCGAACACGGGCCGCGAATCCAGCACGCCGGCTAAGTTTCTGTCCAGCTAATCATGATCGGCAATCTGCTCAAACCCGAGCTGATGGAATTAATCCGGCAGCGCAACTTTGCCGAACTCCGGAAAATTCTTTGTGAATTCCCTGCGCCGGAATTGGCCGAGATTTTGGCCGATCTCAGCCCGCAAGACAAAGCCGTTCTGTTGCGCATCCTGCCGCATGACCTGGCCACGGACGTGTTCGAGAATCTGACGATCGAGGACCAGGAAAGCCTGGTCCAGGCGCTCGGAAATGAAAGTGTCGCTGCTCTCCTCAATGATCTGCCGCCCGACGATCGCACGGCGCTGCTCGAAGAATTACCCGCCGCTGTCACCCAGAAATTGCTGAACCTGCTCTCGGCCGAAGAACGCAAAGTCGCGATCGAACTGCTCGGTTATCCGAAAGAATCGATCGGCCGGCGGATGACGCCGGAATATGTCCGGATCCACCAGAACTGGACGGTGGCCGAGGTGCTGGCGCATTTGCGCAAACTGGGCGGCGAGCGGGATGTGATGAACCAGCTTTATGTCGTGGACGAGAAAGGCCGGCTGGTGAACTGGGTCAGTTTGCGGGATCTCGTCGTGACCGAGCTGGACAAACCTGTGCGCGAACTGCTGCACCGGCCGTTGGTGGCGTTGCGCGCGACGGACGACCAGGAAACGGCGGTGGCTGCTTTCAAAAAATATGGCCGAACGATCCTGCCGGTTTTGGATTCACGTGAGGTATTGGTTGGGGTTGTGACGTTCGATGACGTGCTTACCCTTGCGGAAAAGGAAGCCACCGAGGACATCCAAAAGATGGGCGGCATGGAATCGCTGGACGCGCCCTACTTGAAAATCGAGCTGACCTCGATGATCCGAAAACGAGCGGGCTGGCTGGCCATGCTCTTCATTGGCGAGATGCTAACCGCCACGGCGATGGGCTACTTCCAAGACGAAATTGCCAAAGCGGTCGTGCTGGCGTTGTTCGTCCCGTTGATCATCTCGAGCGGGGGAAATTCGGGCTCGCAAGCGACATCGCTGATCATCCGCGGACTCGCCGTGCGCGAACTCAGTTTGAAGGATTGGTGGCGGGTGATTCGTCGCGAGTTCCTGGCAGGTCTTTCGTTGGGATGCGTGCTGGCAGTGATTGCGCTCGTGCGGATTCTCCTCTGGCCGCACAAAGAGAAAGTTTACGGCCCCCACTACGGATTAGTCGCGGCGACCGTGGCGTTCAGTTTGATCGGAGTGGTGTTGTTTGGGAGTTTGGCCGGATCGATGTTGCCGTTCGTTCTGAAACGACTGCGATTCGATCCCGCGGTTGCTTCCGCTCCGTTTGTGGCGACGCTGGTGGATGTCACCGGGCTGGTGATTTATTTCAGCATCGCTTACTTGATTCTGCACGGGACATTGCTGTAGCACCCGGTAAAGCGTTGGTGAATGGACTCGGTCCGCCTCCTCACGTCGGCGGCTACGATCCTCACAGCGGCTACGATCCTCACAGCCGATTGGATTTGGAAGAGCCGCGGTACTTGCGCGCGGCATCGATCATCGTCCGCACGTTTTGCAATGGGGCGTAGGAATCAATTTCGCAGCCGGGCATGACGACAGCGGTGGTGTGGGGCAAGGTGGCTTCGATGAATTCGCTCACCATTTTCTCGACCTGCTGCGGCGTTTCGTAACAACACGCTTGAGTCGTCGGGGCGTTCATCGCGCAGCGTTTGCCGGCGAACAGTCGCGCCACGGATTCGCACCACTCGGGCCAGCTCAAGGCCTGGGAATAATACGGCATGTCATATTGGACCGCCTGCAACCCGTCCCACTCCGCCAGCAGTTGCATCGCCTCGGGCAGGTTGTGGCCGCAAATGTGCCAGAAGACATGCGGGAAAATCGTTTTCGCTTTCTCGATGAACTTGCGGTCGTACTCTCCAAACTCCGCCAATTGGCGCGGCCCCCAAGTGCGGGCGCCGCCAAACCCGCAAAAGAATTCGCAACCATTTTTCGCGGCGAACTCGCGGTAAAAATCGAGCGCGGCCAATCGCTCGTCGAGACAGAGCTGCAGATAATGATGAACCTTGGCCTTCGGCTCGGTAATGGTCCACTTCACGAAATGCTGAACTTCAACGATCGTTTCCGCGTAATTGGTCGGCGTGGCCGCCCCAACAATGACCGGGACCTGCCGATTCATTTTTTCTTGGAATTCGAGCAATTGGAGCATGTGCGGCGTGTAATGCGTGACGGGCCGCGACCCCTCCAAATAACGCTCGTACGCTCGGGATTCGTACAGCCCGATCGCTTCATCGAGCGTTCCAGCCAGCGGCTTGTAAATCAGATAATCTTTCGGGCCGCGGTGGATGAAATGCGCCGCCCGTTTTTCGGCCGGGATGAAATTTTCGATCTGGTGCCCGATATCGATGTACATCCAGATGGCGTCAGTTCTCAGTTCAGCCCAGGTGCGGATACACGCGTCGGTCGTCTTATCGACGTCGTTATAAATTTCCTGGTGGGTATAATTGGCGTGCGTGATTTGCCAATAATCCAGCTGGGGCGCGACCGGAACCAAGTCGGTGGGCCGGCGTTCGAAAGCGGCGGCAAGCCGCTCCCAGTGGGTCATTTCTCCGATGGGCGGCAATTTATCCTTCAGCCGCTTCACCCAATCATCAACGATTTGGCTCATGGTGTTTGTCTTTGGTTGAGTTCAGCGAGCATCCCCTTCATTTTTTCCACTGCATCCCACGCGTTGTCCGTGGCATCGTCCGCTCCCATGCGACGGGCCGCATCCGCGTTCACGGAGGGTCCGCCGCAAATGATTTTCAATTGATCGCGCAGGCCGGCGCGCTTGATCGCTTCGACCGTCTCGCGGGTGTGCATGAAGGTGGGGGTCATGTAAGTGCCGAGCCCGACGATTTGAGGCTGGTGCTCGCGAATGGCCTGCACGAATCGATCGTCCGGAACGGCCACGCCCAAATCGACCACCTGAAAGCCAGCGGCCTCGAAAACGGGAACCGCCACGTCCTTGCCGACGGGGTGGATGTCGCCGTGAATCGTGCCGATCACCATCGTGCCGATGAACCAATCTTTGTCCTGTTGCTTGAGGTGGGGCTTGGCCATTTGCAGCCCGGCATAATAACAATCGCAAGCGACCATGACTTCAGGAATGAAGACTTCCCCGGTTTTGAATTGCTCGCCGATCGTTTGCATGCCGCGCGAGAGCCCATGCGCAATGACCTGGGCGGGGTGAATCCAGCGGAGCGCCTCGGCCGCGAGTTGCTCGACGCGGGCCTGGTCTAAACTGATCACCGCTTGGGCAAGCTGGCTGAGTAATTCTGAATCATTCATATGTTTTCTTTCGTGCACGGCGTTTGGGCCGGCGCAATCGGGCGCGTGGAAATAATCGTTCCATCGTGCGCTGGGACGACTTCTTCCCCAGGTTGGACCGTCAAGAAAAGTTGCGGGTCCCAATCGCCCTCGAGCCACCGCTGCAGCAGCGAAAGATCTCCCGGAATTTCTTCGAACACCCAGCTTTGATGGGCGCAGATGGATTTCACCTGGTCCCGCAACGGCGTCGACTTGAGGAAATCAAAATCGATCCAGACCCCATGCGTGTAATTCTCCGTCCAGCGCTGCATCACCTCGACCAGCGCGCGAGCCCGCTCTTCTCCATACTTTTTGACCCAATTCTGAAACGTGGCCGAGTTTTGCCCGATGGCTCCAGCCCGAGCTGGCAGGAAATTTCCCGGCGTTTCTCCACGGCGTTGGGCGCATTCGAGCCATCCTGACGTGTAATAATAGGCGCCAGGATGCCGGTCCATCAGCCCAAGGTACCGCTGCGTCGAACCGACAAAGAACGTGATGCAATCGTGCGCCCGGGGAATGACCAGCGGGGTATGGCGGGCTTTCAGTTTCGAAATCAAATTTCCGCACAGGCCGTAGCCCACTAAAATGGCATCGTACCGGCCCGCGGGAACGGCATCGATCTGCGCCTGGATTTTTGCGCCGCCCGAGCACGGGACATCGTGCAGGCCTTGGGAAAGGAATTCCAAATCGATCAGCTGCCGGCATTGGGCAGCGGCTCGGCAGATTTCACGAAACGCGATCTCGCAGGCGACGACTTTTAGAAGGAGCTGTTTCAAAATTAAAACTGCAAAATTTCCTCTTTGGCAATCGACCGGACAACGCCACGAAAATTCAGGCGCGGTTCGCCAAAGCCAGGAAAGACACGAACGCGCCGGGAACGTTCGAGCGGCTCTCCATCGAGGCTGCGGAGAGTGAAGAGGACCGGTTGCTCGTAGTTGAGTCCGCCCCATTTGAGCGCGTGGAACGCTGCGAAGTGCGGCCCATCAATGACAAAGCCGTACTGCGGAATGATGATCTCGCGCTGGCGCGCGGAATAGCGATACGGCTCGGCCCCAAAATTCATGACGGCTTCGATTGTGTCTGCGCCGCTGCCAAATGTGCTCCGCTGGACCTGGCGGTTGGCGGTGAGGAACTCATGATTTTCCAACAGCGTCATCGCTGTCAGTTCATTGAGCGGCCCGAGGATTTCCGCGGTGTTCTTTACGAAACGGTCGAGTGGATGAAGGCCTTCCGTCCACCCGCCGTTGCCGCGCGTGAAAACCGCCGCCGGCTCATCGCTGTTCCGTTCTCCCGTGGCGCTCTTCCAATAAAGGTGGCTCGGCACGCTATGATAATGGAGCGGCCGGCCCAGGCTCAGGTGGCGCAGCACATACTCGGCAGAATGCTTCGGGTCGTAACCGTATTTCCCGTAGATCGCGATGCAATCGTGATAGACCAGTTCGAAAAGGGGCACGACCACCCCGCCCACTTTGTTCACTAAATTTGTGTCATGATAAGAACGGCCGCTGACGCCGCTGAAACCTTCAAAGAAATCACTGTGCGGCACGGCCCATTCGCGGCCGCATTCGCTTCCGAAAATCCCAAACAGCTCCCGGGCATAATCCGAGATGGCTTGTTTCCATTTCAAATCGTCGCTCCGGGAGAGCGGATGATTCGGGTCGAAGCACTCCTGCAGACCCGCGGCATAGGTCGTGTCGATGAAATAAGCGCCGGCTCCGGTCAGCTTTAAAACGGCCTGTAGATTTTCCGGGCGGCGAGCTAATTCCAAAGCTTGCTTCGAACAGGTCAAATAAGCGCGGCCGCCCGCCCAATGCCCCCCGCGCATCAAACTGCCGTCGCGATTTTTCGCGACCCAACGTTCATCCCATGACGGCGAGTCACGATAAATGTCCTGGTAATTGTCATGCAGGCAGAAAACGTAACCCAATTGCCGGACCCGGCGCGCGCAGTCGGCGAAGGCTGCATCGCCGCCGCATTCCGGAGCGGAGGGCAGAATGTCCGGGTGCTGGTTGTCGTAACCGCGATGGATCCAGCCGCCCATGATAAAAAGAACTTTCTCGAGCTGGAGATCGCGCTTGAGATGCTCCGCCACTTGCGCGGCCTCATCAAAGGTCCAATTCACCCGGATCCGTTCTTCACGCGTGCTCGATTCGTCCATGCGCCGGTCCAACGCGCTCCAGAGCTTGAAATTGATGGCGCCAAAAAGCCGCGCCCGTTCGGCGTGCCCGCGCAATTTATTTTCCCACGGGATTCGCAACCCCTTTTCTGTGGCGGTGCGCCGATACGCTTTTCCGATTTCGACGTAGCTGCCTTGGCCGAGAAATTCGATCTGGAACGAACGCGCTGTTTTCTTCAAGACGACGGCGGCTTGAATTCTCTGCGGGGCTGGATTTGTTGAAACCGAGCTGTTCAATTCCAGGCCGGCGTATAGATCGTTCCAGGTGATCAGCAGCGCGGAGCCCGCATTCACCAGGCCCGCCATTTGCATGTGGCAACCCTCGTAGGCAGAGGTGTCGAAGTAATGCGAGAAGATCTTCCCCGAATCGGCCGGGATCAACAATCCCTCGCGGGCGGGAACAACGACGTAACCGTTGGCCGCACTGGTGACCGTTAACAATCCATCAAGCAGGCGGATGTTTTCGATTTCGACCCCTGGAGCGGCTTCATACGAAACGGCAAGAGCGCGGCCGTCATTATTAGGGCGCAACAGAACGCGAATGAAATTTTCAGGTTTGTTCCCGGCCAGGAATTTCAAATTGAGACCCGCATCAACTCGCGTCACCTCGCATTGGGCGAGAGCTGCGCTGCCCGGTTGGCCGCCCTGGCGAAAACTGACGTGGCCAAAGACGTCGGCAGAAGAACGCCACGGCGCGTTCGAATCGCGGCCGCGCAGTTCGCATTTGCCGTTGTCCGGTTGGATTGAAAAAAGGAAGGAAGGAGTTTCGAGCTGAACGGGGATGGCTTGGGCGAATTGGACCTGCGAGAAAAACAACAGCAGCAGCATCAACCAGCCGTAGCCTCCGAGCGGACGGTTCGCACCAGGCATTGCGCTGTAGCCGGCGAGGTAAGGAGGCGGACCAGGCATTGCACTGTAGCCGCCGACGTAAGGAGGCGGACCAGGCGTTGCAACTGGCGAATGTTCACGCTTCGTCACGATGGTCCGAGCCAATTGAAGTAAAGGGGGAATTGTCGGCGCGGCGGGCACGAAAAAATTGTTAAGCGGGCAGGGCAGGGGAAACATTGATGACCATCAAGGCGATGTGGTGCTTGGAGAGATGATGAATGTGTGAGTTCTTTCGCGGACAAGCTCCCGCCGCCGAAATAAAAAACGGAAACTCCCCTCCAAGCCGACCCGATCGGTTCCAGGAAAGGGTCCGTGGTGCACACTCGTTGGCGGCTTGTCCGTAGCCTCGCCCCAGCGGCTGCACTTGGCGCAGGCGGGGCGAGCCAGGCTCCGCCTGGACCAGCCACGAGGGCGGAGCGCCCTCGCGAGCCGGCCGTCCACATAATCGCGCTATGAAATCATTTCTCTTTCATTCCAATGCGTCCGCTGAATCCTCCGCGAGCCTTCCGGAACGTCCTCCAGCCGGGTCTGCGGGGAGCGCGAATCCCGGCGCGATTCCTGCCACGCACGAGTTGGCGAAGTTCGCCGGAATCGATCTGGGAGCTGAGACGATAAAAGTGGCCGAGCTTTGGCGGGCTCGCGACGGAAGAGCATTCGTGGGCCGGAAATTGATCGCGGAGCACGGGAAAAATCCTGCTGCGGTGCTCCGGGATTTGCTCGAGCAAATCGGTTGGGCAACGGTCGAGGCCGCCGCTGTAACCGGACGACTGAGCGTCCGTTCGAGTTTGCCTCGGATTCCGATTAAACAAGCGCAGCGGCTGGCGTATCGATTTTTATTGGGCGAGCAGCCAGGCACGGTCGTGTCGATCGGCAGCCGGGGATTCTCGGTGCTCGAATTGCGCGGTGGTGGGCCCGAAATCTTTCGCGAGAATGGCCGCTGTTCGCAAGGAACGGGCAATTTTCTTCGCCAGCTCGTCGAGCGCTTTTCGCTGACGGTGGAAGAGGCGAGCCGGCTGTGTGCGTCGGTGGATCAAGCGGCGCCGCTCTCAGGACGCTGTCCCGTCATTTTGAAAACAGACATGACGCACCTGGCCAACCAAGGCGAGGATCGCGGCCGGATTCTCGCGGGTCTTTTCGATGCCGTTTGCGACAACATTCTGACTCTCATCAAACCAGGGCTGAGTCCGGAGCGCGTCGTCTTGATTGGCGGAGTCAGCCGTTCGCTCCGCGTCCAAAACTCGATGAGAGAAGCGCTCGGCCGGCAGGGAATGACCCTGTGCGCCGTTTCCGAAGAACACGCCCGGCATTTTGAAGCGATTGGAGCGGCCCTCGCTGCGGCCGAGCAACCGGCGGCCAAACCGGCCTTGGATGAGCTATGGCAGCACAGCGCGAAAAACCGTTTGGAAAAAACCCCCGCGTTATCGCAATCGCTTGGGCAGGTTCAGCGGTTGACGGCATCGCTCGCGGTCCTTTCCGGCCCGGCGCCAGCCGAGCTTATCCTCGGGTTTGATATCGGTTCGACAGGCTCGAAGCTGATTGCGATGGATGCGGTGAACCGGCAACCGATTTGGGAAGCGTACCGCCGAACCGATGGCAATCCTGTCGCAGCCGCTCAAGATTTGTTGCGCCAGTTCGTCGATAACTTCTGCCACGCGTTTCCGGGAAGATGCGACGTTCTTGCTTTCGGCGTGACTGGGAGCGGGCGCGAAATCGTTGGCTCGTTGTTGACGACTTGCTTCGGCGAGGAAGCCGTTTTCGTTTTGAACGAGATCGCCGCGCATGCGGAAGGAGCGCTGCATTACGATCGCCGGGTCGATACGATTTTTGAGATTGGAGGGCAAGACGCGAAATACATCCGGTTGCAAGCAGGAAAAGTCATCGATTGCGCGATGAACGAAGCGTGCAGCGCGGGAACGGGATCATTCATTGAGGAGCAAGGGAGGAAATTCTCCGGCGTGCAGAACGTCGGCCAGCTCGCGCAGGAAGCGCTCGCTGCTTCCGAGGGAATTTCACTCGGGCAACATTGCTCGGTGTTCATGGCGGAGGTGATCGACGACGCCGTCGCCGCCGGGGCCGATTCGCGGAGCATCATCGCAGGGTTGTACGACTCGATCGTTCAAAACTATCTCCACCGCGTGAAAGGAAACCGGTCGGTGGGGCAGGTTGTTTTTTGCCAAGGCATGCCGTTTTCCGCAGATGCGCTCGCCGCGGCGGTGGCGCGGCAGACTGGCAGCCAGGTGATCGTTCCGCCGAACCCAGGCACAGTCGGCGCGCTCGGAATTGCGTTATTGGCCGAGCGCGAGTTGCCATGGAAAAGCAGGCCGCCGGCCGAGCCGCGAAAATTCCTGGAAGCGCGCATCGACAAAAAAGAAACGTTCATTTGCCACGCGCAGGTTGGCTGCGGCGGCGCGGGAAACAAATGTCGCATCAACCGGATTAAGACCGTCGTTTCGCAGGAACGCCGGCAATTCGCGTGGGGCGGCGCGTGTTCGCTTTACGACAAAGGCACGCGCCAGAAAAAACTCACGGCCAAGGCGCCGAATCCGATGCAGGAGCGCGAGCAATTGGCGCAGGAACTCGCGCGTCCTTTTTTAGAACGCCGCGGGCGGCGGACGATCGCGGTTTCGAGCGAGTTCATGCTGAAAGGGCTCTTTCCGTTCTTCGCCGGGTTCCTCAGCGAGCTCGGGTTTGATTTGCTGCTCGCTGAAACTGCTGACCAATCTGTCCTCAAGACGGGAATCCGCCAAGCCAACGTGCCGTTCTGCGCCCCCATGCAGCTGTTCCACGGCGTCGGCAGCAAGCTTGCCGAGTTGAACTCCGATTTCATCTTCATTCCGATGTTGCGCAGTTTGCCGCGCTGCGGCGACGAGCCGCATTCGGGCGCCTGCCCAATCGTGCAAGGCAGTCCGGAAATCTTGCGGTGGGACCTGGCCGAACGGTTTGCCGGACGATTGATTTCACCCGTGATCGATTTAAGCGGCGGCTTGGATTCCGCGCCCTTTCTCGAGAGCTGCCGGTCGCTCGCGGTCGATCTTGGCGCCCCTGACTTGGCTTGGAAGGGGGCTCATGAATCGGGCTGCACTGCTCAACGGAAATTTGCCGCAGGCGCGCAAAAGATTGGCGAGCGCGCCCTCGCGTTTTGCCGGAACGAAGCGATCACGCCCGTGGTTGTGGTGGGCCGGCCCTACACGATTTACAATAAAGTTTTGAATTCGAATGTCCCTTCGCTGCTGCGGGAGCAAGGGGTAATGGCGATTCCGATGGACTGTTTTCCAGTCGCTGACAGCGCGCCGGTTTTTCCGGCGGTGTACTGGGCTTACGGTCAGCAGATTTTGCGGGCCGCTCAGCTCATTCGCCAAACACCGGGCCTTTATTCGGTTTACTGCAGCAACTATTCCTGCGGGCCGGACAGTTTTAATTTGCACTTCTTTAGTTCGATCATGCAGGGAAAACCGTTTGCCATTATCGAGACGGACGGCCATTCGGGCGATGCCGGCACGAAGACGAGAATCGAAGCGTTCCTGTTTTGTGTTCGGCAGCACGTCGAGAGCGCGGACGACGCGCGCGGCCGGTTCGACCTGCAAACATTTCAACGCTCGGAAATCCGGCTCGAGGATTTGCTCCGTTCTCGCGAACGTTTGTTAATCCCATTTCTGGGCGTCGGCTCCGGCGTGGTCGCGGCTTGCTTGCGCGGCCGGGGCGCGGAGGTGGAAGTGCTCGCTCCGCCGGGCCGAGAATCCCTCCAGATCGGCCGGCGGTTCACTTCGGGAAAGGAATGCATTCCGCTCTGCCTGACGCTGGGAAGTTTGTTGGAACGTCTGCAGCACGAAAAGCAAACCGCCGACAAATTTGCGCTAGTCATGCCGAGCAGTTGCGGCCCGTGCCGGTTTGGCATTTACCACTTGCTCCAAAAAGTAATTCTCGCCCAACTCGGCTGGGGCGAGCGCGTCCGGGTGTGGGCGCCGGCCGATTCCAATTATTTTTCGGAGCTGCCCGCGGGATTCACCATTCTCTTGCTCGCGGGATTCGTCGCTGCGGATTATTTGCTGGCAGCCCTGCACGACAGCCGTCCGGACGAGAACGCCGCTGGTTTGGCCGAAGAGATTTATCAACGCCGCATCGCCGAATTGCTCGAGTTGCTGCAACGCCACGCGGCCGGCCCACTCCATATCGCCTCGTCTCTGGGACAAGTGGCCTCCGGGAAATTATTTGGCGTTGGCCGGTTGCTGCGCGAGGCGGCGGCCGAATTCGCCCAAGGTCGCGCTCGTTCGTCCAAGCCAACCATCCTCGTCGTGGGGGAAATTTATGTGCGGCTCGTGCCCTTCGCGAACGATGGGCTGATTGAAAAATTGGAGGCGAGGGGATTTCGGGCGAAGCTGGCCCCGTTCAACGAATGGCTCGAGTATGTCGATGAGTGCAACCGGAAGCATGGGCCTGGGGGAATTTCGCAGCGCTTGATTCAGGCAGTCCGATCGCGCATTCAAAATCGTCTTTATAGCGCCATGGCCGGGCCGTTGCGCTGGCCCAACCGCGTCAGCGCCGCCGAAATGTTAAAAACCGCCCGTCCTTACTTGCGGGACGAATTGGAAGGTGAAGCGGTGCTCACGATCGGCAATCCGCTTCATGAATGGCGCGCTCGCGACATCGATGCCGCGATTAGCATCGGGCCGCTTGAGTGCATGCCGAACAAAATTGCCGAAGCGCAGTTCTTTCATATTGCCGCCAAGGAAGGCCTGCCCGTCCTGACGCTGCCTGTAAACGGCGATCCGATCGATGCCACCGTGCTCGACAATTTCGCTTACGAAGTGCTGCAGAAACGCCAGTTGGCCGTTCGACCTTGAGCAAAGACACGATTCTACAATTTTCCAGATCGTACGATGGACTTATCCCTTGAATTCTTTTTTCTTTTGCTTTAAGCACTCGATTTGGATCAGCAGGCTTGCCCTCCCGCTTGGCTGCTGTCCCTTCAGAGCCTTGAAATCTTCGCTCTCGGCCTGGAAATCGAGCCATCATGAATTCCAGCGGCTCCGACCAATCAGCGGTTCAGCAGAAGAATATCCCCGTGCAGAATCCTGATGGGCGGTTGCCCAGTTGCCGTCCGGTCTATTTTTCGCTTCTCGTCATTGTTTTCATTTTCGCCGCTTTTGAATTCCTCGAACGCGGCTGGCTCAGCGGAATGGAGAGAAGCAAGTTGCACTTGCTCCATATCGCCCGCGGAATTTTTTCGTCGCTCTTGGTCGGGGGGGTCGTGGCTTGGCAAATATTGAAATCATCGCCGAGCTTTTTGGTGGCTCATCCTCTGGCGGAACAGGATTCCGAACAGCGGCGTATCACGGAAGGTGAACGAACCCGAATTTACGCGCGGTGGTTCATCGCCATGCGTTGGATCGCGGTGATCGTTTCGGTTCTCTTGATTTTCATTACGGTGCGGGTTTTTGAAGTGCTTCCGCAAGAGGTCTGGTGGCCGCTGGTGTTCACCGTGGCGGCGCTCGGCGCTTGCAATCTCGTCTATGGTTGGTTCCAACAATGGGAGAAGGGGGCCTCCGCCATGCTCTCAGCCCAGGGCTACCTCGATTTGGCCATCCTGACCGCGCTGCTCCATTACTCGGGCGGGGTCGAGAATCCGTTGTCCACAGTGATGATTTTCCACGTCATCATCGGCGGCATTTTGCTCTCCCGCCGCCAATGCTATGGCCTGGCTGCGGCGGGAAGCGTTTCCTTCTCCTTGCTCATTTGGACCGAATACGCGGGACTGCTGCACCACTATACCTTATCGATCTTTCCTCACCTTATAAAAGGCGGCCAGCTGCTGCACGCGGCTGATGAACCAGTTTACGCAATCAGTCGCGCGCTGCTGCAAACGATTATTCTTTGCCTGACAGCTTATTTCGTGACGAGCCTCGCCGAACGGATGCGCTACAACGAGCGCCGGCTCGAAGCTATGATCGATCGCGCCCTGGCTGACCGCCAGCTCTTGGAACGCGCCCTCGAAACGACTGGCGCTGGGTTGCGCGTGATCGGCCGCGGCGGAACCCCCTATTGGGTGAGCAGCCGTTGGCGAGATTGGTTCGTTTCGCCAAACGGGACTGACTGCCCAGCCTGTGAAACTCTCGACCGGCCGAATTCCCCCGCCCTGGAAACGTTGCGGGATGGTTTGGTGCGAATGACAGAATTGAGCGTTCCGCCCGACGCCTGCCCCTCTTCGCTCCTCCGCGGAGCGAGCCAGGAACATATTTTTCAAATCACCACCGCGCCCTTGATGGATATGTCAGGGAAAATCGTCCAGGCGGTTGAATTGGCCCAGGACATCACCCAGCAAAAAATCACGCAAACGCAAATGATGCGGGCGGGAAAATTGGCCGCGGTCGGAGAACTAGCCGGCCAGGTGGCTCATGAAGTCAATAATCCTATAGCGATCATAAGCGCCAAAGTGAAATTACTGCTGAGCGACGGCCCCGGCGACCTTCCGCCCAAATACACGCGCGAACTCCAGAAAATAGGCGACCTGGCCACCCGGGTGGCGCGGGTTGCCCAAGGCTTGCTTTCCTACTGCCGGCCCTCCGTGGGCAGTCGCGTGCCGCTTGATCTGCGTGTGCCCGTTCGAAAATCGTTGTCCATGGTTGAGGAATGCGCCCGCGCCAAAGGCGTCCGCCTCGAAGACCGTCTCTCGGGCGAGCCGGCTGTCGTCACCGCGAATGCCTATGAAATGGAGCAGGTCTTTCTGAATCTTTTTCTGAATGCGCTCGACGCCATGCCCAAGGGCGGCTGGCTGCAGGTTTCCGCTTTGGGCGGCCGCAGCCTGCCGGATGGAAGTCCGGCGATTAGCATCGCAGTCCAGGACACTGGCGATGGCATTCCTGATGCAATTCGGGAACGAATCTTCGAACCGTTTTTCACGACGAAAAAAGAGGGCAAAGGAACTGGCTTGGGCCTCTCCATTTGTCTCGGCTTGATTCAGAGTCACGGCGGCAAAATTGAATTGGAAAGCAGGGTCTGGCAAGGAACCCGCGTGATCGTGAAGCTGCCCGTTTGTCAGCCCGTTTTCCAGGAGGGGCCCTATGGCCAAGACTAAGATTTTCATCGTCGATGACGAACAAGGAATGCTCGAGGTTTGCGCCGACACGCTGCAAAAGATTCCCGACGTCGAAATTGATGTGGAGAGCGAAAGCGCGCGCGCTGCCGAACGGATCGCCAAAGAAAGTTTCGACCTCGTCATCGCGGACATTCGCATGCCGGGCGTCAACGGCGTTGACCTGCTCCGGCTGGCTCACGAGCACGACCCCGGGCTGCCTGTCCTGGTGCTGACAGCGTTTCCCACGGTGGAAACGGCCATCGAATGCATGAAGCTTGGCGCGGCGGACTACATCGTGAAGCCGTTTGCCCCCGAGGACCTGCTTTTGCTTGTGCGCCGGTTGCTCGAAGGGAAACGGCTCCGGGATGAGAATCTCCTGCTGCGGCGGCAAATCGAGCGTTCCTATGCCTTCGGGGAGATCATCGGGAAAAGCGCCGCCATGCAGAATGTTTTCGCGAGCATACAAAAAGTGGCGCCCACCGACGTCGACGTGCTGATCATTGGCGAAACCGGCACTGGCAAAGAACTGGTGGCGCGCGCCATTCATCAGGGGAGCCGGCGCAGCAAGGAGCCATTCGTTCCGGTCGATTGCGGCACGATCCCCGATCAATTGATGGAGAGCGAATTTTTTGGCCATGAGCGCGGTTCGTTCACCGGGGCGCAATCCCGCAGCCTTGGGCTGCTCGAGTTCGCCAGCCACGGAACATTCTTTCTCGATGAAATCAGCCAGCTGCCCCTGCGGCTTCAACCGAAACTGCTCCGAGTTTTACAGGAGAAAAAAATCCGGCGGGTGGGCGGAACGAAAGAGATTACGCTGGATCTCCGCATTCTCGCGGCTTCTTCCATGGACTTGCAGCAGGAGGTGAAGAAGGACCGCTTTCGCCTCGATCTCTTTCACCGCATCAACGTGATTACCATTCAGCTGCCGCCGTTGCGGGAGCGGCTCGAGGACATTCCGCTGTTGGCGCAGCACTTCCTGCAGCGTTACGAAACCGAGATGGACAAGCCAGGGCTTGCTGTTGTCCCGGAAGTCATCGAAGTGTTCACAAGCTATACTTGGCCAGGCAACGTTCGTGAGCTTCAAAATGTGCTGAAGCGGATGATCGCTCTCACCGCAAATAAGTCCCTGACCATTGACGACTTGCCCGATGAGATCGTCGCCCAGGCTGGAAATAACAATGGCAAGCGGGGCACCGGCTTTTTCCAAACGCGGGAACGTCATTTCGCCAAATTCGAAACAGAGTATTTCCGGAATTTGCTTTCCCTCTGCGATGGCGACGTCTCCCAAGCCGCCCGCGAGGCCGAACTTCCCCGGGGGACGCTTTACCGCCTGCTGAAGAAATTGGGGCTGAATCCATCTGATTTCCGGCACACGGATGCCGGCATTTAGCTTCTTCTTCGGAATGACGCGCAGCCGCCAAGGTCACTTCTCGCTCGTTATCTACGTCAGGCTCGACGCCCTGTCACATTTTCGTGAATGCGGTCTCCGCCTGTTCTCTCCGCGAAAGGACTGCGATTCATGCCAGCGTCTTGGCCCCCCGGGATGCTTGCGTTCTTTCGAGGTGGCAGAGGTTTGGCCCATGCCAGTGGCTCCTTCGCTCGATGACAGCGCACGGGTGTTCAGCGGAAACACGGACTATTCATTTGATGGTTGTTCGTAGGGAATCTATCAGATCGGGCGAGCGGTCCGCTCTGGTTTGTCACAGCCTTGTGACACGGAGGGAGTTCGTAGTTTTCTGTAATCTACTCTTTCCAGCAGCGTGCCCACGCCTAATGCCTCAAGCCACCAACAGTTTAGGCTTAATCACATAATGCGTCGCAGTCGGACTGAACTTATTGCCGTGAACGCATTTTTCTTTGGCATCCCCCATGCGATCAGGCTCAACGACGCAAAGAGAAACGATGACCGCTACGCGAGCAGTGAAGAAAAATATGAAAATGAAAATGACCGTGGCTATCGGCATAGCCTTTATCACCGTTGGCCAGGCGTCTTCCCATGCCATCGATGTGCAGGAACTTTGGAGCAAAAACTGCGCGTCATGCCATGGCAAAGACGGGCGTGGCCAGACGCCTGCCGGAAAAAAAGCCGGCGTTGTCAATCTCACCGATTCGGCCGTGCAAGAGAAATTCAGTGATGACGAGATGTTCAAGGCCGTCAAAGAGGGGCGCAAGGACGGAGACAAAGTCAAAATGAAACCCGCTGAACGACTGACCGATCGTGAGATCAAGGCCCTTATCAGCCATGTCCGCACTCTCAAAAAATGAATGCATCCGCGCGAGCCTTCGCAAACACGCGGGCGAAAGCCTGAGTTCCCAATCCGTCAAATAAAACGCAGCAATCGATGTTAATCTTATGTCAAAACTTTCTCTCATCTCAAACATAGGCATGCTCATTGTCGTTGGGCTGCTGGTCATGGGTCTGCTCTCTCAAAGCTTCCGAGTCTTGCGCGAATACCAGCGCGGCGTGATTTTTCGTCTTGGATCGTTATTAGGCGCCAAAGGCCCGGGCCTGATCTTTTTGATTCCGGGCATCGATCGCATGGTTCGAATGGATTTGCGCACGATTACCATTCATGTGCCCGAGCAGGAGTCGATGACGCGCGACAACGTGCCAGTGACAGTGGACGCGGTCGTGTATTTCAAGGTGGTCGATCCCGTGGCAGCGGTCGTCAAGGTCGAGAACTATCTCAAGGCGTCGTCCTTAATAGCGCAGACCACTTTGCGCAGCGTGCTGGGCCAAGCGGAACTGGATGAGGTGCTCGCGCATAGGGACAAGATCAATCACATTCTTCAGGAAATCATTGACCGGCATACCGATCCTTGGGGCATTAAAGTCACCGCCGTCGAGGTTAAAGATGTTGTCCTGCCCGAAGACATGAAGCGGGCCATGGCGAAACAAGCGGAGAGCGAACGCGAACGCCGAGCCAAAATCATTAACTCCGAGGGTGAATTCCAAGCGGCGGAGAAACTCGTCCAGGCCGCGGCCATGATTAGCACCGAGCCGATCGCGCTGCAATTGCGTTTCCTTCAAACCATGCGCGAGATTTCCAGCGAACACAATACCACCACGTTTTTGCCGGTGCCCATGGATCTCTTCTCGCCTTTCATCAAGAGATTCACCGATGGCGAACCGGAAAAGCATCCGTTTCAGCGCGTGTAAACGGAACGGATAGGGGGCGCCGTTTAAGAGATGGCGCCCGCGATTTCCAACCAAAAACCCAGAATGCTCCACCCTGTTATGAACGAGACCCGCCGCGAATTTCTGCAAAAGAGCGCCGTTGCCGCTGGCGCCGTCGGGGCAGGACTGTTGGCCAGTCACTTTGCCCGCGGTTGCGAGTTTGAAGCGAGCGAGGCTGACGCTCTCAAGCCTGTCCTGACCACGGACGGCAAATTGGTTCAAGTGAAGGCCGAGCAAGTCAAGCCCGTGCTCATCGCGGCGAAAAGGGATCCTGCCGTGCGCGAAGGGGTGGCGGGCCGGAAATGGGTGATGGTCATTGATCTGGCCAAATGCGACGGATGTAAGAATTGCACGACGGAGTGCAACAAAATGCATCATACGCCGCCGGAACGCGAGTGGTTGCGGGTGTTTCGTATGAAAGACGCTCACCACACCGCGCCTTACTGGTTCCCGAAGCCTTGTTTTCATTGTGATAACCCGCCCTGCACTAAGGTCTGTCCTGTTGGCGCCACCTTCAAGCGCCAGGATGGAATCGTGCTAATAGATAATGAACGCTGCATCGGCTGCCGCTTCTGCATGGCGGCCTGCCCATATTCAACCCGCTATTTCAATTGGGGCGCCCCGCAGAATGGTTCGATGACCGAGTGCGATTATTCGCCGGAAACCGGTTTTCCACGCCGGGTCGGCACGGTCGAGAAGTGTGATTTCTGCCCGGACATGGCTAAAGCCGGCCAGCTGCCGATGTGTGCGAAAAGCTGCACGATGGGGGCGCTCTATTTCGGAGATGAAAACGAGGACGCTGTCACCAACTCGGACGAAACCGTGCAATTGTCGAAGCTGCTCGAAGAGCGCGCGGGTTATCGCTATTTCGAGGAACTAGGCACCGAGCCGCGTGTCTATTACCTGCCACCCAAAGACAGGCAATACCCCGGACCACTTCTCAAGAAAAAAGCTACGACCTAAAGAAGGCCTGCACTTATGCTCGACAACAATGGTTCGCTGACAAAAGAACAGGACGGGGTGCACGACCGGTTGCAGGAATCGGTCCTCGAGGAGTTGCTGGAAACGCTTCGTCCTTCCGGTCCTTTGGGCAGGCTGTGGCTCTTGACCCTTGGCACGGTCATGTTCGCAGGGGCAGCCGCTTATGCGTGGCAACTCCTAAACGGGCTCCGGGTCACGGGCATGCGCGAGTACGTGTCTTGGGGCGCTTACATGACAAACTTTGTGTTCTTCATCGGAGTCAGTCATGCCGGAACCTTAATCTCGGCGATCCTCCGGGTGACGCAGGCTGACTGGCGGCGCTCGATCACGCGCATGGCTGAGGGCATTACTGTGTTCGCCTTAATGGTCGGCGCGCCTATGGTTATTATCGACATGGGCCGCCCAGACCGTGTCTTGAATGTGATTCTCCATGGGCGGTTCAATTCCCCGATCTTGTGGGACGTTTGCGCAATCTGCACGTATCTTTCAGGAAGCCTCCTTTACTTGTACGTGGCGATGATTCCGGACTTGGCGATGCTCGCGCCCAAGCGGGCCGCTTGGGACCGCGCGCCGTGGAAAGAGCGGATTTACCTAGCGCTGTCGCTCGGCTACCAGGGCACCGCCGAGCAAAGACGGTTGCTCGAACGCGCCCTCGCCACGATGTCGATCATTATCATACCTGTCGCCATTTCTGTTCATACCGTGGTTTCGTGGATTTTCGGGATGACCCTCCGCCCCGGCTGGCACAGCACGATCTTCGGCCCGTATTTTGTCATCGGCGCCATTTTCTCCGGCACGGCAGCAATCATCACAGCCATGGTCCTATTTCGGAAAGCTTATCACCTGGAAAAATACCTGACCTACCGTCAATTCCAGAATCTCGGGAGGCTAATGCTTGCGCTGAACCTGCTCTACATTTACTTCACTCTCAGCGAGTATCTCACGGCCTGGTATGGCTCCGAAGTGGTCGAGCGGCGCCTGATCGATTTGCTCATGGGACGCAACCTCTACGGGCTGATGTTCTGGGGCTGGGCGGTGTTTTGCTTGTTTCTTCCTGCGTTGATCGTAGGGCTCCCGCGTCCGAAAACTCTCATCCCCCGGTTGGTGATTGCTTCCATCCTGATTAACATCGGCATGTGGGTTAAACGATATTTGATCATCGTTCCGACCTTGATGACGCCGTATATCAACCCTGAAGCGGCGGGCGCAATACCTCACTACTATCCGACTTGGGTCGAATGGACAGTCACAGCCGGCGGGTTGGCGACGTTCATGATGTTGTTCACCCTGTTCGCGAAATTCTTCCCTATTATTTCAATCTGGGAAACCGTCGAAGGCGTCGAGGAGTTGGGCGCGGAACGAATCGGAGTGGAAGTAACCATTCCCAAAGCCAAACCCCGCCGGCGATTCCAAACCGCCCCGGCTTTTTTGGCTCTTCCGCTGTTATTGGCTGCTCTGGTGGGAATCGGGGCTGCGACACGCCAGGCTTCACCCAGCTTTACTCTGACAGCTCGAGGCGAAGGCGAGGACAAAGAGGTCGTTGCGTCATTGCGTGTGAACACAAACAGCCTGGCCGGCGCCCGGGTCGCCTTTTTTGTGGAACGGGCCTTTGGCCGGCTGCCGATCGGCGCGACTGTCACCGACGACAAGGGGGTGGCCGCGATCTCATTTCCGGAATCGGTGCCGGGCGCCACCAATGGCGTGTTGAAGGTCTTGGCCGAAGTCACAGCCCCGCCGGAATGGGCCGGCGCTCAGGCGAAAGCCGAGTTCGCCGCTACGTTGCCGAGAAACCTGGTCGAGGAGCCATTTCCCAGAGCGCTTTGGTCGCCCCACGCGCCGTTCCCTTTGGTCCTGACACTCCTGGGGCTGCTCACGATCGTCTGGAGCACCTATAGCTTCGTTATTGTTCAGCTGGTGAAGCTCCGCCGCGCGGCAAAGACAATGTAGCAGATGGAGTGGCACGAAGTTGGCGCAGGGATCTGCCGGCCAAACGTAACTGCTCAGGGGGAGCGAACGTGCGCGGGAGCCGGGCGAACAGTAGCTGCGGGAGAATTTAGCTTCTTCGAATTTGGTTCGAATTCCGAGCTTCGCATTTCGAATTTCAGTAATCTAATGAGGGTCAACGGCCAGCGAGGGCCTTGTTTTGGGTTTTGGATGGATTTGAAGCTTTGGGAATTGTTTCGAGTTTCGGATTTAGTGCTTTGGAGTTAAGTATCCTCTTTTCGCCTTTCAAATTCCTTCGGCCGCTGTGCGCAACGATCCGCCGCCAAATTAAGGATCACAGGGCCTCTACAGTTTTGTAGATACCGCCACTGGTCGCGGGCTTGGTAAAATGATGGCCACGCGCCAATGCCAACCTCCCAACGCTCGATCCAATCTGGCTTGAAGCTCCGAATTTCAGCCATCCTCCTGAGGTTTCAAAACGAAAAGCAAAAACCATGAAGACACAACCCACGATGGATCCGCCGATCCGGGCGACCAGGATCGAAAGGGTGGCCGCACTCGCGGCAAGCAAGACCGTGTGCGCTCAGATCGAGAGGGTGATCATGCTCTGGGTTGCGCTCCTGTTTGTCAGCGAGGCAACCGCTGCCACGGGTGGGTTCCTGCCGACGGGCAGTATGTCCGTTGCGCGGTTTAGGCATGCAGCAACGTTACTCCCAGATGGATCCGTGCTGGTCGTCGGCGGGCTGAGTCCCTGTTGCCCCACCCTTTATCTGTCCAGCGCGGAGCGGTATGACCCGCTGACTGGCAGCTTCTCCATGACTGGCAGCATGAGCAGCAAACGGGAATGGCCCACCGCAACTTTACTGAATAACGGGAAGGTTCTTGTGATTGGCGGCCATAACGGGGCAACCGTCAACGCCAGCGCCGAGGTTTATGATGCACCGACGGGCACTTTCTCGCCAACGGGGAGCCTTTCCACACCCCGGTCTGGACACACCGCTACTCTCCTGCAGGACGGCACAGTGCTGATCGCTGGAGGTTATTTCAACGGCGCGAGCGCTGAGGTCTACAATCCGGCCACGGGAACCTTCAGTCCAGTGGCAAACATGACGACTCCACGCTATTTCCATGCTGCAACGCTGTTGCGGAACGGAAAGGTGCTCATTACAGGCGGCGATGCTGCCCAAACCACCGCCGAACTCTTCGATCCTGTATCCGGCACGTTTACTCCAACGGGGAGCATGAGCACGCCGCGCCTTTTTCATGCAGAGACCTTGCTTTCAAACGGAACAGTTCTGGTGACCGGCATCGACAACCTTAATCCTCCGCCACCCGGTTCACCAAGTGCTGAAATCTATGATCCGAGCAATGGCACGTTCTCACCAACAGGCGACATGGGAATACCTCGGTACCGCCATCGCGCCACCCTTTTACCCGCCGGCATGGTTTTAATTACGGGCGGGGCAACCGCCGCGGCCATCTCCGCCGAGCTGTATGACCCGGTAACGGGCAAATTCAACTCATCTGGAGTCGTGGGTGGTGGTCTCCTGGATCCGGCAGCGCCGTTTAATGATACTACGGCCACTCTGCTGCAAAACGGCCAAGTACTGATTTGTGGGGGAGAAGGGTGGGTTCCGAACGATTCCATCTTGGCTATGGCCGAATTGTGGAGCCCCTCAATCACCAGCCCGCCTTCCATTTTCGCTATCGGTCCGCAGTCAGGCGTTCAGAACGGTCCCGCCTTCACCTTGGGAATCGGCGGTTCGGATTTCCAGAATAGCGCGACGGTTCTCTGGGATGGGTTCCCGCGCCCAACCGCATTCGTCAACAATTGGGGAATGACTACGGAAATCACTGCGGCCGACGTTGCGTCCACGGCCGAATTCTTCAGCACTGCAACCATCACGGTGGCCAACCCGGATGGGAAGGTCTCGAATCCCGCAACGTTCACTATTTGGAATCCAAATGTTCTTGGCGCCACAACCGTCAGCGTGGATGCGGTTTCATTCCAGCAATATTATGCGGACGGCTGGAGCCCTAACGAAAACGTCCTGTACGCGATCTACGGCGGCATCAGCGACCAAGGGTCCAATCCGTTGACGCTTACAGCTGCGATTTATGCCAGCAATCCCACACCACGGGCCTTGCCTGACATCGGCGCTGGGTATTACGCATTGCGGATTCCCGGTGCGACTGAATCCGATTCTGCGGGTGCGTTTGTCGCTTTCCCGGGGTATCCGCTAGCGATCAGAGGGATTGATCCTTACACGCTCACGTTGCTTTATTTCAACGGCAGCAGTTGGGCACCGGTGCTTAGGGCACGTGCAAAAATTAATTACGATTTTCGCGAGGAGTGAGCGTGTAATTCCAACGCGGACACATAGGCTGTGTTTTCAGGCAGAGGCCACGCATTTGCTCATCTGAGACTTTCTGGCCTGTTTCGTAATGTTTGGTGA